>Ga0182024_10014221_pt1 | contig 15411 bp, 11 predicted proteins | sample P32metaG_FD_120480 | JGI IMG/M metagenome (GOLD analysis project Ga0182024, IMG submission 120480) | Permafrost microbial communities from Stordalen Mire, Sweden - P3-2 metaG (Illumina Assembly) | ecosystem: Environmental > Terrestrial > Soil > Wetlands > Permafrost | place: Sweden: Stordalen... | reverse complement strand
CTCCCGAACTGCTGCGCAAATCTGAGCGTCGCGAAAGACGGCGTGCCCAACGAGATCGCCATGATCGAATTTGGAACGGATACGACGCGCGCCATCGCCAGCCTAATCTTCAGCGGCATGACCGTGAAATTTCCAAATATCACCTGGATATTTGCGCACGGCGGCGGCACCATGCCGTTTTTGATCGAACGCTTTTTCCAGGGAGGAGCGTCGGCGGAGATTGTCCCGGGAATTCTGACGAAAGGACAGGCCGAGCCGCCGGTAAAGAACTCGCCTTCGGGAGAGGAAATCCTCCGCGAATTAAGAAAAATGTATTACGACACGGCGCAAATTTCGAACCCAGTCGCCCTCGGAGCGCTTCGCAAGGTGATACCCATTTCTCAGATCCTCTACGGCACCGATTACTGGTACAGAACGGCGGTGGAAAGCGTTCGGGGATTAACCACGAGCAATGTGTTCAGCGCGGAAGAACTGCGCGCCATCAACCGCACCAACGCCGAAAGAATCCTGCCGCACTCCCGTAAATCATAACGCCACTTTTCAGGGAGATCCATAAACCTTGACAGTAATCGCCGCCAGGCATATGGTCTCGAACAACATTTAAGCAAGGAACTAAAAACCCCGCGCGTCGGGATGCTTTCGAATCCCAGAAGGACACCTCATGGCAATCGCAAACCAGCGCCCATTGGAACGAAGGCGGGAAAATGAATTGGTTGGCGAGTTGGCCGAGGTGGATCTGGCGCCCGCTGTCCCGGCACTCCGGGCGGCCGTTATGCCGTGAACTGAGAGCCGTGGCCAAACGGCGTCCAGGGAAAAAATGGACACGCACGTCGGCGCATCTTGTTGGGCGTCTCCCTTTGCCCAGGAATGAAATGAGAGGACATTTTGGCGATCGATCCGCGTGAACACAGAACTACTTCCCCAATTGTGCCCGGGCCGAGTTCCGGGCCTTCCCCGAGCAATCTTTCCCGCAGAACAATCCTTCAGCAGGCGGCTGCGATAGGAGTAGGAGCCGCTCTTTCCATTTACCCGCTTCCTGCGAGAATGCCTGCGGTCGATTCCGATCCAAAGCGCGGGCGGATCGACGTGCACCATCACATGCTTCCTCCATTTTATATGGACCTTCGGCGCGCGGCTCCAGACGTCGGGGGAATGCCCGTATGGTCGCCTTCGAAGTCGCTCGAAGACATGCAGAAGAATGGGGTGACGACCGCGATGCTGTCACTTGCCGTGTCCGGTGTCACGTTCGATGCAGGGGAAGCAGGGCGCAGCCTGGCGCGGAAAAGCAATGAGTTCGGTGCGCAGCTTGCCAAGGATTATCCCGCGAGTTTTGGATTGCTGGCGGCGCTGCCTTTGCCGAACCCACAAGCCAGTCTGATGGAGATTGAGTATGCGCTGGACACCCTTCACGCCGACGGCATTGCATTGCTCAGCAGCTACGGTGACAAGTGGCTGGGCGACGCCGCCTACGCTCCCGTTTTCGAGGAACTGAACCGCCGCAAGGCCGTGGTATTCGTTCATCCTACTGCCCCGAATTGCTGCGCCAATCTTATTCCCCATGTGTCTGCGTCCACGATCGAGTTCCTATTCGATACCACGCGCACGATCGAGAGCCTTCTTGTAAATGGGACCTTCTCGAGATTTCCGAATCTCCAGTTTATTTTTTCTCACGGTGGAGGAGCCCTGCCCATGCTGGCGAACCGGATCGCAAGACTCTTCCCAAAAAACCTGGCGGCCCAGGCGCCCAATGGCGTGCTCTATGAATTAAGACGCCACTATTACGACACCGCCAGCGCAAGTAATCCAACCTCGCTCTCCGCCCTGATGAATTTAATCCCCAGCTCCCAAATTCTTTTTGGAAGCGACTTTCCATTTCTCTCCGCGGGGGATACCGCAAGCGACTTGATGCACTCCGGGTTACCGGCGGGAACCGTTGAAGCGATTGACCGCGCAAACGCAGTTCGATTATTTGAACGCCTGAAAGGCTGACCAGACTTGCGTTCTGAGCGGAATCTTCCATTCAACGCGGGATGGCCTTGCGATGCGTTTGGTTTGCCGAGTTCGTCCGCCGCGCGGGTGAAAAACGGAGCCCGTTAATTTGTAACTCAAACAATCGCTTCAAATAGGCCAAGCCCTCACGGGAATTTGGCCTCCGGCTGGCGATCCACCAACGAAGCGCACCGGCAAAAACAAGGAAAAAATGGCGCGCGATCATCGCCGCCTCTTCCTTCGACCTGATCTGCCGATCCTTCTGCGCGGCCCTGACCACATCTTCAATCCCTGAAAGAAGCCGGCCGCGAATTCGCTGAAATTCGTGCGCCTGCTTTCCCTCCGAATAGAACGTCATGTCCTTCAAGAGGATGCGCGACAGCGCCGGGTTCTTGGAAAAAAAATCATAATGCGGCCGGCACATACCGAGCAGTTTGCCCAGCAAACGCTCCTGAGTTTGCGCGGTCTTCAGCGCCTCGTCGGTTACGGCGGCAAGCTCCTCATTAAAAATCAGGAAAACCAAATCGCGCTTGTCCTGAGCATAGTTGAACAAGGTGCCCAATCCCACGTGCGCCCGCTTGGCGATCTGGCGGAGCGTGGCCGTCTCATAGCCGTGCCTGGAAAACAATTCGCGCACCGCGACTCGAATGCGCTGCCGCTTCTCGAATTTGTTCTGTTCCCGGAGTCCCAATCCTTTTGATCTGTGAGATAGCAAAGAGTGTTCTCCTGCCACATTAAATCACTATCCTGCTTCGCCTGCCAAGCCATGCGCGTTTATGTTCCAGGGGTTTCCGCAATCCATCCGCCCATGGCGGCGGAACCCGGGGCATGGCGGAAATACATGGAGAATTTATTGACAGCAATCTCGCGAACGTGTTACAAGCAGCCCATTACGTCAGCCGAAGCTCACGACCATGGGTGTGTGAGATTTTTTTTCCGATTAAAAACTGAACATGTTCATAACTGGACATGCTTACAATGGGAGAGCGATCCCACTTCTCGCGAACTCGGATTCCCGGATCGCACACGGCGCCGCCAGAGGAGGAAATGTGGAAAGCTTAGCTCTGTACCTAAAGAAGCTCACGCAGTTGCTTGTCACGGGCATTGGTGTTTTTCTGCTGTGTCTCCCCGCTTACGGTCAGAGCAACCTGGGCCGCATTTCGGGAAGCATCACCGATAAGAGCGGCGGCGTTATCGTGAACGCCACGGTCACGGTGACCGATACGCAAAGGGGCCTCTCGCGAACTTTGACCACGGATGATGCCGGAGAATACGTCGCTCCCAACCTGCTTCCCGGCGAATATACCGTCCGCGCCGAAGCCGCCAACTTCAGCAAAATCGAGCGACAGAATATCAGGCTGGAGGTGGGCAAGGACGTCCGGGTCGACCTGACGCTGACGCCGGGCGAGCAATCCACCACGGTGACGGTCACCGAGGAACTTCCGCTGGTGGAAACCACCAACTCCACACTGGGCGGCACGCTCAGCAATGAGACCATCAACGATCTGCCCTTGAACGGCCGTAACTATCAAAACCTCGTCGTTTTGCGCCCTGGATCGATGGTTTACCCTGGTGGCGGCGGATGGACCCAAAGCACCAACGGCAGCCACCCCGAGGATAATGGCTACATCGTGGACGGTTTGACCAACGATCATCCTTTGACCGCGCTCACGGTGATCAATGGCGCAGGCGTCGAGGGCGATGCCGCGACGATACTGCCAATTGACGCCATTCAAGAGTTCAACGTGATCGAAAATCCGCCGGCGCAATATGGGTGGAAAACCGGTGCGATCGTCAATGTCGGATTGAAGTCCGGTACCAACACGCTTCACGGAACGGCGTATGCGTTTGGGCGCAGCGACTCTTTCGATGCACGAAACTACTTCGATGCCGCCCCAGTGAACGGGGCTTGCACAATCTTTGGACCGGCGCCCCTCACCACTTGCAACAAAAATCCGGTAGAGCTCCAACAGTTTGGGGCCACGGTCGGCGGGCCAATTATGAAGGACAAGCTGTTCTACTTTCTCGGATTTGAAGACGAACGCTACTCGCTTGGAAATTTATTTGAGCGCAATCTTCCGGAAGATCTTGCTCAAGCGACCGCCGATCCGGTTCACAGCTTGCCGGATGCCATTGTGGATATGGAGCATACGTTTGGATTGACCCCAAGCGCCTTGAGCATGCACTTAGTAGGGTGCACGCAGGCAACTCCCGCTTCTACACCGGTCTGTACAGGTGGCTTGTTTCCCGCCAACACCACGTCGGGTGCTCCTGCTGGCGTGAGCCTCGATAGCGTATTCCGGTCGGATAATGGCCTCGCGAAGATCGATTACCAGATCAATGACAAGAACTCATTGAACGGCATGTACTTCATAAGCCGTGGCGACATCGTAGCTCAGGATCCGGGTACCTTCGCGGAATTGCAGCCGCAGTGGCGCTCACACCAAGACAATCAACCACAAGTGTTCGGTCTGAATTGGACCTACACCCCGAATTCGCATTGGGTGAATGAAGCCCGGTTCGGAATCATTTATATGAACCGGGAAAACAATACGCTGGACCAAAATACGACCGCGCTAAGCTACGGCATCAATACGGGCGTCACAGCTCCTCTGGACGGCGGATTCCCGACGCTTCTTATTGCGGGCTTAAGTCCTTTGGGAGGTTTCCCGGGTTGGCCGATTGAATTGGGCCCGACCTATGTGTACCAAGGGGTGGATAATGTCTCCTATCTTCATGGCAAGCACGCATTCAAGTTCGGCGGAGAACTCCACAAGAATACGGTAACTGCCGGACGCTTCAGCTATGGCAAGGGTGTGATCCTATTTCAGCCGCAAGGCCCCTATCCTGCAAACCCAACTCCACTCGAGGAATTTCTGTCTGGAACCTCCGGCGTGGCGAAGTTCCTGGTGGGAACCAACCCATTGCACATGTCCACGTGGCAATACGCACTTTTCGCTGAGGACGAATGGCGGTTGAAGCCGGGAGTGACCTTAACCTACGGGTTGAGGTACGAGTACATTACCCCACTGTCCGAAGCGAACAACCAATTGGGAAACTTCGATCCCAGTTTGAACCCGACGACAGGCCTCGTGCAGGTCGGCAATCAAATCAAGACCGCTTACAACGCGGACCATCTCGATTTTGGACCGAGAGTTGGCTTGGCGTGGGATCTGACGGGCAAAGGGACAACTATAGTGCACGCGGGGGCAAGCTTGGTCACGGATGATGGTATTCCCATGTTCCTGTTCGTAGGGCAAGGAGGGGAACAGAACAACACCACCCTGGGTCTCGGAGCCATCCCGACCGGCGCTGAAATCTATTCCAACGGCTCTCAGAGCACAACGACTCCGACGTTCGGAGGGAATATTAACTACGCGGTTGTGAAGACCGGCGGTCCGCCGTTCCAGGGCAACTGGCAAAGCCAGGATGGCATGGGTGGAGGCAACCCGCTTTGGTCAACTGTGCCGATCTGCGGGGACGGCGTACGTGGAAAATTCCCGTGCAACATCATGGGAGTGGACCGCAATTTCCGCAATCCATTTGTCACCACATGGACCCTGGGTGTCGAGCACGCCTTCACAACGGATCTTTCGTTGAATGTGGCCTATGTCGGAAATCACGGATCGAGGCTTCCTGGTATTACCGATCTGAATCAGCCAATTCCGGTTCCCTCCATTTCGATTCCCAGCTCGCCAAACGCATTGTCCGGTCAGTACGCCACTCAGTTCCCATTCCTTGGCAACATCAACTGGCTATCGAACCTCTACTCGTCCAACTACGACGGCTTGCAAACAACCCTGACGCAACGAACTTCTCACGGGCTGTCCTTTATCGCGGGTTACACCTATTCACACGCGCTGGATGGGTCGTCGTTTAATATCAACATTCCTTTGCCACAGGACAGCCGCTTCCCGCAGCTGAATTACGACAGCAGCGTTTTTGATGTCAGGCACCGTTTCACATTCTCCGTTTCCTACGCGATTCCCGGAAGAGAGGCGCCCGCTCAGCTCTTGAAGGGCTGGGAGGTCAACTCGATCGTCACTCTGCAATCCGGCACTCCATGGGGCGCGGACGATTCCTCAAACAACATCAGCGGAACGAGCGAGTTTACGGATCGGTGGGATTTCTTCGGGAAATCGAGCGACTTCACTTCCGGCAACTCCTCGATTCCATACTGCACAGGGCTTCCGACAGTGACTGCGGATTTTAGCAACCCGAGCACGATCACTTGTTCCCAAACGACGCCCGCCGGCACCGTAACCTTGTCCTCGACGCAAATCACTTCGGATGTCAATGCGTGTTACAAGGCCGCCCAGTCCATCAACGCAGGCGCAGTCAACACGCTTGACGCCTTTGGCTGCTTTGCACAGAAGAATTCAGTGTTGGTCCCGCCAGAGTACGGCACGTTCGGAACGTCGAGCCGGAATCCCTTCCGGGACGCCGGCTTCCGTGACTGGGATTTGTCGGTCAGCAAGAATTTTCAATTCAGGGAACGGCTCAAAGCCCAGTTCCGGGCTGAGTTCTTCAATGTTCTCAACCATCCCAACTTCACGAATCCTTACGGCGGATCGAATGGTTTCGGCGAAAACGATCCTTCCTCACCGAGTAACTTTGGCTGCGGTTGCGCCACCCCCGACCAGGCCGCAGGCAATCCGGTCCTCGGCAGCGGCGGAAACCGCGCGATTCAGCTGGGCCTGAAACTGCTTTTCTAAGAGTTCAGCGAACTAAACGAAACGGGAGCGAGCCTGAAATTGAGCGGCTCGCTCCCGTTTTTCTTTTTCCGGATAGTCCGTGCCATCCGATTCAAAATGAATTAATTTTGGCGCACAGTTTGGCCAAGTCATCGTCATGCTCGGTAGCGTTGAGACAGGCTTCCGCCAGGGCATCGGATGCGGGCCTGCCAACGACTGTATCGGCAAGCCGGTGGAACTTGGCAGGCACATCCACACAGGAAGAGCTATTGGGATCGCCGGTTGCATCGAGGACGAGCATTGTTTCCGTGCGGCCATTTTTCAGAACAGCCTCCACACGGGCGGGCCAACGCTCCGAATAATGTTGTTGCAACGTTGTGTCGGGAACAATCTCGACGCGAGCCATGAATGCGGCGATTGCGTTGTCGCCGGCGAGGTTGGGGCGAGCGGTATTGTTCAGTTCCTCGGGCCGGTAGGCGGCCAGGGCAAGCTGGTAGGCGGCGCTGGTAATTCGCCCCGTGCGGCTGCCGGCCGCGTTTCGGTGACCAATCATTTCGGCATACGCCGGGGGCACGGCCACTCGCAATGAGACAATATCGTCAGGCGATATTCCCTGGCCCAGAATTTTTAGGAATGCGTCGATCGCCGCGATGGTCTGTTTGGCCGCGCAATAAGGTTTGAGGCTCAGCGCAGCAATTGCACCATCCCCTTGCACTACGGCGGTCAGTGGGTTGGCTTGGCATTCGATTCCATGTGTGCGCAACAGCCACTCGCCATCCAGCAGATCCCGGTCGCCCTCATAGCCTTCTGCCGCAGCCAGCGCCGCGGCGCAACCGCTTCGAGCGGCCATGCCAAGCAACAGCCACCTTGGCGATGCTCCCGATGGTCTCCCCGGAGCGCCACTGATCATGGTCAATGCGATCCCCAATGCGTTAGCGGTTTTTGTTGCGGTAAGGCCAAGTAGCCGCGCCGTTACAGCGGCGGAACACAGTGGCGCCGCTACGTAAGTAGGCCATATCCCGCGCGGAAGGATGCCAGGCCCGTTAATCGCCACGCCGAACCGAGTGATTACCTCATAGCCTGCGCATAGCGCCTGCGCGAAGACTCGCGAGTCTTGCCGTTGCAAATGCCCTGCAACTAGTAATGCGGTCGGGACAACGACCGAGCTGGGCGTCGTACACGAAGGCATGTGGATATCGTCCATCTCGGTGAGCCGCGTCGTTGCGACCCCGAGCGCGATACGGTCTAGCGGCTGCCGCACCAATACTGGAATCGATTCACTCGGACTCGATTCCAGGCGTGCCAGCATCCTGCCTTCTTCCGTCACTCCTCCGGCGATCCACGCGCCAACCGTATCCAGCAGATGAATTGTCAGGCGATGTCGGACGCTTTGAGGCAAAAAACTGTCTCCTCCCGCAGCAATCCATTCCCCCATCCGCTCCAGAACGGTCATCGCAATCCTTTCGAGTTTTCCTTTTTGCCTGGTTGCCCCGCCGCTGGCCACAGGACTTCGCTCCCTGTCCCACTGACTGCAATCATGGCGGAAACCACCGCGCTATCCGAGCCTTTACCCATAGCCCCGCTGTGAAGAGTGTAAACACCACCCTCTTCGAGCCTCGCTTCTTCTTCGCGGCCAAGGTTTGGCGACTCTTCGAACGATAATCCAATCCCGTTGCCGACTGCGTTCTCCACCAACGGATGAAATTTGTAGGGTGGCAGATGCCGCTCCTCGGCACGCAGGAGATCGCTGGATGTTGCCCCAGGTCGCGCCTCCCGAAGCATTCCCGCAAGGGCCGCTTCTGCGCGAGCAAGCGCCCCTCCTTGCGTCCCGGAGACTGTGGCAAGCCCCGCAGCCCAATATCCTGAAAACCGCACGGCAAGGCATGCCAGGAGCGGCGCGACGCGAATGTCACTCGAGCCGTCGATGGGCAAGGGTGGGCCGCCATCGCGCGCGCTCGCGAGAATTCGAACATCTTGGGCCCCGGCGGCAAATGCGGCGCGCTCGGCGGCCAGCGCCGCGGACCGCGCGCCTGAATCTTCCGCTATGGCGCGCTCAAGCGCATCGCAGGCAACCGAGAGAATACGGCATGCTTCGCGCAGGAGTTCCATCTCGCGCGGGGATTTGCTCCGGCGCAATGCATCGAGTTTGTCATCTATTTCGATAATTCCGCCGAAAGATTGAATTGCGGACGCGACAGCTACATAGGGCCGCTGAGCCATCGTTCTCCCACCCCACAAACCGAGCGCCACTCTGCCGTCGCGAACCATATCGCCAAAACATTCACTCAGAGTATTTCGCAAATTACCCAGCGGGCGCACATCTTCGACCCATGTAAGAAGCTTCGCCGATCTCATCATTCCCGGCCCGCCCGAGGCAAAGATGCGAACAGGTCCCTCCCTTTGGACAAGTGCAAACGCGGGACCAAGTTTTGGAACGAAGCCGGTGACGTAAGCGAGCGCGCCATGCTCCATGCTGTGGCCGTGTACGAGCAGAGCAGTCGCTCCTGTCTCGGCGAGCGCGCGCCGCACTGCCGCCAGCCGCGCTTCGAACTCGGCGAGGGGCAGGAGCGCCGCATCCCAATCGTAGGGTCCCGTGAGCAACGCGGTATTCCTCATGCGCATGAAACGTCCTATTTACTAAGTATTAATTATGGCGAGATCCGCTGTCCTGGCGCTCAATGTTTCCGCGCCAGTGGCAGTGACACGCACGGGTTCCCCGCACATCAGGTAGCCGGTCTCCGGCAAATATTGATTGGGATGTACAACAAAAATCATATCCTCTTCGAGCACGGTATCGTTGTTCGCGGCGACGTCCCCTGGCGCCACGGAGCCGCAGCCGAGCCCGTGCCCGCGCCGTCGCATATGCGGTGGCCGGCAATATTCCGCATAGCCTGCCGCCGCAAGCACCTCATCGATCGCGGCGCATACTCGAGACATCGGAATTCCCGGACGGATCGTCTCGATGCCGGCCCACATCGCGCGAAGGACAAGATCGTATTTTTCCTGAAGAAGCGCGCTTGGCGGCCCGACCACGACCGTCCGGCAAATTTGCACGAACTGGCCTTCATAGCTTGGCGTCAGTTCCGTTATCAAGATATCTCCCGATTCGATCTTTCGATTGCTCGATGGCATCACCGCCGGGTTATGCGGCGAAGAGCAGAGCATCAGGAAATTGTCGTCGGCGCCGAGCGACCGCATGTAGCTGTTCAATTCGACGGCAACATCGCATTCTCGCACGCCGGGCCGCGCCACATCGTGCAGTCGTTCCAATCCCCGCTCGGCAATTTCGGCCGCGCGCCGCGCTTTCCCGATTTCAGCGGCGGTCTTGCGTCCATTCGCGTTGTAAAAAGCATCGTCGAAAGAGAGCATGGCGTCTTCTGAAATCGCAAGCAGCCGCTCCGCCAAAAAATGCGGAATGGCGTCGATGCCAACGATGGCGGCGCATCCGGGAATTTTCCCGACATTCGCCAGTTCTCGGCTAAGCGCGCCAATGAGATCGTTGGTTGCGATGACTGCGCCCGGACTTCTCCCGGCGCTGGCGCGTTCCGCGTCATAAGCAGGGGAGACAATCAATTTTGAAGTGCCATCGCGACGCAGGAGAACGAAACTCTCACCAAGAGAGCGGTAGCCGCTCAAGTGGACCACCGGATCGGGGCGATCCGGCATTTGAAAACCGCTCGAGCACGCGATCAGCAATCCGATTTCGTCACTGGCCATGCGCCGAAGCATCGCTTCGATCCTGGCGTCAAAATCCATCGAATTCGACCTTATATGCGCGTCTTGTCGCCGATTTCTTCATCATCTGTATTTACAAATAATTCAGCCAGCGGAATTTCGCGGCGGATCAGTCCCTGCCGATACGTGTAACGGATTGCAGCTTCCAGATTTTTGCGGTTGGCCGCTCCCAGACCATAGACCCAGGGATCGCGCCCCAAAATTTCCTGCTGCTCCTCCCAGGCGGAGCTGAACCAGGCGAGCGGCACGACGCGCGGATTGCGCACTCGTTCATAGGCGATGCGTTTGGCATCGTCGAATGCTCGCACAAGACTGGCCGCGACCCACGGATGCCGCTCGATAATCTCCCGGCGAATCACCGTCACATGCATGATTGGAAATATTCCCGTGCGGCGGAAGTAGTCGATTTCCACTTCCTTGTAATTGGGGAAGAGGCGCGCGACGCGCTTGTCCCCTTTGAGAAAAGGGCGCGGGAAGCTTGGCGAAATCATGGCGTCGAGTTCGCCTTCGGCCAGCATGTCATCGAGAGATTTCCCTTGGGGAATCATCTCGATCGCAAGTCCCGCCGGCGGACTGAACTCGATGTCCTCGGCGCGCTCCGTGACCCAGGTGAGTTTCTTGTGGGCCACGCCAAAGTATTCTTCCAGGATTCCGCGAGCCCAGATGCTCCCTGCCGGCTGGAAATTCGTTCCGCCGACTTTGCGTCCGATCAAATCCGCCGGCTGCTTGATACCTTTGTTGGTATTGATGAAAATAAAACCGTGTCGGAATCGACGGTGCGTGAAGACCGGGATGGCGGTCCAGGAAACATCGCGGTCGCGCGCCATAAAGTAGGCGCAGGCGTTGAATTCGCAGATGTCATATTCATTATTGCGCGCCATCCGCCAATGGCGTTCGCGCGACCCCGCGCCCGTGAGCACCGTCAACTCGATTCCATCGGCCTGGACTGCGCCTTCCATGAGCGGGCGAGTGATTTCATAGTCGCCACATGCAAATGACAGCTCCAATTTTCTAGACATGGCAGCCTCCCTCATGGATGTCAAGAATCATTTCATTTTTACCGCGATGGGTTCCATCATACATGCCACTGGCTAAACCTACTTTCCGACAAGCGGCACAGTTCGTTCAGTCCCACTGCGATTGCAGCAAGCACGGCAACCAGCGCAAACAAATTCTGCGGTTGAAAGGTTTGCGTAAACATGCCCGTAAGATATCCGACTCCCGATTGAGATACGTAAAGCTCCGCAAGCAACACGCCTAACAATGCCGCGCTCATCCCCAGCCTCATTCCCGTGAATAGGCTCGGAAGCAGGTGCGGAAACACAATCGAGATCAGGATTTGGCGGCGGTTCGCCCCCATGGACCTAGCGCTGGTGACCAGAATAGGCTTGATATTCTGTACGCCGGCAGCAACCGCCATAATGATCGGAAACACTCCATGACTCACACCGAAAGCAATCTTCGAGGCCGGGCCGATTCCAAAAACAATCACGAACAATGGCAGAACGGTCGCCAGCGGCATCGCGTAAAGCAGCAGGATGATTGGATAAAGTGAGCTTCGCGTGAAACGGTGCAATCCCACGATCAGGCCCACGGTGAGCCCGATGATCAAGGAGAATGCGAAAGCTACAGTCAGTTCCCAGCATGTGAGGGCGACGGCGGCAATAACGTCCTTTCTTCCCGCGAGGCCCAGCATTGCGACGAGCACACGAGATGGAGGGCTTATGAACAGAGGATCGCCGAACATACGCGCGCCTGCTTCCCAAGCGACTAGTATTGCACCGATCACTCCAAGTCGCGCCACGGCCGGATGCAAAATCGTTTTTGTAATGCTTCCGACCGCACTCTCCGCCCTCCCTGAACTCATTACACTCAATCCGCCTTCCCGCCGCCCGCGCGCCTCGGCGAAAGAAACCGCGAAATTGAGTAAGAACGCGATCAGCAGAACGAAAACAATGTAGGCAAACATTCGCGCCGTATCCATATTCTCGGCAAGTCCGGCGATCTGGTGGCCGAGGCCGGAAAAGGATGCAATCGTCTCCGCGCCAAGAATCGAGAGAAAGGCTAGAATCAGGCCCATCCGCAAACCCGTGAGGATGATTGGAAACGCGGCCGGCAGCATGACAGACCAGAACATTTGCAGGGACGAGGCTCCCATGGAACGCGCCGCAGTCACATACGTCGAATCGACGCGGCTCAATCCGGAAATCGTGTTGAGTACGATGGGGAAAAAGGCAATCGTTGCGCCAATGGCGATCTTCGATGCCGGCCCTAGACCAAAGAAAAGAACATAAAGCGGATACATGAGGATTGCGGGAATCGCAAATATTCCGGCGAACAACGGGTCGAAAACTCGAATCGCGTAGCGCGACCGGCTCACGACATAACTAATCGAACTTGCGGCGACGGCTGCAATCGAGAAGGCGACGCTCAACTCATAGAGTGTCACTTTTAAATCGGGCCAGAACACCCCGGTCATTAGCAAAGGTAGAAATTCGCGGTAAACCGCGGCGGGCGGAGGCAGCAATAGTGGACTGACGTGGCTGCCAATGGCGGTGATTTGCCAGACCAGCGCTACCAGCACCAGAAAACCTAGTTGCACCAATCGGTGCGCGAACCGCAAACCCTTCACGTTTTTCCACCCTCGTTCACCGTAAACGTACTACTGGAGGGCGAACCGGGATCAAGCTTCGGTTGATCCATCGTTCTGCGGATCTCATCGTGCAAGAGTTCGTATAGCTCGTTGCGCAATTGGCTGATTTTCTGTGAAGCCATAAAGCTGCGATTGCGCGGGTGCTGTTCATTGACGGATATTATCTGTTTGATTCGTCCGGGCCGCGCGCTAAACACGGCCACTCGGTCGGCAAGAAAGATAGCTTCCACCAGACTGTGCGTGACGAAGACAATTGTTTTTCCCGTGCGCGCAAGCAGGACGGACAGGTCCTCGCCCAGCACCATGCGCGTTTGCTCATCGAGTGCGGCAAACGGTTCGTCCATCAGCAGAATTTCAGTGCGCAACCCGAGAGCCCGCGCAAGCTGCGCTCGCTGCTTCATTCCGCCGGATAGTTGGCCTGGATAGTGATCCGCAAAATCCGAGAGTCCCACCGCCTGGAGCGATTCGCGCGCCCGCGGTTCTCGATCCGCTTGCGGCACGCCTTGAAACGCCATGCCCAGTTTGATATTGTCGAGAACGGTCCGCCAAGGGAATAGAGCGTTCTCCTGGAAGACGTAGGCAACTTTCTGAGGCAATGGCCCGGTCACCGGTTCGCCGTCAATCCAAACTTCCCCGGAGGCCGGCCTGGAAAGACCGCCCATTAAATTAAGCAGCGTGCTCTTGCCGCACCCGCTCGGTCCGATCAGACAAACAAGCTCGCCGCGGGCCACCGCCAGCGAAGCGCTTTCCAGTGCAACAACGCGAAGGGCATCCCCCGGGGTCCCATAGGCCTGGGTTACGCCCTGCACTCTGATCGCCGGTGTGGCCTCGGTCACGTTGCGGATGTCCTCTCGCCGCGATCACGCGGTGAAACCTGGAAACGTGCTCGGCTCATCACTTGGAAGCAGACGGCAAGAATTTCTCAGTGACCAACTGGCTCATGTCGGGCTCGCTCGGCAAAATACCCATCTCGACATAGGACCGCCGCAACACTTCGAGCGCTTTCGGATTGTATTTGCCGGTCGAATTAAACATGGGCATCAACTCGTCATAAACCCTGCCGGCAATCGTGGGAGACACACCCATGACGCGACTGGAAATCTCGACGGTCTTATCCTTGTTCTGGCGCATGAAGGCAATCGTCTCAAACCAGGCGGCGAGGAAAGCGCGCAATGCTTCCGGGTTCTTATCAATGAACGAACGGCGCGCATAAATAATATGAATGTGAAAATCCTAGAACAAGCTGCCGAAGCGCACCACAATTCGCGTGGACCCTTCTTCCTCGAGGCGATAGGCAGCCGCCAGATCGATGACACTGCCGTCAATCTGATGGGTTTTGAGGGCGGATATCTGCGAGACATCCGTGCCAACGGGCAGAGTCTTTATGCCGTCCGGTCCCCAGCCCTGTTGGCGCGATAGATCGTGCACCAGCCAATCGGTCAGCGATCCTCTGGTAGACACGCTTATGGTTTTTCCTTTCAGGTCGCTCATGGTGCGAATCAGTCCGTTCTTGTCCACGACGAGGGTTAAAAGCCAAGGCGCATCCGCCATCGCAGCTACCCCGAGCACCGGCGAACCCTTCACGATGAAAGCGAGTTCCGGGCCGGAGCCCAATCCCATGTCGATGCTGTCCGCTGCCAGCGCTTGCTGCAACTTGGCGCTGCCTCCGAAATCGTATTTCTCGATTTCAATTCCATGCTTCTTGAAAATACCAGTCTCGATTCCGATGTCCAGCGGCGTGAAGGAGAATGCTTCCCCGATGGCTTTGCCCACTCGAATTTTCATACTCGACTGCGCCGATCCGTCGAAGGTGAAAATGGCAACAATCGCCAGCAAACTGACGCACCGGATCAGTATTCGATTCCCTGTCGCCAGACAAGGTCTCATGATCGTCCCTCCACGGCCAGCACATTCCGATTCGACCTGGTGGTTTCACGGAGGCGTTTCGTTGCCGCGACATCCACGGCACGGCTGATGGGATCGAGAACGACCGCATATTCATTGAGCGCTTTTTCCGCGCTCACGAATTCCTCGATCACGTCGGCCTTCACCATTTCCGGATCGCGATCCAGCGGATCGCCCCATCCACCACCGCCCCCAGTGCGCACAATTACCTCGGAATCAACCGGAACAAGATGCTGGCTCGCATCCATGCTGGTGAATTCGCTCTCGCCCGGAAGTTTGAGCATGTAATCCGCGGTTCCCGCCGGCTTTCCTCCCCAAAGACCCCAGGGGGGACATTCAATGCGTCGTGGCCGGTGAAGATTCCAGCGTCCCTCGGCCAGATTGCGCACGCGGAGATCGATGCCCAATCCTCCTCGAAACTTGCCCGCGCCGCCG
>Ga0182024_10014220_pt1 | contig 15412 bp, 15 predicted proteins | sample P32metaG_FD_120480 | JGI IMG/M metagenome (GOLD analysis project Ga0182024, IMG submission 120480) | Permafrost microbial communities from Stordalen Mire, Sweden - P3-2 metaG (Illumina Assembly) | ecosystem: Environmental > Terrestrial > Soil > Wetlands > Permafrost | place: Sweden: Stordalen... | reverse complement strand
TTGTGCGCCAAATCTACACGGACGGGCGAGACCATCCTAAAGATCTGTCTCCCACGTGGATGGGGGACTCGATTGGCAGATGGGAAGGAGATACCCTCATCGTCGACACAATCGGTTTTAACGACAAAACCTGGCTCGATAAGGTAGGTCATCCACACTCCGACGCCCTGCATCTTGTGGAGCGCATCCGGCGCGTTGACCATGACACCTTGGTGGACGACCTGACAATCGACGACCCGAAGGCCTATACGAAACCCTGGATGGGAAGGACAACGCGGACATTGAGGCCGGGCTGGAACATTATGGAATACATCTGCGAGGACAATAGTCAGTTCGTAGACTATGAAAGAATGAAAGGGGAGAAGCCGAGTAAGTCACCTGCCCGATAACTCGCCTGCGCAACTCTGATCTCGAAAGACGCTTCCATGCAAATTTGCTACACAGTTCAGATGTCTCTGCGTGTGCGCTCCTGAGAATCTCTTAGATCAATTATAAAGCGCATCTGAAATTCGAGTTACGGAACTGAGGAAATTCTTGGTCGATTCTGTCACGGCGAAGCTTCGCCAGGCGCCACTGAACGCTGTTCACCGGGTCCTGGGTGCAAGGATGGTGGATTTCGGGGGCTGGGAGGTGCCTGTCGAATATCCCTCGACCGGAGGGCTGGTTGCCGAGCACAAGGCAGTGCGCGTGGGCGTGTTCGACGTCAGCCACATGGGCGACATCCGAATTCACGCTAGGCGGACTTCCGGAGCTTCTCTGGCGGCCGTGCAATACATCACCATGAATGACGCCTCGCGGCTCGCGATCGGCCAGGCTCAGTATTCAGCGATGCTGTATCCCGAGGGAACGTTTGTGGACGATGTGATTGTGCACCGGTTGGGCGAGGAGGATTTTCTGCTGGTCATCAACGCCGGCACGCGTGAAAAAGACAACAGTTGGGTGAGCGAGCACAGCAAGGGATTCGATTTTACGGTCGTCGATCTAAGCGACTCCTACACGCAGCTCGCAATTCAGGGCCCTCGGGCAGTCGATCTCGTCCAAAAACTGACCTACGCGAACCTGAACAAGCTCGGGAACTACTGGTTCACGCACAGCAGGTTGTGTGGTCTGAAAAACATCCTCATCGCGCGCACCGGCTATACCGGCGAAGACGGCTTTGAAATCTACATTCCGTCTGATCCGAAGACGAGCGGGGACGTGTGGGCAATGGTGATGAGCGCAGGGCATGAGTTCGGCCTGATTCCCTGCGGCCTCGGCGCCCGCAATACCTTGCGCCTGGAGGCAAGGCTGTCTCTCTACGGCCACGAGATCAGCAACAGCATCAACGTCTGGGAAGCGGGCTTGGAACGCTTCTGCAAGATGGAAAAAGGCGAATTCATCGGTCGCGCGGCGCTTGAGAAGGCAAAGGCAGCCGGCCTGACGCGCACGCTTGTGGGGCTTGAAATGATCGATCGAGGCATCGCGCGGGACGGCTATCGCTGTTTGAATGAAGGTGGCGAGGCGATCGGTGTGGTCGCAAGCGGTTCGCCCTCACCGACACTGGGCAAGAACATCGCGCTGGCCTTTGTGCCGCCGGCAAACGCGGCGCTGGGCGCGACGATCTACGTTGAAATCCGCGGCCAGAAATCGCGAGCCGGCGTGGTTCCAATTCCGTTTTACAAGAGGGCCAGGACAATAGCACCGCAAATCGAGAGTTAGCCAAAGGTGAGGACATGACGTATCCGACGACGTACCGCTTCACGAAAGACCACGAATGGATCGACATCGAGGACGGATTGGGAACGATCGGGCTCACAGATTACGCGCAGTGCCAAATGGGCGACATCGTTTTCGTGGAATTGCCGGCTGTCGGAGCCACCCTGGAAGCGGAGAAGCCGCTGGGGACGGTGGAGTCGGTGAAAACGGTTAACGAAATTTACTCACCGGTATCCTACGAAGTCATCGAGGTCAACAGCGAACTGAAAGACGCGCCGGAGCAAATAAACTCCGATCCACATGGGTCGGGGTGGCTGGTCAAGGTGCGGCTGAAAAATCTGGTGGAGATTGCGGCGTTGATGGACGCAGCGGCCTACGAGGCATCTCTAGCACCGCCCAAGGAAGCCTAGGACACGTGCGCTATCTCCCCAAGAGCCCTTCCGAGCGAGACGAAATGCTCGCCGCGATCGGCGTCAAATCAATCGAGGATCTGTTTTCGAGCATCCCCGAGCGCTTCCGTCTGCGTGAGGCGCTGAAGCTGCCGGGGCCTTACTCGGAAGCGGAAATCATCCAGTACTTCAAGGAGCGCGCCAGGGAGAGCTCGGTCGGCTACACCAGTTTCCTCGGCGCAGGCGTGTACAACCATCTGCGCTCGGTGGTTACCGACACGATAATTCAGCGGGGCGAGTTCCTGACCTCCTACACCCCGTACCAGGCGGAAATCTCACAGGGAACACTTCAGGCGATCTTCGAGTTCCAGACGCTGATGTGCCAGCTCACTGGACAGGAAGTCGCGACCGCCTCGATGTGGGACGGATCGACGGCCACGACCGAAGCCGTGCTGATGGCCGAAAGAATCACCCATCGCCGCCGCATCCTCGTGGCCCGTTCTCTGCACCCGGAATATCGCGAGGTGCTCGAGACTTACGCAAAGAACTGCGGCCTGGAACTAGAGGAAATTCCCTTTGGTCTGGACGGCACGCTGAACCAAAAGGCGCTCGAATCCGCAATCAGCGATGACGTTGCGGCCCTGGTCGTTCAGTCGCCGAACTTTTTCGGCGTGATTGAGCAAGCGCCGACGCTCGCAGATCGCGTGCACTCGCGGGGAGCGCTTCTGGTCGTTGCTGTGACCGAGGGAGTTTCACTCGGCCTCGTACGGCCGCCTGGCGCGGCCGACGGGGATTCGTGCTGACGCTCGCCGCACGCGAGCAACACATCCGGCGCGAGAAGGCCACCTCAAATATCTGCACCAATCAGGCACTTTGTGCTCTTGCCGCAACGGTCCATCTTACATTGCTCGGGAAAAAAGGGCTGCGCGAGATGGCCGTGCAGAATCTTTCCAAAGCGCAATTCACTCTGAACGAGCTCGTAAAGATTCCAGGCGTCCGGCGAGCGTTTGAGGGGCCATTCTTCAATGAATTTACGATCACCCTTCCGCGGTCAGTTGACTCCATTAACAGACTCTTGCTGCGCGAAAAGATTGTCGGCCCCCTTTTGCTGGATTCGATCTATCCCGAACTGACCAACCATGCGCTGGTCTGCGTTACCGAGACAACGACACGAGCCGATATCGAGAAGTTTGTTTCCGAGCTGCGGCTGGCGGCGGCTCTCGTGCGGGAGCCGGCATGACCGACAAAATCAAGAAAGCCTCGCGTCACGTTAGCCAGAATGAAGGGCTGATCTTTGAAAAATCGTCTCCGGGAAAGCGGGCTTTCGATTTGCCGCCGCTCGACGTTCCCGCTGCCGATCTCGCGAAAACGCTCGGTGCGAATTACCGCAGCGATGGCGTCACAGGATTCCCCGAAGTGAGCGAGATTGAGGTCTTGCGCCACTTTACGCGACTTTCGACCTGGAACTACTCGATCGACCTCGGGATGTATCCCCTGGGGTCCTGCACAATGAAGTACAACCCACGCGTGAACGAATTTGTCGCGCGCCTCGATGGCATCGCCACTGAGCATCCGCTTCAACCGCAGGTTCTTTCGCAGGGCTGCCTGAAAATCAATCGGCTGCTCGAGCGATGCCTGCTTGAAATCACGGGAATGGACGCGCTCACCCTGCAGCCCGCGGCGGGTGCGCAGGGAGAGCTGACTGGGCTGCTGGTGATTCGCGCCTATCTTGAGCAGCAGGGGAACGCCCGCAAGAAAGTGCTGATCCCGGACTCGGCGCACGGCACGAACCCCGCGACAGCCGTGATCGCGGGCTACCAGGTTGAAAACATCAAGTCGGACTTGCAGGGGCAGGTAGATGTCGACAAGTTGCGGGAGCTCGTCACCGAAGACGTGGCAGCTTTGATGATCACGAACCCCTCAACCCTAGGCATATTCGAACAGCGCATCTCGGACATTGCCGCGATTCTTCACGCCAAGGGCGCATTGCTTTATATGGACGGAGCGAACATGAATGCGCTCGCTGGTGTGGCGCGGCCCGGCGATTTTGGCGTCGATGTGATGCACCTGAACCTGCACAAGACTTTCTCCACGCCTCACGGCGGGGGAGGTCCCGGTGCCGGCCCGGTGGCGATGAAGAAAGCCCTCGAGCCATTCCGGCCAGTCCCTGTGCTGGTAGAGAAGGGAAGCGGAGAGTTGGTGCTCGAATACGACCGGCCGAACTCGATCGGCAGAGTCAAGGCGTTCGCCGGAAACTTCGGAGTTCTGGTGCGCGCGCTTGCGTACATTCTCGCCTACGGTCCGGGCATTCGCCAGGCAACCGAAGATGCGGTGCTAAACGCGAACTACATCCGCGAGGGTCTCAAGGATGTTTTCGCATTGCCCTATTCCCTGCCGTCGATGCACGAAGTTGTCTTCAGCGATGCGCTCCAGAAGGCGAACGGCGTGAATAGCATGGACATCGCAAAGCGCCTGATCGACCATGGCTTCCACCCGTACACGACGGCATTTCCGCTGATCGTTCCCGGTGCTCTGATGATCGAGCCGACGGAGTCGGAATCGAAGGAAGAGTGCGATCTCTTCATCGAAGCCATGCGCGCGATCGCCGAGGAAGCCGTTTCGGATCCCGATCTCGTGCAGCATGCCCCGCACGCAACGCGAATCGGCCGCCTCGACGAAGTCACCGCGGCTCGCAAGCCTGTCTTGCGCTGGTCGAAGGCTAGTGGGTAGACGCGAGTTACCTTTACGCGAGGGAACGAGTCTTTCGTTCGTGATCGTGATGCCCGGTAACAAAATCCGAACTCCAGGAGAAACGACTAAATGCCAGTGCCTTTTAGAGCTGACCACGTGGGGAGCTTTCTGCGGCCGCAGGAATTGCTCGCGGCACGGGAGAACGGAATCGAGCCGGCCCGTCTCGAGGCCCTTGAGGACCAGCATATTCTTCGCATTCTTGGCAAGCAGAAGGAGCTGGGGTTCGATATCTTCACCGATGGCGAGCTAAGGCGGCGGAACTTCATGAGCAATTTCACCGAAGCGGTAACGGGCTTCGACCTGCACAGTGAAATTGCGCGTGACTGGGATGCCTCGCAGGCCAAACCCAAGGTGAGCGCCGTCACGGGAATCGTGAATAAGACGATCCGCCAGGTGCGTCCGCTGACCGGGCACGAGCTTCCGTTTCTGAAAAAATACAGCCCGGGCGCGATCAAAATGATGCTGCCTAGTCCGACCCAGTTTCCCGCGATCGCATTTAAGCGGGGGATAACAGACAAGGTCTACAAGCACCATTCTGATTTGCTGTGGGACATCGTCGAGATCATGAGGAAGGACATCGCCGTGCTCGCCGCTCAGGGAGTGAACTACATTCAGGTGGATGCGCCGCGCTATAGCTACTACCTGGACCCCAGGTGGCGTGAATGGATCAAGAAGGAGATGGGGCAGGAGCCGGAGGCGGCGCTTGATGAGGCGATCCGAGCGGACAACACGTGCTTCGAGGCGGCTCGCAAGGCTGGCGTGATTCTCGCGATCCACCTGTGCCGCGGAAATAACCGCAGCCATTGGTATGCGGAAGGTGGCTACGATGCAATCGCCGAGAAACTTTTCGGGACGCTGAAGGTAGACCGCTTCGTGCTGGAATACGACGATGAGCGAGCAGGGACCTTTGAGCCCCTGCGGCTAGTCCCCAAGGACAAAATCGTCGTGCTCGGACTTGTTTCCACCAAGAAGCCGGAGCTTGAAAAGAGCGACGAAGTGGTGCGCCGGATCGAGGAAGCGGCGAAGTATTTCCCCATCGAGAATCTTACCCTGAGCCCTCAGTGCGGATTCGCGTCGACGATGGAGGGGAACCTCCTCACCGAAGACCAGCAGTGGGCCAAGCTCAATCTGGTGGTAGAAACGGCCAGACGCGTGTGGAACTGACATGTGATCGGGCTCGAAAGGCGAGTTATTTCATCTCGCATGACGAAACCGCTCGCCAGGTGAAGGATCAATTCGAACAGACAGGATTTCCCTACCGCCGGTCATCGTCGGCAACTACTTGGGAATCTAGAGTGACGAGGCCGTTAGAAATGAGTACTGGAAATAGCACTTCGAAGAGTGTTTCGCCGAATCGAAGGTCGCGTTGGCACAAAACACCCCTCTGGGGCATATACATCTTTAGGAGGGTGATTGTGTGGCTGAGCGCGACGGATGCTAAAGCCCCTGCTGATTGCACTCTCTGAAAGCCGCTCCTTGCGCCACTTTGCCGAGCAATCTTCTGTTGGGAAGCAGTTATCGGCTCGATTTGCGGCGGGAACTGAGGTCGAAACCGCCCTCGAAGCAGCGCGGCTGCTCAACGCATCCGGGGCGAGCGTGACGATTGACAATCTCGGGGAGAACTCGGCGACAGGCGAAGCCACGCTTGCCACCGCTGAACTGTATCACGGGTTGCTGGATGCAATTCAAGGAGGTGACCTTCAAGCGAATATCAGCGTGAAGCTGACGCAGATGGGCCTCGACTTAGATACGAACCTCTACCAGGAACTCGTCGGGGCCCTTGTGCGGCACGCAGCACTCACTGGCAACTTTGTTCGCATTGACATGGAAGGGTCGCGCTATACGCAGAGGACGCTTGATCTTGTTCACAAGCTCCATCAAATGCCCGGGAACGCCGGCCATGTGGGAGCGGTGATACAGGCGTCGCTGAGGCGCAGCGAAGCTGACGTAGACGAACTCCTGAGGGAGCGAATACGCGTTCGCCTGTGTAAAGGGGCTTACCAAGAGCGAGCCGATGTTGGCTTTCCGGATAAGGCCTGCGTTGACGAGAATTTCCGTGGTCTGTCCAAGAAACTGCTTCGAAGCGGCGTTTTTCATGGAATCGCAACTCACGACGATCGACTGATCGGCAAGTTGAAGGAGCACGTCTCGGAAGAACGAATTGAGCGAAAGAGCTTTGAGTTTCAGATGCTCTACGGTGTCCGCCCGCAGCTTCAGGAGGAATTGGTTCGTGATGGTTGGAACCTGCGTATCTACGTTCCTTTTGGAACTGGATGGTATCCCTACTTCATGCGGCGGCTGGCCGAGCGTCCCGCAAACCTGGCGTTTGCTGCCCGGAGTATCTTCCGTGGCTAGGTCGGAAACTGATCGCATCAGTCGACGACTCATGGAGGAGCCACGACTCTTATGAAGTCATCGCGCCCCAGGAAAGCGGCCCAGGGGAAGTTTCGCAACGAGCTGCTAACTGATTTCTCGAAGACCGAGAATCGGAAGGCATTGGAAAGTGCGCTCCGACACCTAGAAAAGCAATTGGGCCGCGAGTACCCGCTGATCGTTGGCGGCTGCGAGGTCACGACGCGGCAGAAAATCGAGTCACGCAATCCGTTGCACCCGGACCAGGTGATCGGAATATTTCGAGAGAAGATCAAGCGCGCCGCGGAGGACTTCTTCGTCGGCAATCTGTATATGAACCGCAAGTGTACAGGTGCCCTGGAGGGAGCTCGTCCATTTGGAGGGTTCAACATGTCAGGGACCGACTCCATGGCGGGCGGCCCGGATTACTTGCTGCTGTTCCTGCAGGCCAAGACAGTGGCGGAAAAGTTGAACGCAACTCGATAGGCGGTCCGGCCCGGTCTCCGAGTCTTGCGATTGGTGAGTCATCCGCTGTGCCTGACACAGGTCGCTCGAAGCAAGAGAGAAGGCAGTCTGTGAAGACGAGCATTTTTGAGATTTTCAGGGTGTGGATAGGCCCATCCAGTTCCCACACGGTTGGACCGATGCGTGCCGCCTCGGACTTTGTGGCGATCCTGGCGAGCAAGGATCTGTTGATTCGAACCCATCGGGTGCTCGTCGAGTTGTATGGGTCACTGGCACTTACCGGCCGAGGCCACGGAACGGACGGAGCCATCCTGCTGGGCCTGTGCGGCGAATTGCCGGACCGGATCGATCCGGAGACGATCGAGTCCCGTTTGCGCGACATCCGCTCCGTGCGAGGCATTGCGCTGCGAGGGGTTTGCACCATTCCGTTCGCAGAGTCCGAGGACCTGCTCTTTCATAAGGACCAGACGCTGCCGGGACATTCGAATGGAATGCGATTCCGTGCCTTCGACGCAGACGGTAAACCCGTATTCGAACAGGTGTACTACTCGATCGGAGGGGGGGTATCCGGAAAGAAGGCGAGGGGCGGGTGCAATCGCGAGCGGTGCCTGTTCCGTATCCGTTTTCGAGCGCCGATGAGTTACTTCGCATCGGCGACGAGCGAAAGATGGTTATCTGGCAGATCGTTCTTGAGAACGAGAAAGCCTGGCGTTCCGAAGCAGAGGTGCGGCAATACCTACGTCGGATTTGGGAGGTCATGCAAGCCTGCGTGAAACGGGGGCTTGCTGCAGAAGGCATTCTTCCGGGCCGCCTGAACGTGCGCCGGCGCGCACCGCGCCTGGCGAAGAAGCTTTCCGCAAAGGGCATGGAGCCGCTTGCGCAAATGGATTGGGTCAATGCGTATGCGATGGCCGTGAACGAAGAAAACGCTGCCGGGGGGCGTGTGGTCACCGCGCCCACGAACGGCGCGGCGGGAATCATTCCGGCGGTCGCGCACTACTACATGAGATTCGTCCGGGGCGCGTCAGAAGAAGGCTTGTTCCGCTACTTTCTGACGGCGGGAGCGATCGGCTTTCTCTACAAGGAGAATGCGTCGATTTCCGGAGCAGAGGTGGGTTGCCAGGGAGCAGTGGGCGTGGCCTGTTCGATGGGTGCCGGCGGTCTGGTGGCCGCTCTAGGTGGCGATAACCGACAGGTGGAGTGCGCCGCGGAGATCGGCATGGAACACAACCTCGGGATGACGTGCGATCCGATCGGCGGCCTGGTGCAGATTCCTTGCATTGAGCGGAATGCGATGGGGTCGGTCAAAGCCATCAATTCATGCCGGCTGGCCATGGACGAAGGCGGCGAGCACAAGGTCTCGCTCGATCAAGTCATCAAGACGATGTTTGAAGCCGGCCGCGACATGCAGTCTCGTTACAAAGAGACCTCTCCCGGAGGCCTCGCGGTGAACGTGATCGAATGTTGAGAGCCCTTGAAATGAGCGGTGTCTCGTGAGGAGCCCGTCATGTCTAGAACAGAGACTTCAAGAGCGGATTTGAACGAACCGAGGGACGCGGATGCTCACATTCGTCGTTCACGTTCGCGAAACTCCGAGGTCCTGGCGCGTGTGGTGTTGCTGCTCCATGGCCGTCGAATCGATATCGATTCGCTGACGGCAGGGCGCGTAGGTAACTCTGACCTACTGCGCATCGAGGTCGCGGTAGAAGCAGATCAAAACCAAGCGAGATTGATCGAAGCCAAGCTGCATCAGCTCGCGGACGTGTTGCTGGTTGACAGGAATGATCCCGACGAACCAACTGCGGTTCGGGGAACCAGGGACGGACATCGCGAATCATGATTGTCATCTACGTAGTCACTACAGGCGGGACCATCGAGAAAGGGTACTCGGAGCGGACAGGTTCGGTCGCAAATCTCGATAACAAGATCGGGCGGTATTTACGCCTCCTGCGCCTCCCCGATTCCGAAGTGAACGTCGTACCGTTGCTGAACAAGGACAGTCTTCGGATGACCAATGAAGATCGAGAATTGATCCGGGCGACCGTGAAAGGGCTTCTCAACGAGAATGCTCCCGTCGTCATCACCCACGGCACGGATACGATGGTTCAGACCGGCGTTTTCTTGAAACAGGCGCTGCCCGACATCAAGGTTCCCATCGTGCTGACCGGCGCGGTGGCGCCGCTCGGCTTTGAAGGCAGCGACGGCTTGCAGAACCTGACCGAGAGCCTGTTTGCGGTCCGCATCCTTGCACCTGGAATTTACGTGGTGATGCATGGGCAGCTGTTTCCGGTGGATCGCGTGAAGAAGGATCATGCGCTCGCCGAGTTCGTGCCGACCGACCAAAAGCCAGCGTAGCCGCGGTCCGCAGCAAAAACGAGACGTCAGATGCAAGCGGGCTGAAGTAGCGCGCCGAAAGGAGGAAGCTCGTGGAAGCCGAACCCCTGGTTGCTGCAGGGCCGTACCTGATTCAGCAGAAATACGAAGACTATACGGCCGAGCAGCACAAAGTGTGGGCAACGCTCGTGCGTCGGCGGCGTCCGCAGCTCGAAGCCCATGCCTGCCGTGAATAACTGGAGGGATACGAGATCATCGGACTCCAGGATGATCGGCTGCCGAATCTTTGCGTCATTACCGATCGGTTGAAGCCCAGGACTCGATGGAACACAACGCCGGCGAGCGGGGCTCCTCAAGGGGGCAAAAACGAGCTGTCGGAGACTCCGCTGATCCCGCTGGGGCCTGCTCTGGTGGGAAATCCGCTGTGTCTAGGGCAGGCGGAGCATACAATGCGCGAGACAGAGGTCAAATCGGAAATTCCAGTTTCAGTGTTCAAGAACAATCCGGTCAAGCGCATCTCGGAAAGCTTCAACGTGCAGGTCCGAGCTGTAGTCTTCAATATCTTGAACCATACGAACTTTTCGTCGCCAATCAATAACCTAGACGTCTTCGATGAGACCGGGCGGTTAGCGGCCAGCGCCGGCCTAATCACCTCCACACAGACTTCCAGTCGGCAAATCCAATTTGCGATAAAGGTCGTGTGGTGATGCGAACGTGGCCAAGCCCGTTCTAGGGCGTGGAGATCTATGGGGATGTTGCGCATCGGAATCATCAAGACAGTGAATGGTGTGAGGAATTCCAAGTTTGTCAGGAGGAATGCTATGAAGAAAATGTGTGGTCTTTGGCTATTCGTTGCGCTCATGGTGTCAATGGGCATTTCTTTAGCCCAACAGCCTCGAGGGCAAACCGAAAAGAAACCCCTGCCGTTACAGTTCACGCAGGCCTTGCCATTGGAGGGCGTTCATGGACGTTTTGACCACTTCACGGCGGACACCGCCAATGCGCGAATCTTTCTTTCCGCCCTCGGCAATGACTCGGTGGAAGTAATCGACACAACCAGGGGCGCCCGAATCCACAGTATCACCGGTTTAGGAATGCCTCAGGGCGTGGTTTATGTTCCCGAATTCGATAAATTGTTTGTCGGCGACCGGGTGGCGGGCCCGCAGCAGCGCGACGAAGAAGGCAAAGGCAACGTCAAGATCTTTGACGCATCCACGCCCGAGTTCAAGCTTCTCGATACGATCGAGTTTCACGCCGACTGCGACAACCTTCGATACGATCCCGCCAGCAAGCGGGTTTACGTCGGCTTTGGGGACGGGCCCACGGCAGGCATTGCCATGATCGATGCGGCAACTAACAAACGGGTGGGAGAATTTGCGCTGGGAGCTCACCCGGAGTCGTTTCAGATAGAAAAATCGGGAGACAGGATCTTCGTGAACATAGCCGACGCCAATCAGGTGGCCGTGATCGACCCGAAAACCGGATCAATCAACAAATGGGCTTTGAAAGGGCTGGCGAATAATTTCCCCATGGCGCTGGACGAAGAGCATAAGCGTATCTTCATAGGCGTTCGCATGCCCCCTCGGTTCGCTGTGCTGGACGCTGACTCCGGTAACGTCATTGTCAGCCTGCCTGCCGCACCGGCCATGGATGACCTCTACTATGACGCGAATCTCAAGCGGATCTATGTCCCCGGAGAGGGTTTCATAAGTGTTTTCCAACAAGACGATGCAGATCATTACCACTTCGTCGCAAACGTGCCAACGACTCCCGGCGCGCACACGGCCGGCTTTTTCTCCGGCGTTGGAAAGAAATCAAAGGGGGGCGGAACGTTCGTCCTTGCGGTTCCGGCTCGCGGGGGCAAAGTTGCAGAGGTATGGTTTTATGCACCTCAGCCATAGGCACTGGCGCCATTTATCCTAGCCCGCCGAGGCCAAAGGTCATTACCGGCTCCTCCCTCCAACAAGAGAGCCAGAGTCTGCTTCGTCGCCGCTCGCACCGATAACCCGATAAACGGCATCATCGGGTGCGCCGTGAAAAGGCGGTGGTCCACAGCGGGAGTAAACCCGCCCGGGAACTGGTTCGCTCCACCCGGTAGCAATCAGAGCAGCAGTGGTGGCAACGAGACTGCTGAAGCCTCTGGTGTAGAGAGTCGCTAGGCGACTTGGTGAGCGTGCAGGCCGTAACGTGAGTGAACGCTGAGCAGGCCTCGAAACCGTTAATGCAGGTTAATAAGGACAAGGGCGCATAGGATAAGGTTCGGATAATCGGATCGTCGGCCGTTCGGGAGAAAGCTCAAGGTGAAAGCTCTAATCAAAAGTCGCGCTGAACGTGGCCTGTGTGTCGAAGACATGCTCGAACCTGAGGTTGGCATCAACGATGTAAAGATCCGGGTGGTGATGACCGGCATTTGCGGAACAGACCTGCATATCTACGAATGGGACCAGTGGGCGCAGTCAACGATTCCCGTACCTTTGGTGATCGGCCACGAATTTGTGGGAGAAGTCGCGGAGGTCGGATCGAACGTGGCCGATTTTCAGGCAGGCGACATCGTAAGTGGCGAGGGCCACGTCGTTTGCGGGCGATGTCGCAACTGCCTGGCGGGACGGCGGCATCTCTGCGCGCACACCTTGGGCGTCGGTGTAAACCGTCCCGGTGCGTTCGCAGAATACATCGTCCTGCCGATGAGCAACATTTGGAAGCACAATGGAAAGGTAGACCTTGAAACCGAGGCGATCTTCGACCCCTTCGGAAACGCTGTGCACACGGCGCTGTCCTTTCCGGTTTTGGGAGAAGACGTGCTTATCACCGGGGCGGGACCGATCGGAATCATGGCCGCCGCCGGGGTTCGTCACGCCGGCGCTCGCCATGTCGTCATCACCGATATCAACCCCAGTCGTCTCACGCTGGCAGAGAGCTTGGGCGTCACGCTGGCGGTCAACACCAGTGAAACGCGCTTATCCGATGTCCAAACGAAGCTCGGAATGCACGAAGGGTTTGACGTGGGGCTCGAAATGTTGGGGAACGCAAGCGCCTTTCGGGAGATGCTCGCGAACATGAGTCCTGGTGCGAAGATCGCGATGCTCGGTATTCCATCGAGTGAGATGGCCATCGATTGGAAACACGTCATCTTCAACATGCTTACGATCAAGGGCATCTATGGCCGGGAGATGTACGAAACCTGGTACAAAATGACGGTCATGCTGGAATCGGGGCTCGCTATCAAGGCCGTGATTACGCACCGCTTCCCGTGGCAGGACTATGAGAAAGGATTTGCCGCCATGAAATCGGGTGATTCCGGCAAGGTGATCTTGGACTGGAGAGAGCTTCGGGGACAGGAGCCTACCGAGATGTTCGAAACCGTGAAACCGCAGTACCAATCGCAATTGAGCGAAATTCGGGGAGCAGGGCTCTACAAGTCCGAACGCGCCCTGGCAAGTTCGCAGAATGCGCGGGTCGATCTAGCTTGCGAACAGGGAGTCCTAAACCTCTGTGCCAATAACTATCTGGGGCTGGCAGACCGTCCCGAGGTGGTCAAGGCGGCGCACGAGGCGCTGGATCGCTGGGGCTACGGGCTATCGTCGGTCCGCTTCATCTGCGGCACGCAGGAGATCCACCAGGAGCTCGAAAGCCGCCTGAGCGAGTTTCTTGGAATGGAGGATACGATCCTTTACAGCTCGTGTTTTGACGCGAACGGCGGTCTGTTCGAGGCGATTCTCGATGCCCAGGACGTGATTGTTTCAGACGAACTGAACCACGCCAGCATTATTGACGGCATCCGTCTCGCGAAGGCGCAGCGCCTGCGTTACCGGAATGGGGACATGTGCGATCTCGAAGCGAAACTGAAGGACGCCTCGGGCGGGCGGCGCATTCTCATCGCGAACGACGGGGTGTTCTCCATGGACGGCTATATCGCGAAGTTGCCCCAGATATGTGACCTCGCGGAACAGTATGGGGCCATGGTGATGGTGGACGACTCTCACGCGGTTGGTTTCATGGGTGAAAACGGCCGCGGCACACACGAACACCATCAAGTGATGAGTCGCATCGACATCATCACCGGGACCTTGGGCAAGGCGCTGGGAGGTGCGAGCGGCGGTTACACACGCGCGCGGAAGGAGATTGTGGATCTGCTACGGCAGCGATCCCGCCCCTATCTTTTCTCGAACAGCCTTGCACCCGCAATCGTGGGCGCATCTCTGAAGGTTCTCGACCTGTTGGAACAGACGAAGGAACTTCGGGAGCGCCTCCATTTCAACACGCGGTACTTTCGGGAACGAATGTCTGCCATCGGCTTCGACATTCTGCCGGTGGAGCACCCCATCGTACCCGTCATGCTGGGCAGTGCGGCGCTGGCAACGAGGATGGCGGAGCGCCTGCTTGAGAAGGGCGTGTACGTCGTTGGCTTCTGCTATCCGGTCGTGCCCGAAGGAAAAGCACGCATCCGCGTGCAGCTCTCCGCGGCGCACAACCGCGAGGACCTGGAGTTTGCAGTCGCGCGGTTCGCCGAAGTTCAGGCGGAATTTCGTGCTACTCCGAACCCCACGTGAATGGAAGTCTGCGTTCAAATGCATCGGGTAGCGCACCGGCCAAGCAGAGGCCCGCCGAATGAGTTTTCTGACGATTGATGAGTGGGTGAGCGAGCTTGTGGTGATTCCAGAGGGGGAATTCACCATCCCGCGGATGCAGGACTTCATTGGGACCAAGGCGATTCATCCGGAGACGCTTGCGCCCCATGTCTTCTATGCGAAGAGCCACTACACTCGAAACTTGATTTACAGTTCCGATCTGTTTGAGGTCTTAGCGATCTGCTGGGACATTGGGCAGGTGAATCCGCCGCACGACCACGGTGGTCAGAACTGTTGGATGGTGACGCCGATAGGCCGGCTACGCGTGCAAAACTTCCGCGTCGAAATGCGGGATCCGGCACAAAACGCCTGCAGGCTCATTACCTCAAATTCGTTTGACATGGATGCAGAACATCGGGCCCTTGTCGAACCCGATGACGCAGTTCACCAGGTTTTTGAATCTTCCTGAGTTCGGCAAGCGAGCCGCAAGCGTCCAAGTCTACTCGCGTCCACATTCGAAATGCGAAGTGTACAACTTGACCAGAGACGTCTATTCCACCGAGGAGCTGAGCTATTGGAGCAAGTACCGTAAACCCTGCCGGGAAGGGCAGAGCATGTAAGAGCTCTCAGCTGTCAGGACCGCAGTAAGTCCGAATTGAGACAGGGGCGCGATGGAAGTGCATGATTCTGATCGAAATCTCCAGTGAGTGAACCCGAAGGCACCTTGGATCACCTCGGGGAAGCCAGGAACTAGCCTTGCCAAAAATAAACCTCCATGCTTTGTTGATGGGCCTCGTCAGTATGTTTGCGCTGACTGTTGCCGTTGAGGCGCAAACGCCAGAACAGAAGCCGGCCTTC
>Ga0182024_10014219_pt1 | contig 15412 bp, 18 predicted proteins | sample P32metaG_FD_120480 | JGI IMG/M metagenome (GOLD analysis project Ga0182024, IMG submission 120480) | Permafrost microbial communities from Stordalen Mire, Sweden - P3-2 metaG (Illumina Assembly) | ecosystem: Environmental > Terrestrial > Soil > Wetlands > Permafrost | place: Sweden: Stordalen... | reverse complement strand
TCGTGCGAACCGGATCAACTCGGATAGCTTGGATTGGTCGTACATCGGGATCTCCTTTACGGTTGGGCATTCGACGAGCGCGCGGCGTGCGAGGGGGCGATCCACGGCTGATCCACCGTCTACTCCGGACCGGTGGCCGCAGATGGCCAGCGCTACGCCAGCCCGGACGCGTCCATCTCCGAAGCCCGCGCCAGGGCTTGCGTGTCGATATACTCCCGGATCTTCGTCAGCTTGCCATTTCTAATGATAATGTCGAAGACCCAATCGTCCTTGAACGGCTTATTCGTGGCTTTGATTTTCCCGGTCGCGACGCCGACGACCAGAACCCGGTCTCCCTGCGCGACGAATTCGGGGGGCTCTGGGTATGTCATTTCCACCTCGTCGGAAGCCTTCTGAAGCACTTCCGCCAATCCCGCGTGCCCGCGGTGCGTACCTCAATGTCATGCCGTCATGTCCGCTAATGACCCAAAGCGGACATCGCGGCCACGAGGCCGAGTAACAGCGACGAAGTTGCTTTGGCGACTTCAGTAGTTTTGCGTGGCCATATCGCTCACGCGGCGCGGAGATTCTTCACTAACTGCATTGCGCCATCGAGCGCTGCCTTGCGCTGCTCGGGCCCGATCTGGAGACCCTCGGCGACGATGATCTCAGGATTGGAGATGCCGATGAAGCCGAATACCGCGCGAAGATAGGTTTCGAGGTGTTCGGCCGCCGCAGCTGGCGTTCCCGCACCATAGAAGCCGCCGCGCGAGATGACGATGATCACCCGTTTGCTCCCGACCAGCCCTTCGGGACCTTTGGCGCTATACCGGAAGGTCTTCCCGGCAACGAGAATGCGGTCGATCCAAGCCTTGAGTTGGCTCGGGATTGTGAAGTTGTACATTGGCGCCCCGATCACGACGATATCGGCAGCGAGGAACTCCGCCAGCGCGGCTTGGCTGGCGGCGATGTCGTTTTGCAGCGCGGACGCTTCCGGAACTGCGCCCTGGGCAGCGGCGAGATGGTCGCCCGACAAATGCGACAGCGGCGCGGCGGTGAGATCACGATAGGTATAGTTGATGTCGGGCTCGGGCGTCGCCTTACGCAAACGGTCCACCACGGCTGCTGAAACCTGCCGGCTCACTGAGTTGGCGCCGAGAATGCTCGCGTCGATGTGCAGCAACTTCATGATACTCACTCCTGGTATAATATTGTAACCTAGGCTATATAGGTGCCTATAAGGACGCCGCACAAGGAGGCACATTTTTGATACCGAAGCACATCAAGGTGACCGTTCAACCCGACAATCACATGCCCGAAGATTGCCGCGCGGTCAGTTCCGTCCTATCGCGCGTGGGCGACAAATGGAGCGTGCTCATCATCATGCGGTTGGGCGACGGGCCAAAGCGCTTCAACGAAATCAAGCGCATGGTGGGCGGCATCTCGCAGCGGATGCTCACACTTACGCTTCGGGGGCTCGAGCGGGACGGTCTCGTGACGCGGACCATTTTTCCCACCATCCCGCCACGCGTCGATTATGAATTGACCGATCTCGGCCGGTCTCTCTGGATGCCGGTAGAAGCGCTCGGGCTATGGGCGCGTCATCACCTCAAGGATATCGAGTCGGCGCGACGCCGGTTCGAGAAGCACATTCAGGCCGCGCGATAAAAGCAAACTATTACATTGCAGCTACCTAACTCAGAAAACAGCGGATGGGGGTATAAGGCTGAAATTCAGCTTCAAGGCGAAAGGACACGTAATGGCAAAGAACACGATTTGTATCTGGTACGATAAGGACGCCGAGGCTGCTGCCCGCTTCTACGCCGAGACCTTTCCCGACAGCGCGTTGGGTGCCGTCCACCGTGCGCCCAGTGACTACCCATCCGGCAAGGAGGGCGACGTGCTGACGGTCGAATTCACAGTTGCCGACGTCCCATGTCTCGGCCTCAACGGCGGTCCCGCGTTCAAACATAGCGAAGCCTTCTCGTTCCAGATCGCCACCGACGATCAGCCCGAGACCGACCGCTACTGGAACGCCATCGTCGGCAATGGCGGCCAAGAGAGTGCGTGCGGCTGGTGCAAAGACAAGTGGGGCGTCTCCTGGCAAATCACGCCGCGCGTGCTGACCGAGGCGCTGGCGGCCGGCGGCGATGAAGCAAAGCGCGCGTTTGATGCGATGATGGGCATGAAGAAGATCGACGTCGCCGCGATCAAGACGGCGCGGCGCGGCTGACGTTCCTATGTTGACCTATCAAGGATTATGCAGATCCTCAGCGCCAGTCCTTACGATCTTTCCCTTGCACCAAGGAACACGCTTTGGGGGAAGAGCGGACGCCGAGTTTTATGAGTACACGCCCTAGATGAGCAGCAGAGATGAGCCGACAGCTCTGGGTTGGTATGTCCGGGTTACCACCACGGACGTTGTCCATGGCGAGCCAGTGACGAAGCTGTATCTCGTAGGATAACGCCTAGCGTCCCCCTATGTCGTGCCGTGCCTACTCCCCAGCCACGTCCGCAATGTCTCCTTCTGGCACTAAGCAGACATTCCACGACGGAGGTCTAATGTCCGCTTTTGGGGGTAAAGCGGACATTCCAATGTCATGCCGCCATGTCCGCTAATGACCCAAAGCGGACATTGGCAAGCCGCCCCGGGGAGGTGCATACGCGGTCTGTTTAGGTTTTGAAATAGCGCGCCGACTTGTCGAGATCGGCAATCAGCCCGGGCTGTTTCGGCCGCCAGCCCAGTAGTTTCCGTGTTATCGCCCTTGAGGCCGGACAGTCGAGTCCGGCGAAGGCTGCAAACCAGCCAAAATCATTACACGCATAACGACTTGTCCTTTAAAAAGCCGACAGCGCGGCATGTCCGGTTTCCGGTATCAACGAATCTGCCCCATCGCCACCTTAGCGAGGGCAGTCGACCAGTCCTCTGCGGCACCGCCCGATTCCGATACTTGCAAGAGATTGGCTCTCACGATTTTCGCCAAGGGCACTTGGATATCCGTGGCTTCTGCAGCTTGCAAAAAGCTCAAATTGTCCTTGAGAGGCAAAGACAGACCCGACGGAGTTGCCGGCGCTAGGCCGGCCACCATCGGACCGTAAGATCGATAGATGAACGAGGAGAAGAGTGTATCCCCCATGACCGAGAAAAATCGTTCAGCGTCGGCGCCATAAACTCGAAGCAATGCGGCCGCCTCGGCCATTGCCTCGATTGCGCCACTAATCATAAAGTTCGCGGCGAGCTTTGCGAGCTGCCCCTCGACGGGATTAGAACCGATTCGCCACACCTTTCCGAGGCTGGAGAGTATGGATTCGATCTGCTCGAGGAGGACAGGATCACCGGCCGCGAGGAAGTTCAGCCCTTGTTTCTGGATAACATCGGGTCGGCCGAGCATTGGCGCGCCGACGTAGGAAAGGCCGTGCGCATCGTGAAATTCTTTCAGCGTTCGAGCAAAGGCGATGGAAACCGTCGATGTGCACACATGAATGCAATCAGGTTTGGCTTTCGCCAGGCCCTCCGACCCCAGAAGCGTCGTACGAATTGCATCGTCGTCAAATAGGATCGACAGAACAACGTCACCTTGAAAAGTATCGGAGATCTCCATCGCGCCTTTGGCGCCACGGCTAACCAGCTCATCGACCGGCGCATTCGAACGATTCCACACGGTGACCTGATGCCCCGCTTGCAACAGTTGCAGCGCGATCTGCTTACCCATCGATCCCAGTCCAACTACGCCGATTCTCATTTACACACTCCACGGTTCGTGCCGCTTGTAATGCATTGATCGAGGAGCCGCTGCTACTGCGGCAACGATACTTGGTCCGGTCTAGGCGGAAGGCAGTGGGTCATTTTGAATCTTTCTTGCTTAGGTAATCCTCGAGATTCAAGCGCGTGTCTACAGGCCCAGCCCGGGCATAGCGAACGCTGTACTGCTGGATCCCACGTTTATGATCCGCCCGCCAGCGTTTATGAATGGCAGCAACTTCTGCATGAGGAAGAGCACGCCCTTGAAGTTGATCGAATACTGGCGATCGGGGTCTTCTTCCTTCACATCGCCGAACTTACTCTGGCGCAAAATTCCGGCATTGTTCACCAGGTAGTCGAACCGCTCGACCCCCATCTGGTTGAGCACTGAGCGTACCCCATCGACAAAGGCGTCAAAGGTCGAGACCTTACCAAGGTCAAGCTGTAGCGCCCGCACTTTGACGCCATGGGCGCTGGCTGCTTCTACGACCTGATCCGCCTCTTCGCGCTTCGAATTGTACGTGAAAATGCAGTTTGTGCCGCGTTCGGCGATCGACAGGACTTCGCTTCGGCCAAGCCCTCGGCTTCCTCCGGTGATGATGGCGATCTTCTGCATCTGTACACGCATAACGACTTGTCCTTTAATTTGTTTCATGAACGTGGCGGTCTCCACGACTTGCCGCGGCCACGGGAATTGACCATGAGCAAGTCCTGCGGCAGGGACGGCGGCGGCAATAGGTTCGGAAACTACCTAAGCCGGACATTCCAATGTCATGCCGTTATGTCGCCTTTTGACCCAAAGCGGACATGAGGGACATCCTGCCAACATGAATGCTAGCGGAGCAGGAGCAGGGCCGGACCACCCCATTCGCGGAAGTGGCGCAAGGTGCCGATCAAGAACCCGGTGATGCCGCCGGTGGGATTGTCAGAGCGGATCGAGCCCCTTCGCCCGAAAAACCGTAGCCGCTTCCGGAGAATGCAGCATTTTGATAAGCGTCTTTCCCGCATCGGCGTTCTTGCTATCCGCCGTAATCCCGGCGGCAAACACCGTAACATTGTTCAGATCGGCGGGCAGCAGGCCAACGATCTCGACGCCGGCGACGTACATGACCTCCGGCTTTTGCTGAATGGCGAGTTCGGCCTCGCCCGTCATCAGAAGGCTCGCCGAGTTGCCGCCCGGCGGCGGATATTTGGTCTTTGCCTTCATCTGATCGGCAATTCCCATGCGTTCGAGCAATTTTGCGAAATAAACGCCGCTGGCGCCGCCGGCGGCGGGATCGCTGTAAGCGATAGTTTTTGCATTGAGCAGAGCTTGTTTGAACGCCTCCGGGGTCGAGATGTCTGGCTTGGACGCGCCGGCCTTTACCGCGACAGCGATGCCGGAACTTGCGAGCGTGACTTCAGTACCGGGCGCGACCTTGCCCTCCTTGGTGAGTGCGTCGATACCCTCGCGCGTCAGGATCAACACGTCCGCCGATTCACCGCCTTCGATACGCTTGACCAGCATGACCGCCGTGCCCCACGTAATCGCGAGCTTGTGGCCGCTTGTCTTCTCGAATAGTGGAGCGAGTTGCTCGACAGCGCCCTGCACGCCGATGGTGCTGTAGACCTTGAGTTCAGCGGCGGCGGCGAGAGTCACTTGCGCAAATACGATCGCTGCGATAACCGCGATGAGGCCGATGACCTTCGTCACGATCTTCCTCCCTATATATTTGGCTGAAACAACCTTACCCGACATTCCACAGATGATCAGGGATCGGCGTGAACGCTAGCATTCCGCCGGGACTCGGCGTTAGTCTCTTCGAAACGACCGGCCCAACCGGGCAAGAGCCGCGAGCAAGAGGGAGGGCACAATGAATCTGCGACATCCGGAATCCTGTCCATGCTGCTGCAGCGCAATAGACCGCCGCCGTTTCATGCTGGCCGCCGGCGGAGGACTTGCGGCGCTCGCGCTGATGCCGCGTGATTCCTTCGCCGATACGGGAGTGCCGGTCATCCCCTATGATTCCGTTCCCAATCCCGTGCATCTTCCGCCCGATTTGTATCTTGGCGAGTGCTCCGGCGTCGCGCTCAATTCCAAGGGCCACGTTTTCGTGCTTTCGCGTGGCAACACCGAAGGTCCGGCCTATGCCGCGGCCGCAACTCAGCTTCTGGAATTCGGTCCGAATGGCCGGTTTATCCGCGAGATCGGCCACCACCTCTATGCCTGGTCGTTCGCGCACATGGTCAAGGTCGATCCGCACGACAACATCTGGGTGACCGACAAGGGCTCAGACATGGTGATCAAGTTCACGCCCGACGGCCGCGTCGACATGGTGTTCGGCCGCAAGCAGGAGGCTTCGGACGAGGACACCGCGCCCTTGAAGCATCCGAACCCGCCGCTGCCGTCCGAGCCGGGCCGCTTCCGCCAGGTCACTGACACGGCTTTTGACGCCGCTGGCAACACCTTCATCAGCGACGGCTACATCAATTCGCGCGTCGCCAAGGTGGACAAGAACGGCAACTGGCTCAAATCGTGGGGCGAGCGTGGCACCGGTCCAGGCCAGTTCAACACGCCGCATGCGATCACGACGGACGTCAAGGGCAACGTCTATGTTGCCGACCGCGGCAATCACCGCATCCAGGTATTCGACAACGACGGCAATTTCCTGCGCCAGTTCACCATCGACGTGCCTGTGCCGCCCGACGCGCGGCCAGCGATCGGCAACATACCGAATGAGGCGGTTCTTGCCGCTGGCACCTTCGCCCCGGGCTCGCCCTGGACGATCTGCATCTCACCTGGCCCCAACCCCGTGCTCTACAGCGCCGACGCGTGGCCGGGACGCATCTACAGGCTGTCGCTCGAGGGCAAGGTCTTGGGCGTGCTCGGACAATCCGGCAAGCAGCTGAAGCAGTTCGGCTGGATCCACGCGATCGCCTGCCCAGCCGAGAACGTGCTCTGGGTCGGCGAGCTCTTGAACTGGCGTGTGCAGAAGCTCGTGCTGCGCGCGTAAAGCTTCGGCTTGCCAGCCATACTGAAAGGTCGAATGTTTTCGGTTGGGACCCGGTTATCCGATGTCGATTTCAGGGAGAAACGCATAAACACAACGGGAGGATTGAGTATCATGGTCAAGTCTGGAATTCTTGCCACTGCCGCCGCCGTCGCGCTCGGCTTCGCGCTCGTAGCATCCGGCTATGCCGCCGACATGAAGCCCAAGCCTTTCACGCTGACCTCGTCCTCCTGGAAGGACAACGCCACGGTGGCGCGCAAATACGCCGGCAAGCTCGCGAGCAACCCGAATTGCGACGGCGACAACGTATCGCCGCAGATTTCCTGGTCGAATGCACCGGCCGCGACCAAGAGCTTCGCCATCCTCATGTTCGATCCCGATGGGGGCAATGGGCTGGGCGCGGTCCATTGGACTGCCTATGGCATCCCGGCCTCCAAGACCTCGCTCAAGGAAGGCGAGGGCGGCGCGCCCAATCCGAATATCATCGACGGCGCCGCCGAGAACGGCATGCCGGGTGGCGTCTATCGCGGCCCTTGCCCGCCGCACGGCTTGGCCCCGCATCACTACATCATCACGGTGATCGCGACCGATCTGGCGTCGGACGCACTCCAGCCCGGTCTCACCCGCGCTGATTTCCTGGTCGCGCTCAAGGGTCACACGCTCGCTTCCTCGAGCTTTATCGGCCGTTACGCCCACTAGGCGGCGCGGAAAGGCCATGCTGGCGCGCAACGCAACGCGGCGGCGCTGAGGCGGGGATGTCTGCTATTGGCACAAAGCGGACCTGCTACTCGCGTCGAGTAATGTCTGCTATCAGGGGCAAAGCAGACGCGACACGGACATGCCGCCATGTCGTCTTTTGACCCAAAGCGGACTTCGATCAAAAAACTTTACGGGAGGCAGGTTTCAAACCGACCCGTCAATTCCGCGCCGCGGCCGCCATCGGATACATGCCGGTCTTCGTGATCACGGAAGCGGCCGACGGCGACGAAAGAAACTTGATGAGGGCCCTTCCCTCAACCGGATGTTGGGCGGTAATCGATATGCCGGCCGAGAACACCGTGACCTTCTGAATTTCAGCTGGTATCGGTCCGACGATATCGATCCCCTTGATGGGGATCATCTCGCTTTTCTGCTGGAAACCGATCTCGGCATCGCCGCTCGCAACTACGCCACCGACCGGATCGGCCGGTATCGTCCGGCTCTTGTCCTTGATCTGGTCGGCGATGCCAAGACGCGGAAACACGACGGTCGAGAGATAAACCCCGCTCGCGCTGTCGGAATAGGCGATGGATTTGGCATTGAGGAGCGTGCGCTTAAAGGCTTCGACGGTGGAAATATCCGGCTTGGGAGCGCCCGCGCGCACAGCCATGACGATGGGCGCTTGCGCAAGATCGACGCGGCTCGAAGCAACCACCTTGCCTTGCTTGATCAGCCCGTCGAGCGCTTCGCCGACCATGATCAGCACGTCCACCGGCTCGCCGCGCGCAAGCCGGTTCGGAATGGCTTGCGGCGTATCACCCATCGACGGGCCCCACGCGTTATCGATCGTGTTGCCAGTTTTCCGTTCGAAATCGGCGGCAAGCTCGCGATAGGCCGGCGCGAAACCGGCGGAACTCATAACCTTGATCTCGGCGGCTTGCGCCGCGCTGGCCAAAAGCAGAAACGCCAGAGTGACCTTCGCTGCGAATGAAACCCACCTCATCGCATCCTCCCTCTCTTACAGATTTTTTCACGCCAGCCGACGCCAGAACGACTGCACCCGCCGCAAACGTTTCATTGCCGCACTGCCGCATGCTACCGCCGCCGTCCCGTCATGCCGCGATCGAGCATGACAGACGGCGGCAGCGCAAGCGTCGGTTGGACACGGACTTACTTCAACATACCGGGCGCGACCCCGCATGTTGCCGCGTCTTGCGAGCCGGTGCCGCCGGAGCAACCGATGGCGCCGATGATCTTGCCGTTCTCGACCAGCGGGAAGCCGCCGCGCGAGCCGATCATGCCATCGAGCGTCGTCACATAGGTGACGCCGTGCTGGATCGCGTCCTCGAACACCTTGGTCTCGCGGCGGTACAGCAGCGCGGAGCGCGCCTTGTGCTGCGAGATGGCGATTGAGGCGAGCTGAGCACCGTCCATGCGTTCAAACGCGACCAGATTGCCGCCGGAATCGACTACGGTGATGTTCATCGCCCAGCCGCGCTTCTTGGCCTCGGCCTCGGCCGCGGCGATCAATTGCTTGGCCTGGGCGACGGGGATCGGCGCGCCATAGGGCGTGTTGAATGGCATGGCGTCCGGAATGACGTCGAGCGGGTTGGCCGCCGGCGCCGCCGGCGCTTGCGCGAAAGCCGGGCCGGCGAGCAAGGCAACGCCGGTCGCAATAACGGCGAGAATACGGAACTTCATTGGCTTGTCCTCCCAAGGGTTTTTTGTTTGAACGGCGCATCTTAGCCCCCGCCCGAGGGCCGCGCCAAGATCGCCACGATCACAGCTGCGTGGCTGGTTGTGGCCATGATTTGAATCTGCAACACGGCGAATGTCTGCTTCTGGCACAAAGTGGACATTCCGCGACTGCGGTAGAGAGTCCGCTTTTGGGGGCAAAGCGGACATTGATCAACCGTTGCCCGCCATCGAAGAAGCGGTAAGCTTCACCCATAACTAGAACAGTCGGCCAAATCCAGGCCAAACCTTCAGGGAGGGAATCATGTTGAGAAAAGCCATCTTCGCCGCCGCCTTGGCGGCTTTGTGTTTCACCGGCAGCGCCAGCGCACAGCAACAGCCGGCGGCAGCGCCCTCGCCGATCACGCGTACTGTGCTGCAGAAGCAGGAATTTCCGGGCAGCCAGTACGTCACCTACCTGGTCAAGATCGACATCGTCCCGAACGGCGTCGTCGGCAAGCACAACCATCCCGGCATCGAGATGGGCACCGTGATCGCGGGCGAAACCGATCTGATGGTCGAGGGCAAGCCCGTGCAGCACCTCAAGGTCGGCGATTCCTATTTCAACCCGGCTGGCGTGCCGCATAGCGCCACGGCCGGTCCTCAGGGATCGTCGCTGATCGCCACCTTCGTGGTCGAGAAGGACAAGCCGCTAGCTTCGCCCGTACCGTAACCCTCCCATCCCCCCATTTGCGGGAGTCCGCTTTTGACCCATAGCGGACATTGGCTCCGATCAGCATTTGAGGTCGGTTGAGTGCTAATTGCAGTCATCAAGATTGACCATGCTCAAAAATCAAGAGTGCTCGATATAATCAATCCGTACCGATTAGTAGGGGATATGCATGGTTGGTTCGTTGCATTTCATAATGCCTTATATCAAGGACGGCGGCTCCGATAAGCGGATGCGGTTGTTCGCGCAGTTTCTCGGCGAGGAGCTGAAGCGCCCGGTCGAAGTCGTCAACCGGACCGGTGCCGTTGTCGGCCATACGGCGATCGCGCAAGCCAAGCCTGACGGCAACACCATCGGCATGATTTCGGGCGAGATCGGCATGATGCACTGGCATCCAAATCTGACGCCGCTGACCTTCCGCGACTATACCGCGCTGGCCGTCCCCTTCGTCGAGGCTTCGGCAATCATCGTCCGCCAGGACGCTCCCTGGAAGACCCTGGCGGAGTTTCTCCAGACGGCCCGGGAACGGTGGATCAAGGGGTCGGGTTCGCCGGAGTTTGGCGTCTGGAAATTCTCGTTGATGCGCTTGCTCCATGTCGCCGGCATCGACTTTACCCGCATCCACTGGACCCCCACCATCAGCGGCGAGGAAGGCATCGCAAAGCTTATCGCCGGCGAGGTCGAAGTTGCGCCAGTGCCGATGGTCGAGGCGCCAGAATTGATCTTCGCCAAGAAAATCCGTCCCTTGGTTACGATGGACAGCATCCGCCATCCCCTTTTCCCCGACGTTCCGACGGTCAAGGAAGCGATCGGTATCGACCTTCTGGTGACGCATTGGCGCGGCGTGGTCGGGCCGCGCGGCCTTGCGCCTGCGACGGCGGCAAAACTGATCGAAGCGTGCCGAAATATTTCGCGCAACCCGGATTTCGCGGCCGCTTGCCGCGAGCGGGGATTCTCAATCGGCTGGTTCCTGGGCGAGGATTTTTTCCGCTTTATGGAACAAGAAGACGAGGAATACGGCCGCGTGTTGCGGCCGTATCTAGCGGCGTTTCCGCCAGTGTCGGAAGTACACTAGGAGAGGACACATGGGACGTCTTGGAGGCCGCGTCGCGATCGTCACGGGGGCCGCGCATGGCGACCGTGCCGCGCTGGGATCGTATTTCGCTAAGGCGCTCGCGCGCGAAGGAGCCAAGGTCGTCGCCGCTGACGTGAAGGACTGCACCTCAGTCGTGGCGGAGATCTCATCGCTTTGCGGCCGAGACGCCGCTATGGCGGTTCATGCCGATGTGCGCGACGAGAAATCGGTCGCGGCGATGGTGGTGCAAACTGTCGCCCGTTACGGCCGGCTCGACATTCTGGTGAATAACGCTGCGGCTGGCTCGAACATCGACCCGATCGCCACCGTTGACCTCGATATCAAGGCGTGGGACGAGATCATGGCGACGAATGTGCGCGGCCCCTTTCTGTGCATTAAGGCGGCGATCCCCGCTATGCGTCAGGGAAAGTATGGCAAGATCATCAATGTTGGTTCGACGACGAGCATGTTCGGACTGCCCGACCGGTTGCATTATGTGACCGCCAAGGGCGCCATCCATGCGATGACCCGCGCGCTTGCACGCGAAATTGGCCCGAGCGGCATCCGCGTCAACACCATCGCCTACGGCCTTATCACCAACCCGGTGGCCGAGGCCGATTTCAAGGCTCATCCGGGAAAGCGCGAGATGATGATGGCCAAGCGCGCGCTGGGGCGCGACGTGTTCGCCGACGATCTCATCGGCACCCTGATCTATCTGGCGGCCGCCGACAGCGACGCGATGACCGGCCAATGCGTCGTCGTGGACGCCGGGGAAATTTTCGATTAGTGGCGGCGCGGTCCATGTTGACTTCCCGCGGGAAACATACAGATTAAACGTGTTCAATTAAAAATCGTTCGCGCCGAGCTTTCAAGCAGGGCCGGCGCCGGGAGGAAGGCAAATGCAGGGGAATTTCCGCACGATTGTCGTCATGCTGGCGGTGCTGTTGGCGCCGTTCGCGGCCAAGGCCGATCCGCAGAAGCTCAAGCTCGCCATGTTCTCCGCCGATACGGAGATGACCTGGGTTGCCGCGATCAAACCCTGGGCCGACGCGGTCAACAAGGCCGGCGCCGGAATCGTCGCGATCGACGAATATCCGAACGGCGCGCTCGGCCGCGCCCTGCCTCAGCAGGCTCAAATGGTGCTCGACGGCGTCGCCGACATCGCCTTCGTCATCCCCGGCGTCACGCCGGGCCGTTTCCCCGACAACGAGGTCATGGATCTGCCCGGGCTGTTCCGCAACATCCGGGAAGCGACGCTCGTCTATACAAGGCTGATGGACAGGCACGTGATCCGCGGCTTCGACGACTATTACGTGCTCGGTGCGATGGGCACCACGCCGTTCGAGATCGACTCGCGGGCGAAGATCACGTCGCTCGCGGATCTCAAAAGCAAGAAGATCCGCGTCACCAATGCGAGCCAGGCGCAGACGCTGAAGACCCTGGGCGCCGTCCCGGTGCTCATGCCGGTGCCCGAAGTGCCCGAGGCCATCGGACGCGGCACGATCGACGGCGCCACCGAGTTTCCGGGACCGCTTTACGATTTCGGCATCGACCGCGTGACCAAATACGACTACCGCATCAATGTGGGGGTTTCCTCGCTCACGCTGCTGATGAACCGGAAGGTATTCGACGGCCTGACGCCGCAGGCACAGGCCATCCTGCGCCAATATAGCGGCCAGTGGTACGCCAACGTCTTCATCACCGGTTACGGCAAATACGTCGACGACCTTTGGGCCAAGATGAAGGCCGACCCGTCCCGCGTGATCGTCTCTCCGACCAAGGCGGACCAGGCAGCGATGGAAGCCGCGTCGAAGGCGACGATCGACGAGTGGATCAAGAAGGATCTGCATAATTCCGATCTCCTCAAGGCGGTCCAGGCCGAGATTGTGAAAGTGCGCGGGGGCAGCTGAGACCGCGGCCGTGCTGGGCAAGCTCGAAGTCGCGGCGCTCACGCTGGCCAAGACGCTGAACGTCTTCGGGCTGTTGGTACTGCTGGTCTATGCGGCGATGACGCTGGCCGACGGCGTATTGCGGGCGTTTTGGGATGCGCCGATCGAAGCCGTGCCCGATCTCGGCGGCGTGGCCGTCGCGGTCGCCGTTGCCTGCTGCTTCCCCATCGCCTTCATGCTACGCAGCAACATCACCATCAAATTCGCCGAGCTCGCCGTCGGCCCCCGGATCGCCGCGGCGCTCGATGCCGGCGCGGCCATCCTCGTCGGCGTTGCCATGGCGTTCATCGCCTTTCAGCTTTTCGTCTATGCGGGACAGGAGGCGCGCGCCGGCGACAGCACGGTGATGCTGGAAATCCGGGTGGCGCCGTTCTGGTACGCGGTCGCGGCCGCCATCGCTTGCGCGGCGGTGGTTCAGGCGATGGTTGCCGCCCGTTACGTCGTGTGCTGTCTGACCGGCGTCGCGCCGCAATCAATCGGACCGCGATGACGGCGCGCACGGGCGGGCCTGAGCATACCGAGGCAGCATGAGCCCTTTGGCGATCGGCGGGCTCGGACTGCTCGCTCTTTTCGTCCTGATTCTTCTCCAGGTGCCGATCGCGTTCGCGATGATCGTTGTCGGCACCGTGGGGTTCGCGCTTCAGGACGGGTGGATGACCGCGCTCACCTTCCTCGCGACCGAGCCCGTCCGCCTGCTATCGAGCGTCGACATGGCGACGCTGCCGCTGTTTTTGCTCATGGGCGCGTTCGCCAACGTTGCCGGTTTTTCCGAGGATATCTATGCCGCCGCCGCGGCGCTGCTCGGTCACCGGCGCGGTGGTCTCGCCTATGCGACGATCGGCGGTTGCGCGGCCTTCGGCGCGATCTGCGGCTCGACCACCGCCACCGCGGCAACCTTCGGACGGCTCGCCTTGCCGCAGATGCTGCGGCGGGGCTACGCGCCGTCCTTTGCCACCGGAACCATCGCCGGTGGTGGCACGCTCAAATCGCTGATCCCGCCGTCGTTGATCATGATCCTCTACTGCATCGTGGCGAAGGTTTTCATTTTCGACATGTTCGTGGCGGCCATTTTCCCGGCGCTGCTGACTATTCTATTTAACCTGCTCGCCATCGGCATCACGGTCAGGCTTCGTCCGGAAGTAGCACCGCTCAGTCCACGTTTGCCCTGGAGCGAACGCATCCAGGCCGTGCGGCAGGCGTTTCCCGCGTTCATCCTCATCCTGGCGGTATTCGGCGGGCTTTACAGCGGCGTATTCACCGTGAACGAAGCCGCCTCTGTAGCAGCGGTTCTCGCCCTCGTTTTTGCCGTCGCGCGCCGCCGCATGTCATGGCGCAATTTCCTTCATGCGCTCTACACGACCGGCGCAACGGCGGTGATGCTCTACATGATCCTGATCGGCGCTTCGGTGTTCACCTATTTTATCACCTTGGCACGGGTGCCGGAGGCACTCATCCATGGGATCGAGGGCATGAACCTGTCCCCGCTCGCGCTCATCGTGCTGCTACTGGTAGCCTACATCGTACTTGGGACGGTGTTCGAGGAACTCTCGGCCATCCTCATAACCCTGCCGTTCGTTCTGCCGATCGTGGTGCATGCCGGATACGATCCGGTGTGGTGGGGAATCGTAAACGTGATCCAGGCCGAATTGGCGCTGATCCACCCGCCATTCGGGATCATCGTGTTCCTGCTACATGGTCTGGCGCCCGACATCCCAATGCGCACCATCTATCGTGGCGTCATTCCCTTCATTATCGCCGACTTCGCCGTGCTCGCGCTGCTCACGGCGTTTCCCGGCATAGCGCTTTGGCTACCCAAAACTTTGGGGATGATATGAGCTGCCCAGGCTCGTACGCGTGGATTTCAGGTCCAATCGCGATAATTAATTATGAGGGGCTGAAAGGTCCACTTTTGGGGGTAAAGCGGACATCGCAATGAACGAGCGTTACTTCCGCTTTTGACCCAAAGCGGACATCCGCCTAGAAACGTATGAGCACCACTCCGCCGACCAGCAGCAACGCGCTCAGCCGCGGCAGCAGCAGGATCGAGACCGCGATATAGATCGCGCCGAAGAATCCGCCGCTCCATGCCCACCAATTACTCCGCGCCAAGGCCGCGCCTTCCGGCCATGGGTCACGCAGAATCAGAGCCAGCACCACCATGCAGATCGTGCCACCGAGATAGCTGACAAAGCCCGCCCAGGCCGCCGAATCGATGCTGGCGCGTAGATTGGCATTGACCGCTTGCTGCGCGACAAAGCTCACCCCTGCGGCCGCCGCCAGCAATGCGAAGACCAGATATTGGATAATTCCGCTCATTCGATTCTCCCCCACAGTCACCGCCCGAGAGCAGATGTATCCCCTATTGCGATCTCTGCGAATGTCCGCTGTTGACACAAAGCAGACATTCCGCGACTGCGGTCGAATGTCCGCTTTTGGGGGTAAAGCGGACATTGATCAACCGTTGCCCGCCAATCTTACTTTATGAGGACACGGCCTAGTTCGCTGACGCCGTCCGGGATCACCATCCAACGCTGAAAGATCGCTGAAACGAAGCCGCGATCTAAACTGCCCCCG
>Ga0182024_10014218_pt1 | contig 15412 bp, 15 predicted proteins | sample P32metaG_FD_120480 | JGI IMG/M metagenome (GOLD analysis project Ga0182024, IMG submission 120480) | Permafrost microbial communities from Stordalen Mire, Sweden - P3-2 metaG (Illumina Assembly) | ecosystem: Environmental > Terrestrial > Soil > Wetlands > Permafrost | place: Sweden: Stordalen... | reverse complement strand
GGCGTTGATGACGGTACCGAGCATGCCCATGAGGTCGGAGTTGGCCCGATTCATCCCGGCCATCGCGCCCGTCGCGCCACGCCAGATGTTCCCGCCGCCGACGACGACGGCCAGTTCGAGGCCGCCACGCTCCATAGCGGCAGCGATCTCGCGGGCCAGAAAGTCCACGGTAGAGGCATCGATAGTTTCGTCACTCGCGGCCGAAGCCAGCGCCTCACCCGACAGTTTTAAGACCACTCGACGCACAACGATGTCCTATCCCCCGATGACTACTTGAGCGTACGCGCTAATGCTCGCACCCTTCAAGAACTGTTGAACCGTTTCCTTCTCATCTTTGACGTAGGGCTGTTCGAGGAGGACACGCTCTTTGAACCAACCGTTGAGTCGCCCTTCGATGATCTTGGGGAAGGCCGCTTCGGGCTTTCCTTCGTTGCGCGTGATCTCTTCGACCGTCGTGCGCTCCTTGTCGACTTCACTTTGGGGCACGTCCTCGCGCTTCAAGTAGAGCGGCTTCGCGAAGGCAATGTGCACGGCAACTTCGTGCGCGACCTCTTGGTTCGCGCCCTTCAAGACCACGGCGACGGCGTTCACGCCGCGACCGGACTGCGGGTGCCAATAGGTGTCCACGACCTCGTCGGCACCGGCCTCGAGTCGGTACACGCGGCCAATGGAGATGTTCTCCTTCAAGGTCGTGAGCATCTGTTCGATGTTCTCCTTGAAATGGTTGACAGCATCTTCGCCCTCAGCGGCGACGCGCGCAGCGATCTCGTCGGCCAGGCTCACGAACTCCTCGGACTTCGCGACGAAGTCGGTCTCGCAGCGAAGCTCCACGATCGCGGCGACGTTGCCGTCACGGACGACGGCGACGGCGCCTTCACCGGCCTCACGCTCGGCGCGCTTGGCGGCCGAGGCGAGTCCCTGCACGCGCAACCACTGGGTGGCCGCTTCCTTGTCGCCGTTGTTGGCCTCGAGGGCCTTCTTCGCGTCCATCATGCCTACGCCCGTTGACTGGCGCAGTGCTTGTACGTCTTTAGCGGTGATCGTCACCTTTGGTTCTCCTCTTTGCTTCTTGTGATGATTTAGGCGTTGGCCGTCGGGCTCACCGTGACGGCCGGACGATTCTGGCGAATGAAGCGGCCTTCGGTCACGGCGTCCGCGATCAGGCGACAGAGCAAGGATCCGGCACGAATCGCGTCGTCGTTGCCGGGAATCACGTAGTCAATGACGTCGGGGTCGCAGTTGGTGTCCACGACCGCCACGACGGGCAGACCGAGCTTGCGCGCCTCAGTGACGGCGATGTGCTCCTTCTTCGTGTCGATGACGAAGATGGCGTCGGGCACGCGCTCCAGGTTCGCAATACCGCTCAAGTTGCGGTCGAGCTTCTCGAGTTCGCGACTGTGACGCAGCGCTTCGCGCTTGGGCATGTTGTTGAAGTCGCCCGCGCGCTCCATGGAACGAAGTTCAATCAGGCGCTTGACGCGCCCGGCGACGGTGGTGAAGTTGGTCAACATCCCGCCCAACCAGCGCTGGTTCACGAAGGGCATGCCGCAGGCTTGGGCGTAGTCAGCAATGGGACCCTGGGTCTGCTTCTTCGTACCGACGAAGAGAATGACGCCGCCCTCGGCGACGAGATCGCGCACGTAGGCGTAGCTCGTCTCGATGCCCGCGAGGGTCTTGCGAAGGTCAATCAGGTAAATGCCGTTGCGCTCGCCCAGGATGAAGCGGCGCATTTTGGGATTCCAACGGCGGGTCTGGTGCCCGAAGTGCACGCCCGAGTCCAATAGTTCCTGCAGGGTGACGAGTGCCACGATCTAGTTTCCTTCCGTATGGTTGCTTCAACCCCGGGGAGCACCGCGAACGGCGACCGTACGAAACCACGGGGACAACTCACTTACTCGCCCACTCTGGGAGAGCCTGACCATGTTAGTCGGTGGACGGAACTAGCCCCTCGGGTGGGTCTGGCGATGAACCTTCTGGAGTCGTGACTTCGAGACGTGGGTGTAGATCTGCGTGGTCGTGAGGCTCTCGTGACCCAAGAGCTCCTGCACGACGCGTAAATCGGCGCCGCCTTCGACGAGGTGCGTGGCGTAGGTGTGACGTAACGCGTGGGGGTGAACGTGACCGCGTGCCACGCGGTGATCGAGAATCCTTCGCACGTCGCGCGGCCCCAACCGATGGGCTCGGCGGTTCAAGAACAACGCCTCGCTGGGTGAGTCGCTACGTTTCACGTACTCACGCCCGTCGTCAATCCACAGCCGCACCGCTTCGAGACCCTTGCGGTGTAGGGGTACGACCCGTTCCTTGCGGCCCTTGCCGAGTACGCGAAGGAGACCCTGCGAGAAGTCGATACTCACGAGGTCGAGCCCGCAGAGTTCGGACACGCGCAGCCCCGCGCCGTAGAGCACCTCACAGACCGCGCGATCGAGCGTGGCCCACTCGTCCTCGCCCCAGTCGTCCTCGAGAAGATTGTCCAGCTGTTCTCGCACGACGAGTTTGGGCAGCGGGTGCGAGGGACGCGGCGCGAGCAGTCGCGCGGCCGGGTTCGTCGTGAGATGCCCGCGTTCGACGAGCCACGCGAAGTAGCTACGCAGTGACGCTCGTCGACGAATGATTGACGTTCGTGCGTCACCGCGCTCCGTCATGAAGACCAAGTAATCTCGAAGATCCTTCTTCATGATCGCACCGGGACCGCGAGTGTCGCGCTCTTTCGCCCAGGCCACGAACGCCCTTGCGTCCGATAGGTAGGCCCGTTGCGTCGCTTCAGCGTGGTCGGCGGCGCGCAGAGTGTCCGCGTACCCCTCTAGGTACCACCTTCTCGTGGCCCGTTCGTCCTTGCGCACAGCCGACACACGTCAAGGCTAGTGATATCGCGCTTCTCGCCAACGACTTACTAGTCTTGGCGAAGATTCCAAAGGAGTTGGGATGCCCCGTATCTTGATCGTGGAAGACGACGACCACATTCGCACCGCGCTTCGACTGATGTTCGAAGGCGAGGGCTTCATGGTCGATGACGCCCCCACGGGCGAAATCGGCGTCGCCCTTTTCTCCCGCATGACCTCCGACGTCGCGATCGTGGACGTCATGTTGCCGGGCATGACGGGATTCCAGTGCTGTCAGGCCCTTCGCACGGCGAGCGACCTACCCATCGTGATCGTGTCGGCGCGCGACGAGACCGCCGACGTCATCCTCGGTCTGGAGTCGGGCGCCGACGACTACGTGACCAAACCCTTCGTACCCGAGGAGTTGCTCGCGCGCGTTCGCGCGCACCTTCGCCGACGTCCCGACAAGAGCACCAACGCCTTCCAGCTGGGTGTACTGCGCGTGATTCCCGACGAGGGTGTCGTGCGCCACCTCGACGGCACCGAACTGCACCTCACTTCGACGGAGTTTCGACTACTGACCGATTTGGCGACGGCCAACGGGCGCGTGCTCTCGCGCGAAGATCTGCTCGAACACGTCTGGGGCTACGACTACTTCGGCGACAGTCGACTCGTCGACGTGCACATTCGCCGCCTACGTATGAAGATAGAGCCCGATCCCGCTAGCCCCACCTACCTCGTCACGGTTCGAGGAACTGGCTACAAGCTGGTTCTCTAATGCGCAAACGGAGTCTTCGACTTCGTCTCTTGATCACTTTCGGACTCGGCGCCGTGATCCTCAGCGGCCTCTTCGCTTCGCTCACCTACGAAGGCTTTCACCAGGTGCTCGTCAACGAACGCCTCCAGACCGACCTCAAACAGGCCTACGTCAACGCCGACCTCGTGCGCAGCACTCTCGACACCGCGCCGCCCACACTGAGCGGCATTCTCAACTCGATCGAACACGCCACCAATTCAAGCGTTCTCGTCTACACCTTCAACGAATGGCTCTCACGCAGTGAGGGTGCTTCCACCAAAGACGTGTCGAAGGTCTTCCTCGCCAAAGTCCGTCGCGGCCAACCCACTGCACAGATCCTCAACATTCACGGCAAACTCGTCTACGTCGTTGGCGTACCTATTCCAGCCGTGGAGACCCAATTCTTCGAGGTCTTCAAGCTCGGCTCGCTGGAAAATACTTTGAAGACCCTGACGTTGGTACTCGGCGCCGGCGCGCTCGTGACCTTCCTCCTCGGCATCACGGGCGGCCTCTGGGTGACGCGCCGCACGGTTCGCCCCTTGGAGAGAGTCTCGCTCGCCGCCGCGGCGATCGCCGAGGGCAATCTCTCGACGCGCCTGCAAGTGACGCGCGCCGACCGAGAGGTACAGCAACTCACCGAGTCGTTCAACGACATGGTGGGTCAACTCGTCGAGCGCTTAGAGCGCGACGCGCGCTTCGCGAGTGACGTCAGCCACGAGCTACGCTCGCCCCTTACCACCCTCGCCACCACCGCGACCGTCCTGCAACAGCATCGTTTCGAACTCTCGCCCGCGGGTCAAGAGAGCTTGGACCTCCTCACAGCGGATCTATCGATCTTTCAGTCGCTGGTCGAGGACCTCCTCGAGATGGCGCGCAGCGACGCCGACGCCGTGCCACTGGTGATCGAGACGGTCACGGCGATTGAACTGGTTCGCCAGTCCGTGCGCTCCGCCGCTCGACGCCACGGGCTGCGTGAACCGCCCATTGAAATCGCCGTTTCGCTCGAAGACCCCCTCGTCTCGGTGGACCGTCGACGATTCGAGCGGGTCATGACCAATCTGATCGACAACGCGCACCACTACGCCGGCGACGCGACGACCATTCGACTGGACTACGAACTCGGCCAGATCGCGATCAACGTCGACGACGCGGGTCCGGGCGTACCGGTTGAAGAGCGTGAGGCGATCTTCGAACGCTTCTTTCGGGGCCGTGCCGCCCACGATCGGCGCGTGGTGCGCGGCACGGGTCTCGGTCTCGCGCTCGTTCGCGACCACGTTCGCGCTTTCGGTGGGACCATTCGTCTGCTCGACAGCCCTGACGGCGGGGCACGCTTTCAGATTTTGCTGCCACTCATTGACGAGGAGCCATCGTGAAACGGCTACGCGCTCTGGCGCTCATGGTGCTGGGCGCGATCGTCCTCTCTGGCTGCACCCTCGTGGCGCCGAACGCGAGCCCCGTGAGAATCGCCGTGTCGAAAGTTCCCTACGGTCTCCTCAATCAGACGATTCCCGGCACCAACAACGCACGCGTTCGCTTCATCACCCAACCGGTCTACCTCGTGGACGCCACCGCGCACCTGGTGGCCTCCAGTCGTATCGTGCCCTCACCGCCCGCCCTCGCGACCGTCATCGGACAACTCCTGCTCGGCCCGACGGCGATCGAAACCTCCTTGGGCTACACCTCGGCGCTGCCGCCGAACATGGTCCTGATCTCGGCCACGGTGCAAAATGAGATCGGCTACTTCAACTTCGCCACGCCGCTCAGCCGCCTCTCGAAAGCCCAACAACTCCACGCCGTTGGCCAGCTCGTGCTCACCGCCTACGCCGTGGGTGCCGCACGGGGCATCGTCATCAAGGTCGCCGGTGTCACCCAGAGTCTGCTCCTGCCGAGCGGGGCGCACGGAACCCTCGTGACGGAGAAGAACTTCCAGAGCCTCTTGAACTAACGAGTGGTGAGAGGGCGAAGCGCCGGTGCCGCGCTCCAGAGGTGCTCGAGGTCGTAGTACTCACGCGCCGTTTCGTCAAAGACGTGCACGATGACGTCGCCGTAGTCGAGCGCGACCCACTCGCCTTGCGTGAGGCCTTCCACGTGGATTGGTTTCACCTCGAGCGCGAGGTCCACCAGTCGTTCGATCTCTTCGGCCAACGCACGGACTTGGCGATCGTTGCGACCCGATGTTACGACCAGCGCGTCGAAGGAGTCGACGAGTTCGCGCAGGTCGAGCACCACCGTGTCGACGCCGATCTTCTCCTCGGCCGCGACGATCGCCGCGTTCACGAGCGTGGTGACGTAGGAGGAGTAGGGGCCGCGAGCCAGCTCGCCGCTCGTCACAATCTCACTCAGTGGGCAACTCCCAGAGCGACCAGCGCGGCGATGAAGGGTACGGCGAGGGTCGTCACGCCCACGAGCGCGTAGCGCTGTCTCGTGCGTCGTAGGTCCCGACGACTGGGCGCCGACTCCAAAACTTTCAGTCGCGACGACTGCGGTTCGGTGAGGTCGAAAATTCGAACTGCCATTGGAACGACTCTAGCCCCGCGCCCCTTCAAAGAGCGGAATGACGCCCGCGGGCAGGAATTCACCAAGATTCTCGAATCCGGGGATCATTTCACGTATGAACGTGCTCGAAAGATCCACCGGGTCCATGGGAATTTCGTAGCATTGCCAACCTTCTGGGGCCACGCTCGGCGATCCCGGACGCGGCACGATGCCCACGGACACGAGTTCGCGAAGCGCCTCGGCCTCGTGCCAGCGGTCGAGCTGCGTTGCTAAATCGGCGCCCACGATGAGGTCCACCGCGTCCACGCCCTCAAGCAGTTCTCGCACCGTGTCGACGGTGTAGGAGGGTCCGCGACGTCGAATCTCGAGGTCGGAGACGTCCACGAGCGCAAGGTCGTCGAAGGCCGCGTGCGCCATCGCGAGACGTAACGCCGCCGGCCGCACGTCAGTGTTCTTCAAGTAGGGATCGCCCGCCACGGTGACGAGCAGACGGTCGAATCGGCCGCATTCTGCGGCGGCCTCGAGCGCGGCGACGTGGCCGAAGTGCGGCGGGTCAAAGGTCCCACCGAAGAGACCAAGTCGCCGAACTTTCACCACCGGAGCCTAACTTGATTGGTCGCTCGAGGAAGAAGCCCCTACGCTTGGTAGATGGAAACGACGTCACTCGAATGGACACCACGCTCGTGGCGCAACTTCCCCGTGGCGCAAAGTCCCACGTGGCCCGACCTCGAGCACCTCGAACGCGTCGAGCACCAACTCGCCAACAAGCCACCCCTCGTCTTCGCGGGTGAGGCGAGGCGCCTCCAAGAGCACTTGGCCCTCGTCGCGAGCGGCAAGGCCTTCTTACTGCAGGCCGGCGACTGCGCGGAGTCCTTCGAAGAGAGTTCGGCCGACACCATTCGTGACAAGTTGAAGGTCATCTTGCAGATGGCCGTGGCGCTGACCTACGCGGCCGGGGTGCCGGTCATCAAGGTGGGGCGCATCGCCGGTCAGTTCGCCAAACCCCGCTCCGATGGTTTCGAAGAGCGTGACGGCGTGCGCCTCGAGGCCTTTCGGGGCCACATCGTCAACTCCGACGAGTTCACCGCCGAGGCGCGACGCCCCGACCCCGAACGGCTCCTTGCCGCCTACCACCAGAGCGTCTCGACGCTGAACCTGCTGCGCGCGTTCACCACGGGCGGATTCGCTGATCTGTCACGGGTGCACGCGTGGAACCAGGAGTTCGTGGCCAACTCCCTCGAGGGAAAACGCTACGAAGTGATCGCCGACGAAATCGAGCGCGCGTTGCAGTTCATGAAGGCCTGCGGCATCGACATGCACGACGACAGCGCCCTACAGAGCGTCGACTTCTACACCAGTCACGAGGCGTTGATCTTGCCCTACGAGCAGGCGCTGACGCGACAGGACTCGCTCACCGGCGACTGGTACGACTGCTCCGCGCACCTGTTGTGGATCGGCGACCGCACCCGTCAGCTCGACGGCGCGCACGTCAACTTCTTGCGTGGGGTGTCCAACCCGTTGGGACTGAAGGTGGGACCGACCATGGGCGTTGACGAGCTGCGCCGACTGGTGGACGTCCTCAATCCCGACAACCGACCCGGACGACTCACGTTGATCGCGCGCATGGGCCACGAGCGGGTCTCAGAGTTACTGCCACCCCTCGTCGAAGCACTACGTGACGACGGTCGCCATGAACTCTGGGCCTGCGACCCGATGCACGGCAACACGTTCGTCGCCTCGGGGGGCCAAAAGACGCGCCGCTTCGACGACGTACTCTCCGAGACCTCGCAGTTCTTCCTCCTGCACCAGGCGCTCGGCACGTGGCCGGGGGGGCTCCACGTAGAGCTGACGGGCGACGACGTTACGGAGTGTTTGGGCGGCGGGTCCCGCCTCGACGAGGCCGACCTGTCGCATAACTACACCTCAATCTGCGATCCCCGACTGAACGCCACGCAGTCGCTCGACTTGGCCTTTCACGTCGCCGAGTACCTCCAGCGCTACTCGACGCCGATTGGCGAGAGGTCGTTGTAGCGAAGGAGACGGCGCCGCGCGCCGTCGAACTCGATCTCAGTCATAGAACAGTGCTCGATGCGCGCTTGGAGTCGCACGCCGCCCGCCAGTCCCTGGTAGAGCTTCATCGCCTGTTCGATGAAGCCCCCGTGCACCACGAGCACGACCAACTCGTGCGGGTGTCGCGCCACGACTCGATCAATGGCGTCGACGCAGCGTTGGAAGAACTCGAGCAGAGACTCGCCCCCGGGCACGTTGAGCTGCGAGGGATCCCTGTCCCAATCGGGCAGCGGGTAGCGTTCGGCGATCTGCGTCCAGGTCATTCCGTCGGCTTCGCCGACGCCGAGTTCACAGAGTGAGTCGTCCGCCACGGCCACGAGCTCGGGGTTGATCGCCGTTCGCACGATCGCTCCCGTTTCAATGGCGCGAGGCAGCGTCGAGGTGTAGAGCGCGCTCGCCGAGGCGAGTTCGCGCGTCACGTTGAGGCGCCTCGCGAGAGCCCCGGCCTGGCGTCGACCAAGTTCGGTCAGTCCCCCATCACCGAGGGGTCCGCCCGCGAGTCCTCGGGCGTTGGCGACGGCCTCGCCGTGGCGAATCATGAGCAGGCGCGTCCCCGTGGGCAGCGGGCCGCGTTGGCGGAACCCTTCGGGTGGGAGCAGTTCGGCGAGACTCACGCCAACTCGCCCACGAACGCTTCGAGTTGGCGCAGGGTTCGACACTCGATCACCCGATCACAGTATGGGGCGTACTGCGCCACGATGGAGTCGCCGCTGTTCCAGTAGCTCGTCGGTTCGGGATTCAGCCAGTAGACGGCCTTCGCGCGGTAGTGCAGATCGGCCAGTACTTCGGCGTGCGCTTGGTGGTAGTTGTTGCGCGCGTCACCGAGTATCAACACCGTCGAGCGCTTGGTGAGGTCTCTCGCGTAGCGGTCGTGAAAGGTGACGAGTGCGCGCCCGTAGTCCGAGTGACCGTCGAAGGCGATCACGTCGGCCTCGGCGTTGATGCGCGCGACCGCGTCGGCGGGGTCCTCCACCCCTTCGAACAGTCGCGTCACCTCATCGAGGCCGTCGACGAAGACGAAGGAGCGGACTTTGGAAAACTGCGAGCTGATGGCGTGCACCAGGTGGAGCGTGAAGCGCGCGAACGAGGCCACCGATCCCGACACGTCGGCGATCACGAAGATCTCCGGCTTGGCCGGGCGCGGCGGTTTGAAGCGCAGATCGAGCGGCACCCCGCCGGTCGAGAGGCTGCGGCGCACCGTGTGGCGAAGATCAACCGGTCCGCGGCGGCGGCGGCGGCGCTTTCGCGCGAGGCGCACCGCGAGCTTTCGACTGAGTGGGCGCAGCGCGCGCTCGAGTTGGGCCATCTCCTCACGATTAGCGTGCATGACGTCGAGGTCCTCGGGCAGGGGTTTACGCACCGACTTGGCCAGCGCCTCCGATCCGCGGTCCTCGACGAGACGCTCGCGGATCTCGCGTTCGATCTCGGACTTCAGGTGTTCGATCCGCGCCGTCACCTCGTCGCGCGCCAGACGCTGGCCGAGTTCGTCGGGGTTCGCGCCCATGGTCCCCGCGAGCAGGCGCTGCTCGAGCGACTCGAGTTCGAGGTTACGCAACGTCCGGTAGAGGTAGTACGTCCCACCGACGGGCCGACCGGGTTCCATGCCCGCGTAGCGCGAGACCGCCTCGGAGGCGCCCTGACGCATGGCGTCGGGGTCGCCGTCGCGCAACGCTCGAAAGAGCAGTTCGGCGAGCTCCTGGGCGCTCATGCTCGTGGACCCCGCACCCTCCCCGCGTGACGGACCGTGTCCTTCGGCGCCCGCGGCACCTTCACGCTCGCGCTGGTCCGTGTCGAGTTCGTCGCCCAACAGCGCCTCGGCACTCTCCCAGGAACGTATCGAGAAGTACACGTCGAAGGCGGTGTTAAAGACCGGCAGGTGATCGCCGTCCTTCACGAGCGTGGCGCCGAGGGTGGCGCGAAGAAGCTCTCGGTCTCCGAGGTTGATCACCTCGACCGCGCGCGCGGCGTCCACGTGCTCACTCATCGACACGGGAATCCCGGCGGCGCGAAGTTCGCCGATGAAGTCTCCGAGCAGGTTAAGCAACGGGCCTCGAGCGTCCGAGCAACTCCTTGGTGGCGCGCTCGATGTCGGACTGGTATTTCAGCAAGATGTGCAGCGTCGCCGCGGCGTCCTCGTCGCCGATCTCGCTTCGACCGAGGACCACCAGCGTGCGCGCCCAGTCGAGGGTCTCCGAGACCGACGGCGCCTTCTTCAGATCGAGGGTGCGCAGTGAACGAACGACCTGGGCGATCTGCTCGGCGAGGGCGCTCGAGATCCCGGGCACGCGCGAGAGGATGATGTCGCGTTCGCGCTCGACGGTCGGGTAGCCCACGTAGAGGTAGAGACAACGACGCTTCAACGCTTCGGAGAGCTCGCGAGTGTTGTTCGACGTCAAGAACACCATCGGGATCTGCTTGGCGCGAATGGTTCCGAGTTCGGGAATGGAGACTTGATACTCCGAGAGGATCTCCAACATCAACGCCTCGGTCTCGAGTTCGACGCGGTCGACTTCGTCGATGAGTAACACGACCGGGTCACTGGCCGAGATAGCTTCGAGCAACGGGCGCGTCAGCATGAACTCTTCGGCGAAGATGTCCTCTTCGAGGTCGTGCCACTCCTCGGTGCCGGCGCCCTCGGGCCGTCCGGCCTGGATGCGCAAGAGTTGTTTGCGGTAGTTCCACTCGTAGAGGGCCTTCGACTCGTCGAGCCCCTCGTAGCACTGGAGTCGAATGAGGCGCGCGCCGATCGAGTCCGCGACGGCCTTGGCGAGGGCCGTCTTGCCGGTGCCGGCCGGTCCTTCGACGAGGACGGGCTTGGCCAGACGATCGGCCAAGTAGATGACCGACGCGATTGCTTCGTCACTCAAGTAGTCGTTCTCCGCGAGGAGTTTCTTCACCTCTTCGGGCGATTCGAAACGCACCGGCGGCACGCTCGAGAGGCCGAGTCGTTGGGCGAGCTCTACTCTCGGATCTAAAGCACTCATCGAATCTGTCCCTCTCCTCGTACGACCCATTTCAAACACGTCAGTTCGCGTAGTCCCATCGGACCGCGCGCGTGCAGCTTCTGGGTCGAGATGCCGACCTCGCCGCCGAGACCTAACTCGCCGCCGTCAATGAAGCGCGTCGACGCGTTCACCAACACGGCGGCCGCGTCGACGCGCCGGATCCACGCGTCGGCGTGCGACGGGTCTTCGGTGAGAATCGCTTCACTGTGCCCTGTGCCGTAGGTGGCGACGTGGCCAATGGCCTCGTCGAGCCCCGACACCACCTTGACCGCCAAGATCAGATCGAGGAACTCTCTGGCGAAGTCGTCATCACTCGCGAGGGTCGCGTCGGGCAGAAAAACCCGAGCGCGCTCGTCGGCGCGAAGCTCGACGTCGGGTATCGCGAGCGCGAGCGCCGGCAAGAACGTCGCCGCGACCGCCTCGTGTACCAGTACCGTCTCGGCGGCGTTGCACACACCCGGGCGCGAGGTCTTCGCGTTCTTCACTATGGCGACCGCCTGGTCGAGTTTCGCCGAGTCGTCGACGTAGACGTGACAGTTCCCGTCGCCGTCGAGCACGTAGGGCACGCGCGCGTGTTCGCGCATCGCCGCGATCAGGCTCGGGCCGCCGCGCGGAATGAGACAGTCCAGCACATCAGTGAGCTGCATGAAAGCCGTCACCGTCTCGTGCGAGGGGTCCTCGACGAGCGACACTCCCGCCGCGGGGAGGCCCTCCTTCTCGAGCGCCTCGTGCCAGAGGCCAACGATGAAGGTGTTGGTCCTTTGAGCCGTGGACGAACCCCGCAAGAACGCCGCGTTGCCACTGCGCACGCACAGTCCCGCGACGTCACTCGTGACGTTCGGGCGATTTTCGTAGACCACGCCGATGACGCCGAGCGGAACGCGCAGACGTTCGACGCGCAGCCCGTTGGCGCGCGTGCTCTGGTCTTGGGTCTCGAAGAGGGGGTCGGGCGCGTCGGCGATCTCTCGCAGTGCGCTCGACATCGAGAGGACGCGCTCCTTCGTCAAGGTCAGCCGGTCACGGCCGGGACCGGACTCGTGGTAGTCGCTCACTTCCAGCGCGTTAAGCGCCAGGAGCTCGTCGCACGCCTCCTCGAGTCGATCGGCAACGTGACGAAGAACGCCGCGGCGCGACTCGTCGGACGCCTGGGCCAGTTCGCCGGCCGCGCGCTTCACCGCAGCGCCCTGGGCCGCTAAGGCACTTGTCGTCATGGACCAAGCGTAATGGGCGTCACTACGGACGTCGTAAGAGCACGAGATCGTCGCGGTGCACGACGACGTCCTCACCGTCCTTGAAAGACTCCGCCGACACGCGCACGAGGCCCTTCGCGATCGTCTCGCCGTTGGGTCCCTTCACGTCGACGGCGTCGCCCTCGACGAACGTGCCGGCGTGGGACTCGACGCCTACGCGCAAGAGACTGCGTCCGTGGTGTTCGAGCGCCTGCAGCGCGCCCTCGTTAATGGTGAGCGACCCCTGGCTCGCGACCGCGAAGGCGATCCACGACTTTCGCGCCGACAGACGTTCGGGGCGAGCGAAGAACGTCGTGCCGAAGCCGGGGCGTCCTTCGAGGGCCCGGCGTAGGGCGTGACTCGTTCGAGCGGGCGCGATGACGGTCGTGACGCCCGACCACGTGGCCATGTGCGCCGCCGCGAGCTTCGAGGCCATGCCACCACTGCCGACGCCCGAGCGACTGGACCCCGCGGCTTCGATGAGGTCCGCGTCAAAGGCCGTGACTTCTTCGATCAACGTGGCCGACGCGTCGAGGCGCGGGTCGGCCGTGAGCAGACCGTCAGTGTCGGTCAAGAGCACCAGGTGCGACGCGCCCACGAGATTCGCCACGAGCGCCGCGAGACGGTCGTTGTCGCCAAAGCGGATCTCCTCGTCGGCGACGGCGTCATTCTCGTTCACGATCGCCACGACGTTCAGCGTCGCGAGCGCTTCGAGGGTGCCGCGCGCGTGCAGGTACTGACCTCGATGAGAGAAGTCGAGCGGCGCGAGGAGCACTTGGCCCACGGCGGCGCCGTGTTCGCCAAAGGCGTTGCGCCACGCGTGCATCAACAACGGCTGGCCAACGGCCGAGACGGCCTGCAGGGTCACCGCGTCGCGCGGGCGCGCACGGGCGTTGCCCACTTCGGACCAACCGGCGGTGATAGCGCCCGAGGTCACCACGACGACCGACCAGCCCTCTTTACGCAGAGCCACGACGTCGGCCGCCACGTTCACCAGCACGTCGTAGGCGACGTTGCCCTCGTCGTCGGTCACTGACGACGTACCGATCTTCACGACGACGCTACGACTCGTCATCGCTCTCGTTTCCGTCGAGTCGCCCGTGACGCGCGAGGCGCTCTCGACGGGTGGCACGGTGATGCTCGCCGCGGTCGAGCCCCGTACCCACTTCGTCACGCCACCACTCAAAGGAGAGCGTGCCGATCGTCACGACGTCGCCGTCGTGCACGCCCGCGCGCGTGAGGAGGCGGTCGACCCCCAGTTCGCGAAGGCGATGGATGATCTCGGCGAGGGCCTGATCGTCGGTGAGGTCTTGGAAACGTACCGCGCGTCGAGCGGCGCGGCCGTGCACCGTCCAGGCGCTCGGCCCGTCACGTTCGATCGTGATCTCCTCGGGAATCGGCCGGTGCACGACGACTTCGTGTTCGAGCGCTTCCGTCTCGTCGTTTCTCGCGGTGGTCACGAGCCCCGCGAGCGTGCCGACCAACGTGTCGAGTCCCTCGCCCGTCACGGCCGAGATACTCTCGACGCCGTAGAGTTCGTAGGCCGCGACGTCGCCCTTCGATCCCACGACGACACGCGGGCGCGTCAACAGGTCAGCCTGGTAGCGACCGAGTTCGCCCAGCAAGACCTCGAGTTGTTCCTCCGGCGGGCGTGGGGCCAGCTCGGAGAGGTCGAGCAGGACACAGAGGACGCGCGCGCGCTCGACGTGACGAAGGAAGTCGTGGCCCAGTCCTCGACCCTCGGCGGCGCCTTCGATGAGCCCGGGGATGTCGGCCATGACGAACTCGGTCGCGTCGTTGGGTCGAGCGGACCTCGCCCCCACGCGTACGACGCCGAGGTTGGGCACGAGTGTGGTGAAGGGATAGTCGGCGATCTTGGGCCGCGCGGCCGATACGCGTGAGATGAGCGTGGACTTGCCCACGTTCGGAAACCCGATGAGCGCCACGTCGGCCTGGAGCTTCAACTCGAGGTCGAACCAGTGCTCCTCGCCCATCTCTCCTTGCTCGGCGAAGGCCGGAGCGCGACGCTGATTCGAGAGGAAGCGGGCGTTACCCTGTCCCCCGAGACCCCCCTCAGCGGCGAGCCAACGGTCGCCGGGGCCTTTCAGGTCGACGAGGAGTTGGCCTTCTGGCCCGTAGACCATGGTGCCGAGCGGTACCGAGACCACGACGTCCTTGCCCCTCGAGCCGTGTTGGCGCTTTGACGTGCCGTGCTGGCCGTCGGTCCCGCGACGAAAGGGGTGGTCGCGAAAGCCGAGCAGCGAGGCCTGGTTGTGGCTGACCTCGAGCCAGACGTCACCGCCCTTTCCCCCGTCGCCACCGTCGGGGCCGCCCTTGGCGACGTGGGCCTCACGGCGAAAACTGACGCACCCGGCGCCGCCGTTGCCAGCTTTGGCGTGCAGTTGCGCGCTGTCGACGAAGGAGGACACCCCCCTATCCTACGGCCCGACCTACGCGGACCCTCTTTAGGAAAGGAGTTCGTCGACCGCGGCGTCGAAGACGAGTTGATGACGCGCGACGTCGGCGGCGGTCGTGGTGGGGCACATGAGCGCCATGTTGTGAAACGGCGTCAACAGCACGCCGCGGTTGACGAGGTAGAGGTGGAGGAACTCCTCCAGGAGCGGATCCGAACTCTTCGCGGAGTCACCACCGTTCACTGGGGCCGGCGACGTGAATCGATACTCACAGCGCGCGCCGAGTTGTGTGATGGACCACGCCAACCCACGCTCGTCGATCGTGCGTTGCACGCCCGAGGCGAACGTCGTCGCCAAGTCCTCCATGGGCCCGAACACGTCGTCGGTCAGAACTTCACCGAGGACCGCGCGCATGGCGGCCAGACTGAGCGCGTTACCCGCGAGCGTGCCGCCGACGCCCCCCACGTCTTCGATGTCCACGCCGTCGACGACGCCCGCCAGGACGCGCGAAGCGAGCTCCTCGCTGAGCCCGTACGCGCCACAGGGCACGCCCCCGCCGAGCGACTTGCCAATGGTGATCGCG
>Ga0182024_10014217_pt1 | contig 15413 bp, 11 predicted proteins | sample P32metaG_FD_120480 | JGI IMG/M metagenome (GOLD analysis project Ga0182024, IMG submission 120480) | Permafrost microbial communities from Stordalen Mire, Sweden - P3-2 metaG (Illumina Assembly) | ecosystem: Environmental > Terrestrial > Soil > Wetlands > Permafrost | place: Sweden: Stordalen... | reverse complement strand
TGCGGCGCGCAGTCAGGCGAGGAGGAAGCGAGATGGGCAGACGGCCAGCGACAATTCGTGACGCGAATGCGGCGAAAGCCTGCGCGGATGCGGTCGCCCGGCGGCACGAGTTCTTGCAATCAGTCGCCGCTTTCGCGATTCTGCTGCTCCTGCTTTGCGCTCCCATGCTGCGCGCGCAGAGCACCACGCCGGTGCTGGGAACAGTGAGCGGCATCAGTAACGCGCTCGCCATCAACTCCAACAACTCCGCCGGCCAGACCTACAACGCAGTGTTGCACAGCGATTCTTCAGTAACCCTGTTGCAGGACGGCGCAATATTGGGCACCGTGGTCTGCGCGCCTTACACGGTGTCGGGCGCAAGCATTACGGTTTCGACCGGAGCCATCTTTGTAGATTCGGCCAATAGCAACATCTATCTGACGATGATCGCCGGCGGCGCCGTATACGCGGCATACGAATCCATCGACCAGACAACTGGCGCGTGTGCGCCAGGGCCGATGCTTGAGCTCACTGCCAATGCGCAATCGAACCTGGAGATGAATGTGGACCCGAAGCAAGGGAACGTGTATGTGCTGAATTCTTTCGGCGCGTTTCCTGATACGCTGTACATTTTCCCCACTGCTCCCTGGTCCGCCTCGCCGCTGCCCACGCCCACCACGCTCACCATGGATTACTCCGCGCAGTACGGCCCCATTGTCATCGATCCATCGAGCGACGTGGTTTATGTCAACGATCTGGGCGGATCTGCTTATGGATCGGCGGGAACGTATAGCACATCGGGGTTTTTTGTCTACGACCCGAATTACAGTGCGACGCCTGCGAGCAATCTGCAGCACGTGGTCGGTTACTGTTCCTCTCCACCGTGCAGCAGCGCATCGACCAGCGGCGGGACGACCCCGACTCCGTTCAATGTGGGCACCTTGCTTTCCAACGGCGCGGGCGAGCTGGTGCTGGTCAACAATAATCCCAGCGCGTCGTCCACCAATCTCAGCGTGCCCATCACCGTCCTCAACACCACGGCGCCGCAGACGCTCTTCTTCACCAACACCTCGAACCCTTACTCGTATAACAACGACGTGGATATTACTCCCGGCGCGGCTCTCTCCACGATCACTGCCAGTTCTCCATACACAGCTATCGGCGGAGCCGACATCAACGCCGCGAGCAACGTTGCATACGTCTTTGGATTCAATTCGAACTCGCCGACGACTCCCGGCTTGCTGCTCGAATACAACCTGGCGCCAGGTGCCACCACACCGGAAACCGTCCTCAGCAGCAGCGCAGCGATGCCGAAACTCTATAGCTCCTCGGCGCCCTGGAGTGAATTGAACTATAACCCTGAATCCACCGAACTGGTGCTGTCGGTGAGCAGCGAATATGAATCGGGCGCCCTGGGCCTCACATCGCAACTGTGCGCCGGAACGCCTCCCACACTGACGCAGCTCTTCGGTAGCGCCGTGGCTCCCACCCCACTCGGCTCCCCAGTAGTCAATTCGGTCTCCGGCTATACCTATGCAATCCAGCCGGCCTCCAGTTATCCTGCCGTGCCGCCCGTCGTCAACTTCGTCGCGCCCCCGCCGGGCTGCACCGCTTCGACCCCCATTCAGATTTCTCCCAGCGCACTCTATGCGGGCTTTCCGGATGAGAGTTATTTTCAAAACTTTACCGCAAGCGGCGGCAGCGGCACCGGATACGTTTGGAGCATAACCTTGGGCGGAACAGCGCTCACCAACCTGGGCCTCTCGTTTTCGTCTGGAGGCGATCTATCAGGCTATCCCAACGCGTCCGGCTCCTACAGCTTCACAGTGCAGGTCACCGATTCGCTGGGCAACACGGCGACGCAAAACTATACGCTCACCATTTACCCAGACTTCACGGTTTTGCCCAGCTCTCTGCCCGCCGGCACAGTGGGAACACCATATTCGCAGATGTTTACGGCCACCGGCGGCGCCGGAGGTCCGTTCTCGTTTTCCGTAATTTCGGGAACGGCACTTTCCGCCGTGGGTCTCACGCTGTCGCCAGGGGGTCTCATTTCGGGCACACCCAGCGCCACAGAGACTGCTGCGCCCTTGATCATTCAGGTCGCCGATTCACTGGGCGATTTCACGCAGCTGAACTATACGCTCACCATCAGCAGCGCCTCCTCGGGGCCCATCTTCATTAACGATCCCGAGACCGTCACCGTGAATGACAGCGCGACGGAAGTCCAGCTCGTCGACGTGAGCGATCCCGAAACCATCACGGTGACAGATATAGCTGTCGTCACCATCAGTGGAGGCCTGACCATCACCGGCCCCGCTTCCTTGCCCCCCGGTACTCTCAACGTGGCGTACCCCAACAACGCCAGCACAACGATCGCTGCGAGCGGCGGCTCGGGGACTTACACATGGAGCGCTTCGGGGCTGCCTGCGGGGCTGAGCATCAATGCTGGCACAGGCGTCATCTCCGGCACACCCACCACCGATGCTGGATCGCCTTATTCCATCACAGTGAAGGTCACCGATTCGGCAAGCAACACGGCTTCCAAGAGCTACTCCCTCACCGTTGGTGCGGCTCTGGCCATCACCAGCCCCAGTTCATTGCCGAACGGCGATGTCGGCGAGGCGTACGCCCCCACCACGATCAGCGCCGGCGGCGGCTCGGGAGTTTATACCTGGAGTGCCTCGGGGCTGCCTGCGGGGCTGAGCATCAATGCTGGCACAGGCGTCATCTCCGGCACACCCACCACCGATGCTGGATCCCCTTACTCCGTCACAGTGAAGGTCACCGATACGAGTAGCAACACAGCTACCAAAACCTACTCCCTCACCGTTGGCGCGGCTCTGGCCATCACCACCACTGGTCCGTTGCCCACCCTTTATGTCGGCTCGACGTCGAACCTCCCCATCACGTTCAGCGCCGGCGGGGGGAGCGGCGGTTACTTGTGGACCGTCGCAGGACAGCCTTCGGGGCTGACCATTTCAGCCGGAGGCGTCCTCTCCGGCACACCCACCGTCGCGGGAGTTTTCGCCGTCACAGTGACGGTCCAGGATTCGGCCGGCGACACGAACTCCGCGATCTTCTCTCTCACCGTGGCTTCCCCTTCGCTCGGGATCAGCGCGAACCCGAGCTCATTGACGATCGTGCAAGGGCAGTCCGGTGAAACCACGATTACGTTCACGCCCGTTGGCGGCTACAACGGCCCGGTGACGCTAAGCTGCTCCGGACTGCCCGCTAATACCGTCTGCGTCTTCACGCTCAGCGGCACGTCCATCAGTTCCTACACATTCCCCGGTAACAATCAGCCGGTCGTGGTGTTGCTGACGATTCAGACCGATGCCACCGGCGCGCTTGCCCGTACGGAATCGACCCCGACACCGCTGCGGCCAGGCGCGATCCTGACGGCAATCGCGTTCTGGTGCCCGGGCAGCCTGCTGGGGCTGATTGCACTTCGGCGTAAACGAAAGATGTTCACAAAGAATCCGAGAAGTTTCGGCGTGTGCCTGTTTGTGCTGCTCGTCGGCGCAATGGCCGGTCTCGCCGGTTGTATCTCCGGCGGCGGCTTTGGCACCTATGTCACCCCGGTTGGCACTTCAGCAGTCACAGTGGTGTTGACGCCAGGCTCGGGAAGCGCGCAAACATTGAACATCGGTGTCACGATCGCGCAGCAGTAGGAGAAGCGCTATGCGAACTTTTCGGATTCTTCTTCTGTGCTGTGCGATCGTGCCTTGCGCCGCGCTTGCGCAAACCGCGACCAACTCCGCAGGAGCTCCGGATCCTTTACTCACCGGCAAAACGCAATCGGACGTGACGCCGCTCGAGTTGGCTTTCGCGTACAGCTATGTGCGCAGCAATGCCAACCCCGGCCAGTGCGGCTGCTTCAACATGAACGGCGGCAATGTTGAGGGGGCGTTGCACATCTATCGCGGGTTTAGCGCAGTCGCAGATTTCAGCGGAGAAAACACTGGCAGCGTGAACAATGGCGGGCGTGGGCTATCGCTGTTTTTGTTCACTGCTGGACCCCGCTTTTCATTTTCATTCCACCGCCGGTTCGCGCCGTTCGCACAAGGCCTTTTCGGCGCGGCGCACGGATTCAATTCTTACTTTCCAGTCACCGCAGGCCCGACAGGCGCAGCAACTGATTTCGCCATGATCGCAGGCGGTGGATTCGACGTTCGCGTTGCCCGCCACATTGACCTCCGCTCCATTGAGGCCGACTATCTTCTCACCCGGTTGCCAAACGGAATCAACGGAGCCCAGAATAATCTCCGCTTGAGCGCTGGCGTGGTGCTGCGCATTCGGTAGCTCGTGGATAGAGTTGCCATTAAGGCAGTAGACCGTTGTTCCGATAAGAGGCTCGCAGCGTATGCCAGCTCGGAACACGAGTTATAAGCACGCGGTCACAGTTGTTGTGACCAGTTGGATGGCGAGTGCCAATGATGTTCAATTCGCCAAAGCCTGGCCGCAATGCTCCGTGCCCGTGCGGGAGTGGAAGGAAATACAAGAGGTGCCACGGCGCATCGCTTTCGCCGCATGATGAAGGAGAAACGCCTCGGCCGACTCATCTGCTCGCTGAACCTTCCTCATCGAGGACGCGTTCGATCATCGTCTGCCTGTTGCTGGTGCTGGCCACTCTGGCCATCTACGCGCAAACCGCGGCCCAGGGTTACGTTGCTTATGACGACGACCAGTACGTTTACCAGAACCCGTGGGTGAAGGCGGGTCTTACAGCCTCGAACATTGCATGGGCCTTCGCCACCTTCTTCTACGCCAATTGGCTCCCGCTCACCTGGATTTCGTACATGCTGGATTTCAGTTTGTTCGGCGGGAATCCCGGCTTGCAGCACCTCGTGAACGTTGCATTCCATCTCGCCTCCGCCCTCCTGCTCTTTTTCGCGCTGGATCGCATAACGCACCAGCCGTGGCGCTGCGCTCTTGTGGCCGCGATCTTCGCCGTTCATCCGCTGCACGTCGAATCCGTTGCGTGGATTTCCGAGCGCAAAGACGTCCTATCCACTTTTTCGAAATGCTCGCTCTCTTGCTCTACATCTGCTACACCAGAAGGCCCGGCGTCAGGAGTTATCTTCCGGCGGCTGCGGCATTCGGACTGGCCCTCCTCTGCTTCCAGAATCGGGCCGACTGATCACCCTCAGTGGGTGGCGGATTTTTCAACCGGCGTTATGGGGATTTTTGCACCGGCGCTGACAAATTCTCTCTAGGGTAAGTATTTCGAACTTTAGGATTGAACTTGCACCATTCATTCTTCATAGTTTTATTCCATGTCAATCCGCGCACAAAGCCCCCTCGTTTCCGAGAGGCTCCGTGCCAGATTAGAGGAAAGGATGCAGCGTGCAGTAACACTATCCTGCCGCGAGTAAGTTTGATGTATCGGTCATCATGTCCGGTTTCCGGGTAGCGCCGACATACTCCAATCAACGCGACCATCTGAAATTGACTACCTGTTTGCATTCCGGAAGATGCGATCCGTCTCTCGAACTCGGCAAGAAGGTAACGGGCGGGCACGCCATCCTATCGATAGGCCGGGCTTCGAGAGGCGTGGCGGCATTCTTTATTTACTTATTATTGCGAATATTCTAAATATCGAATATACTGAAAAGTATGCAAGTGGCGCTGCGCACTTATAAGGCCAATATCTTTCGTGCGCTCTCCCATCCCACCCGCATTGCTATCCTTGAGGTCTTGCGCGACCACGAGCTCTCCGCGCGGACCATCCAGGAGAAGCTCGGCCTCGAACAAGCGAATCTCTCGCAGCACCTGGCAATCCTGCGAAGCTATCAGATTGTCGTGAACCGCAAAGACGGCAACCAGGTCTTCTATTCCATACGAAATCCGGTGCTCGTGCAGGTTCTCGACGTCATGCGCCAATACATTCAAGGAAGCCTCGCCGACGCCGTTCAGATGCTCGGGGAAGTGGAATTTGAGGGCTCTCCCCGATGATCTCTGGGCTATTCCTGGGCGGAATCGTCATATGGCTTGCAGGGGCAATCGCCAGCCTGGCCTTATGGCGCAAACCGGTTGCAGCTCGCCGGGTGGCTTGCGCGGCGGCACTGGCAGGGTCACTTCTTGATCTCTCCGCTTCGGCGTTCGCAATCTTCAGCAGCAGCCCCACCTTGATCGGTCTTCCGTTCGGCAACCCGATCTTTTCCTGGGCCGTCAGAATTGATCCACTGTCGGCATACTTCAACGTGACGCTCGGGGTGCTGGCCGCCGCCGTGTCGCTCTATTCGTTCGGCTACCTGCGGGAGATGGAAGGCCGCCGCAACCTGGGCGCTTTTGGATTCTTTTTCAATCTCCTGCTGATGAGCCTGGCACTGGTCTTCACCGCGTCCAACGTCTTCTTCTTCCTGGTGGCGTGGGAGGTGATGGCTCTCTCGGCATTCTGCCTGATCAGTTTTGAGCACGAAAAGCAAGAGGCCCGCAACGCCGGAGTGCTCTTCCTTGTCATGTCGCATGCGGGCACCGGTCTGCTGTTGATTGCGTTTTTGCTCCTCACATCTGCAAGCGGAAGTCTGGATTTCTCGAGCTTTCACCTGCTGGCTTCGAGCCTGTCACCGCTCCAGCAGGGCGCTGTCTTTCTGCTTTTTCTCTGTGGCTTCGGCGTCAAGGCGGGACTGGTTCCGTTTCACATCTGGCTTCCTGAGGCTCACCCGGTCTCGCCCAGCAACGTTTCGGCTCTCATGTCGGGCATCGTGATCAAGACCGGCATCTACGGAATGGCGAGGGTCTTCTTCGATTTTTACGGGACACCTCCTATATGGATGGGAACCGTCGTGCTGGCGCTAGGAGTGGTTTCCGCTCTGCTCGGAGTGCTCTACGCGCTGATGGAGCACGACCTGAAGCGCCTGCTCTCCTGGCACAGCATCGAGAACATTGGCATCATTCTCATGGGCTTCGGCGCTGCGCTCATGTTTCGCGCGCTGGGCCAGCCGAATCTCGCTGCCCTTGCCCTGATCGCCGGACTCTATCACACCTTCAACCATGCCACATTCAAGGGATTGCTCTTTTTGGGTGCCGGCTCCGTGGTGCACTCCACACATACGCGCAACATGGAGAAGATGGGCGGGCTGATCCGGCTCATGCCGGTGACAGCCATTTGCTTCCTGGTGGGGGCTGTGGCCATCTCTGGTTTACCTCCGCTGAACGGATTTGTGAGCGAGTGGCTTACTTACCAGGCGCTGCTCGCCGGCTTCGGCACAACACAGAGCCTGACACGGTTGATGTTCCCCATCGCCGGCTCGCTACTGGCGCTGACCGCGGCGCTGGCGGCGGCCTGTTTCGTCAAGGCCTTTGCGATTCCGTTTCTCGCGCTTCCGCGCAGTGAGCAAGCTGCGGATGCCAAAGAAGCCTCGCCATCAATGCTTGCGGGCATGTCGGTCCTTGCGGTGGGATGCGTCGCTTTGGGCCTGGGCGCCACTTGGCTCGTGCGCGTCTTCGATCCCATCACGCAGTGGGCGCTTGGCGTTAGCGCGAGTTCGGCGATGGTAACGGCTCGCGGCCTGGCGCTCTCGCCGGGAACGCCACACGGCGGCACGGTATCGACCGTTGGGATGGCATTTCTCTTCTTGTTTGCCGGCGCGGCATTTGCGCTTCCGCTGGTGATTCGCTGGAGGCGTCGCAGCGTTAATGGGCCGACTTGGGATTGCGGCCTCCCAGGGCTCGCCGCCGACAACGAATACACGGCAACGGCTTTCTCAAAGCCGCTGCGCATGATCTTCACAGCCCTCTATCGCCCGCGCCGCGAGATCCAGGCCGAGTACGAAGTTTCCCCTTACTACCCCAGCGCGATCCGTTTCGAGAGCGAGATCGAACCTACGTTCGAAAAACATCTCTACGAGCCGATGCGGCGGCGCGTGATGGCCGCGGCAGAGCGCATGAGAGCCATTCAGGCGGGCAGCATCAACGCCTATCTCGCCTACATCTTCATCACCCTGATCCTGCTGCTGTTGTTTGGGGTGCGTGGATGACCGAATCAATCATGACCCGAATCGTCGAATCCGCAGCGCAATTCTTCTTGCTGCTGGCGCTGGCGCCGCTGATCACGGGCGCCATTCGAACGCTGAAGGCGCGGCTGCAAACACGGCGCGGCCCCGGCATCTTTCAGCCGTACCGGGATCTTTTCAAGCTCTTTCGCAAGGGCATGGTGATTCCCGAGACCGCATCGTGGATCTTCGCGGCAACGCCCTGGATCGTCTTCTTCAGCACAATTCTGGCGGGCTTGATGATTCCGATGGTCGCCGCCGACGCACCGCTCGGTTTGTTTGGTGACGCACTGGCTGTGATCTACCTTCTTGGTCTCGGTCGCTTCTTTCTGGCGCTCTCGGGACTCGATACAGGCAGCTCATTCGGCGGCCTCGGCAGCAGCCGTGAGATGACCATCTCGGCTCTGGCAGAACCGGCCATGATGCTGGCCATCTTCACAGTGGCGATCGGCGCCGGATCCACCGGCCTGACGCAGATTGCCGGAGCCGCGATCGGGCAAACCTGGCGCTTTCTCGCCCCCGCGCAGATGTTTGCCTTTGCCGCACTCGCGCTGGTGTTGATTGCTGAGACGGGCCGGATTCCGGTGGACAACCCAGCCACCCACCTCGAGTTGACGATGATCCACGAGGCCATGATCCTCGAGTACTCAGGCCCCTACCTCGCCCTCGTTGAATGGGCAGCCTCCATCAAGCAACTGGTTTTGATGACCCTGTTGATCAACTGTTTCTGGCCGATTGGCCTGCAGCCGACGTGGTTCGGTTTCGGCGCTCTCATCGGTATCGGCTGGCTAATTGCGAAGTTGCTTCTCTTAAGTTGTGCCATCGTTCTGCTCGAAACCGTAAACGCCAAGATGCGGCTCTTCCGTGTACCGGAGTTGCTCGCCGTAGCTTTCACTCTAGGTTCGCTGGCCCTCGTTTCCACGTTTCTCTTTTGATGATTATGAGACCGTTTCTGGATATGCAATTCGGCGAACGAATCATCATTCTGATGGCGGCGCTGGTGCTGGTCCTGCAGATCGCTGTGGTGGCCCAGCGCTGGATCGTCACCCACATCCGCGTCTTCGCGATTCAATCGTTTCTTCTCTCCATGATTGCCGTAACCATCGCCTGGTTCAACCACGCGCCGCATATCTACATCGCCGCCGCGCTCACCCTCGTGGTGAAGGTGATTCTGGTTCCTATCTTTCTGGAGCGCCTCGTGGTGCGCATGGATATCCGCGAAGAGATCAAGCCGATCATCAACGTGCCGCTCTCCGTTGTGATCTCCGGCGGCCTAACACTGCTCGGCTACGTTGTGGCGGAGTCCTTTTATACGCCGGACGAGCAGGGTCTGGGCCACAACGAGCTTGCCGTAGCCATCTCTCTCTTTCTTATCGGCTTCTTCACCATGATTAACCGCCGCAAGGCACTGACGCAGGTGCTAGCGCTGTTGTCGTTGGAGAACGGCCTCTTTCTCGCAGCCATTTCGCTCACCTATGGAATGCCGCTGATTGTGGAACTGGGAATTCTATTCGATGTGCTGGTGGCGGCTATGGTGCTGGGCATTCTTATCTACCGTATCCGCGAATCCTTCGAGTCCATGGATGTGAGCCGGTTGCGGAGGTTGCGAGGATAGGATGCTGCTACTTGCTCTATTGCTGATCCCCGTCGCCACAGCCGCCACATCCTATTTTGCGCGCCGCCGCGAGGAAATGGAAAGATTCAATCTGGCCGGCTTTGGCCTGGTCTCTCTCATTGCCGTCGTACTCGCCGGGCAAGTACTTGCTCACGGCACGGTCTCGCTGGCGAACGGCTTCTTCTATGCAGATGCGCTCAGCGCGCTGGTGATTCTCCTGACGGCATTGGTGGCGCTGGTATGCGCGACGTATTCGATCGGTTATCTACGCGCCGACCAGCAGAGCGGAGAACTCGGCGACGAAGGCAAGGAACAGCTCGCACAGCTTCGCATGTACTACTCGCTCACGCCGTTGTTCGTATTTTCCATGATGTTCATGGCGGTGGCCAACAATCTGGGAGTGATGTGGGCGGCGATCGAAGCGATGACGCTGGTCTCGGTCTTTCTGGTCACCTTCTATGGCAAGGTCACCTCCCTTGAGGCCGCATGGAAGTACGCCATCATCGGCGGCGTGGGTTTGTCGATGGCGCTCTTCGGCACGCTCGTGACTTACTACGCGGGCCACCGGCTTGCCGGCTCCGATGCGCTGGCGGGGTTGAACTGGTCTGTGCTTGCGCAACACGCCGGGTTACTCGATAAGACCTCGATGCGGCTGGCCTTCGTCCTGATTCTCATGGGCTACGGAACCAAGGCCGGCCTTGCGCCAATGCATACTTGGAAGCCGGATGCCTACAGCGAGGCCCCGGTGCCTTCCGCTGCGATTCTCTCTACGGCGATGCTCAACTGCGCCCTCTACGGCCTCGTCCGTTTCTACATTCTCACCAGCCGGTCTCTTGGCGCGGAGTACCCAAGCCATCTGCTGCTGCTCTTCGGACTGCTCTCGATGGGCATCTCCGTTCCGTTTATTCTGGCGCAAAAAAACCTTCGCCGCTTGCTGGCCTATTCCAGCATCGAACACAGCGGTGTGATGGTCACTGCGCTGGGACTCGGTGGGGCTCTGGGCACGTTGGGTCTGATGCTGCACATGACCTTTCACACCATCGCGAAATCGCTTGTATTTCTTTGCGCGGGCAATGTGCAGCAGCACTTCAAGACCGATCTCTTCTCTGAAATCAGAGGCAGCGTCATCCGGGTCATGCCGCTTACCGGCGTCGTCTTTCTCATGGCGATGCTGGCCATCATCGGGATGCCGCCATTCAGTCTCTTTCAGAGCGAATTCTTGATTGTGAGGGCGGCCCTCGATAGCGGGCATTTTCTCACAGGCGTCCTCTTCGTCCTCTTTGGGACCGGCGTCTTTGCGGGCGCGCTGCTGCACGTCGGCGGAATGATCCTCGGCCCACGTGGCGATACGCCCGTTGCGCTGCGCCGTCCGTGGCGGGATGGTTCTTTGCTCGCTTTGGCGGCGGCGCTTGTGGTCATCGGATTCTGGGTGCCGGCTCCGCTGCTCGAGCTGATCCGCGAAGCCGCGAAGGTGGTGAGCGGATGATGACGACCTTCTTTGATGAACTTCACGATCGCTTCCCGGATCTGGTCCGCTCTGCGGAAGAAGCTGTCTCCGATCAGGTTGTGGTTCTGTTAAACGGCCCCGACGTCACCGCGATAGTCCGCCACATCCTCACCGTGCACCAGGCGAGAATGGTAACCGTCTTCGCCGAAGATCGGGTGAGTACTGAAGGTGTTTTCTATAATTACTACGTTTTCGACCGGCCCGGCGATCCAAGCTGGGTGATTCTGAAGGCTCCCATTCCCGAGCGATTTGCTTCCTTTCCGTCGCTGGCGGCGGAACTGCCGGCTATCAACTGGCAGGAGCGCGAGATTCAAGATTGGTTCGGCCTTGAAGCCGTCGGCCATCCGAATCCGCGTCGCGTCGCGCTCCACGATAACTGGCCCGATGTGCATCCGCTGCGTAAGAGTTTTTCGCTCGACACCGTGCTACCCCCGTTTGAAGGGGAACGGCACGTCTACCGGCCAACCTACGGAGAGGGCGTCTTCCAGATTCCTGTCGGCCCGGTTCATGCCGGCATCATCGAGCCCGGCCACTTCAACTTCGCCGTGGCCGGTGAGCCGATCCTGTACCTGCAACTGCGCATGTTCTATACGCACAAGGGAACCGAGAAGCTCTTCGAGAGTCTCCCCATTCATCGCGCGGTCTTTCTGGCCGAGAGCATCTCGGGCGACTCGGCCTTTTCCCACGGCGCAGCATTGTGTCAGGCCGTCGAGAAGGCAGCGGAGATCGAAGTCCCGGCGCGTGCGCAATTTCTGCGTACCATCCTCCTCGAACTGGAACGGATAGCAAATCACGTTGCCGATGTCGGAGCTATCGCCAACGATGTCGGATTCGTGATTGCCAACGCCCATGCCGGGCGCGTGCGAGAGCTTGTGCTCGGTTTGAACGAGACGCTCACCGGAAGCCGGGCCCTGCGCGGCATGGTCGCCATCGGCGGCGTGCGCAGGGACTGGCAGCCGGATCAGGTCGAAGCCATCGAGAAAACACTTGAAGTGGTGGAACGCGAGTTCCGCGATCTGGTGGCGATTATTCAGTCCTCCGATTCCACCCGCGACCGTTTGGAGCACACTGGAATCCTGCGCCCGGAGAAGGCGCTAATTCTGGGAACTGTCGGCGTGGCGGGTCGCGCATCCGGCGTCGATCGCGATATCCGGCGCGATCATCCCTACGAGGCCTATAGCAAGCTGCCCTTCAAAGTCCCGGTGTACCACGCGGGCGATGTGCGCCACCGCATGCAGGTTCGCATCGATGAAGTTTGCGAGTCGATCCAAATGATCCGCGCGGCGGTTGCACTTCTTCCTGAAGGTCCGCACCGTGCTCCGACTCAGCCCATACCGCCGGGCCGCTGCGCGCTGAGCGCCATTGAAGGGTGGCGTGGCGAGATCGTTCACTGGGTTCGGACCGGCGAAGGCAATCGCATCGAACGCTGTAAGGTGAAAGATCCATCCATCAATAACTGGCCGGCCATTGTGGAAGCTGTCGAAGGCAATATCATTGCTGATTTTCCAGTGATCAACAAGAGTTTCAATTTGTCTTACTCGGGAACGGATCGGTAACTCGATGTTCAAAATCCTCCAAAAATCGTTCAGCGTTGGCTCCGCGACGGCGGATTATCCGAACATTTCGCCGCGGCTGGCCAAACAGTTTCGGGGATGCCCGGAATTTGATCTTGAAACCTGGAGCGATGCACGTCCCGCGGCCGAAGCCTGCCCCACCGGAGCCATTGCCCTCCGCGACTCAGGCGGCGTGCGGCAGGTCAAGGTAGATTACGGCCGCTGCATTTTTTGCGGCGAATGTGAGGCAGCCTCCTCCGACGGAGGAGTGCGCATGACTCGGAAGTTTGAGCTTGCGGCCACCGATCGTCGCGACCTCGTGCTTACCGCCGAATACACACTCCGTCCCGACGGCACCCACGCTGGGCTGCAGTCGGCCGCGATCGGCCCGGTCGTCGAAGAGCCCGGTAAACGGATTGCGGAGGCAATTCAGAACTTACTGGGACGGTCCCTGGCGATTCGGCAAGTGGACGCAGGTTCGTGTAACGGATGTGAGCAGGAGATCGTTGCATTGAACAACCCGGTGCACGATATCGAGCGCTTCGGCGTTCACTTCGTGGCCTCGCCTCGTCATGCCGACATGCTGCTGGTCACCGGTCCTGTCACTCGCAACATGGAATTGGCGCTGCGAAAGACCTGGGCCGCTACGCCGGATCCGAAGGTCGTAGTGGCCGTTGGCGCCTGCGGTATCGGCGGAGGCATTTTCGGCGCCAACTACGCCTCGATGGGCGGAGTGGATGCAGTCATTCCCGTTGACGTTTACATTCCTGGTTGTCCGCCCAGGCCGGAAGCACTGCTCCACGGCATCCTGCTGGCATTGGGCAAAATACGACAACAAGCACGCTCCCATCCGTTCAAATGATTCTTGCGCAAGACTCCCGTCGGCGCCACCGTGAGTCATCGAATGTGGAACGATAAACGCTCGTCCAAATTAAGACATAACGTAATCACTGGGCAGTGCGAGCGGGCCAGCACCTTGTAGACCACGCCCTGGCGGCTGATAGCGGCAAAGGTCGATGCGCTCTGTGCTCCCAAAACGAAAAGGTCGGCTGTGCCTCGCCAAAATTCAATCCGGGCTCAATATAGACTGCGCTTAACTGTTAAGGCGCGCGAAACAGCTCGGGAGTGAGTTGGTCGAACAATGACGCGAAAGGAGTGGAGACCGTGATTGGACGCGAGGAAAAGCCCAGGCACAGGTCGGCTGCAATCGCCAAGACTTCGGCACAGGCTTCTCTCTAGAATGTTCACAACGCGCTGCAACGGAACTTCATGCAGCGCGGTCGTGGCGATGATGCAGCCCACCAAGCCTAGGGATGGAAACAACCTTCGCATTTACCGGCATGCACGTTGCCGCCTTCCGGCCAGTCGGAGTTTGCTTATCGAGCCCAAGATGCGTTCGGTCGTCTTGGTAGTAATTGATGTACTCATTCATCAGGCGCTTCAGGTGCCGTTCATTCAGCACGATCACATGGTCGAGCAGATCCCGGCGGCAGTTGCCGATCCATCGCTCGGCAACGCCATTCTGCCAGGGACTTCGAAAACCAATTCTCTTCGATTTGATCCCGAAGCTGTTTATGGTATCGACGACTTCTGTATTGAAGTTGCTTCCTCGATCAAAGATCAGATATTCCGGTGCGGAATCAAAGGGAAAGGCCTCGCGCAGTTGCTGAATGACCCACGTGCTCGTCGGATGCCTGGTCACGTTGCAGTGAAGGATGCGCCGCCGGTTATGCGCAATAACGAAGAAACCGTAGAGGACGCCGAAGGTGAGCGTTGGCACGATGAAGAAATCCATCGCTGCGATGGCTTCCCCGTGATTGCTCAAGAAAGCCGCCCATCGTTTCGCCGGCTCGGGACTTCTCGGCGCTTTCCTCATCCAACGCAGCACAGTTCGTTCGGAAATATCGAAGCCGAGTATCTTCAGTTCACCATGAATACGCGGCGCGCCCCAGGTCGGATTTTCGGAAATCATGCGGAAGATGAGGTTGCGCAGTTCCCTGCTTACACATTTTCTTCCCGCATTTGTTCGGTGCCTTGAAATCCATGTCCAATACAACTTAAAGCCTGCCCGATGCCAGCGAATGACGGTGTTGGGCTGCACCAGGATCAACCCCCGCCGCCAATCAGCCCAAAGCCGGCTCAGCATCACCCAGAATAGTTTGTCAGACGGAGCAAGTCGTGGTTGCGGATGCTTCTGCTTGAAAACGGAAAGCTGCTGCCGTAGAGCCAGGTTTTCCAAAAGCAGGTGGCGACGAGAGCGAAATAATCGAGCAAAGAGAGTAGCCAAGAGCCTCAAATGGCGAAACATGAGATCAGTTTTACATGTTAAAGAATCCAAATTGGCGCGAAATCCAAATACTTGATTCGACGGCAGATCGTTATTTTGGCGAGGGACAGGCAGAGGCAGGAATATCTCTCTCGTCTAAAAACTGCTGTCAAAAACCACAGATGGAGCCGGAAGTTGAGCACTCATTTGCTTCGGATGGCATTTTGGCGAACCACGATCAGTTTCTTGTCCGAAGCGACGTTGCATTTTTTCTTAAGCTTCCCGGCAATGCAGCGATGGATCGTCAAGTACTTTTTTCAGGCTGGGTCCCTCTAGCGCGCCGGACTCGATATCGATGTGCCAATCTTCTGTCAGGAGCAGCGATTGATTCAAATCGTAATATGCGATGTGGAGCGCCGGGCCGTTCAATGAAAGGTTTGCGTGCCCGTTGTAGCCAACATCAAGTTTCTCGTCGCTTGGATAACGCCTGTTA
>Ga0182024_10014216_pt1 | contig 15414 bp, 9 predicted proteins | sample P32metaG_FD_120480 | JGI IMG/M metagenome (GOLD analysis project Ga0182024, IMG submission 120480) | Permafrost microbial communities from Stordalen Mire, Sweden - P3-2 metaG (Illumina Assembly) | ecosystem: Environmental > Terrestrial > Soil > Wetlands > Permafrost | place: Sweden: Stordalen... | reverse complement strand
AAGTTTCGGCCGGTTGCTGTGAAGTCGGTGCGGACTGGGCTCAAAATACGCTCCCGGGCAGGTTACTTTGCGCTGCCTCCGGGCCCCGGTTCGGGGATGAGGCCGTTTGAAGCGCCGCTGATGAAACTTTTGAGCGAATCGCAACTACCCACCGACCTCAAGTTCCATTCCGCAGTCTTGCGCCTGGGAGATCTGCCGACCGGCAATGAAAATGTCGTGGTGATTGAAGTTCCGGTAGCCGAACTGGAAACGCGGGACGATCCGAATTCCAATCTCTATTCGCTCCACGTGTCCATCGTGGCTCAGATCAAGAATAAAGCCGGTGAAGTCATCGAGCATTTCAGTGAAGACGTCCCACGACACTCTTCGCTCGACTCCAAGGGGAGTGCGGGCACTGAACTGATCACCATGCAACGGCATTTCCTCGCCGATCCAGGCGGATACGTCGTGGAGGCAGCCGTCCTCGATCGCAACAGCGAAAAAGCTGGCGCCCAGCGCATGGAATTCCAAATCTCCAGCGAAACTACCGGCCCATCCCTGAGTGACGTAACCATCGTCCAGCGTATGGAGCCCTTACCCGCGGAAATGGACTCGACGGAGCCTCTCCGGTACGGAAGCAGCAAGGTGGTGCCGAGCCTTTCCGGCCATGTGCCTCATGCAACAAAAAACATCTCCTTCTTTTTTGTGGTGCATCCCGATCCCAACTCGGCAGAGCAGCCAAGACTGGAGATGGAAGTACTGAAAAGCAACGAGCAAATCGCGCAACTCCCTCTGCAGCTTCGCAAAACGACGGGACCAGCTTCCATCCCATACCTGGCATCGATCCAGTCCACCTCTCTATCGAGCGGGGATTACGAAGTAATTGAAAGGCTCGTCCAGGGCGGGAAAACCAGCGAACAAGCCGTGGCGTTCAGGATTGAAGGACCTGAATTGGCTTCTGCAACCGCGCCCGAGAATGCAACTGGTGCAACCAAGCCGCCAAGTGACGACGCTGAGGTCTCCGCCGCTTCCGAACTTCAGCCGCCCGTCACTGACGGGCACACTGGACGACATCTCGTGATCACTTCTCTGCCGGACGGCGCAGTTCTCGCTCCTTCAGCGGACCAGTTAGAGGCTATCGTCGCAGGCACCAGAAAGCGCGCGCTGGACTACACCACGACTTTGCCGAATTTCATTTGCGTCGAAGTCACGAACCGCTCCGTTGACCAGTCCGGCAACGGCAATTGGAAACATAGGGACTCTCTCGCCGAACTCCTGACCTATCACGACAACCAGGAGTCGCGAACCACGCTCGAAGTAAATGGTAAGCGCAGCAGCCTCAAACGCGCCGACCTGAATTCCACCTGGCCAATTTCGGTGGGAGAGTTTGGCGCTATGCTCAAGCTGGTTTTCTCACCCTCTTCTAAAGCGCAGTTCGAATGGAAGGAAGCCGCCACTCTGGGCGACGGAACCGGAACCGTACAGGTACTCGGTTATCGCGTTGCGCACGACCATGCCACGATTGACCTCAGCGAGGGCAACGACACCATCGGGGTTGGCTTTCACGGTCTGGTTTATGTCGACACCGCAACCAGCGGCATCCGGCGCATCACCCTTGAGGCCGACGGCCTTCCTCGTACCTTCTCCATGCATGCCGCCGCGATGACGGTGGACTACGATTATGTCGCGATCTCTGCGCGCGACTACCTGCTTCCGGTGCGTTCCGCGGTAAGCCTGCAAAGAGGTCGCAAGCAGATCGAACTGAACGAAATCGCATTCCGGAATTACCGGCGCTTCGCTTCCCGAACGAAAATCAAAATGGTTCACTGAATACTCTCGCCCGCGTAAATCGCAATCCGATGATTGCGTACACTCGGAGTCAGTTTCTTTCCATTGGTATTTGAGAAGAGTACCCGCGACTCCTGCATTGGCATGTGGCAATCGATACAGTTGCGGACAATCTGACCGCCCATCTTGGCATACTCACCACATTGCCTGGGCTGATGGCAGCTCAGGCAGCGCGGCGAAAATGCTGCCGCGTCGACCTGCGGCTTGTGCACATCGTGGCAAGTCGAACAGGTCAGCGTGTTGGTCGACTGAAAACACTTGCTGCTTCTCAACATCTGCACCTGATTGCCGTGAACATCCACCGCATCCTCTGGGCTGGTAGGAGGAATATCGATGTTCTCCTCGAGCTTGTCTCCAGGAAGGAACGACAAGGCGGGCTCGATCGGCGTTCCATTGCCAGAGTGGCATAAACCGCATACATCCATTTGCCGATCCCGGGCAAGCGAGGCTGGGTTGACGATTGCTTCCGGTGTACCCGTCGCCGACCGGGACTTCGCTTGATGCAGTGCTACATGCTCGCGCCCCGGCCCGTGACACTTCTCACATGTGACGCCCAGCACCAGGCTGGTTTTGCGATATCGATTCACCGGCGGCGGCAGCCATTCGAAGTAACTAGCGTGACATTCCAAACAGCGCGGGATGATTGCCTTATCGAAATGAGGTGAGCCATCTGGATAACTCGGACTGTTCACCCAGCTGTCGGTTTCAGTCCAGTAGGTCACGGGCAGTTGAAAGAGCTGGTCCCCTTTCCAGAACAGATAGGTCTGCCCCTTGCGTGCGGAGCCAGTCACCACATCGATGCGCTCGGTGCGCGAAATTTTCTTGGACGAGGAAAGTTCCTCGATTGCGCTCTGAAAATATCCCTTTCCGCTGACTGTCATCTCGAATGTCAGATATGGGTTCGCGGTCTTTAGAACGTTGGAGTCTGGGGTAAAGCTTCCTTTCATCGTGCGCTCGCTGGGCCAACTCGATGCCAGGTAATGCGCCGTCTGGATATATGTTTTAGCCTTTTCTTGATGGCAGGAACGGCACACGGAATCTCCGACGTAGTCAACGCGGGGAGGGGGCTTCTTCTCCGCGGAAGCAACAGAAGCCGGCCCAAGAAATAAGGCCAGAAAACAAACGAACAATGTTCGGCCTCGAGAATGGTGACGCCCCACCAAAATTCCATTTCTCCTTCCTGGCGCCCGTTGGCCATGAGATTCGCTTGCAGGCCTCCTAGTTGCTCAATTATGCTCAAGACGCGGGAAGCCCTTATCTTGCGGGATTCGCCGAGGCGATCTTGCCACATCAATGCATCCGACGTTTGCGAAGGCGGTTCTAATTTTCGCGGCCACCCTGGCCGCGACGCCGTGCCTCCATGCCTGCACCGGGCCCCCAGCACTTGAGGCCAAACTTCGGGCGCAGCCCGATGCCGATACTTACACCGAACTCGGAGACTGGTTCGGCGACCGCAAGCAATATCCCTGTGCGCTCGAAGCCTTTCAGAATGCTCTCAAACTAGAGCCCGGCTCTGCCAAACTTTATTACCTTGTCGGTCTCACCCTCTACGCTTCCGGGCATCCCGAAGACGCAATCAAGCCCCTGGGTCAATCCATTTATCTCATGCCAGAGGTCCTCAAGCCGCACCTTCTTCTGGCATCCGCTCTGGAACAAGTCCAGCGGCCCCAGGAGGCTCAATCCGAATGGGAAGCGGCGTTACGCATCGATCACCTCTCGACCGAAGCACTCGACGGGATGAGCAAGTCGTTGATGGCACAGGGCGACTATGTTTCGGCGATTGAGCTGCTGCGAGAGGCTCCGCACAACGACACCCTGACGCTTGATCTTGCCCTCGCCTACGGCAAGGCCAGGATGCTCGACAAAGCTGAGGATGTTCTCACCCAGGGCCTCAAGCGGAATCCATCGTCAATGGTGCTGACCGCTGCCTTGATCACAGTCTACGTCAATCAAGTGCACTATGAGAACGCCGTGCATCTTGCCGCAAGATCGGCTCGCCTTCATCCCGGAAACTTTGAAGCGCAGAAGCTTCACTTGCGCGTGCTTGTGCTTAATGGCGACTTCGTGCTGGCGCGCCCGCTGGCGCGCCAGCTGCTCGCCGCCCGTCCCCACGATTTTGATTTTCTGTATCTGAGCGGCATCCTCGAAAATGAAAGCGGCCAATTCGCCGCCGCCCGTACCCATTTGGAGGCGGCCATCGCGCTCGACCCCAACTACTACAATGCCCATTACAATCTCGGCCTGGTGCTCGCGGCAATCAAGGATTTTGCTGCTGCGAAAGAGCAACTGGAAAAGGCGATCGCGCTGGGAGCAACCGAGCCTCAAGTTCATTTCAAGCTGTCGACCGTTTTACGTGCGTTGGGAGAAAATGACCGGGCGCAGGAGGAGCTCACGCTTTTTCAGCAGGGAAACCAGGCCAAGATCAACCGGACGCTGGCCGCGTCCAAAGCTGCCGAGGCGGCCAAAGAACAAGCCAGCGGCAACTTGCAGAAGGCGGCTGCGCTCTATCGCGAGGCCTCTCAGGCCACTCCGGACGATCCTGTGCTCGCTTACAAACTGGCCCTCGCCCTCGACGGCACGGGGGATACCGCAGCCGAGCGCACGGCATTGGAGCAGGCAGTGAAGATCGATCCGGCGTTCGCTCTGGCTCAAAACCAACTTGGATATCTCGCCTCAAAAGATGGGGACTCTGCCGGTGCCGAGGAACATTTCCGCCTGGCGGTACGGGCGGCTCCCGGTTACACCCAAGCCTGGATCAGCCTGGCGGCGACTCTCGGCATGGAGTCCCGCTTTCCCGAGGCGCAAGATGCCATTGCCACCGCCCTCAAGCTTGAGCCGGACAACTCCGAAGCGAAGCAACTCCGCAAGGACCTGACCGCCGCGCAAGAGCAGCGCTGAGAAAGAGCAGCGCTGTGCTCAATACATTACGTACGGGCGACAAAATACGATCCAACAGGACCCTTAGGATGAAGTCGCGATGACACTCCCGAAATTCGGTCACTGGACACGGCGCCGCCTGCTACAAACACTGCCGGCGATGCTCGCGCCCGTGCTGGTCCCTGCGGAGCTTCGCGCCGTTGTTCACGCCACAAATGTTAACGCCACGAAAACTGCCCCGTTCTCCCACTTCGTCGACGTCAGCTCCAGTGCCGGCCTTGCACAGACCATGTTCTACGGTGACCCCAGCCACAACACTTATATTGTCGAGGTCAACGGTGGGGGTTGTGCATTCTTCGATTACGACAACGATGGCTGGATGGACGCCTTCATCCTCGGCGGCCGCCGTCTCGAGGGCATTCCGCCCGGCGCCAGCAACCGCCTCTATCACAATAACCGCGACGGCACCTTCACCGATGTCACCGCCAAAGCCGGACTCACCGATGCCGGCTGGGCTCAAGGCGTGTGCGTCGGCGACTACAACAATGACGGCTTTGAGGATCTCTACATCACCTACTACGGGCAGAACCGCCTCTATCGCAATAACGGCGACGGCACCTTCACCGATGTGACTGAAAAAGCCGGACTGCATGCCCCCCGCACTCGTTTTGGCTCGGGCTGCACCTTTGTCGATTACGATCGCGACGGCTGGCTCGACCTGTTCGTGTCCAACTATGTAGAAATCGATCTGGCGACCGCTCCTAAGCCGTCCCTGCAAATCCCCAACTGCAACTACGAGGGCGTTCCTACCAACTGCGGCCCGGGCGGCCTCCCAATGCCCGCTCACTCTCTCTACCGCAACAACGGGGATGGAACATTTACCGATGTTTCCAAAGAGGCCGGCGTGGCCGCACTGCGCGGCTCTTACGGATTTACAACCGTTGGCTTTGACGCTGACGAAGACGGCTGGCAGGACATTCTAGTGGCCTGCGACGCCACGCCCAGTCTGCTTCTGATGAACAATCACGATGGCACGTTTCGCGAAGAGGCGTTGTTGCGCGGCGTCGCTCTGAGCACCGAGGGCCAGGCCATGGCCGGCATGGGAGTCGGCGTCGGCGATTTCGATCTCGACGGCCACATCGATCTGGTGAAGACCCACTTCGTGAACCAGCCCACAGGCCTCTACCACAATAACGGCAAGGGAGAATTCGAGGACGTCGCCGCTCGCGCCGGCCTCGCAGCCGAACGCCGCTTCACGAGTTGGGGCACGGGCATGGTCGATCTCGACAACGATGGCTATCCCGACATTTTCATCGTCGCGGGAACCGTCGCTCCAGAACTGGAACGCGTCTATGCCAAGTATCCCGCGCGCAATCCCCGCCTCATCTTTCGCAACCAGGGCAATGGAACTTTTGTGGAGCTTGGCGATGAGGCCGGTCCCGCCATTGCATCACGCCACGTGAGCCGCGGATGCGCTTTCGGCGACTTCGACAATGATGGCGACCTCGACATTCTCATCATGAACCGCAATGAGCCGCCCACTCTGCTGCGGAATGACGCGCCTGCGGGCAATCATTGGATCAAAGTGCGGCTCGAAGGAACGAAAGGCAATCGCAGCGCAATTGGCGCCCGAGTACTCGCGCGCTACGGTGGGAAAGTGCAGGCGCAATGCGTCACCAGCCAATGCAGCTTTCTTTCAGCGAACGATCCGCGGCTGCACTTTGGCTTGGGAGCGGCCTCGAAAGCGAGCCTAGAGATCCACTGGCCCGCCGGTACATCGGAGACCTACGCAGATTTGCCTGCCAATCAGCTTGTAACCATCCGCGAGGGCCAGGGAATCGTAAAAGGACGCCCCTTCCGCTAGGCCGGTCCTCGATGCCGATACGAGTCACACTGAAGCGTCCGGCACGTTAATGAGTGAACTCACGGTTAGAGGGGGTCCCCGCTCGATACGGGCAGGCAGACCTTGCCCCGCAATTCCCTTCATTCCCTCAATGAATTCATCCGTCACCGGTTGAATGAACAAGCGCCCTTCTTCTTCGAGGAAGGCTACGCGTGAGACAAAGGCTGGCCACTGGGTTTAAGCTGCTTGGCATGAACAGCTTTCGGTGTACCAACCACCGCAGACAATCAAAGATGATTCATCGCGATCACACGCGGGTGGCGTGAACCGGCGCGCGCGAGTTACTTCAGGGGTTTGGATTGGCGGCAGCGTCGCTGTCTTTGAAGCAATTCGGACTCGCTGTGCCACGTATCGGGGCTCGCGCGTGGATTCGCAGGGTTTGCGCGTTCTGTTGGACGTGCTGCGGCTACCTGAAATCCAGGTGGTGGCGGTGTGCGACGTGCACCGCGGAAGCAGCGACTATCTGGATTGGGGGATTTCATGAAGCGGATTTTTTCTGCATTACGGCATCTGACTTTTGGTGGGATGATCTGTTTCTTCTTGCTCGCCAGTTTGGTTGGCAGCTTTTCACAAACTCCGGTTACCAACGATCCGCCTTTTTACGGACCGTTCAACGCGACACTTCTTTCCGGCGGAGACGGCCTGAAGAAGCCTCTGGAAAAAGACGACTCAGTATTGCGCGCGGATTCGCCCTGGTCGCTGTACGCCTGGGTAAAGTCGGCAGAAGCGCTGAACGGCCCCGCACTGGTTGCAGGCATGGCAGATCCTTCGGAAGAGTTTTCGAGATATCTCGCGCTGGATAGTGAGCACGTCATTCTGTGGATGGGCAAGAACAACAGCCTCTCCGGTGCTGCTTCGCTTGTTCCGGGGAAATGGCATTTCTTAGCGGCGACCTTTGACGGCCACCAATTTCAGCTGTACAGCGATGGAGCTCAGGTTGCCAGCGGCAAGCTCGATTTGGGCAGCGTGAGTCCAGAGTTGCAGATGGCGCCGGCTTTTTTCCCTGAATCGACTTGGCAACACTTTGGCGGGATGATCGCTTCGCTGACCATTGTCCGCAGCGCATTGAGTGCGGACGACATCCGGAAGATTTTTCAGACGCCCGATAATTTTGCCCTGATTGAATTTGAAGAAGGATCGAAGCCGTGGCCGGTGGAAACGCGGGCGCAGGCGGGATACAGGGGGCCACAAGATCCGGCGACCATGCCCCGCAGCAAAGCTCCGTTTTCACAGCCGGTTGCGAAACCTCTGCCACGCGAGAAACAAACTCTTCAGCCCAATGGGAACGACCAATGGACATTGGCGGACGGCTGGCGCATGACGCCGACGCCGAAGATCACGGCCGACGGCGCCACAATCTCGCAGGCCGGCTACAGTGCTAAGGAATGGTGGGCCGCGACCGTACCGGGAACAGTACTTACGACAATGGTCGATCGCGGAGTGTATCCCGATCCCGATTACGGTTTGAACAATCTCGCGATTCCGGAAACCTTAAACAAACAAGACTATTGGTATCGTGTTGAATTTCGCACGCCGAAGGCTGCTGCTGGACGGCGCCTCACGCTGACCTTTGAGGGTATCAATTATCAGGCGGTGGTGTGGATGAATGGGCAGTCCGTGGGATCGATCAAGGGAGCATTCATCCGCGGCACATTTGACGTAACGGATGTCGTGAAGACCGACCAACCGAATTTTCTTGCGGTGCGAATCTCTCCGCCGCCTCATCCGGGGATCCCGCAGGAGCAGTCGATCAAAGGCGGTCCGGGAGAGAACGGTGGAATCATGTGCCTGGATGGCCCGACTTTTGTGGCGACGGAGGGTTGGGATTGGGTTCCAGCGGTTCGCGACCGCGATACCGGCATATGGCAACCGGTTACGCTGACGGCGACCAATGCAGTGAAGATTGGCGACGCGCAAGTGGTCACTATTTTGCCGCTGCCCGATACCAGCCGCGCCGCTGTCGAGATCACAGTGCCGCTGGAAAATATTTCGAGGGCGCCGGTGAAAGGGACACTCAAAGCGTCGTTCGGGGACATCACCGTCACGAAAGAAGTCGCGATAGCTTCAGGCAAGAGTTCGGTGAAGTTGGCGCCCGCTGAGTTCTCGCAGCTAACGGTGCAGCACCCGCGATTATGGTGGCCGAACGGATACGGCCAGCCGGAGCTGTATACGTTGCAACTGAGCTTTTCGGAAGGAAGCAAAGTATCCGACAGCAAGCAATTGCGATTCGGGATTCGTGAGAGCACTTATGAATTGAGCTTGCTGGACAGTGCTGGCCACCTGCGGCGTTTGGAATATTCTCCGACCACGGCCAGGGTGAAAGGAGAGCGGGTGGTCGACGTCACTCATGACGGAATGCGCGACATTCCCGCTGCGGAGCCGTTCCCGCCAACTTTTCCACCTCAGTGGAAGGAGGGATGGAAGTCGTGGGTGTCGTCGCTGACGCCGGGTGGTGAATCGTCGGCGTCGGTGCAGATGCTCGAGGACACCAAACCTGCGCCTTATCTCGTGATCAAAGTAAATGGCGTACGAATCGCGTGTCGCGGAGGAAACTGGGGTATGGACGATTCGCGCAAGCGGGTCTCACGCGAACGTCTGGAGCCCTATTTTCGCCTGCACCGCGATGCCAACTTGAACATCATCCGCAACTGGGTTGGCCAGAACACCGAGGAGGTTTTTTATGATTTGGCCGACGAATATGGACTGCTGGTGTGGAACGATTTTTGGGAATCCACGGAGAACTATAACGTCGAAGCCGAGGATGTTGATCTCTTTCTGAAAAATGCACGCGACACCATCCTGCGATTTCGGAATCATCCGTCGATTGTGATGTGGTGCGGTCGCAACGAAGGCGTGCCGCAGCCCGTTCTCAACGAAGGTCTTGACGAATTGGTGCGATCGCAGGACGGGACGCGCTACTATTCGCCCAGTTCCAACCGCATCAATCTTCAGAATAGCGGGCCGTATAAATACACCGATCCAACGCTCTACTACACAACCCTGAATCGCGGGTTCTCGGTGGAAACGGGAACGCCGTCGTTTTCCACCATGGAGTCTTTTCAGGCATGGATTCCCAAGGCAGATCAATGGCCGGTCAGCGATGACTGGGCATACCATGACTGGCACCAGAGCGGAAACGGCGATATGGCGAGGTTCATGGCGGAAATGCAAGCGGAGTTCGGCGCTCCGGCGAGCCTGGAAGATTTCGAGCGCAAAGCGCAGATGCTCGACTACGTGGATCATCGCGCGATTTTTGAGGGGATGAATGCGCACCTGTGGGCTCCGAACAGTGGGCGGATGCTATGGATGACCCAGCCCGCGTGGCCCAGCAATACCTGGCAGATCCTCAACTCGGATTACGACACGCAGTCTTCATTCTATGGCGTAAAGAAGGCGTGCGAGCCGGTGCATGTGCAGCTCGATCTTTCGAACTACAACGTGGCGGTAGTGAATACAACCAATGATCCGCACACGGGATTGCTGGTGAGCGGGAGCGTATTTTCCCTCGACAACAAACTGCTGCTTCATCACGAGGAGAAAAAAGACGCCGCTGCGGATAGCGAAACGGACGGATTCAAACTGGATCTTGCGCCGTTACTCCCCCCGGATGGAATTGTGCTGGTGAAGCTGGAGATGCGGAATTCTTCCGGCGCAATGGTGTCGGAAAATCTTTACTGGCTGGGTGGCGAGAGTTCGTCCTATCGGCCATTGAATCATCTGGCAGCTTCTTCCTTAGCGTTGACAGCCAATTCCACACCCGCGGGCGACGAGGTTCATGTGCAGGTGCAGATACGAAATACTGGAACGGTGGCATCACTGGAGAACAAATTGACGCTGGTGAATGCGGCGGATGGGTCTCGGATTCTGCCGGCGTATTACACGGATAACTATGTGTCGCTATTGCCGGGGGAAAGCCGGGAAATTGATATTAAGTATCCTGCGAAATCTGCGAATGGTGCGGCGCAGCTAAACCTGCGCGGCTGGAATCTTGCGAAGCAGACCCTTCCGATAGCGTCGGCAGGAGCCGCTGCGAATTGAGGACCGCATGCTTAGGTGATGCGCCGTAGTTTCGTTAAACGTAGAAGGGACTGTAGTCTTGTACTTGACGTTCAATGACCCGCACGATCTCCGGGGTAACATCCTCCGCCCTGGCCCAATGTTCTTCGTACCACTCCTGCAGCACCCTCACCGGACGGCCCGTAATCTGAACGTTTAGTTCAATGTTTTCCGTCGACCCTGGATGAGAAAGGTTGGAAGAACCGACCAGTGCGGCCGATCCGACCACCTCCATGCGGGCGTGGGTTATGTAAGCTTTGGCGTGGAATTTCTCTTGGGATAGACGCGACACGCGATCTTGCCGGATCGCAGGCCGCCTACGATCGCAGGCACGCCTTGCAAGAAATCGTCCGTTCCTTTTCGGCTTCAATACTGTCATCCAAACTCCGCTTCGTATCTTCCAACGCCTCAACGAGGGCATTCTTGGTGCGAGGGGTCACGTCGCTGCCCATCAAGATGCGAAGTTGGTCGACCTTCTGCCACTCATCGTTGAGCGCAAGTAGTCCACCAATCTCAAAGTTGCCCGTTGCACAGTCAATCGCCTTTGAGATTTGGCACCAGTCGTGGAGGTAGCGTACTACCTTCCAGTCCAAGTCACTGTTGTCGAGGATGAATAGCTCGCTACCAGTAGTACTGGTGCGAGTCGGCATCTGAGTTAAGCTCCGCCACCTGATCCACGCCGCAGGATCGGAACAAACCGGAGGGCTGGCTATTCCCTTCACGCAGGGCTGAATGCGGGCACCTCACCACTGTTGCGAAACAGTTCCGAGATGCTCGCACCAAAGCCGGCCTGCCCGAGTCCCTGGTGCTGTATTGCGCACGTCACACCTTTGGCACGGCGGCGTATGGAGCGACCGGAAATCTCGCGATGGTGATGAATGTCATGGGCCACATCGATGTCCGTACCGCAATGCGGTACCAGCATCCGGTGTTGGATTCTGTGCGCGAAGCCATCGATCAGAGAAATCTACGTCACAAACCACGTCACCGCGAGCTGAGGGTACAGTGAAGACGGCGGTAAGTGATTGAAAGAATGGAGCCGACGAGCGGACTTGGACCGCTGACCTGCCGATTACGAAAAGACCCAACCTTGCGTATGTTGTTGTGAAGTATAGGTGCTTCGAAGTGGTTTTGGCGCGTTTCAGGGTGTTCTGGGAAGCTATTGTGCAGCAGTTCGGGCAGCGGATTTTGGAGCCTGAGGAGCCGTTTTCCCCGCTGCAAATCGGCTACTCAGCAAGATGCTGTGCAGCAGCTCCTCGATTTGCCGTGAGGTGCCGATTTTTCGAGTTGCGAGCGCATCTCAGCGACTTCAGTTGTCGCGCAGATTCCGAGCCGATTGTTCCATCAGCGCAGGCGCTCAGTTCACGGTCGCCCCCAGCGCAGCACCGCTTGTATTTCTCGCGGCAGCGATAGGAACACGGGTCGTTCCGGCTGACCTTGAGAGTGCTGCGCCGGGGAGCAGGATTCAATAGACGCTCTCTGCTCCCACAGTTCGAATGATTACCGCCCCCGTCTTAGCAGCAAACATCCTCCGATGAAGGAAAATACGCCCACCACAGCGCCGATAGCCATGCCAGCCAAAAACGGTGGGGAGTGCGCAGCTTCGCCCGCATTCAAAAAGTACTGGTGCAGCAGATGTGCGAAGGCGAGCGTCGTGAATAACACAGCCAGTCCACTCAAGATGTTCACAATTCGCATTTCGATTCCACCTCGACTAAGGAGTTCGCTATCTCGTGAAAGGGCTCACGCGCTTGGGGTCGTACTTGAAATCCACAAGGCCGTCGCGGTAGTCCAATTCCACTTCAAGCTGACGTAGCATGGCAAACCCCAGAAAGCCGGAAACTTCCGTCCCAGTGTGGCGGCTTATGGTGGAGAGGTCCAGCGTGATGATGCCCAAGTTCGCCTGCTGAAAGTGCCCGAAACGCAAAGTCGCTTTGTCAGAACTGTAGACCTTATCCACCGCGCCGTTCACACCATGAACCTGCACACGGTCTTCGGAACTAACTTTGCTGACCTGCCGCCCGGCACGCACCGAGAGGAGATTGCTGAAGGCACCCGTGTCGAGTCCGAACAGCATGGATTTGGAATTGTTCACGCTAGTGGGCACCAAGATGCTGTGGCCAAAGCGGAAAACTTTCGTCCAGTCCGCCATTTCGGGAGCAATGTAACGATCTCGGGGCAGGCGTCGTGAGGGTTTCACTGTCGGCGGGGAAGATTTCTGATCCTTCGGAGTCCCCTCATTCTCGCTATCTTCTTTCTGTTCCGAATTCGCCTGCTCCTCTCCCTCGCTGTTCAGCGATGTCGGGGTCACTGCGTCTTCGGGACGCTTGGGCAACGGAGATAGTTTGAGCCGCATTCCCGGAAGATCAATGTCAATGAGATACGTTCCGAAAACATCAGCCCCGATCAATCCGTCTTCATCACCCACCGACCCCTTGTCGCTTACGGAGATCACACAGTCTTGGAACTCCAGTTCGCCGATTCGGATGTGATCTGCTACCGCCGTGTAGCCGCTTTGCAAGCCTTTGTCGCCGATGCCTGCGTAGTGCGTCCTAGAAACGGAGGTCAATCCCGCCTTCTCAGCTAGCTTGCGGTTTACCATGATCCCGCCTGCTCCGGTGTCAAGAAGCAGATGGGCGTTCCGGTCATTGAGGCGAACCGACAGGCCTATGCCCCGCATCCGACGTGCATCCGCCCCGTACATTGTCACCAACTTGGTTTCGGTCTGCTCCACTTTGCTGACCAGCCTGCACGCATGAATGGGTTTGTCTGCTGTAGCTTTCAGAAACTCCAAATACTCGGTCATCCACTTTGTTTCTTCTTCATCATCAGGATGGGGACCGCTGAGGTAGGCCTCCAATGCCGCCAGCCTCTCCTTTCGTGGAAGCATCCGCAGCCATGCCCTCTGCACCTCGATATTGTCTGGAGCAACCTCATGGGCGCTCTGTAGCTGGTCATAGGCTTTCCGGTAGAGGGAGTACGAGCCATACAACCGTGCCAGCCCGAGATAGGCATGCACTTCCTTCGGATCAAGCTTCTTTGCCGTTAGGTAAGACACTTCGGCATCGGACATTTCACCGCGACGAAACTGGGCATCACCCTTCGCCGCCAGCAGCGCCGCCGAATTGGGCTGCGTGGCCAACGCGGCGTTCACGCCGTCCAACGCTTCATCAATCTTCTGTTGCCGCAACATTGCCCGCACCAGCCCAACTTGCGCAGCCACCAATTCCGCAGGCAGGAGCCGCGAATCATTCTTCAGAAGGGCCTGATAGCCAGCCTCCGCTTCCGCGAACTTGCCCGCCCGATAAAATTGGTCGGCAGCCGCAAGTTCCGGATTCGTAGCTGGCGGCTTGGCGTCATCACCAAGCACTGTGGTCCGCAGCGAGAGCAGCAGAAGAACGGTGACGAGGGCCGAACGCAAGAAAGCGAACATTGGATGACGCACTCCCGGTGAGCGGAGCAGAGTAGCACGATTTTCGGTCTTCGGCGCAGTCCTTTCCGCCGTCGTGCCTTCACCCGCATGACTTAGTAGCCGCTGTCCTCACTGAGGAAGGTGAACTCGCCCGATGACGCCGGAGATTTGCTCATTCGCGATTCGGCGCTCTGGGATTGCGGCATTCATCGGGGATTCATTTTCGCACGAACGGCTCCGGCGTGGGTGATCCGTCAGGAAGGCGATCTGCGGGGATTTGCCTCCCCGAGTGGATTCAGGGTCAGCTTGGGCGTCTCAACCACCGTTGGCGGGCTTTGTGGCCAAGTAGGAACCATCTCAAAGGAGCCATAGTGACCCACATTGCGATCCCCATTGTGCTTTCCTGCCGCTGCCATCAACAATTCCTCAGATGACCCCGGTAATTAGCGGTTCGCTGGGTTATCCCGCTAAAGTGCACAATGGGGTAAAAGCATGAAGCGAGTTCTGATTCTAATTCTGGCGATAACGACCTTGGCTGCGGCGCGGGATAAGAAACCAAAGGCTCAGCCGGGACCGTATGTATTTACCAGCAAAGCTTCTGCTCAAACGCTCAAGGTGCTAATCGTCCAAACCAATCTAAGAGAAGGATACGCTCTCGATTCCGACCACCAGTTCGAGTTCCGATTCTCGAAGCCAGCCCAGATGCCCGTCATAAGTGCGCTTTTCATGGCTTCAAGTGCATGTACGGGCATGACCACCAAAAAGGTGTGGTCATACACGCTGGCGGAACTCAATGACATGACAAAGGTGACTGTGCAGCCTGTCTGGGAATATCCGGACGATTACTGCAAAACGCAAACTCAGGAGTTGATATGGAGTCAGCGAGAGGAGATTACAGCATTTCAAGCGATGCTAGACAAAGCTCCCACTTCGAGTCCGCATATTTCAACTTCAACTCCTGCTCTGGCTTCGCCAGCAGTTGCTCCGGCTTCCCCTCCAAAGTCGGTCGCAGATCAGGAGCAGAGTTCGAAGCAACATACTGCTTGTATGGAATTGGCGAAGGACAATCCCAGCATCACTTGCAGATAAGCATTAGGAGAGCGTGCTGGGATACCGCCCAGCCATCACGGTCTCTGGTCTTGCCGCAATTTCGCTACGCCGCCTACTTCTTCGCCGCTTTCAACTTCGCCCACCTTGCCCGTTGTGCCGCCGCGATCTTCCTGCGGGCTGATGCTGACATGGTATGACCTTTCCTGTGGGCTGAGCCCGTCACTGCCTTCGCTGGCTGCGATTCCTTCCGAGCATTCGCCCATCTCGCCTTTTGAGCTAGCGCCATTTT
>Ga0182024_10014215_pt1 | contig 15415 bp, 8 predicted proteins | sample P32metaG_FD_120480 | JGI IMG/M metagenome (GOLD analysis project Ga0182024, IMG submission 120480) | Permafrost microbial communities from Stordalen Mire, Sweden - P3-2 metaG (Illumina Assembly) | ecosystem: Environmental > Terrestrial > Soil > Wetlands > Permafrost | place: Sweden: Stordalen... | reverse complement strand
TACAAAAAATCGCCAATCTTGAATTCTCGCTCGGACTCTTTAGTTCGAAATGGAAATGAATTGCTGCGTTTCGCTAGGGATGAAAGCCCGCGGAAGGCCATGGCAAAAAGAGATTACGCTTTGGCGTCTCGGGACGCGACGGCCCACTTCCCTTGCGCCTTGACGATCAGCTCGATCACCTCGCGCAAGGCTCCTTCGCCGCCCGATCGGGAAGTAACGAAATGCGCGGCCCGCTTTACTTCCGGTACGGCGTTGGCGACGGCGACTGCAAGACCCACGCGCTGCAACACAGAAAGATCGGGGAGATCGTCGCCAACGTAGGCCACTTCGTTTGCGCTTGCCCCGGTCGTTTGCAGAATCTCCTCCAAAGCGCCGATTTTTGTCGCGCGGTGCTGGTACACAAACTCGATTTCACATTCCCTCGCGCGCTGTGCCACCGCGCTGGATTCCCTGCCGGTAATGAGCCCGGTGCGAAGCCCGGCGGCGCGAGCGAGCTTCAGTCCCGCTCCGTCATACGCGCTGAATCCCTTGATTTCGCTGGCCGTGCCGTCGCTGCGCGAGAGCAGCCAGATGCGGCCATCGGTCAGCACGCCGTCCACATCCATCAGCAGAACGCGAATCTTTTTCGCGCGTGCGGTGAGTGATGACGACGGCCGTGTGCCCGTTTGTTTTTTTGACATAGGAATTTATTCGCTACCTAGCCTTAATATGATGGTCCGTTTAGCCCTCTGTGCCCTCGGTTTTCTCTGTGTCCTCTGTGTTGAAGCTTTTCCGCCATTGCTCCAAAATCCTTAACACAGAGCACACAGAGAAAAGAGGAGAAAACCGGAGCCGCTAGAAAAGCTCGAGCGTCCAGAGATCGTGCAGATGAATCACGCCGAGCGGCTTTTGCGCGGCATCGGCCACGACGAGCGAGGTAATATGTCGCTCTTCCATGATGCGCAGGGCGCTGCCGGCAAGTTCGGCGGGCGCAAGCGTTTGCGGCGTCCGGTTCATGCACTCGCCGACCACGAGTTCAATCGTGGCGGCTCCCCGCTGCTGCATCAAGCGGCGCAAGTCGCCGTCGGTCAGGATCCCTGCCAGTCGTCCCTCGCCGTCCACGACCGTCGTCATGCCCAATCCCTTCTTGCTGATTTCGTAGATAACGTCCGGCATTTTCGCGGTGACGGGGACGCGCGGCATGGCGTCTCCCGAATGCATCAGATTCTCAACGCGCAAAAGTTTCTTGCCTAGGCGCCCCCCCGGATGCAACGCGGCGAAGTCGCCGGGGCTGAACCCGCGGCGGTCGAGCAGCGAAACAGCCAGGGCGTCACCCATGGCCATGGCCGCCGTCGTCGAAGCTGTCGGCGCGAGATTCAGCGAGCAGGCTTCCTCTTTGACGCTGACATCCAGCACGACGTCGCTCGCGGCCGCAATCGTCGATTTCGGGTGGCCGGTCAGCGTGATCATGCGCAACCCCAGCCGCTTGATCGTCTCCAGCAGCGCCGCGATTTCCTCGGTCTCGCCGCCGTAACTCACCGCCAGCACCACGTCCTCGCGCATCAGCATTCCCAGATCGCCGTGAACCGCCTCCGCCGGATGCAGGAAAACCGAAGGCGTGCCCGTGCTCGAAAACGTCGCGGCGATCTTCCTGCCGATCAAACCTGACTTCCCCATGCCGATGACAACCACGCGCCCCTTGCAGCCCAGTAAGAGTTCCACGGCCCGCTCGAAACTCGCATCGAGCCTGTGAAGAAGCTCGGTGAGCGCTTCGGCCTCGATACGCAAGACGCGTCTCGCTGTAGCAAGATTGTGGTCGGGGCTCACTGCACGCTCCAGCCGCGAACCAGCGCAGCAATCTGTTTGAGTTTTCCGAGCAGCGGGGGCAATTCCGCGAGCGGCAGGGCATTCGTTCCATCGGAAAGGGCTTTCCCAGGGTTTTCATGTACTTCCAGAAAAATGCCGTCCACGCCCACGGCTGCACCCGCGCGCGCGAGCGGCTCGATGAATTCGGGCTGGCCCCCGCTGGATTTCCCCGCTCCACCGGGAAGCTGCACGGAGTGCGTCACATCGAAAACCACAGGACACCCCGTTTTGCGCAAAATCGGAAACGATCGCATGTCCACGACAAGGTTTTGATAGCCGAACGAAGCCCCGCGCTCGGTGAGAAAAATGCGGTCATTGCCGGTCTTCGCGACTTTCTCCACGGCGTTGGCCATTTCCCACGGCGATAGGAATTGACCTTTTTTCAAATTCACCACACGGCCTGTTTTTCCAGCGGCGACAAGCAAGTCCGTCTGGCGCGAAAGGAACGCCGGAATCTGGAGGACGTCTGCGACCTCGGCAACGTGAGCTGCCTGAGATGCTTCATGAATATCCGTGAGGATCGGAACTCCGAAGCGCTCCTTGATTTTTTTGAGGATACGCAGGCCCTCCACAAGCCCCGGGCCTCGATAAGACTGTTCCGACGAGCGATTGGCCTTGTCATAGGAAGCCTTGAAAACAAACGGCACATTGGCGCGGGACGCGATTTCCGCCAGCCGCTCGGCCAGCATGAGCGCGTGCCCTTCGCTCTCAATCACGCACGGTCCGGCAATCAGGAACAGCGGCTGGTTCCCGCCGATGCGGACGCTTCCAATCGAAATTTCTTTCGCAATTTGCATTCAGAATTCCCGTTAAATCCTGCGGCGGATCATAGCGTATGCGGGACAGCCAAGTTTTGCAACGGAAAGCCCAGGAACGCCAATCTCCTGATTGGCGTTCCTCGGCACGATCACAAAAGCCAAGGGTAGCCGTGTACTCTCCAACGGCTTGTGTGATACATTCCGCCGCAAATGACGAACCCTTCCGATGATTTTTCGCGAAGGTCTTTCCTCAAAGCCACTCTGGCAGGCGCAGCGATTTCGTGGACGAACGTCCCAGCACTGGCGGAAGCAGGCGTGAATTCTCAAAGGACAAATCCCGTGAGCAGCGATCAGAGCGACGATCTGACTAAATTGAGTATTCGCGAAGCTTCCGATCTGATTCGCAAGAAAAAAGTCTCACCCGTGGAACTGACGAAGGCTTCCCTCGTGCGGATTGACCGGGCGAACCCCGCGCTGAACGCCTTCATTACGATCACAGCAGAATCAGCTTTAGAACAGGCACGCGAAGCAGAAGCCGAAGTGGCGCGCGGAAAATGGCGGGGCCCGCTTCACGGGGTCCCGATCGCCCTCAAGGACTTGTTTGACACAGCCGACGTAAGAACGACAGCCGGCAGCGGCGTGTTCAAGGATCGCATCCCGACCGAGGACGCTGAGGTCGTGCGTAGGCTCAAGGCAGCAGGCGCGGTGCTTCTCGGCAAGACGAACATGCATGAGTTCGCCTATGGTGGCACCTCCGTTGTCAGCTATTTCGGGGCTGTCCACAATCCGTGGGACTTAAACTATATCGCAGGGGGTTCCTCCGGCGGATCTGCCGCCGCGGTGGCTGCGGAACTCTGTTATGGCGCACTGGGGTCCGATACTGGCGGCTCGATTCGGGAGCCGGCAAGCTACTGCGGCATCGTTGGCCTTAAGCCCACCTATGGTTTGGTGAGCACGCGCGGTGTAATTCCACTCTCCTGGTCACTCGACCACGTCGGACCCATTACGCGTACGGTTGCTGACGCTGCCGTTCTTCTTCAGGCAATCGCAGGCTACGATCCCGCTGAGATGACCAGCCAGCAAATGCCCGTCCCGGATTATCTGACACCGATCAATAGGAATACATCTTCACTGCGACTTGGCATAGCCCGCGACTTCTTCTTTGCAGGATTAAATCCAGAGGTTGAGGCTGCGATAAATGAGGCCCTATCAGTGCTAAGACGACTTACTGCCAGTCTCACGGAAATCAAGATACCGGTGAGCGCTGATACTTCCGTTCTGCGCGCCGAGGCCTATGCGTACCACGCCGAATTTGTGGCCAAGACTCCGGAACTCTACCAACCGTGGACTCTGGAAAGGATCCGAACTGGGGCCGAGGTAACTACGCTCGCGTATATCGGAGGTCTTCGTGAGATCGCCGAATTTCGTCGATCGACGCATAAAGTGTTTGAATCGGTTGATGCGCTGGTGACACCCACCGCGTCGACACCACCACGAACTATATCGGAAGCATATGCGGATCCCGCCACCAAAGCTCCAGTGCTAGACCTGCGCAATACAGCCCCATTCGACAGGAATGGCCTGCCGACGATTTCGATTCCCTGCGGCTTCACGGCCAAGGGCCTTCCGATCGGTCTCCAAATCAGCGGCCCTCTTGGGGGCGAGGCGAATGTCTTGCAGCTGGCCCACGCCTATGAACAAGCGACAGATTGGCATAAGCGCCGCCCGCAGCTGCCCGCGCCGGCAACGGTTTAGTAGCACAGACCTCAGTCTGTGGATTTCCAATTGATCTTGGCAGGCTTGTCTTCCTTGGCCGGGCTTCGATTTTCACTTGCGCTGGTAGCCTATGAGAATTGACGGAACCCCACAGACTGAAGTCTGTGCCACTGAACCCTTCTAGTTGGAGGGCGAAGTCTTAGCTGACATGGAAATCGCGGCAGAATTTCCAGAGGCCACGCCGCGGCTGCGATGTTGATGCGCGTGCGCCGCGCCCATGAACGCGTAGAAGAGCGGATGCGGCACCAGCGGCGTTGATTTGAATTCCGGGTGGAACTGGCAAGCAAGAAACCAGGGATGGTCCGGCGCCTCGATGATTTCCACGTATTTTCCATCGGGCGACCGTCCGGTGATGCGGAATCCGGCGTCGGTCAGCGTCTTTTCGTATTCGCAATTAAATTCGTAGCGGTGGCGGTGGCGTTCGCTGATGTCGGTGGTTCCGTAGGCATGGAAGGCCGTCGAATCTTTTTCAATCTTGCAGGGCCACGCGCCGAGGCGCATGGTGCCGCCCATTTCGTCCACGCCCAGCAGTTCCCGCAATTTGTAAATCACGCGATGCGGCGTCTGCGGGTCGAATTCCGTGCTGTCCGCGCCGGCGAGCCCCAGAACATCGCGCGCGTATTCGATCGTCGCGCACTGCATGCCCAGGCAAATGCCGAAAAACGGAACCTTGTGCGTGCGCGCATACTCGATCGCAAAGATCATTCCCTGGATGCCGCGCTTGCCGAATCCGCCGGGGATCAGGATTCCGTCGGCGTGCTGCAAGCGCACCGCCGCGGTTTCGCGCGAATCCAGTTCCTCGGCTTCGACCCACTCGATGATCGTGCGGTCCTTATGGGCGAGCCCGCCGTGGATCAGGGCCTCGCGCAAACTCTTGTAGGCGTCCTCGAGCTGCACGTATTTGCCAACCACGGCGATGCGCACCTGGCCCTGCGGCTTCCGGATGCGGTCCAGCAACTCGAACCACGCGCTCAGATCGCGTTCGTGCGCTTCGAGATGAAGCTGCTTGAGAATCTGGTCGTCGAGCCCTTCGTCCGCAAGCGCCACCGGCACGGCATAGATCGTGTCCATGTCCGGCATGGAAATGACTCGCGCCTCGGGCACATTGCAGAAGAGCGCGATTTTCTTTTTCAATTCCTGCGGCACCGTGCGGTCGCTCCGGCAAAGCAGCAGGTCGGGCTGAATTCCGATCGAGAGCAACTCCTTCACAGAATGCTGCGTCGGCTTGGTTTTCAATTCGCCGGCCGTGGGGATAAACGGGACGAGTGTAACGTGCACGTGAACAAAATTTTCAGGACCGAGTTCCAGACGCATCTGCCGGACCGCTTCAAGGAACGGCAGCGATTCGATGTCTCCGACCGTGCCGCCGATTTCGATAATCACTACATCGGTTTCGACGGCAATTTTGCGGAACGCGGCTTTGATTTCGTCGGTGACGTGCGGAATCACCTGCACCGTCTTGCCCAGGTAATCTCCGCGCCGCTCCTTCGTGAGGATCGGCTCGTAGATTCTGCCGGTCGTCCAGTTATTCTCGCGCGTAAGTTTGGCGTGCGTGAAGCGTTCGTAGTGGCCGAGGTCGAGATCGGTTTCGGCGCCGTCATCGGTGACATACACTTCGCCGTGCTGATACGGGCTCATCGTGCCCGGATCCACGTTCAAGTAGGGATCACATTTTTGGAGAGTGACTCGGAGACCGCGGCTCTCGAGGAGACAGCCAATCGACGCCGCTGCAACACCCTTGCCCAGGGAGGATACAACACCACCGGTAACAAAAATATACTTCGGCCCCATCCGCTCAGTTCCGGCCACTAAAAAAACTTACGGGACGCGAAACTGGGTTAAAACCTCCAGAAAGATGTTGGCGTACAACGCATTCTACGGGGAATGAACCTCACTGTCAACGTGCAGCCGAAATCTTGCGTCCGAATAAAAAAAAACGTAGGGGCACGGCATGCCGTGCCCCTACGGATGATTCACCCGCCAGCAATTCATTCAGTTTCGGATTGATTGCCGCCGCGCTCTCCCCCGTTTTAATCGTGATCGTGGCCGAACAGATCACTCATCACATTGACGCCCGCATCGCAAGCGTGGTTCAGGCAAGGTAGCCGGAATCCCGCCTCCATGGATTTGAGCAGCGAAAAGCTGTTGTAATAGGTCCCGCTTTGAACGCCTTCGTCGTCCGCGTCACCGTTGGTCTCGACAGTGAGCACGACCACGTTCTGATTCTGCGGCGGGAAGAGGCCGGTTGGCATCGTGCTGATGCCGCTGTAGTCGTTCTCATCCCAAACGATCACGATGGCTGTGCGGCCATCGTGCCATACAGGCGAATGCTTGATGGCCTTCACCAGCCGCTCGATCGTCGTGTCGCCCTGCAGAATCAATCCGGGGTTCAGGCCCACCTGCGTGCCGTTCGTGAGGCCCGCCGTGCCGATTCCGGGATCGAAAGCGCAGAACGCGTCGCCATTTCCTCGCCCATGCTGGTCATTGCATTGGCTCGGGGCAATGAAAGCAAGGGACGGGACATCGCCTGTCGCCAGGTCGGCGTACAAGCCGCGCGGGCCTTCGAAGCTGACGATTTGATCCAGACTGTTCCCCAACTCCGTTCCATCCTGGACGCTCTTGAAATAGGCGAACGGGTTGTGCTTCACGGCGTACGCCTGCACGATGCTGCTCGAAGTCAGCGGCGCAAGCGGAGTGAAGTCGGTCAAGTTGCTCGCTGTACCGTTGCTGTAGTTGACCAGGTCGGCCCCGGTGATCGGCAGATCCTCCTGGTAGCTCTTCCAGCTCAAGCCATGCCGGACGAGCTGGTCGCCGATCGTCTTGCCCTTCGTTGGGGCCGCCGGCACGGATTTCACGCCATCGAGATCCGCAAGGTACGGAAACGTCGGTAGCGTGACTTCGTTCCAATTGTCCACAGCTGGAGTGACCGCATCCGTACCCTCTCCCGAGATCGGGCAGATGTTATTGGTTTCGAAGGGAACAGGCGCCGGCACGGTCGTGCCTCCGCCATCATCGGCGTTCACAATTCCAGTGACGATATTGGGCGAGCAGGTCGCGTTGTGCCAATCGGGAGGATTGTCGCTGCGGACGCCGAAATTCGATCCGCCGACGATCTCCAGGTAATTGGTAAGGCTGGGATGCCCCACGGCGAAATAGTTGGTCGCGAGATTGACTTTCTTGTTGGTGATCAGGCTGTTCAGGTACGGCTCGTTCGGATTATTGATCACCTGCTGGTAACCGTGATTCTCCATCATGATGACGAAAACATGATCCAGATGGGGGATTCCCTTCGGGACATCGCCCTCATGGGCAAACATCGGGGCCGACAACATCGCAAACGAGAGCCCCAAGGCTGCGACTTTCTTCAACATGTCAGTAACCTTTCTTTTTGGGAAGCTGGGATTGCCGCCACTCTGGGACGGAGAGGGCTGGCGCGACCGGCGGTACTTTGGAATCTGAGGATTGCCAGGGAGTTACTGCAGCACGAAAATTTGATAAAGGTCTTGCCCCGAATAAGAATGAAAATTCACAATTGTAATCTTTCGCGGGTCGCCCGAAGAGATTCAACGAGTCCTGGCGGGTTTAGTATCGCGGTGTAAAGCGGTGTAAATTAGTAGCGCCGCTTCGCTTTTCTTTGCCGCGGGAGGGATCCGGAGACATCGGCGAAGTGCAAATTTCACTTGACTTTATCGGGGGGCAACGGTCTATTGTCACATTCCGCTTTTCTGCAGGCGACACAATGATGCGGGACCGCATCTATGCCTCGCGGGGAATGAGATTCAGTCCAGTTTCCTAAATGGCTGCAACCAGGTTGGTTGCAGGTGTGCGGATGTGGGATTTAGCGGCGGCGGGAAATTGCAGTCTCAGGGGCGAGTCGCTCACCGGAAAATGTGCGGCAATTTTTAGAGGCAATCGGAAGCGTGCATGCTTATCGAGGATACTTTTTCGCGCTTCCCTGGAAGAATTCGCATCTTCCTCAGGTAAATCAGCATCGTGCGGGCAGGGGGATTTCTAGTGTTTGAGCCAAATTTCCATTTGGGGCGTGGCAAGGTGCGTTGGGAGCGTGTTCTGTTCTTTTTCGGTATGACTGCGGCGCTGGCATTCCTGAGCTCCTGCGGATCGAGCTCAACGGCAGTGACTCCCACGATCACCGTTTCCTGCGACCCTACCGATGTGACTGTACTCTCCACATCTCAATGTACGGCCACCGTCGAAAACGAAAGCAGTACGCTGGTGAATTGGTCCATTAGTCCCGCCGGCACCGGGTCGATCGACGCCGGAGGGTTGTACACGGCTCCGGCGAGCGTGCCGACCAACAACGTCGTCACGGTGACCGCGACCTCACAAGTAGCCTCCACCTTAACTGCAACGCAAAGTCTGACCCTGGAGCAGGCAACTGCAATCTCCGCAGTCACATGCCTGGATCCAAGCACAAATCTTTCCGCGACAACCGTTTCCTCCGGCAATCAGCTGACCTGTTCGGCGACGGCTTCCACGGGCGCGACCGTCCCGGTCAACTGGAGCGTCACGAACGCGAGTTCGCTGGGCGGAAGTATTGGGAGCGTATCCGCGCAAGGCATTTACACCGCGCCGCTGATTCCGCCGCCGGGACAGAAGGTCACCATCACCGCCACCTCGCAAGCCCTCGCGACAGAAACGATGGCAGTGACGGTCAGCGTGGTTTTTGGAAATGCAGTCCTGAATGGATCGTTCGCCTTTTCGACAAGTGGAAGGCTACCGACAAAGGCGTTCTGGGCTCGTGTGGGAACCTTTTCGGCAGGCGGGGGTGCCATCAATGGCGGTCTCGAGGATATCAATCAAGGTGGATCTCCCAATACGGTTAACACACAGCGCGCCTTCACTGGATCCTATTCCGTCGGTCCGGATGGTCGGGGCACCATGCAATTCTGCGAGGGTCCCGGAACGTCTTGTCCCCAGGGATCGCCAGCAACAGCTTATTTCCGTATCGCAGTGGTTTCGCCCAATCAAGTACAGATTATTGAGTTCAGCTCCCCGACGACCACCTCCGCCACCACAATCGCGGGGGGTGAGATGATCTTGCAGGACCAGGCGGTTTTCAATACGTCCAATGGTCTGCCTTTGGCCGGCACCTATTCTTTTAATTTTGCGGGCGTTTCGAGCACCGACACCGAAGAATCAGTTGTAGGAGAATTCACTGCCAGCGGGTTCGGTACAAATGGGATTGGCACCATAAGCGCCGGCGGACCAACGACACCTGGCGAGATGGATATCAATGCCAGCGGAGCACAGGTACTCAGTAGTTCCACATATCAATACCGTGCAAATGGACGCGGGACGGTAGCGCTCGGGGGGCTTTCCTTCAGTTTCTACATGGTTTCAGCCAACCGGGCAAAATTCATCGAAATCGATTCTGCTTCTCCAGCAACTCCGACAACACCAGCATCGATATTGGTCGGCGACGCGTACATACAGCAAACAAGCTCGACTTGCGGTTGGGCGTTGAACGCGCTGAGCGGCGGGACCGTGCTGGAAACCACCGGAGCTTCCTCGGGAGTTGTCGTCCAGAACCTCGGAACCTTCACGGCATTGAATGGCGCCGTCAGCGGTGTCTCCATGGATCAGAATAGCGGCGGCACATACACCCAGCCTGCGGGAACGGGGGCCGATAATTACACGATGGATAGTTGCGGCAGAGGCACGCTCTCCGTCGCCGGACATTCGTATGTTTATTACATCATTTCGACATCGGACGCCGTGCTCCAGGAGGTGACTTCAGGGGTCGTGGCCTATGGCTTGCTCCTTCCCTCGCAGGGCGGCCCGTTCGTGGACAGCATTTTTAATGGCAGCTACGCCTTCCGTCTAGGTGGGACGGACGCTGCCGGAACGGCGGGCAACCGGGAGGATTTTCTAGGACAGCTTACGAGCAGCGGTTCAGGCACAGGGCTGGCCGGCACTCTTGATCTAAATGACTTTGGCGCGACTCAAACGGGAATTGCGATCGCGAACGGGACATACCTGGCGGCGGGAGGCATTCGGGGAACAATATCTCTCCCACTCGCAACGTCACCGAGCACGACCCGCAATCTTGTGTTTTACTTGGTGAGTCCAACTCTGTTTTATGTCCTAGACGTCGATCAAGCCCCTGCGGGCACTGCGCTTGGAGTAATCAACAACCAATTTTAGGGATGAGGGTTGAGACGGAACCGTATGAGCTTGGAATTTCGAACCACAAAGGGCGAGGGACGGTGAAGCGCCTCTCAATCCTTGTATCTCTGATCGCCTTGTTCGGCCTGGCTTCCTGCAACCAGGCGCCCGCAACTACGACAATCACGTGTACGACCACGACTTCGACGACCTCATCGACTACTTCGACTTCCACATGCACCGATTCGGCTACAAATATCACCGTGACGATTGCCCCCGCCGCCATTTCAGTAAACGTCGTGACCACGCAGCAGTTCCAGGTCTCCATTACAGGGGGCACGAATTCCGTTCCCATCTGGAAGGTGAATAACGTCCAGGGCGGCAATGACACCGTTGGCCGAATCGACTCGAATGGCTTATACCACGCACCGGTAACAGTTCCTTCTCCTAATACCGTGACCGTGGCAGCCTTCTCGTTTGAAGATCAAAGTCTCTCCGCCACTTCCACGGTCACCATCACGCCTGCCCCAGTCGTGGCGATTACTTCCCCGTCCGCGCCCGCGACGGTGTCTTCTGGCGGCGCGAACACCGTGGATTTCAGCGCAACGGAAACCGGCGGAACGACCAACACAATTCTATGGTATGTGGGACCGGTAGGTGGCCTTGGAGTCTTGGGCGGGAACGCGACGCTCGGCACGATCAGCGCAAGTGGCGTTTACACTCCGCCGCTCACTCCGCCAATCGGTCAAACCGTCACAGTCACCGCCGCGGCACAGGATTCCCCAACCTCGACCGCGACTCTGTCGGTCACCATTTCCGGCTACTCCGCTTCGTCCTTCCAGGGTCAATTCGCCTTTTCGATGTCGGGAAGCAATTCGTCGGGCCACTTTTTCAGGGCTGGGAGCTTCGCGGCGGATGGCTCGGGACATCTGAACAGCGTGCTGGAGGACACCAACACCGCTTCGGGCGCGACGACCACGCCGATTTCCACCACGGGCAGCTACACCGTGGGCACGGATGGCCGTGGAACCATGCAATTCAACGATGGACTGACGCCTGCAAGTTTCGACTTCGTCCTTGTGAACGGCACTCAAATGCAAATCATCGGATTTGACGCAACGGGAACGGCATCTGGGCAGGCGATCGGGCAAGTGCCTTCCACGTTTGCAACAACCCCGCTCGCCGCTTTGAACGGAACCTACGCTTTTGATTTTGCCGGCGTGGATGGATCGAAGGGACTATCGCAGATCGGCGAATTCAACGCCGATGGCTCGGGCAATATTACGGAAGGGTCTGTCGACATCAACGATGGCGGAACCACGAGCCAATTCCAAATCGCCGGAAATAAAAACGTTTGCGGTGTACTTCCCGCATCCCTTTCCAGTTATTCGGTCAGCTCGAATGGGCGCGGCACCGTATCGCTCACCACATGCGCCTCGGGTCCGACACTAACGCTTACCTTCTATGTCATCTCTCGCGGATCTGCAAAATTTGTAGGGACTGACACCACGAAACAGGTTGCGGGATTCACGACCCAGCAGGCGCCCAACGCCACGTTTGATGTCACCGCCCTCAACGGCAACTATGCCTTTATTCTGGCAGGGTCGGGGCTGGGCGGGGCCATCGGAACAGCGGGAAGTTTTGCCGCGGACGGCAACGGCCACATCATCAGCGGCGTGGTGGATGAAAATGTAGTGCCTGGCGCGCCGGCTCTTGGCCTGCCGATCCTGGCAAACGCGGCTGGCGATAGCTATACGGTAGCTTCCAATGGCCGGGGCACTTTGACATTCACAACCGCAGGCCGGACATACACTTTCGTCTTTTATCTCGGCGCGGTCGGCACGAGCACAAACGCCGTGTTTCAGGAAACCGATTCGGGCATTGCCAGCCATGGACTCTTCACCCTGCAGCAAAGCGCTCCGTTCACGCTCTCGTCCATCCAGGGCAACTATGCGATAGAGACCAGCGGCGTTTCCGGCGCGTCCCTGCAAGTCAGCACGGGGCAAATCGGCTCCAATGGCGCGGGCTCGGTGACGTCGGGAAGCATTGACATTAACACCGCAGGAACGCTCATCGCAGGGCAAGCCGTGACGGGTTCCTACACCCTTCCCGCCGCGACTGGCCGCGCGACCCTTACGCTGACTTCCACGATTCCAAATTACGCCGTGTACGTTGTGAGTCCAACTCAGATTTACATCTTAGGGATCCAACCCGGCCAGCTTGCTGTCGGAGCCCTTCTCCGGCAATTCTAAACCAAATCTCGAGCCTGTCCTGTCGCGATAGGAACTCGCCCGACTGGGTGTCGTCCCTCCGGTACTCCCGGCAACCTAACTTTACGATGCCTGGTGCAAAGGAATTCCTCCTGCGCTTCGGCGAGGCAATAGCATCCGAGCGGGTGTAGAATGCCACGCATCCGGCGGGGGCCGGACCCGAATTTTCCATTCGATTGATTTATCTGTCCTGCTAATTCTTTGAATGATGAGAGTATCGCAGGAACGACGTATAAGCCTAGGGAGGAGAAACACATGAAGATTCCCCGCAGGTGGCGTTTTGTGTTGGCGCGGCTTTTTTTTGCAGGAATAATCCTTTGCTTGACGGTCACGACGGGCAGGGCGCAAACCTTTCGTGGCACGATCTTAGGAACGGTGACTGATACGACAGGAGCAGTCGTCCCGGACGCCACGATCACCATTCGCAACGTGGACACAGGCCTTGTCCGAACCACGGAATCGCAAGCCGACGGAAGCTACCGAGTTCCCGAGCTGCCGATCGGAAGCTACAACGTAACAGTGGAGAAGGCCGACTTTCAGACTTCGGTCACAAGCGGCGTCAAGGTGGATGTTTCGGCGGAACGGCGCGTGGACGCCGCTCTGAAACCGGGCGCGGTGAAGGAACAGATCACGGTCTCCGGCGAGGAGCTGCCCGTGATCGAAACGACCAGCGACACTCTAGGCGGCACGTTGACGCAAGAGAGCGTTAAGGACCTCCCAATCAATGGGCGCGACTACACGAAGCTGATCTTTCTCAATCCCGGCGTGGCAGGGTCGCCCGACCAGATTACGGACTCGCCGGGATCGTTCGGCGAATTTTCGATGAACGGCGCGCGCGGCCGGTCCAACAATTATCTACTCGACGGCACCGACATGAACGACGGGTACCGCAACGATCCGGCCATCAATCAGGGCGGCGTATTTGCCACGCCGTCGGCCATCCTGCCGATCGACGCCGTGAGCGATATGGCCGTGCTCTCTAATTTCGAGCCGGAATACGGGCGCAATGGAGGCGCGGTCGTCAACATCGTCACCCGCAGTGGCACCAACCAGCTCCACGGCAGCTTCTTTGAATATTTCCGCAACGACGCGCTGGACGCTCGCAATTTCTTCGATACGGTCCCGGCTCCCAAAGCGCCGTTTCATAACAACCAGTTCGGCGGATCGCTCGGCGGACCCATCATCAAGGACAAGACGTTTTTCTTCGCGGATTATGAAGGCCAGCGGGAGAGCGTAGGCGTGGTGACATTAGCCTGCGTCCCAACCCAGGCGTATATCACGGCGGCCACGGCGGCCGCCGCCGCAGGCAGCGGAGTCAGCTCGATTGGCCAGGCGCTCCTGAATTTTTGGCCGCACAACCAGGCGAATTATATCCCCGGCGTCACATCCGGTGACTCCGGTTGCTTCGATGCGGCCGGGAACTCGGCTCCGGACTATACGGCGATCGCGCCATCGTTCAACAACCTAAGCAGCGTCATTGGAAAGATCGACCACGAATTCAACACCAACAATTCCGTTACCGGCCGCTATTTCTTTGGCGACAGCACGCAGCAATTCCCTCTCGCTCTCAACGCAACCGGAGGCGAGCTTCCCGGCTATGACACGGTGACACCGACGCGGGTTCAGCTTGTGTCTCTCTCCTACGTGCACGTCGTTTCTTCCACGAAATTGAATGAACTACGCTACGGCTGGAATCGTTTCGCAGAAGGGTTTTTCCCGCAGGATCAGAATTTTGATCCCAGCACGATCGGGCTTTGCAACGTTCCTGCCGGGTCGGCTTCGTGCCACTCTTCAGGCTTGCCGATCATTCTCCTTTCCCCGACACCGAGCGGCGCCAGCGGTTTCTTCGCGCAGCCTGGAGCCACTTCGGGCGACCCGCGCCAACGCGTTGACACCAACAATCAGGTGATCGACAGTTTCTCCTGGAAAATCAGAAGTCACGACCTCAAGTTCGGTGGAGAGTTTCACCGCACCAGCATCGCGCAGACATTCGAAAAGTATTCCCGCGGAAGGCTCAAATTTCCTACGCTGACCGATTTGCTGGAAGCCGCGCCGAGTTCGGGTTTCGCCTACATTGGAGATACGGATCGCCACACGTATGAAAACGGTTATGGCCTCTATTTTCAGGACAGCTATCGCGTGAAACCCCGAATAACTCTCAATTACGGCCTGCGTTGGGACTATTACGGCGTGGTCGCGGAAAAAAATAATCTGTTTTCCAATTTTGTGGAGACCAGCCCGACAACGGGCCAACTCGAACAGGTGGGCGTTCCCGGCGGCCTGCCAAAGCTCTACAATCCCGATTACAAGAATTTTGCGCCTCGCGTTAGCGTGGCGTGGGATATTTTTGGAACCGGCAAGACGGTCATTCGCAGCGGCTACGGAATGTTCTACGACGCTTTTTCCCAGGATATGTTCCTGGGCCACTTGCCTTACCCGACCTATTACGCTCCCGGACCGGCGTATAACAACATTGGACCCGATCCCATCGGACAGGCGTCGCTCGACCTTCCGAGCGGAACGAGTCAACCTGGCGTACCCATTTATGACGCACCCTCCTGCACCGGTGGCGCGGAGTGCGATATTTTCGCCTTCGATCGCAATATCAAGACCCCTTACATGGAAAATTTCAATCTGAAT
>Ga0182024_10014214_pt1 | contig 15415 bp, 11 predicted proteins | sample P32metaG_FD_120480 | JGI IMG/M metagenome (GOLD analysis project Ga0182024, IMG submission 120480) | Permafrost microbial communities from Stordalen Mire, Sweden - P3-2 metaG (Illumina Assembly) | ecosystem: Environmental > Terrestrial > Soil > Wetlands > Permafrost | place: Sweden: Stordalen... | reverse complement strand
GGCCCGGGCCAAGGCTGACCGTCAGGGTCTCGGCAACCTCGAAACCCGCCAAAGTGACATCGAGGCCTTGGACTACGCCCCTGGTGCCTTCGATGCAGTCATCATCGTCTTCGGGTTGTTTTTCCTCCCCGACATGCCGGCCGCGACGGCCGCCCTGTGGCGGCTGGTGGGCCCGGGCGGCCAGCTGGCGGTGACGACCTGGGGCCCCCGGCTGTGGGAACCGGCGAACTCGGAGTTCTGGGATGCCGTCGACCAGGTACGCCCAGATCTGACACGGGCCTACAACCCCTGGGATTCCCTTACCGACCCCGACGCCGTCGCGGCCTTGCTCGCCGGGGCTGGGGCCGGGCAAGCACGGGTGGAAGCGGTCAGCGGCTCGCACACCTTGACAACATTAGGGGTACAACTCATTCCGTTCTGAACGCGTGGGCCGTATGGGTGCGGGCGGCGATCCGCCCAGGGACGGCGGCGACGACGTTGGCGACCACGAGAGCACCGACAGCGATAAGAGCCACGGAGGCGAACGGGGTGCTCGGGTCGGGCACCGCATTTATTTCCCGGGCGAACAGGTCCCAAAGCGAGCGCCCCAGGGCGACCCCCAGAGGTGCCCCGAACACCGTACCGATAGCAACGGCAACCGTGGCCTGCCAGGCGACGGTGGCGGCTAGTTGGCCGTTGGTGAACCCGAGGGTCTTCAGCACGGCGAGGTCGCGACGTCGACGCCTCACGGTGGCGACCAGGGTGAGGCCGAGGGCGACGACCGCACCCGCCGCGAGCGCACCGCCGAGTAATGCCGGGGTAGCACCGAGGTTGTTGTAGCTGATTATCTCCGCTGGACGTTGCGGGCCCAGTACCGGCGAGGGGCCTCCGCCGCCTGATCCTCCTCCCAGCTTGACGATGATGGCGTTGATCGAACTGTCTACCGACCCAACGCTGGCCCCAGGCCTCGTGCGCATCAAGATGGCGTTGGGCCCGGGTTGTGGCTGGTCGAACAGGTTCCTCTGGCCAGGCGGGATCAGCTCGTAGTCGAGCAGGGCCCCGCTACCCATCTCCATATGCACGCCCCCAGCCCCTCCGAACGCTGGCATCGTGGCCGTCCCCACGATCCGCAGCTGGGTGGGAGTGCTACCCCCAGAGCGGACTTCAACGGTTTCGCCCACCCGCTTGTGAAGCTGGGCCAAGGTGAGCGCGCCAAGGACGACCTGGTTAGGGGCGTCGAAGCCGTGACCTGATAGCAGCGGAGGGCTAATGGCGACCCCAGGATCCGCGCCCATGACCGGCACCTGCTGGTTGTCGATCCGCAATAGCCCGAAATACACTCCCGCCCACGAGCTGAGCAGGTGGTCCTTGTCGAGCAGAGGCTCCGCCTGTACCGGGATGTCCCCTCCACCGTTGAACAGCGCATAATCCCAGTTCCACCCGTACAAGGCTGGGTGCGACACAAGGGTGGTCAGGCTGGCCCCGAAAGTGACGGTGGCCGTCACCACCACGACTGCGAGCACGGTGCCGAGGATGGCGGAGCGGACCGGGACAGTGTTGCGCCCGCTGCCGGGTTCGAGAGCGAAACGGATCCCAGCCACCGCCGGTGCCGGCAGCCCGGCTGACCCAGCCACGCGGGCTGCCGCCGATCCACGACTAAAGGGCCGCCCGCTCTGCGCCGCGCTCCGTTGCGGTGCTGCCCGGTAGGCAACTGCCAGCGCAACCCCGCACAAGGCGACCACCAGGACCGCTACCCCGGAGCAGATCACGGTCCAGTCGAAGTTGACCCTTGTGGGAAGGTAGGGCCGGGCGGGGCCCAGCGGCGCGACCGGGGAGAGGCTGATAGCCACGACGACCGCCAGCAACGACCCGGCGATCACCGCCGCGAGAACGCCGATGAGCCCGTCGGAAAGTGTCATGGCTGGTCCCGCACCCAATGCCCGCAGCACCGCCAGGTCGTCCTCGTCCTGCCGTAGCCGGCGGCCGATAACCTGCCCGCCGATCACCAGCGCAGCTAAAGCGGCTATGCCACCGAATACCGCGAGCGCTATGGACTCGGGGCGGATCGCTCGTTCCGCCTTGGCGATGCTCGTCGACGCCAGCAGTGCTGAGAACGGCACGTCCTTTGGGACTACCCGGGCGATCTCGGCTGCGACGGTGCTGTCGTAGCGGTCTCCACCATCCACCTGGGCACCAATTATCGTGTTTTCGGCGCAGCATCGCAGCAGGCGTTTGGTGAGCTCCGGAGTGAACAGCACGGTCTGGGACTCTCCGGCATCCGCGTCGAACTGGTCCTCCACCAGGTTCTCGGCCGAGGTCGTGCCGACACCGACCAGTTTGGCGGTTAGCCGTGAGATTGGACGGAGACCACCGGGGTTCCCTACCGACTGGGCGTTGGTGTAAACACCGAAGGTCACCACCTCGCCCAGGTGCACACCCCACAATTTGGCCGTCTCCGAGTCCATAACGAACTCGTCCGGACGCTGCGGGCCCGGGAGCCGGCCGTGAGCCACTATCAGACGGTCCTCGTCAAATCCCAAGCCGTTCACGCTGCCGTCGGCGATCCAGTTGGCCGCCGGGATAGGCAAGCCGTTGGCCCCGAGCGGCAAGAGGCCAAGGCCGACTTCGCTCTCCAGGTTCTTCACGTGAGGAAGGTGCGCGATCGTCCGGACCAAGCCCGGGTAGTAGCCGTCCTTGAACCCGATGCTCGGGTTATAGAAGCTGACGGCACCGCCCAGATCCGAGGCGTCGACGCTTCTGAGCAGCGTAGGGAACGACGACTGGGTACTCCGAGCCGCGGCAACCGATCCCATCGCAACGCCTCCCACCAACCCGACCAGAAGGACGATGCCGAGATAGCCGTTGCGCTGGCGCCTGAAGGTCACTCGGAACCGGTACCAGGCAACCCCCAGGACCATGTCAAACTTGCTCATTCGAGGCATCTCGAGTCCCTTTTATGCCGGGCGCACCGGTCGGGGTGCAGGTCGTCCTTCGGCCCATTCAGTGTGACGAGGAGCCAATGCGCCGGCGAGGTTGCTAGCCGGCCAAGCGAGCCTCGTGCCACCACCACCGCGGTAGGAGCTGCCCCTCATTACAGCTACAGCGCACCCTCCAGACGATTTTCCAGCTCGGCAACGGAAAGACCGCTGAAGCGGACACGCTTGTCCCGGGAGGAGGCGCCGGCCGCGAGAGTGAGCGCAGTCGCTGGCACGCCTAGCTCCATTGCGAGCAGGGTGATCACAGCCTCGTTCGCCCTGCCCGAAGTTGCGGGTGCCCGCACCCGGACCTTGAGCGAGTTCCCGTGCACGCCAGTGATGCCGTCGCCGCTCGCGCCCGGCTGCACGTGCACCCGGAGCACCGCACCGTCCTTGCCGGCATCAACCAACCGCGCCAAGTCAGTCGTCGACTGACTGGCACCTTCACGAGTCATTTAGCGGACGATCTGCGAGCCAAGGAGTGAGGAATGCCCATCTGTGGGCCAAAACGGGGGCTAGACGACAAAATTAGTCACCAGAACGGCTTGGGAGAATGGGGCGAACCGTGCGGCTGAGGGACGAGACCCGTTCTCTTTGGCGGGTTTCGTCCTCAGACGCACGGGTTTCGGCCCAAACGCGCTCGGCCTTTGGACGGGTTTCGTCTCCAGACGCACGCGTTTCGGACTAATCACGCCAGTTATTCGGCCGCTTCCGCGAGCGCCTCGGACAGAGAAGGGTGGACCAGGCAGCTGTCCACGATGTCGCGGACCTTGAGCCCGGCAGTTACCGCAAGCGCGATCACGGAGATGAGCTCTGAAGCCTGGCTGCCAACGACGCAGCCGCCGAGGACGACGCCGGTGGCGGGATCCGAGATTATCTTGACGAAACCACGGGGATCGTCGTTTATCAGCGCCCGAGCAGATGCACCAAAAGGGACCTTGGTAACCCTGATCTTGCGGCCGGTCGCGAATGCTTCCGCCTCGGCGAGGCCGACGTCGGCGATCTCGGGCTCCGTAAAGATGGCCGACGCAGCTTTGTCGTAGTCAATGTGGCGATGTTCGAGGGTGTGGAGGCCCATCAGGTGCTCGGCAACCTTGCGGCCCTGCATCGCGGCGACCGACGAAAGGGGCAGTTTCCCCGAGACGTCACCGGCCGCGTAGATGTGGGGGACATTGGTCTCGCAGTGGTGGTTGATAGGGATGTAGCCCCACTTGTCGACTTCCACGCCGGCCCTTTCGAGGCCGAGGTGGTCGGAGTTAGGGACCGAGCCGATCGCCAGTAGGACGTGGCTTCCCCGCACGACGCGGCCGTCGTCGCAATGGATGGCCACTCCGTCCTTGCTGTGCTCCAAGCTCTCGGCGCGGGCACCTTTGAACAGGTGTACCCCGCGGCGCAACAGTTCGTCCTCGAGGGCAGCGGCTACTTCTGCGTCCTTGTGGGGCAGGACGTGCTGACGGCTTACGATCAGGCTCACCTTTGACCCCAGCGAGCTGAACATATGCACGAACTCGACACCGGTCACTCCCGAACCGACTACCACGAGGTGCTCCGGGAGCTCGGGCGGAGGGTAGGCCTGACGGGTGGTCAGTACCCGGTCACCATCAGGTTCAGCCCAGTCCGGCACACGAGGCCGGCTCCCCGTCGAGACAACCACGGCATCAGCCTTCAACTCCTCCTCCTCGCCGGCCGCCCGAGTAAAGGCGACGGTATGGGGGCCGAGGAGACGCGCCTCGCCTCGCACCGTGCGGACGCCGAGCGAAGCGAGCAATCGTTCGGTGGAAGCTTGCAGCCGAGAGCTGATCTCGCCAATGCGGTCATGGAGCGCCTCGTAGTCCACCTGGCTCGGAGATCCGTTGGGCGAGAAGCCGAGCCCTCCCATGCGGCGGGAAAAACTGAGCGCGCCTGCGGTAGCGATCATCGCTTTGGAAGGGATGCAGTCCCACAAGTTCGCCGCTCCCCCGACAATGTCGCGCTCGACGAGGGTTACGTGGGCGCCGAGGCTCGCTGCGCGGCTGGCAGCCTGGTTACCCGCCGGGCCTCCCCCAATTACGACAACGTCGGTCACGCTGGAGTTGCCCGCGATCTCAGCTGAGCGGGCTCAGGAGTCGCCCGGAGTGGCCGGCTCAGTGACCTCTTCTGCGTCGGTCACCTGGACCTCTGCGTCAGCGGGAGCGTTGGCGGCCCCGGTGCTCAATGCGGGAGCGGGAGCGGGAGCGGTCTGGGCAGCGATCGCCTGCTGGGGGGCAGCTCCCAGAGCCGCCGCAGGCTGGTCACCCGCCGGCAGGCCCATCTGGCCGCGCATCTGTTCCAGCCGGAACTGCGCCTCGGTCGTGATGCTTGCCTGCTCGATCTCGAGCATGCGGGCGTCGACCCCCTGGCCGGACAGCTCAGCGGTCCCGAGGGCTTTGGCGTACTGGGCCTCGATCTTGGTGCGCACCTCGTCGAAGGTGGGGACGTCCTGGCCGACCGTCTGGGAAAGGGTGCTCATGGCCGTGTTGAGCTGCTCCTGCATCCGTGCCTGGTCGAGCTGCGAAAGCAGCTTCTGGCGCTCTGCCAACTTCCCCTGGAGGAGGTTGGCGTTTTGCTGGACCGCAGCTTTGGCCTGCTGGGCGGCCTGGGTCGCCTGGAGGTGCATGTTCTTCAGGTCGTCGACACGCTTTTCGGTGACGATCAGCCTGTTCGCAAAGGCCTCGGCCGTCTGGTTGTACTCGGTGGCCTTGGCGGTGTCGCCGCGCTTGGCGGCGTCGTTGGCCATCGAAAGGGCCTGCCGGGTGGAAGAGTTGGTCCGCTCGAGCTCCTGCATCGAGCGGTTGAGCTGCAGTTCTGTCTGCTTCTGGTTGGCGATCACGCTGGCCGCCTGCTCAACGAGACGCCGGTGTTGCTCCTGGGCCTCCGCCATGGCCTGCTCGAGCTGCACCTTCGGGTCGGCGTTCTCTTCCCACCTCCCCGACAGCTTGGCGGTCAGGTACTTCCATCTGCGTTTTATCGCGTTCCACATGGTTCGCATGCTAGGGCCATCGGGCCGATGTGGCCGGACATCGCCGGAGCGACCTCTAGGAAGGCGGTGGGGCCGCCATGATGCGCCTCGCCTCGTCGAGGGCGCCAGTGAGCGAGCTCAGCTCCGAAGAAAGGGTGGACAGGTCGGCACCAGCCGCTCCCGCGCTCGCCACCAGCTCTCCGGCGGACGCAACCACGCCCTCCAGCTGGGCGCTCAGTTCCGACAAACGGTTCGAAATCTGAGCGCTGACAGACTCCAGGTGCCGGAAGGAGCGCAGCTGCGAGGCAAGTTCGCCCTCCTGGCTCTCGAGCCGGGCACGGTTGGCACCCCGGGCCTGGAGCAGCTCGGCCTGGACCTCCTCGAGGGCCTTGGCCGCCCTTTCGGTACGGCCCGGCGGGTCGACCAGGCCGGCGCCGCTCTTGGCGAGCGCCCAATGCTCTTCGGTCGCCGCGTCCACTTTGGCGACGGAGTTAGCCAGGTAGTCCGCCACCGGTCCAGGCGGGCAGTCTGCAGCCAGTTGGCGGTAACGCTTGCGGGCTTCGAGAGCCCTGGTCGTGTAGCCCCTCCAGGGCTCGGGTACCGACCAGGGGTCGATCCGGGCTAGCCGCCGGCGCGCCCGGCCCCGCAGAGCCATGCGCCTATGGACCGCCGCGTAGCCAACTCGCGCCCCGTAGGCGACCCCTCCGAAGATGATTGCCACGACGAGGCCGAGGTGCGCCAGTTCACCGACCGCGACACCGGCGCCTGCGAGCACGATCGCCGTCGGTGACGCCGCCGCCTGAGCGACGGTGGGCAGTCGCGTCTCACGCCTCTTTTCGAGCATCGCCTAAAGGGTACGTCCGTCCGGAATATTGCGCCTGCCCGTCCGGGTTGCAGCAAATATGCCAAGCGCCGTTGTGGCCACTGCTTTTGGAGGCCCCGAAGTCCTCTCGCTCATCGAGATCCCTCGCGGCACGCCTGGCCCCGGGGAAGTACAGCTCGAGGTGCGAGCCTCAGGTGTCAACCCGATCGACCACAAGAGCTATGCGCGCACCGGCGGCGACCTTTCCAAACTCCCGATGCGACTGGGTTACGAGGGGTCCGGCGTGGTGCTGGCCGTGGGCGAAGGCGCTCTCGGACCAGCCGGAGCGGTGCGCCCGGGGGACGCGGTCATCGCGTACCCCGCCCCGGGGGCGTACGCCACCGAACTGGTGACAAAGGCGGCCAACGTACTGCCCAAACCGGCCGCACTTTCTTTCGAGCAAGCCGGAGGCTTGTTGCTCACCGGCATAACCGCGTACCAAACACTCCTTGTCACCAACGTCGTTGCGGGCGAAACCGTCTTGGTCCACGGCGCTGCGGGCGGTGTCGGTTCGATGGTGGTCCAGCTGGCGGTGGCTGCCGGCGCCCGCGTCATCGGCACTGCCGGCGAAAGCGGGCACGCGGAACTCCGCGAACTTGGAGCCGAACCGGTCTCCTACGGGAGCGGGCTCGCCGAGAGGATCCGTTCCCTGGCCCACCAGGGCATCGATGTCGCCATCGACACGGTGGGTACCGACGAGGCGATCGGCACCTCGCTCGCCCTTGTCGCCGATCGCGAGCGGATCGCGACGATTGCTGCGGGGCAACGAGGCTCGGAGCTGGGCTTGAAAGTCGTGACCGACCCCGGACGGGAGGGACGTGCGGCTGCCGGACTGGAGCTCCTCCGGCTGGTGGGAGAAGGCAAGGTCCGGGTCCTGATCGCAGCCACTTACCCACTGTCGCAAGTCGTGGAGGCTCATACCGCGTTGGCTTCGGGCCATACCCACGGCAAGATCATCCTGGTGCCATAGTCCCTGTCAGAATGGCTCGATGCGGATCCACGTGCTGGGGACGAGAGGGTCAACCGCGGCCCCGGGAGCCGATTTCGTGCGCTATGGCGGGCACACCTCTTGCGTCGCTCTCGCCCATGACGGGGAACTACCGAGCCTCATCGTTGACGCCGGCACGGGGATAAGAGGCGTCAGCGCCTTGCTAGGGGGTCAGCCCTTCAAGGGTTCCATAGTGCTCGGGCACCTTCATTGGGACCACACGCACGGTTTGCCATTTTTTTCGTCAGGCGATATGCCAGGGTCGACGGTGGCACTCTGTGCTCCGGCCCAAGGCGATGGAGGACCAGGGACGGACCTGGCGACCGTGCTCGCCAGAGCGATGTCACCGCCGCACTTCCCAATAACTCCCTTGGATCTCCGTGGTAATTGGGAGTTCCGGGGGCTCGCACCGGGGGATTACGAGCTCGAAGGTTTCAGCGTTCTCGCCCTCGAGGTACCCCACAAGGGCGGCCGGACATTCGGTTACCGGATCTCCGACGGGCGCGTGACGCTCGCCTACATTTCCGACCATTGCCCGACCGTTCTCGGCCCGGGGCCTGATGGTCTCGGCGATTACCACGAGGCAGCAATGCGCCTCGTAAGCGGCTGCGACATCTTGTTCCATGACGCCCAGTACACCGACGAGGAACTACCGGCTAGGGCCTATTTTGGCCATTCCTCCCCTGGGTACGCCGTCCGGTTGGCGGAAAGGGCGGGAGTAAAACGTCTAGTCCTTTACCACCACGACCCTCAGCGCACGGATGACCAAATCGACAGGATCCTTGCGCTTTATCAGGGTGCCGCAGTCCCGGTCGAAGCTGCAATTGGCGGGACCGTCATCGACTTGGTAGGCACGTAGACAGGGTCGCCAGGCGGCCCCGGGTACGGCCCCGGGCCCGAGCCGTGGTGCCAACACGAGCCGCTTAGGCAAGCTGACCACCTTGGCCGGCGTTTCATCCTGAAGGAGACTTTCGCGGAGGAGGTCGCTTTGGGAGCTCTGGGCATGGTCTTCGCCGCCGAACTGCGCCGGCGTTGGCGCTCGTGGTTGGTATTGGCCGCGCTGATAGCGCTCGTGGGCGGATTGGTCCTATTCGCTGCTGCAGCCGGCCGCCGGACCGCTTCCGCTTTCCCGAGCTTTCTGGCAGCGCACGGCTTTGATGCCGCTGTCTACGGCAACCAACCGTTGCCCACGCTGTCCAAGCTGTTCCCCGCGGTCGTCTCGTCCACGGAGCTGGTCTTCCTGCAGGACACCGGTCAACCGGTGTGCACCTGCCCCCATCAGATCAACAACTCGTATTTCGAGGTGGTCATCGCAGGGCCAAACGGGCCGATGCCTTTCAAGCTTCTCGCCGGCCATTTACCGGACCCGTCGGCTCCTGACCAGGTCCTGGCTTCGTTCGCCCTCCAGCAGGACGACGGCGTGCGCCTAGGGACCGTGATCCGGGTGCCGTTCTACTCGACGTCACAAGCGTCGGCTTATAACAACGCCACGGGCGTGCAACCGAGGCCCAACGGCCCGACGCTCGCCTTCCAGGTGGTCGGGTTCGAGGCGAGCCAGGGCGAGTTCCCAGCCGGGTCTGGGCCCACTTACGACCTGTGGGGTTCCCAAGCCCTGGCGCGCAGCATGGTCCCGCGGACACCGCCCAGCTATACGTACTACGTACGCTTGCGCCGCGGCGCCGCCGACATCAACCGCTTCGACACTGAAGCTGGATCTGAGCCTGCAAAGTCGGTACCGGGCTACCTCGGCGCCTCCAGTTTGGACGCTGTGGCGGCGTCTGTAGAAGCCTCGGTCCATCCCCAAGCGGTGGGCTGGTGGGCCCTGGCTGCCCTGGCGGCTTTGGTGGGCCTAGCAGTCATAGGCCAAGCGCTCTTCCGGCAGAGCAACGTCGAAAAGGAGGACTTCCCAACCATGGCGGCGATCGGCGCCGACCGCCGTCTGCTGGTAAGCCTCGGCTTGGCCCGGGCCCTTACCGTCGGGCTGATAGGTGCCGCGGGCGCCGTTGTCCTGGCCACCGCTCTCTCGGCTCTCGCTCCGCTCGGCGAGGCCCGCACCGCCGAGGTCTCCACAGGCGTCCATTTCGATGTCCTTATCCTCCCACTGGGCGCCCTCATTACGGTCCTGGCCGTGCTTTTCCTCGGCGTCTGGCCCGCCGTGCGCGCCTCGCACAGCCTGTGGGCGGGCGACCTGGAGAGAACCTCTCGCCCGTCGGTGACGGTGGCTCGGCTCGCAGCGGCGGGCGCTCCGCCGAGCGCTGTCATCGGGGTCAGCCACGCGCTGGGGAGCAGGAGCGGCGGAGCGCCCGTACCGGTGCGCAGCGCCCTCCTTGGAACGGTGCTTGCGGTGATCGCTCTTTGCGGGACGACGGTGTTCGGCGCCAGCCTTTCCCACCTCACCGCCACGCCCAGTTTGTACGGCGACGACTTCCAGCTCAACTTCCCCATCAACGAGGGGAACAGAGGGTGGGAACCTGCACTCATAAAACGGCTCCTGGATGACAAGCGTGTCTCCGGCATCACCCAAGGCATCGTCGGCTTTGTCCCCATTGACAACGTGCCGACGGGAGTCATCGTTGGGACCGCCATACGGGGCCCGCTCCTGTTTTCGACCGTCAGCGGTCACCTTCCGACAGGCGACGGCCAGATCGGCCTCGGCGCTACCACGATGCGCCAGATAGGTGCCCATGTGGGCTCTGTTGTTAATTTCCCTCGCGGCCGGGCACCAACCAAGAACGGAGCTGTGCCCATGCGGGTGGTCTCCGAGGTCTCTCTCCCGGTGCTGGTCGCCGAGTCGGTCAGCCTTGGCAACGGTGCGCTACTCAGCGTTGCCGCGTTCCTGGCTGCACAATGCCCTCCGGGCCGGATTCAGACGCTTTGTCTCCGGAAGCTCACTGAGGGCCTCAACACTGGTGGTGGAGCGCTCATGGTGAGCTTCGTGCCGGGCCCGCTCGGCCAGCTTGACTTAAGCCGCTACCTCAAGGACTACGAATCAATTGCCAGTCCTCCTTCAACTCCGATATCGCTGGTTAATTTTGGCGAAGCGGTTGACTTCCCGCTCATTTTTGGCTTGATCTTGGCCGCCTCCGGGGCCGCGACTCTGGCTCATATGCTGGTGGTAAGCGTGGCGCGCCGCCGTCGCGAGATCGGCCTGCTGAGAGTGCTCGGCTTCGCCAACAGCCAGGTCGGCTCCGTCGTGGCCTGGCAGGCGACGACGCTGGCAGGGATAGGGATAATCGTCGGCGCCCCGCTGGGAATAGTGATCGGGCGGGCGGTGTGGACGGCATTCGCCAGGAACTTGGGAGCCGTGCCCGCCCCAGTCGTACCGATCTGGTTACTTGTGGCACTACTTGGGGGCGTAGTCATTGTCGCCAATCTCATCGCGATCGCCCCTGCATTGGTTGCAACGCGTTCCAAGCCGAAGGAGCTCCTGCGAGCGCAGTGAGCACCTGGCCGCTACTTTTTGCCGGCGCGGACGAGCTCGTCCAGCATCGGGTCGAGTGCGCCGATCCCGACCGACAGATGACCCTCTCCTTGTTCAAGATGGACCATTGCACCAGGGAGCTTCTTCGAGAACCACTGGCCGTGCGCAAAAGGGACCATTAGATCAGCCGAACCTTGCCAGATCGCCGTCGGTACTGAGATCTCTTTGAGGTCGAAGCCCCACGGGCGGGCGAACGCCAGGTCGTCGTCGACCCACCCGTCCACCCCGTTGCTCAGGGCCTCGCGGAAATTGGCAACCATGTCTTCACCGAACTCATCTGTCAGCACCGCCCGGTCGACGTCGGGAAGCAGCGTGCGGAGCGAGGAGACAATCATTTCGACGGTCGGGTCCTTCAGGTGGTCACGCCATGCGACAAGCAGAGGTCGCAACTGGTCCTCTCCCTGCAAGGCAGCCTCGAACTCGGTCACGTTCTCCTGGCCCATGCCGGCGGTCCACTCGAGGTCTTCAGTCTCAGACGGGGCGACCCCCGCTATCACCAGCACCGCGGCAGCTGCACCCAGCCGAGCGGCGCAAGCGAGGGCGTGAGGGCCCCCACCCGACCATCCAGCCACCAGGCAACGCTCGGCACCTAGCGACGCAAGGATGGCCTCGGTATCGGCAACCACTTCTGCGACGCTGCGCCCGGGCTGACGGGTCGAGCCCCCGTACCCGGGCCTCGAAGACGTAACGAAGCGCAGGTCTCGCTCGTGAGCGGCCCGTTCCACGGCCCGGAAGGGCAGAGCGGACCCGGGTGTCCCATGATGGAAGATGAGCGGGACGCCGCCCGCTGGCCCGCTGACCCTGACGTCGAGGCGCCGGCCGTCGGGCAGGACGATAGCTTGCACCGAAGAGTTCGTCATCCAGGCCATCCTGCCACTCGCGCCGAAGACGCGGGCGGGCTGTCCGGCACCTATTAGGCTCTCTACGTGGCTCTGCGTGTCGTACTGGCCGAGGACAACTACCTGGTCCGAGAAGGGGTGGGCAAGCTCATCGACTTGGAGGACGACCTAGAAGTGGTGGCTGTCTGTGCCGACTACCCCTCGCTGGTGAAGGCAGTAGACCAAGAGGTCCCCGATGTCGTCGTCACGGACATCCGGATGCCCCCGACGGGCACCGACGAGGGGATCCGCGCCGCCAACGAACTACGCGGCCGCTACCCCGATATGGGTGTTGTCGTGTTGAGCCAGTACTCGGAGCCGGCGTACGCCCTCCAGTTCCTCGAAAGCGGCTCCAAAGGGCGGGCCTATTTGCTGAAGGAACGGATATCGGACATCGGCCAGCTCGCGTCCGCCATCCGAGAGGTCGCCCGGGGCGGCTCGGTTATCGACCCCGAAGTGGTCGATAAATTGGTCACAGCCCGCTCTCGGGGCGCCCGCTCGCCGCTGCGTGCACTGACACCGCGCGAGGTCGAAGTCCTCGGAGAGATGGCACAGGGCAAGAACAACGCGGCCGTCGCTGCCTCGCTCGTGCTGTCCGAGAGGGCGGTCGAAAAACACATCAATTCCATCTTTTTCAAGCTCGGGCTGACCGAGGAACCCGACGTGCACCGTCGTGTGAAGGCCGTGCTCCTGTTCCTCGCAGCGCAAAACTGAGCCGCATGGTGGTGCTGCCACCACAGCGCGAGTGGTGCTGGCCAAGTGGGCCAGCCCGGCCTGCTCTGTCAGGATCCTGTTAATGGCTGCGGGACCAGTAAGCGTCCTGGTCGTCGACGATCAGGCACCCTTTCGGAGCGCGGCGCGACTTGTGGTCAGAGCTACCCGCGGCTTCGAGGTGATCGCAGAGGCCAAGTCCGGCGAAGAAGCGCTCGAAAAGGTGGAGCTTCTCAAGCCCGACCTCGTCCTCATGGACATCAACATGCCCGGGATCGGGGGGATCGCAGCGACTCGTCGCATCAGCAGCGAGCACCCCGAGGTCAGGGTGATCCTTCTGTCCACCTACGACAAGGACGACCTACCCGCCGATGCCCGCACCGCAGGGGCGCTCGCCTACGTCCACAAGGAGAGCTTCGGCCCCGACATCCTCGAGGAAACCTGGTCTAAACCCGTCACCGATCAGCCATAACACCCGTCGACTTCCCACGTCGCGTCCACTTTTGCTCGCTCTAATTGAGCGGGATGCGGCCCATGATGGACGTGCCCTCGCCAAGTGCGGAGCGGACCTGCAAGCTCCCCCCCATCGCCCCGACGCGGTCGCCCATATTTACAAAGCCGGCACCTTTGCCCTTGCTGCCGTTGGACTCGAAACCGGCACCGTCATCGGAGACCTCGAACAGCAGCATGCCCGTCTCTTCCCATACGTGGATCTTCACCGTGGCTTCGGGGCCGGCATGCTTGCCGGCGTTCTGGAGCGCCTCGAGGCAGCAGAAGTAGACCGCCGCCTCCACCTCGGGCGAATGTCGGGCAACGGTCGCGGCGTCCACCTCGGTCGCCAGAGCAGCGCGGCCAGCCGCCGAGCGCAGGGCCTCGTCGATGCCCCTGTCAGCCAACAAGGGCGGGTAGATGCCATGAGCGAGCGCTCGAAGTTCCTGGACCGCACCTTGCAGGCCCTCACCGAGCTGGTCCAGGATCTCCAATGAGGCTTCTGGGTCAGTTTCTGCCAGCCTGCGCGCCAAGCGGACGTTGACCGCCAGCGCCACCAGGTGCTGCTGGGCGCCGTCGTGCAGGTTGCGCTCTATCTGGCGCCGGGCCGCGTCCGATGCGGCCACGATGCGTGCCCGGGACTCTTGAAGCTCCTCAGCCTTCTCGCGCAGCTCCTCGAGGGACTTCTGCAGGGCCGAGTCGAGCTCGACGTTGTGCAGTGCGAGGCCGACCTGGCGGGCCAGCTCGGTCAACATCGTGTCGTCGTCGGTCGTGAACTGGTCTGAACCAGCGGGGCGCACAGCGACGATAAGCCCGAGCACGCGGCCCGAGTGGGTCGTGGGTGCCACGCGCAACAAGGCCCCTTCGCGCCCGGCGACTATTGCCGGCATCCACACGCTCAGCCAGGCGGTGCCGGTCACGCCGGCTCGGGCAACCACAGACTCCTCTTCGGGCTTGAGCACGAAGCTCACCGGCGTCGAGTCCGGCGACGAGACGGAGCGCTGCAGGTGCCCGCCGGATCCCGTCCAGACCTCTGCGCTACTGAGGGCAAGGGTCTTGCGTAGCGACTCGGCCACCTGCAGGAGCAGTTCGTCCATGGGAATGGCGCGCGAAAGGCGGCTCCCAAAGGTGCGCAGGACGGCGTCCGGCGCCTCGCGCTCGCCGTAGACGAGACGGTTGGCGTAGAGGGCGAGCCGCTGGCGGGCGGGACCGTAAAGGAGGGCTGCGACTGCAGCGGAGACCATCGACAGCACAAGCAACGACCGTTCCGAACGGCTCGGGGTATTGCCGAGACCGGCGACCACAACCAGGTAGACACCGGCTACCACCCCGGTGAGGCCGGCGATCGAGACGGTGTGAGTGAGGATCCGGTCGATGCGGGAGGCGAAGCGCCTGGTGCTGCACATTGCGACCGCTGCAGCAAAGGGGAGCAGAGCGACCGTCAGGACCAGACCGGCGCGCGTCGGCCAACCGAGCAGCACTCGCAGCGCCAGCGCAACCAGCAACGCTTCCACCGCCACGGCCCCGGCCCACCCGAACCACTGCATGCGCTGGCGCTCGAGGCCCGACGACCGCGAGTACCGGCGCTGAGACACCCCCGCTCCTATGGCGACCGCCAGGACCGCCTCGGTCCCGACAGGCCACAGCGGGAGCGCCGGCCGCTGCACCCAAAGGGCGAGGCCTAAGGCCACCCCCACGACGTAGCCGCCGCCAACAACGAGGCGGCTGAGCCGGCAGCTCCCGTCCGGGATCCCGAAAAGGACGTGCATGGCGACTATGGGAAGCAGCGCAATCGCCATCGGCTCGCCGAAGCGCGCCAGGGAAAGCAGCGTCGAACTGACGGCCGTCCCGTGCGCGTGCGCATCGACCAGTGAGCCGCTGACAGCGACGATCCCTCCCAGGGCCGCACCGAGCAGCACCACGAGGGGCTGGCGCTCGGTAGGGCGCCTGGAGAGGGCGGTCACGCCGGCAAGGGCAAAGGCCACCACGACTCCCGCGCGTACCACCTGGGTAGCCAGGTCGCCGCTCGAGTCCGCGATAGGCGCCACCACCCCGCCCGCGACCGCCACCAGCGC
>Ga0182024_10014213_pt1 | contig 15416 bp, 17 predicted proteins | sample P32metaG_FD_120480 | JGI IMG/M metagenome (GOLD analysis project Ga0182024, IMG submission 120480) | Permafrost microbial communities from Stordalen Mire, Sweden - P3-2 metaG (Illumina Assembly) | ecosystem: Environmental > Terrestrial > Soil > Wetlands > Permafrost | place: Sweden: Stordalen... | reverse complement strand
GGAGCGCCGCCGCCGGTGGCCAGGAGTTTGCCGTCCTCGGTGAAGGCCAATGACACGATTTCATGAGCGAAGCCGGTGATCTTGTGCTTTTGCTCGCCGGTCTTGGGGTCCCAGATCGAGATTTCCTGGAAGCTGCCGCTGACCAGGTATTTGCCGTCGGGCGAGAAGGCCAGCGATTCAATCAGCGACAGATGAGCGGCCTTGACCTGCTTGCCGTCGGCGAGTTTCAGGTTGGGATCGACCAGCGTCCGGACGAAGTCGCCCTTGCCGCCTTCGTACAGATGAATCTGATTGGCCCGGCTGGTGGCGACGATGGTCTTGTCGGGGCTGATGGCGACGGCCCGCACCGGCTGCACGCTGGTGGGCGGCAGGCTGACGACGATCTTGGGCCGGGCACGCGACATGGTCGGCGCCTTGGCGCCCTGGTCGATCCAGAGGCCGATGATCGCCAGTTCCTCGGGCGTCAGCGGATCTTCACCGCGCGGCGGCATGAACGGCTTGACCGAGCGCGTGGCCAGCTTGTAGAGGTTGCTGTCGGCCTTTTTGCCCGGATTGATGGTGGTGCCACGTTTGCCGCCCCGGACGACTCCCTCATAGCTGGAAATGTCGAAGCGCGATTCCTTGACCGAGCCGCTGTGGCAGGTCACGCACTTCTTGTAGAAGATCGGCTCGACCTCCTTTTCGTAAATGACGGGGTCCTTGCGGGTGAGCTCGATGATCTTGATCGGCTGGATCTTGGTTTTTTCCTTGTCCTCCTGAGCGGGGAGGGCGGCAGGCAAAGCCAGGCAGAGCGAAAGAGTTAACAGATGACGCATGCGTGATCTCCGTTGCAACTGGGGGTCCCCACAGGGAGGTTATTTGGTCACGTTGACGTTCAGCTTCGTTTCATGGGTCAACGTCACATTGCCGTTGACGATAGCGGTGGCGCGGATGGTCAGGTTGGCCCGTGGGCCGGGTTGGGCGTCCGAGGCGATTTTCAAGACGAGCTTGGCGTCGGTCTGGCCTGGAGCAATGGTGACGTCCTGGGCGGCGACGCCCTTCATCTCCGGCGGCATGACGAGCTGAATCTTGAAAGCGTCGGCATAGTCGAAGAGCCGGGCCACCTTGACGATGACCTCTTTTTCGCCGCCCGCTTTCAGGGCAACGTTGGCATCGCTCACCGTGAGCGTGGCCACCTGCTTGGGCAGAATAGTTATCTGCAGCGGCGTCGAGGGCAAGATCGTATTGACCGCCTTGCCCTTGGCGTCCGCATGGGCGATAGAGGCGAACCCGCGGAAGACCAGGTTGTACGTGCCCGGCACGGCATTGGCGGCCACGGTGATGGAGGCATTTTGCTCGTCCTTGCCGGGAGCGAAGGTCAAGGGGGCAAAGGCGACGCCGGTCGGAAACTCGCCGGGAGCAGGCGTGATCTGGAAATTCGCCTTGAAGTTTGGATCGTGGCGAATCAGCTTGATCGGCACTTCGAGTTTGTCGCCCAGCGAAATGGCAATCTTGTCCTTCTCGACGACGACCTTGCCGGGCGCTTTGCTGCGCACAGCCAGGACTACGCCGCGGTCCATGCGGGTGGCGGTCGGGATATTCTGCTGGGCGGGGGTGGCCGCGACGACGGAGGCAGAGCGAGCTTCGCGGATCACTTTTTGGCCGTTGATGATAGCCGTGCCCTTGACCTTGACGATGCCCGTGAACGGTGCGGCATTGTCCGCGGCGATCACGACGAGCAATCCCGATTTCTGATTGCCGCCCAACGTCTGCGGCGGACAGGTAACGCCCGGCGGCAGACCGTCCATTTCCAGAGTTATTTCACCCTTGAAGCCGTCGTTGCGCTGGGCGAACACCAGGTAATTCTCGACGCCGCCCTGCCCTAGCAAGGTCGTATCGGGGCGATAATCCTCGGCGGCCAGCACGACCAGGCGAAAATCGGGGGTCTCTGGCGCGATTCGCAAACGGTACAGCTGCCGTGGGTCGGGCAAGCTGCCGCTCGAATGGCTCGCCACCTGGATGTGGAACTTGCCATCCGCCGGGGCGACGAAGCGAAACGGCGACGGATCCCGGCTCAGCGTCATGAATGACTTGGTGCTCAGCGATTCCGGATTGTCGTCCTGCAGGGTGATGTCTTGCTTGCCGGCCAGGTTGTGCACGCTGTAATAGAGGTCGGTCGGAGCGCCGAGCCGTTCGCTGCAGAGATCGATCATGAGCACGTCGCCCTTCTTGGCATCGAAGGCATACCAATCGCGATCCCGGCTCTTCTTGATTTGCCCGGCCACCTCGCAAGGCGTCTTGACTTCCTGGGCCGTTTCCGGCGTATGGTTCTTGTCATTTTGCAGAATGAGCGGCGAACGAGCGTAGGTCAGGAAAATCGGATTCGATTGGCCCGCCGGGGTCTTGAGCGTGAAGCCGAAGCCGTCAAGGAGCCCTTGGTTCGGCGAGATCAAGCCCGTGCTTTCGACGCGAACCAGGGCCTGCGGATCGGTCGGTACCGTGATATTGACGGTCGCCTTCTCCAGCACCTTGCCGTCAACGACCGCATCGGCGTCAAGTTTGCCGCCGGGCAAGTTTCGGCCATAAACCGTGACCGACGTCGTTTTGCCGGGCTCGACAGCTGCAGGGAACACCGCATCGATCCAGGGGCCGGTCGAAATCGTCAGGCGATAGAAAAACTCGGCATTACCCTGGTCATAGGTGAACTGGTTGAGGCGGATAAAAACCAGGCCGTCGGCGGCGAGGATCACATCGGTCACGCTGTCCGAGCCATAGTTGGGCCGAACCTGGGCCAGCTGTCGCTGGTCGGCATCGAAAACGCGCAACTCCGCCTGCAGCTTGCTGTCGATGCTCCAGGTCGAGCAGCTGATGACCACGCGTTGGCCTTTCTTGCCCTGGAACATGTAGTAATCGACGTCGGTCGGTGCGCTGACGACGCCGGAGATTGTGCTGTTCAGCTCGACCTTCTGGGCGACGTCCACGTCGTTGTTCGGTTCCTTCTCGAGCACTTCTTCGAGTTCGCCCACCTGGAAAGCACGCGGGTTGCTGACGCCGAGTTTGGTGACGAGGCGGACATCGTAGATGCCGGGGGGAACGGTCTTGTCGATGGTGACCGTGAACTTGGGAGGGCCCGGCGGATCCTTCTTCATTTCGGGCGGCTTGGCCTTGGGATCTTTTTTCGGATCGGCCTTGGGATCTTCCTTGGGCGGCGGCGGCATCCAGACGACGGCCTTGATGCCGGGATGGCTGAAGATGAGCGCTTCGTGTTGCTCGATCTCGGTGCCGGTCACGGTCACTTCCACAGTGGAGCCGATCTTGCCGCCGGGTGGGAAGACTGTCGTGACGCGCGGCTTGGGCCAAAGGTTGCCGTTGATCAGCTGGGCGGACACTCTTCCTGGCGTCAGCAGACACCCAGCCAGGCAAACGGCAACAATGAGGGCTCCCCGGCGCAAGGGGGGTTGCTTGGGTAGCATTGGGGGGACTCCTGTACTCTCTCAGATTGAACAGCGTTTGGCAGGGCTAGCAAAAAGTCGTTCGGTTGGTCCGCGGAATCAGGCGAGGGCAAACGGAGTTGAGGCCGCGGTGCTTCTAACTCAAAATGTATCGTAATGGCGGGCTTGCCAAGATGCAAGCAAGAAATGGAAAAAATTTCTCGAATTTGCTGGCTGCGAATAACCCTCGTTCCCAGCCTCCGCCTGGGAACGAGATGCGCCCGCAGCGAATCTAATCATCGTCCTCATCGTCGTCAACGCGTGGGCGGTGTTTCGACGGCAGCGTGGGCCGGGGCAATGGCTTGTCCACGCTTTTCGGCAGCGGGCGATCGATGCTCCGGTCGAGGCTCTTGTCCAGACTCTTGCCCAGCAACCGATCGATGCTCTGCTGCGACTTGGCCAGGCCTGCCTTCTCCAGCAGCGGGATGGCGTTCAGCTCTTCCGTCTCTTCCAGCAGTTCGGCGAGAGCCTGTCGGCCGCGCGAGAGTGTGTAGTTGATGGTATATTCGCGTTTGCCGATGGTGATGGTGTCGCCGGGGTGCAGCACTTTCTTGGCGACGCGGTTGCCGTTGACCTTGATGCCGTTGGTGCTATTCCGGTCGCGAATGATCCAGATGCCGTCATTGAAGGTCAATTCGCAGTGCGTGCTGGAGATGTTGGGGAAGTCCAGGTGGATGTCGCAGGTTTTCCGCCGGCCGACCGTCAGGACCGGCCGCACCAGGGCGATAGTATCGCCACCGCCCACTGGAATGATCTCACCATTTGGATCGAAACTCATGAAAGCACTCGGATGAAAGGAGGAAAAAGTGCTTCACACCCATTTGTCATCACTTAATCCTAATTCTTCGTCGGCGACTTGGCAAGGCTGAGAGTGCCCCGAAAATCATAAATGAGATTGTGCGAAAGCGGACGTTTACGGACCGGCGGGCAAACGCCAGAGCTGCAGATTCTCCGCGTCGGTGGTCAGGGCGAATCGGCCATCGGGCGACATGGACAAATGCTCGAGCGGGGCCGTTCGCCATTCATACTGGACGAGCAGCTTGCCGCTGTCAACATCCCAGACACGCAGGTCGCCGTTGCCGCCATCGTCGGAAGCGGACGCAGCTCGTTTGCCGTCGGCGTTCAAGGCGACCTGCTTGACCGGGGACTTGTGCCCACTTTCGAAGCCCCGGACCAGTTTCTTGGATGTCACGCTCCAGACGGCCACCTTGTTGTCCTTCTTGTCTCTCCCGGCCGAAATGACGAGCTTCTTGTCTCCCGAACAGGCGACGGCATTCGCCGTATCCAGGTGCAGGCCGACGGGATCGCCGCTCGATTCGCTCTTCTCCGGGTTCCTTTGCAGGTCCCACATGCGCACGACGCCGTTCTTGCTTGCCGATAGCGCCAGCAAGCCATCGTTGCTCAAGGCCACGCAGACCACACCCGACGCTCCCGTGAGCATGCGCTCCTTGTCGCCAGGCCCGGCGAGCACCTTGATCTTGTTCGCCTCACGCTTGAATTCGAGGATAGTCGCGCCGGCGCTGATGGTCATGGCGCCGCTTTCCGCTTCGGGAAACGGCGGAGTCGCGACGGGACCCATGGCGACCGGCCCAGCGGGAGTAGCCGTTTCCCGGCCCCGGCCGAGCCGCCAGCTGCGGACTTCGCCCGACTTGAGCCTCGCGTGGATGAGCTCGCCATCGGGCGAAAACCCAACCTGTACGATCCGCTCCCGGCACCCCTGCGACCAGACCATGCCGCTCGGCCAGCCCGACGACGGCACCGTCCAGGCGGCCAAATAGGCGAGCCTGCCGATCAGGATCAGCGAGAAGAGCAGCAATCCGAAGATCAGCACGATCATCGGATAGGCCACGGCGCTGATGCCCGGACTGTTCTGCCGGACCTTCCAGTTGACGTAGAGCCTCTCGAGAGCGAAAACGATCGTCAGGGCAGGCCAGGCGGTGATCGCCAGCAAGAGCGACAGGACCCAGCCATACCAATCGACGGGAGAGAAAGGCCAACCGGTCGGCTCCAAACCATAAGGAAAGCCAAACAATTGCGTGGCCGCCAGCAGCATGACGACGAGCGTCGCCGTGGCGAGCAGGGCACGCCAGCGCAATAACTTGAACAACCGATATTGCTCATCGGAAAGGGCGTAGTATTTCACGTACATGAATGGGCGATCCTCAGCATGGGGGACGGGATACCATAATCTCAATATACCTCATTCTCGGAGAGGAACGGCCAGGTAAAACCCATGCGAACGCTGCTGATCGTTGGAGGCGGACTGTTTGGCTCTCAGGCCGCGGCGTACGCTCGGGCCAGAGGCATGGAAGCTGTCGTCTTCGACCCCGGCCTGCCATATGCCGCATCGCCCGCCGCCGCCGGTTTGTTCAAGGAAGCGTGGGCCGGTAAGAAACTCAAGCCATTTTACCGCGACGCTCTCACCGTGCTGGATCAACTTTACGGTATTCGGCATGTCGAGTTGGCGCACGCCGATGGCCTTCCGGAGTCGTTTCTCTGGGTGCCGCCCACGGCCATTTTGGAACCGGCTCCCGTTCGGCAAACAGTCACCGCGGTGGGCGACGGCTGGCTGGAAACCTGCGAAGGCCGGCGGGAAGGTTACATCTACATCGCGGCGGGAGTCTGGTGCGGACAGTTGGTGCCCGGCCTGAATCTGCACGGCCGGGCGGGGACGTCGCTGGTCTTTGCGGGCGAGCGGCCGGGGCAAATCCGCGCGATCAGCCATGGTCGCCAGGCCATCGCCTTCGTTCGCGATCCGGGCTGCACCTACTTCAGCGATGGCACGGCGGAACGGGAATATGAAGAGACGCACGAAAAACAAACCTTGGCCCGGGCGGCGGAGCTGGGATTGACCGACGTGCCCACCCGACGGATGCACGGCATTCGCCCTTACACACCGGGCGGGCCACTATTCTGGAAACTCGGTAAGCGCACCTGGCTGGCGACCGGCGGACGCAAGATGGGAACGCTGATGGGAGCGGCGTTTGCCAAGCGATTGGTGGAGGAAATGATTGACTTCGAACCCTAGGTGTTCCGCGTTGCATCCGATCATTGACTACTTGGACCGTGTCCGGAACATGCGGATACTCACCACAGTAACGGTCTCTCCGTCGGCTTCGACGCGAAAAATGACCGCCAAAGGCGACACGAAGGTGATTCTCCTGCCAAATGGGCGAGATTCACTTTCCGTTTCCGGGTCCGACTCCAGCCGCGTGTCGATCTCGTGGCTGGCTGCCGTTAACGTCCGACGCGTTGCCGAATCGGCTTGCGTCCACAGCCGAGTTAGCTCGTCCAACGCGGATTCGAGCCACTCAACGTAAAACATTAGAGCTTCTCCAGGTGTGCAAGGACCTCGGCGGTCGTGTAGCGTTTTTCCTTCGCCTGTTCTCGTCGATTGAGCTCCTCTTCGCTTATTTCGGGTGACAATGGCTCCCAAACCGACAGGTCGATGAGCGGAACGAATCGCCCAAGCACTCGGCCGGTTGGATCGCAAAGTTCCACAGAACGGTTGGCCTCTGTCAGTTTGCTCGAAATGTTTGCATCAAGGATGATCTGAGTCATGCTCAGCCTCCGTGGATTGAAGAAATTTCTTAACTATCGAACAGGGGGCTTACGCCCCCCGCTCGCCCACTTCACAACATCACCGCTGCAGCGGCACGGCGCCGAACTGGTTCGGCTGCTCCTCGATCGTCACCGCGACCTGCTGCGGTCTGCCGTCGCGAATGATCGTCACTTCGCTGGCCTTGCCGATCGCCAGGGATGCCACGGTCGTCTGCAACGCTCGGCCATCCTTGATCGCATTGCCCGCGATCTTCGTGATGACGTCGCCGGCCTGCAGCCCCGCCTTGCCCGCGGGTGTACCGTTATAGACTTCGGCAATGACGACGCCCGTATCCTTGGCGAGGCCCAGCTTGCCGGCCAGCTCTGCATCCATTTCGCGAATCTGAATGCCGAGATAGCCGCGGCGAACGACACCGTCCGTCAGCAGAGCCTTGACGACCTGCTTGGCCAGGTTGCTGGCAATGGCCAAACTGATTCCCTGGAAGCCGCCCGATTGGCTCTTGATGGCCGCGTTGATGCCGACCGCTTCGCCGGCCAGGTTCACCAGCGGACCGCCGCTGTTGCCCGGATTGATCGCGGCGTCGGTTTGCAGGAAGTCCTCGTACATGTTCATGTTCAGCCCGGCTCGGCCCTTGGCGCTGACGATGCCGTGCGTCACCGAGCCGGTCAGGCCGAACGGAGCGCCCGCGGCCAGGACGCGATCGCCGATGTCCATGGCGTTGCTGTCGCCGAACGTCAAGAACGGCACCGTCCCACCTTTCAAGTCGAGCTTGATGATCGCCAGGTCGGTGCGCCGGTCGCCGCGAATTTCGCGAGACGTGAACTTGCGTCCATCTGCCAGGTGCACGACGACCTGGTCGGCGCCGTTGATGACGTGAAAGTTGGTCAGCACGACGCCGCTCGGATCGACGAAGAAGCCGGAGCCGAAGCCCATGCGCTGCTGGTCGAGATTATCCTGCTGCTGGCGCTGAAACTCCTCAAGGAAACGTCGCTGATCCTGGGGAATGTTGTCCGGAATTTGCATCTGGAACGGGTTGGCGACCGCCTTGGCCTTGGCGTCGATGCTGACGACGGCGGGCAGCACTTTCTTGACAATATCGCGATAAGAAGTCAGTTCGCGGGGAATGGCGGGGGCGGGATTGGGCTGTGCCTGAACGACGGGATTCGCGGGCGACGATCCTGTTTGGCCGTGCGAATGGGTCGTGACGAAATAAGTGCCGAGCACCAGGCCCAGCAATAAGGTGAAAATCGCAACACTCCAACGATTCATGAGAGATCCTCCAATTTGTGTATGTTGACAGCCCCGACGGCGATCCGCGATGGCGGATGCGGGGCGCGTTGGTTCCTGATGTCATTATACCCGATTCGGGCGGTAAAGTGCGCGCACGGACCTCGTTCCCAGGCTCTGCCTGGGAACGCACGGCCAGCGAGGCTCTGGCTCGCGAAGGCGCTGGGCGCGTTGGTACCTGTTCACATTATGCCCGGACAGGGGAGTAAAGTCCGCGCGCGCAGCGCGTTCCCAGGCAAAGCCTGGGAACGAGAGTTACGAAGTTGGCGGGGTCTCGGTGGCGGGTGGCGTCGCTTCGCCCGTGGCCGCCGGCGATGTTTCCGTGGCGGGCGCTTCCACAGGCGGCGTGGCAGCTGGCTGTTCCTTGGCCGGCGCCTCTTCAATGCGCGGGGCGACGCCCGGAGCCCTGGCGCGGACCTTGACTTCGCCTTCCTGCAAGAGTTCCAGATAGGCGGTGTGGCCGGCATCGCCCAGACGCCGTTCATGACGCTTGATGATGCGCGTATAGCCGCCGGGACGGTCCTTGAAACGCGGGCCGATCTCGTCGAACAGCTTCTTCACGATGGTCCGCGCATCGGGCTTGGTTTCCTTGTTCTCATCGAACTCGGGCCGAACCTCGGCGGACGACATGGGCCCGAGCCGGGAGATGACCAGCCGGCGCGCGTGCAGCGTGTTCTTGCGGGCCAGCGTGATCAGCTTTTCGACAAAGGGCTTGACCGCCTTGGCCTTCGGCAGCGTCGTGATGATCCGCTCATGCCGGAACAAGGCCAGGGCCAGGTTGCGGTACAGGGCCAGGCGATGCTGGGCATTGCGGGAGAGCGTTCGGCCTGCTACTTTGTGTCGCATGGGGATTGTCCACTGCGTTTAGCCGCTCGCCTCCGGCGAGCGCGTGGGCACGCCGCACCGCGCTCGCCAGAGGCGAGCGGCTAAACAATTACCTTCGGGGCGCCGCGGGCATCTTCATGCCCAGGGCGAGGCCGCGCTCGGCCAGTTTGATTTTCACTTCCTTCAAGGTCGTTTCGCCGAAGTTGCGCACTTCGAGCAGTTCCTCGTCGGAGCGGATCACCAGATCGCGGACTGTGGTGATGCCTTCAGATTCCAGGCAATTCGTGGCCCGCACCGACAGCTCCAGCTCGGCCAGGCTCATGTTCAGCTTGCGTTCCAGGTCCTGATCGACTGCATCCTGAGGCCCAGCCGTTTCGCGCACGTCTTCCAGCGTCATTTCCGGGCCGGGTTCGACATACTGGATGAACGGGTTCAGGTGCTTGCGCAGGATCTTGGCCCCTTCGACGAGGGCCAGGTGCGGACCGATGGTGCCGTTGGTCCAGATTTCCAGAATCAAGCGATCGAAATTCGTGCGCTGGCCGACGCGTGTCTCCTCAATGTCGTACTTGACGCGAACCACCGGGGCGAAGCTCGAGTCCACCGGAATGACGCCGATCTCGCGTTCCTTGCCCGAATTCTCGTCCGCAGTCCGATAGCCGCGGCCATTTTCAATCGTCATCTCCACCACGAAAGGCACGTCATCGGTCAGCGTGGCGATGATGTGCTCGGGGTTGATAATCTGCACCGATTCGTCGGCAATGATGTAGGCCGCCTTGACGACGCCTTTTTCGTGCCGGTCGATGCGGATGGTCTTGGTCTGATCGCTGGTGTTCTTGACCACGAGCGACTTGATGTTGAGGATGATGTCGGTGACGTCCTCGACCACGCCGGGGATGGTGGAAATCTCGTGCTGCACGCCCTGAATCTTGACGCGCGTGACGGCGCTTCCCTCCAGGCTGGAGATGAGGATGCGCCGCAAACTGTTGCCGACCGTCATGCCGAAGCCGCGCTCGAACGGTTCGGCGAAGAACTTGCCATAGGTATCGGTCAAGGTCTCGCGTTCGCAGGTCAGCCGGTTGGGCAGTTCCAGCCCACGCCACTTGATACGCATAGAGACAGGCCTCCAAAAAGTCTTCGCGCCGCATCCGGGAACAATCAACCCTTCCCTAGGCTGTCACGGAACGGCGCGATGGTGTTCTCGGTCAATGATCCCTAGCGGGAGCAGAATTCGATGATGAGGTTTTCCTCGAGGGCCGTTTCCTTAGTCAGCCGCGGATCGACGTCGCCGCGCGAGGGCAAACGGGTCAAACGGCCTTCGGGCGGCTCGGCCCCGGTGATCTCCAGAAAATCGGGAATCGGGTTGGGCTGAGCTTGCTGATTGAGCTTCACCAGCTGGACGCTGTGCGGCCGGCTTTTGATCGTCACCTTATCGCCGGCCTTTACCAGCAGGCTGGGAATGTTGCAATGCTTGCCGTTGAGCTGCACATGGCCATGCGACACCAGCTGCCGGGCCGCGGCGCGGGACGGAGCGAAGCCCAGGCGATGGACGATGTTGTCCAGCCGGCGCTCCAGAATGCTCAGCAGCACTTCGCCCGTGTTCTCCGTCGAACGCGAAGCCAGCTCGAAGTAACGGCGAAACTGCCGTTCGAGGATGCCGTAGAAGCGTTTGAGCTTCTGCTTTTCGCGCAGACGAATGCCATATTCGCTGGACTTGCCGCGGCGCACGTGCATGCCGGGCGGAGTGTTCCGCCGTTCGATGGCGCACTTGGGGCTCTCGCAACGGCTCCCCTTGAGGTACAGCTTGATGCCTTCACGCCGGCACATCTGGCAAACAGGATCAACGGTTCGGGCCATAGTGGTTTCTGTCGCTTAATGGATTAGAATGCTGTCTTTTTTTCGTGTATTTCGTGTGTTTCGTGGTTCAAATGCATTAAACCACGAAACACACGAAATACACGAAAAAAGACGGGGGAACCTACACGCGTCGTTTCTTCGGGGGCCGGCAGCCGTTGTGGGGCAGCGGCGTTACGTCTTCGATGGCCTTCACGGTCAGGCCGGCGGATTGCAGGGCGGTGATGGCCGATTCGCGACCGGAGCCGGGGCCTTTCACGCGCACTTCGATTTCGCGCAGGCCAAACTTCGTGGCCTTTTCCGCGGCGATCTCGGCGGCGCGCTGGGCGGCGAACGGCGTGCTCTTGCGGCTACCCTTGAAGCCGACGGTGCCGGCCGAGGCGAAACACAGGGTGTCGCCGTTGGAGTCGGTGATCGTCACGATCGTGTTGTTGAAGGTGGACTTGATGTGCGCCACCCCGCGGCTGACATTGCGCCGGGCTTTTTTCTTCTTGCTTTTGGCCACGCTGGTGTTCCCTTATTACGTACTTGAAATTACGATTCGGCACTCCGATGAACCGCGCTCGCCTGAGGCGAGCGGCTAAACGTTAGCCGCGCATTTCCTTGACGCCCTTCTTGCCGGCCACCGTCTTGCGTGGCCCCTTGCGGGTGCGGGCGTTGGTTCGCGTGCGCTGGCCGCGCACCGGCAAGCCCCGGCGATGGCGCATGCCGCGATAGCAGCCGATGTCTCTGAGCCGGGCGATGTTCTGCTGATTCTGCCGGCGCAGGGGCCCTTCGACCGTATATTCCCGATCGAGGATCGTCGCCAACCGGCCGACTTCCTCTTCCGACAATTCCTTGGCCTTGCGATTCGGATCGACCTTCGCCTTGTCGCACAGCTGCAGGGACGTCGTCGGCCCGATGCCGTAGATGTAGCGCAGGGAAATGTGCGTCGGCTTATCGTTCGGCAGGTCAACACCCAGGATACGCGGCATGAAAAGATCCTCAACCTTGCTTGAACCAATGACGAACGAAACATTAGCCCTGACGCTGTTTATGACGCGGATTGGTGCATATCACGTAGAGACGCCCCTGTCTCTTAACTAATTTGCAATTCTCACAAATTCGCTTGACGCTGGCTCGAACCTTCATGACCGACCTCGGTACGCAAGCCCGTGGAAAATCGAAACGAGTATTGTAGCAATCTCGATAATTGCCACAAGGGAAAATTTATTCTAGGAGGCACGATTTTATTTGGCAAGTCGGCAACGCGTCTTCTTTGGCGAGCGGGGGGCGTTAGCCCCCTGGTTTGGGATGAATGTTAACTCAGGGGGCTAACGCCCCCCGCTCGCCATTTCCGTCAACGCTTCGCGATATGCAGCAGGATCAGTCGTCTGCAACCGAGCGTGGCTCGCACCTTCGAAAATCATCAGCCGAGCCGAAATCCCAATGCGATCGACAATCGCGCGCGACTCGTCCGGCCGCGCAAGTCGATCCGCCCCACCCGCCAGCACGAGCACGGGTATCAAGGACGGCATCCCCGCCGCGGCTTCCTCCGGCGAAATGCGATCCAGATCCGGCAATACAAGCGGTGCAACCGCGGCCAGCCCCGCGTAGGCGACGAGATCGATCCCCGGCGGCAGGGCCCGGTTCGCACGGTGCCACACCGCGGTGCGCAGATTCTTATACGGGCTCTCTAGAATGTAGCCGTGAACTCTGGACCCGAGCTCCGCGGCCGCGAATGTCGCCGCGGCGGCTCCCATCGATTGGCCATAGATCACGACCCGGCGACCTTCATATCTCTTTTCAATCCAACTGACCGCGGCCAGGACATCGTGCCGAGAACTGTAGCCAATGTCATTGAAACAGCCCGTCGAATCGCCGTGGGACCGCAGCGTGACGAGCAGGACGCCGCAACCCGCCGTCGCGAAGATCTCGGCCTGGGCCAGACAGTTGCCGCGCGAGCCGCGATGGCCATGCAGCAGCAGCACGACGGGTTTTTCAGGTTGACCTTCGCTAAACCAGGCGCCCAATTCTTCGCCGTCCGCGGTAGCGATGCGAAGTGATTGAAGTTCACCCCATACGACAACCGGCACAGGCTCCGGATAAATGGGGCGCGGCCGTCGAGTTATTCGGTAGGCGACGAGAAATGACCCCAACAGCCAAACAGCGACCAAAAGCGTCGTCCATGCTGCCAGGCGCTTCCAATTCATTCGCAGCCACATGCGGTCATCCTATCCTCGGTCGCCATCCGTCCACGTTGCTTGTGAATTTCTCCGAGCAACTCGGTCAGGTCTGGGTCATCCTTCCAGACGCCAGCCAACTTCAGCCAGGCTTCCTTGTTCGAGTTCGGCGAATCGCCCATGCTCAGCCACTGCTGCACGGCAGACTTGAGAAAGCGCCATTCGCTGCCGACGACCCGGCCCGGCAGTCCCTGCGACTGAACCAGGCCGACTACCTCCGCTTCGGCAAGTCGCAAATATGCCGCCGCTTCCGCCAACGTCAGCACCTCGTCCGGGGTGCCATTCACATTGGCCGGACGCGATTCGGGTTGCGGTTTTCGTTTCGGTTCGCGCGTGCGTGGCATGTTTCATTCCTCCTTCTCCTTGATCATTCCTTCATCAAGGTGGCAGGTCAATACGAATCAACTGGTTGACGAGCAGAGCTGCAAAGATTGGACCGACCATGCGGGTCTTTGCCGGCTGGCTAGTTGCGCATTCGCCCCGCCCAAGCACAAGCGGAGACCCTTGGCATAACTAACTATCCCACAAGCCGTTGCGGGATTCATGTCACGAGCGTCCGCAACGTGACTTGAATTTGCTTTCCCGCATGGCGTGACGCAAACAACATCCCCTGTCCTGAGCACCCGTGCTCAGCGTGAACACGGCTTCAAGGTTGAGTCCTTGCCTGCCTCACCGCGCGTCTCGCACGAGAGCCTCTACTCCAAGGTGCATGGTCAACGGGAGCATGATGTCTTCGAGGAGCGCTTGCAGGACAACACCGTGACGCCCGTGCCCGAGCAGGTTGCGTTCCGGTTGGACTTTCCCGAGTGGCTGAAGTCCTGGACCGAACGAGATCGCAGGATCATCCAGGACATGGCTCGCAATGAACGCACTTTCGATCTGGCGAAGAAGTACGGCTGCTGTCCGGCCCGGATCAGCCAGAAGCGAGACGAGTATAAGGAGGACTGGCAGCGGTTTTGTGGTTAAGCGGTGGCTGCCTGACATTGATAATCCTGGCCCCGTGCGAATCGTCGCACCGGGCCAAACTAACGCTGCTCCACCCGAATCACCAGCTTTAATCCCGACCACACCGCATCAACGGCACAGACTTTGACATCGACAAGCACCGTCGCCGACGCCAGTTCACGCACGATGTCCTCGGTAAGATCGGTCGGCACCTTGGCTGCCTTCTTCGGCCACGACACCCAAATGGTGCCGTTGGCCTTGATCTTCTTCACGTATTGCTTGAGCTTCACGGCCAGGTCTTTCTTGCGATCGGTGAAGATATGGACTAAGTCGAGATCGAATTCCTTTTTCGCGACAAACGTAATTTCATCGGGCAACGGTTCGAGCAGCTGCAGATAGTTGTCGGGCGCATTGTCCACGAAGACGCGAAAGCCGGGCTTAATGCCGAGTTTCTTGACGAGCGGCGTACCAGAATAACCTGTGGGCATACTATGCGACCTCGCGAACGCTCAATTCGCCATGAATCGCCCGATGTCCTCTTTGAGCTTCCGCAACGACGGCAGGTGGATGTACATCATGTGCCCAGCGTCGTAGTAGGTCATCGTGACGCGATCTGTCAGGGCCCTGTCGCCGCCTAGATGCTGGACGGTGTGCTCCGTGGCGAAATAGGGAGTGGCCAGGTCGTAGTAGCCGTTGGCAATGAGGACCCGCAGGTACGGGTTGGCTGTCATCGCTTCACGCAGTCGAGGGGCTACGTTGAGGTAACGGCCCGTCGCGACCTGGTTGTAGTTCCATGGTTGCACCCGGCCGGTAAGAATCTCGTAGGGCAAGTCACTCTCGAATCCCAGCTCCCCACGCACATATTGATTGAAGGCCGTGGCGTAAGGCCCGTGCACCGCGTGAAAGCTGAAGTCGGTGTCGGGACGTTCGCTGTTGTCATTGCCATCTTTTCCCTTGATTCGGCTGTCGAATCGGCCCACCGTGAAGCCCTCTTCGCGCAGCAACTCACGCATGAATCGATGGGCCTCGATGCGCAGGTTGGCTCGCTGGACGTAGATCTCGGAGAGTCCGGTGAACCATGCCAGTTTCTTGGTCACGGCCTGGCGTTCTGTGCCCGTCAGTCGTTGTCCTTTCATTAGTCACTGAGGTCTGAAGTTCTACTGCATCTGCGGAGAACTTCAGACAACGAAGGTCGATGCTATTATAACGAAGGTCGATGCTATTATGCCGCTTGCGCGCTATATCGGCGATAGG
>Ga0182024_10014212_pt1 | contig 15416 bp, 10 predicted proteins | sample P32metaG_FD_120480 | JGI IMG/M metagenome (GOLD analysis project Ga0182024, IMG submission 120480) | Permafrost microbial communities from Stordalen Mire, Sweden - P3-2 metaG (Illumina Assembly) | ecosystem: Environmental > Terrestrial > Soil > Wetlands > Permafrost | place: Sweden: Stordalen... | reverse complement strand
CCAAACCCTGGTCGAGGCACTCTTGCGGAAGCGCTCATGGTTGAACCTGCCTTCGACCCACTTGGGGCAGTTGCAGCGGTTGCAGAACCGGTCACGTTTGAATTTGCAGTCGGAAGAGTGACGCGTGAAGACGAACGAATCCATGAGGGCCTCCCACTTCAGCTGGAGTTTTGCTCGAACGCTGAAATGGGTCAAAAAATCGGGAGGCTTTTTGTCCCTGGTACAAAATGGGTACAAAACGGTCACAAAAACGACCCGACTTTTAGGCCCTGATTGGTAAGTGCAAGAAAAGAAGAATCTTAAGTATGGTGGAGGCGGCGGGAGTCGAACCCAACATCGGCACTGAAAACACTCAAGTTACTGATACTGAGAATGCCTGAAAATTGCAGAATTCCACGATTGCCAGGTTTGCGTACAAATCGCGTACAAAGAATTTCAGGAAATCCCAGCAGTTGCATCTTCCGATCCATTCCGCGGACGATCTGAAGTATTCTCTGACATTTATACACCAGTTCCGTTTGCAATGGCCGGGGCAGAGGGATTCGAACCAGCCGCCCCTCTTTGTTGCTCTAAATCGCCCAGGAAGACACCGCTTCGGTTTCTCCCTGCACCCTCGTCCCGCTGCCGGCCTTCGCTCGCCAGCGGCGCGGCAGGAGTCAAGTTCCTCCTCCTGCACCTTCCCGTGATCACAAGCTCAAAACACTAAAAGGTTTTTCGAGCCTTTCTCGGTTGATACCGGGACGTTTCGCGGGTCTTGGGGAAGGTCATCGCCCAATCGACGAGCGTCTTCATCGCCGGACAGAGCGTTTTCCCAAACTCGGTTAGTTCATATTCCACCTTTGGTGGGAATTGAGGATGAACGGTTCGCTTCACCAATTCGCACTTCTCAAGGAGACGCAGCTGTTGCGACAACATACGTTGTGAAATGCCGGGGACGGCGGGTTCAAGCTCAGAGAACCGCCAGATAGGGCGCGCGAAGAGCCGGTTTAAAATAACGATCTTCCATTTGCCTTCGAGAATTGAGAGCGCGGCCTCAACCCTCTTGGCTCTTTCGAACTCGAAGGGAGTCGCCCTGAGATCTGAAGATTCGGCGATTTTCTCCGTAACTAACAAGTCCGTTCGTATACCCATCGCGCATCCAATCCTGAGTTTGAGAAGCTTCTCCAGAATATCCCGGTGGGTGGCTTCGATACAGGAGGATGAAATGGCGCAGGTATGGTTAGTTACCGGCAGCTCTCGTGGTCTGGGTCGCGCAATTGTTGAAGCGGGCCTTGCTGCGGGCAATAAGGTGTTGGCGACAGCTCGGGACATTGATTCGCTGACTGAGCTGTCGGAACGTTATGGGGATCAGGTCAAGCCCTTCGCATTGGATGTGACCGACGAAGCAGGAGCAGCTAACGCGGTAAAGACGGCGCTCAATGTGTTTGGCTCGTTGGATGTGGTTATCAACAACGCGGGATACGGCAACATTTCGTCCGTCGAAGACACACCTCTGTCGGAATTCCGTGCACAAATCGAAACGAATCTCTTCGGAACGATTATTGTGACCAAGGCAGCTCTTACGTATTTTCGCGAAAAGAAAACAGGCCATTTCATTCAGTTTTCATCGGTGGGCGGACGGATCGGCCCTCCGGGACGTGGGCCTTATTCGGCGGCGAAATGGGGTGTAGAAGGCTTCTCTGAAGTGCTGTCACGCGAAGTAGCACCACTCGGTATCAAGGTCACAATTGTTGAACCCGGTGGGTTCCGCACGGACTTCGCGGGGAGTTCCACCGAACTGAGCGAAGGTCATTCCGCATACGACACGACTGTTGGAGCTACTGCAAGATTTCAGCGCAAATACAACGGGAAGCAGCCTGGTAATCCGAAAAAGGCGGCTCAGGCGATCATCCAGCTGACGCAGGAGCGAAACCCTCCGTTGCGACTGTTGCTCGGCAGCGATGCGTACGCCGCAGTGGAGAAGAACGATCTCGCGCGATTAGAGGAAGCACGAATATGGAAGGAACTCAGTGTCTCCACCGATTTTGAGACGGAGTGACGTAGCGGCGGACATCAGCCCGTAGTTGCAAGGGGCGGATTGGCGATCTATCCCAACAACAGAGTCAGGACAATGGTGCTCGAGGCCGGAAAGAAGAAACTCTCAACACCCTCGAAGGGTGCGAATTCAAAAACCAAGAATGGTGCGGATCGCTCCAGCGCCCTCGTCAGCATCCTCTAAGGAAGTTCACGATTTTGCTACTTGCCATAAAACCTTTGTTTTCTTAGGTTTTATGTCGGGGACGACGGGGCTCGAACCCGCGACCTCTGCCGTGACAGTCCACCGCTTTGAGGTTTTTCAACGACTTACAAACCCGTGGGGAACGCCTAAGACCACCGAAGTCGTACAAGACCTAGCTTTTTGTGGATCAGATTGTGGATCAGGTTTCCTCAGCCTTCCTGCGCTTCCTCGTCGGCGAGCGCGTTGCCCTGTTGGCAGCGGTTGAGCCAAGGGCCACTTGTCCGGAAAGGCGACTATGCCAAGACGCAAAATTCCTGTCATTGACAAGCGTGCGCGGACCACGAAGCTGCCACCACTCCGATGCTGAAATTGTACCAAACGAATGGGCCTAGCTAGGATGGTCGCCCCGAAGGCTGTCGACTTTCGCGAGAACGCGGAGGGACTCTATAGAAGATTTGCGTCCTCCGTCGAATTCGATCGGACCCAGGGCGCGTTCAGATCGAACTTCAAGTTCAGGGCTGGTGCCGGCGCTTCAAGTCAGCACCCAATCTGCGGAGCAAAAGCGCCCAGGTCAGCGTATCGCAGATGGATGAATCCGCAGTAATCGCAGAAATTCGTTGTTCGGTAGCACAAAAGCGGCACATTTTGGAGCTATGGTTAGTCATCCTTCGCATGCGAATAGATCAGGTGACGCACCTTTAGCTCGGTCGCGGCGTAACCGCGCAGTCGATCCTCAAGCTGACGATCTGCCTGGGTTTGCCGCTCGTGTTGACGCATGTGCTCCGCCCAGGAATTCACCAGGAACACTTCCAGATAATGGTCCGCAACCGCGGTGTCACGGAATATTCCCCATCGATACGCGCCGTCGCGGCGGCGCATGCGGCCATATTTGTGCACCGTTTCGAGGAACCCCTGTTCCCTCTCTCGAGGTACGACGTATTCGATCGTGACCAGGACCGGTCCTTGCAGCAGGTCGTCTGCAACTTCCTTGACCACGACGGGCATGCGCCAATGGTTCCAAGCACTCAGGTCCGCGGGCGAATCCGGAAGCTTTGCAAAGAGGGCAAGCACAATAGTCGCTGTGGTTCCAACGCCGGCGTAGAGCAGGGCCGCATGGACGCCAGCCCTTTGGGCTACAGCACCCCACGCAGCGCTTCCTAGTGCGAACGCCCCCTGATACACAAGGATGAAGATCGCGAGGACTCGCGCGCGCACCCAATCCGGCGCCAGGTTCTGCACCAAAGCGTTGATGAGAGAGATGAAGACTACCCATGCTGCACCTCCAACCAGCATGACGGGAGCGAGTGTGATCAAACTGTGTAAGCCGCTGGTCGCGATGAACGTCAACCCCAGAATCGCTACGCCGCCCGAGACGACCACTTCCGTTGACCACCTGGCACGAGCCGGTTGCATCAGGAGTGCGCCGGCAATGGCGCCAGCCCCAAAACACCCAAGCAATATCCCATATCCTATTGCCGACTTATTCAAGCTCTTGGCAACCGTCGGAAGCAACGCGAAGAGCGCGCTCGAGAAGAACATGACAATGCCGGTCCGGACCACCACAGTAATAATTGCGGGGGAGTGGCGGACATAGCGGAGAGCGGCGATGGTGGCGCCCTTCAGCGCCTCGGGAGGCGCGGTCCGCTTGCGAATGGGCCTCTTCCACCTGGCAATCACCAGAATGACTCCGGCGAATGACACAGCGTTCACCACAAATGCGGTGGCGACGCCCGCGGCAGCGATGACTATGCCCGCGAGCGCTGGACCAACCGCGCGAGCAAGGTTGAATTCGATGCCATTGAGTGCCGACGCGGCTGCAAGGTCCTTCCTCGGCACCAACTCAGGGAGAATCGCCCGCCAGGTCGGCGTTTCAAACGCATCACCGGCAGAGAGCGCGAACGTGAGCACCAGCAGCAGCCAGGGCGACATGACTCCCGCGATCGTCAGGACTGCGACGAGCAGCCCCACGACCATCATCCACGACTCAGTAAACAGGACCAGCTTGCGGCGATCGACGATGTCGCCAGCGGAGCCGGCGGGAAGAGCCAGCAAAAAGTATGGAAGCGAGGCGGCAGATTGCGTGAGTGCGACCCAGATCGGCCCGGCGCCGAGCGACACCATTAACCACGCGGCCCCTACATTCTGCATGAACGCGCCAATATCGGAGATGAGATCAGCCACCAGCAAATTTCGGAAAATCGAGACACGCAGGGGCCCTCGCAGGCTCAATGAGTTGCTTGCCGCAGGTTCCGTCGTGTCTGTCAATCGCACTTCTCCCTTGCTGTTGCGAAGTGTTGAGTCTGAGGTGACCCAGCGCGACCGATACGTGCTCTTCCCTTCCCCACCCCTCAGAACGCGCACGCCGCGTGGGACGAATGCGGTCCAATTTGTGAAGTGAGTCCGGTGGCACGACCGTTGCGCTGAAGGGACCCTGCGTCGCAAATGATCTTTATTGTGCCTGAAAAGTCAGCTTTAGGTAACTCCAGCCTTCAGACGGCGCGGAGTCTGCAGACCGTGAACCCTTCGTGTGTGGGTTACACCGTTTTTTGTTCGGAATTCTAGACGAGGCAATCTAATTCAGGGTCGCTGCGGAAGCTGGGATGCATCCCATCCGCCACCGAGAGCCTTAACCAAAAGTACGCTGGCCTCGAAACGTCGCTGCGTGATCTCTATGTCGTTACGTTGATTTTGCAAAAGAGCGGTCTGCCAGGTAATCACCTGGAGATAGGTATCGACGCCACCCTCGTAGCGCGTATTAAAGAGGTCAAGCGATAGCTGTGCCGAGGCCGTGGCGTCGCGCTGTTGCTGTGCTTCGATCTCGAGGTTGTGCAGCGCGTTCAGGTTGTCTTCAACCTGCTGAAATGCCGTCAGGGTGGTCTGGCGATAAGCGGCAACGGCGCCATCGTACTGCGCCAGGGCAATGTCGGAAGTAGCACGCCGGCGGCCGTGATCGAATAGGGTTTCGGATAGAGTGGGCCCTACGGCGAAGAAACGGCTAGGCCAGGAAAACCAGTTGATCGCGGATGTTCCCGCGAAGCCAAATACTTCCGACAGTGACAGCGTGGGGTAGTAGGCGGCCTGAGCGATACCGATCTGCTCGTTGGCTGCCGCCATGCTGCGCTCCGCTGAGGCGATGTCGGGGCGGCGCTCCAGCAACTGTGAAGGAAGCATTCCGGGGATCGAAGGAATCACAGGCGCGGCGACAGTGATCGGATCGGGTGGGAGAGTGAACGTCGCGGGCGGCTTGCCGATGAGGACGGCGATAGCATGTTCGTAAGCGGCACGCTGAATGTCGACATCGGTAGCCAGCGCCTGGGCGGCCTGGAGCTGTGTGCGCGCCTGGGTCACATCAGAGAGTGGCGACGCACCGCCGTTGTAGCGGTCCTCGGTGAGTTGGAGTGCGCTTTGAAACGCCTTGACCGTATCATCGAGAAGCCTGCGCTGGGCATCAGCCGAACGCAGATCGAAGTAGTCAACCGCAAGCTCAGCATGCAACGAAAGCCGCGACGTCTCGAGGTCCGCAGCCGAGGCCTGTGCCTCTTCGCGCGCCTGCGCGACAGTACGGCGGACACGTCCCCAGAGATCGATCTCGTAGTCAAGGTCGAACGGAAGAGTGAGGTCGCCTTCGCCGGTGTTGGACCCTGAAATATTCAGGTATGGCTGATTATTGGAGTCGCGGACGGCTCCGACGCTGGGCGCGGCCCCAATCGTTGGCGCCTCAGACGCACGGTTGAAGCGGACGGCCGCGCGGGCAGCACGAAAACTCGCTTCCGCCTGTTGCAACGTCTGGTTGGCTGGATCGATCTGCGCTTCGAGCGTGTCAAGCTGTGAGTCGCCGAAGAGGGTCCACCAGTCGCCCTTCAATCGCGCGTCGCTGGGTTGCGCGGGCTTCCATCCATCCTCCGGCTTAAAATTCTCGGGCAACGGCTCTTTGAAAGACGGAGCGAGGGGTGCAGTGGGGCGCACATATTTCGGTCCCACAAGGCACCCCGTCAGCGCGAGGCCAAATCCTGCCGCGAGCGAGGCGACTGCCGCACGCCGGATGAGTGCCGCGATCATGGTTGGCCTCCTACACTGACGATTCGCGGATGTACTTCCATCCCGCTGGCCAGTGAATCGGAAGGATCGAGGATGACTTCGTCCGCGACTGTGAGGCCGGAAGTAATCTCGACCGAGTTGCCGAAGTCGTGGCCGATGGTGACGGGCACAAGCTGGACGTGGTCGCCTCGAACGACACCGACACGAAGGCCCTCCTCGCGGAACAGCAGCGCGTTGGAGGGTATAGTTACTGTGTTTCCGATAGGGGGTAGATGGAAATGGACGAAGACATAGGCTCCGGGACGCAGCACGTCCTTCGAGTTGTCGATATCCACCTCGACGTTAAGAGTGCGCGTGGACTGGCTGATGGCGCTGGCATTGCGCACGATGGTGCCGGGAATACTCTTGCTGGGATCGGAGTCCTGTGTGAGCGTCGCACTGTCGCCGTCATGAATCGCATCGGCGTCCACTTCGGGCACTGCGACATAGACGCGCAGTTCGCCGGTCGCGTCCATGTGGAACAGCTCGCGTGGATTGTTAGAGCTGGAACCTGCGTCAATGAGGTCGCCGATGTCGGTGTTGCGCGCGGTGATTACGCCATCAAACGGCGCGACGATGCGCTCGTAGTTCTGCAACTGCTCGAGGCGGCGCACGTTGGCCCTGCTTGCGTCGACAGCGGCCTGCGCCGCGATGTAATTGGCGCGGGTCTGGTCGGCCTCCTGTTGCGAGACGGCATGCTTAGCCAGCAGCGCCTGCCAGCGGTTGCTGGTGACATCGGCCAGGTTTGCGTTGGCCTGCATGCGCTCCAGTTCGGCGCGCGCTTGGTCCAGTTGCTGGTCGATCTCGGGTGTCTCAATCTCTGCCAGAAGATCACCTTTGCGTACATGCGCGCCAATGTCGAAATACCACTTCTTCAGATAGCCATTAGTGCGCGAATAGATCGGTGTATCAGTGAATGCCTGGACATTGCCTGGAAGCGCGAGATCGTCGGCCTTCGATCCCTCCAACGGATGCATTACGTTGACTGTAAGAACTGCGGCAGCCTGGGTGGAGCGAGCAACCGACGCCTCATTCGCCGCGCGCACATGAAGTCCCCAGGCAATTGCAAAGATCAGCGCAACTACAAAGATGATGCCTACAATCTTCCGGCCTCGAGAAGCATGAGCTGGCGTCTCAGCGTTTCTTGCTTCACCGCCCACGGAAGGAGCAACTGCATGCTGATCGGCCGGTGCCGCTTGATCCTTTGCGGATGCGGTCTCTTCAACGTTGGCTGTTCGATTGCTACTGCTCATGCGTGTTCCTCCACAAGCTGCTTCTCCATTCGCATTCGTTCGCTATTCGCCGAGCCGTGAATGAGCGCATATACGCAGGGAACGAAGAGCAAAGTTGCGACCGTTGCGCAAAGCAATCCGCCGATCACAGCGCGGCCGAGCGGCGCATTCTGTTCGCCTCCATCGCCCAGTCCAAGCGCCATGGGGACCATGCCGATGATCATGGCCAGCGCGGTCATGAGAACGGGACGGAAGCGCGTGGCGCCAGCCTCAACGGCCGCGCGAATAGCGTCGCCATGCTCATCGAGGCGAATATTGGCAAACGAGACGACAAGGATGCTGTTGGCCGTCGCCACGCCCATGCACATAATGGCGCCCATAAGAGCGGGCACTGACAACGTGGTTCGCGTGAGAAAAAGAAACAGCACGATTCCGGCAAGGGCCGCGGGCAGCGCAGTGATGATGATGAACGGGTCAGTCCAGCTTTGGAAGTTGACGACGATGAGCAGATAGACCAGCACGATGGAGAACACGAGGCCGCCGAGCAGGTCGGCGTACGAACTGCGCATCGTGTCGACCTGGCCTTTAAGAGTGACGAACGTTCCGCGCGGCAGCGACTTCGCGTTGGCCTCGAGGATCTTTTCAATCTGCCGGCTCACGCTGCCCAGGTCGCGGTCCTGCACGTTGGCATAGACATCGACAACGCGACGGATGTTGTAATGATTCACGACCTCCATCTCATGCCCACGGTTGACACCGGCGAGGTCGCTCAAGATTTCGGGATTCGCCGGAGTACCCACGGCCGGCGTGCCCGGGGTTGCACGGTTGATGGGAATGTTGTCGAGATCCTGCATCGTGTCCATTTTGTACTGCGGCGTCTGCGCCACGATGTCGTAGGTCACCATGTTGTTCCAATTGAGAAAGAACATGGGCGTCACCTGGAAGCTGCCGCTCAGCGTGTTGAGCACACTCGTCGAAACATCCTGCTCTGTGTAGCCGCCCTGAGCAGCCTTGGTACGATCCACACTGACTTGGAGCGTGGGATAGTCAAACGGCTGTTGGATGCGAAGGTCGGTCAGGCCTGGAACCTGGCGCAACTGGCCAAGAATCTTGTCCGCCTGTGCCTTGCTGGCCTCCGCATCGTTGCCTTCAATCTGCACGTCGATGGGCGCCGGCAATCCGAAGTTCAGAATCTGCGTCGTGATGTCGGCGGGCAGCGTGTAAAAGGTCGCGGCGGGAAACATACGGGGCAGGTTGCGCCTGAGCGCGCGCACATAGTCCGCTGTTGGCTCGTGATTCGGCTTGAGCGAAACCAGAATGTCGCCATCGCCCGCGCCGAGGGTGCCGTTGGTCAGGTGCTGCGTGTTCAGGGCGCTGTAAGGCAAGCCGATATTGTCGAGAATATTGTCGATCTGCGAAGACGGGATTTCATCGCGGATCTCTCCCTCAACGAGATCGAACAAGCGCGCCGTTTCTTCGATGCGCATACCAGAAGGCGCGCGCACATGGAGAATGAACTGCCCGCTGTCTGTTTGTGGGAAAAAGTCTTCGCCAAGGAACGGTACAAGAACGAAGACGGCGAGACAGAGTCCCAGGAACGAAGGAATGAATATGCGGCGCCTTAAGACAAGTCCCTGAAGAAGCATGTGGTACTGCTCGCGCACGCGCTCGAACCCCCGCTCAAAGCCCCGATGAAAGCGCGCGAAAAGTCCCCGCGCAGTGGTGGCACTATGCTCGTTCGTGCGCAGAAGATACATGGCCAGCGTGGCCACCAGAGTTCGGCTCAACACGTAGCTTGCAAGCATGGCGAAGACGACCGCTTCCGCCAGTGGCACAAAAAGATAGCGCGCCACTCCGCCGAGGAAAAACATCGGCAGGAACACAATGCAGATACAGAGCGTCGAGACCAGTGCCGGCACCGAAATCTGCGACGCGCCATCAAGAATGGCCTCGCGGAGGGCGTGACCTTGCTCAAGGAAGCGCTCAATATTTTCAATGGTGACCGTGGCATCGTCGACGAGAATGCCGACAGCCAGCGCCAGACCGCCGAGCGTCATGGTATTGATGGTTTCGCCTATCAAGCCAAGAATAATCACTGACGTCAGAATCGACAGTGGAATCGAGACCGCAATGATCAACGTCGATCTCCAACTGCCCAGGAACACAAGAATCATCACCGCTGTCAGTGCGGCGGCGATCACGGCCTCGCGGATGACTCCCTGCACAGCAGCGCGTACGAAGACGCTCTGATCGCTCAGGGGTGTCATCTTCAACTGCGGCGGGACTGTGCTCGCCACGCGCGGCAAAATTCCACGAATGCCCTTTACGACGTCCAGCGTCGAGGAATTGCCGCTCTTCAGAACCGAGATCAGCACGCCGCGGCGGCCGTCTGCGCGCACGATGTTGGTCTGCACCTGAAATCCGTCACTAACACTGGCGACATCGCGCAGATATATGGTTGTGCCATTGACTTGTTTGAGAGGGATATTCGCCAGATCTTCAACCGTACGTGGCGACCCGTTGGTCCTGACGTCATATTCCGACTGGCCGATCTTGATCGTGCCCGAAGGCATGACGACACTCTGCCGCGCCAACGCATTCAGCACGTCGGCCGGAGCGATGCCCTTGGACTGCATCGCGGCCTGGTCCATGTTGACGACAATCTCCCGCTGCTTGCCGCCATAGGGTGATGGCACCACCGCGCCAGGAATCGTGATGAGCTGCGTGCGGATGAAGTTCGTTGCGTAGTCGTTCAACTGCGCCTCAGACAGCCCTTCGCCCGAGATACCCAATTGCAGGATGGGCACGCTTGAAGCAGAGAAGTTGATGATCTGCGGGGGCAGTGTGCCCGGAGGGAGCTGCCGCAACATGAACTGCGACGCCGCCGTGACCTGAGCGTTCGCCGTATCGAGCGACGCTCCGGGCTGCAAGTACACTTTTACAATCGATTCGCCATTGTAGGTTGTCGATTCGATGTGCTGGATGTTGTCGACAAGCGTGGTCAAGGCCTTCTCGTAGGGTGTCGTTAAACGCCCTTCGAGTTCTTCAGGATTGAGGCCGGTATATGTCCAGCCGACCGAAACTACCGGAATATTGATGTTCGGGAAGATGTCGGTGGGCGTGCGCATGATCACAACTGGCGCAGCGATGAGAATCAAGAGCGCGAGAACGATGAATGTGTACGGTCGGTTGAGAGCAATTTTGACGATCCACATGCTGTCTCCTTGTGCTCCCTTCTGCGGTGATCCCGGCGTCATTGGCCTTCAGCGGCGTTGCGACACGATTGACTTGGCCTACATCTTTATTTGCACGATTCATGCCATTCGGTTTCTCTTCTAGAATCAGTAGTTATAAGGTGCAAGCTAGTCAGGCGTTTCCCGCTTGTGTCAGAGGGCCGACAGTAAATGACGAATGGGATTTATGGAGCCCGGTCCCATCGCATTGAATGGGCCGCAGCCAAACTTGCCCAGTAATTGCCTCGTCTATTCAGACAAGAGCCAAGAGCCTTGATTGGGTGAGCGTCGAGGATTTTCAAGGAGGTTGCTGTCATGCGAATTCGATCATTCGCGCTTGTATTCGGGGTAATGCTCATGCTCGGGCCCGTCGGTCCGGCATAGCCCAGAACAACGGAGCACCGCAAGCCTCGGCGAGCCAGGAGCTTCAGCAGATCCATTCGTCGCAATCGATCGACCAGGAGCTGTCACGCTTAACCAAAGACCTGGAGTTAACTACGGAACAACAGCAATCAGTCAGAAAGTTGCTTCAGGAGCATCACGACAAGATTCAAGTCCTGCTCGATGGGAATCCGGACGCGTCGCGCCAAGTGCTCGGTCCGCAGATTCACGCTATCAGCGATGAAACGCACCGCGAGATACATAATTTGCTGACCGATCGCCAGAAAGAACTGGAAAAGGCGATGCGGCAACGCGAAGATCGTGGCGAGGAAAACAGGCGACCCGCTCCTCCCGAGGCAGAGTCGCCGAGGCCATCACCTTCGATCCACTGAGATGCGAATCGTAACTCGCGCTTGTTCTATCCAATCCGATTAAGTCATCTGGAATGCACGACAGAAATCCCGGGGCTCGAAGTTCTGCTCTCGGCCGTGGCGGCCTTGGGTGGCGACACCAGGATGGGCAAAATCATGGACACCGCTACGATGCCCGCGATCACATGGAGACCGCTTGTATACGAACCGCTGCTTTGCCGCATATGTGCGATTAGCAAAGGACCAAAGGCACTCGCGGTACCCCACGCCGTGAGCATGAGTCCGTAAATGGGCCCAACGTTCTTCGACCCGAAGTAGTCGGCGGTAAAGGCCGGCATAGTGCCGAACCCGCCACCGTAGCACATCAGGATAATGAATGACAGGACCGTAAGCATTGTCACCGATGACATGCTCGGCAGTATCCAAAAGAGTCCCACCTGAAGCAGGAACATGGTCACGAACGTCCATCGCCTGGTGATTGCGTCGGAGATCCAGGCCCAGAAGATTCGGCCCACAGCATTGCCGATGCTAGCCACGCCGACCATTCCCGCGGCCACAACGGCGCCGACCTTGGCGATCTCCTGAAACATGGGCGACTCTTGTGAAATGACCGAGATGCCTGCCGAAGTATTCAGGAACAACAGCAGCCACAACGCCCACCACTGCCACGTCTTCAGGGCGCCGCCGAGTGTGTAGTCTTTTGCCGCGCGCTGTTTGGTCTCGGTAGCGGTGGGAACCCAACCCTCCGGCTTCCACCCATCTGGCGGGTTCTGCATGAAATAGCCAGTGGCCATGGAAATTACGAGATATGCGATACCGAGATAAGCGAATGTCTGCAAAACACCTACACTTTGAATCAGTCGCGTAGCTATAGGTGCAAAGACCAAAGCACCAGCGCCAAAGCCACCAACGGCAATTCCAGTGATCAGACCTCGGCGATCCGGAAACCACTTCACCAGCACAGCTACGGGAACGATGTAACTGAATCCAACTCCGATTCCCCCAATGAGCCCGTAACTCAGGTAGAGCCACCAGAGCTTGTTAGCGGAGAAGCTTGCCAGGAAGACACCCAGGCCGTAGAGAAATCCGCCAGTGAGCGCAACAACGCGGGGCCCTTTCTTGTTCAGCCAAAGACCTCCGAGGAAACAGGCGACTCCCAGGACAAAGATGGAGATGGTAAAAGTGAGCGTTACTTCCTCAATGGACCAATGAAATTGCTTTGCGAGTGGAACCCGGAAAACGCTCCACGCATATACAGCTCCAAGGGCCATTTGCATCAGGAATCCGGCTGCCGCGATTCCCCAACGATTCGTGTTCGTTCTGGTTTCAGTCATTTGCAACTCCCACGCAATTTGATTTGCTCTCCCAGCTTCTCGAGGAAGCGGTTGACGAGTGCGATACTTCTGCGCAGTTCTTTGTGACGGAATTGATTGAGAAGTGAAAACAAGCCTGGCGGTTCGATAACGGGCTTCTCGTAGCATCCGAGCGTTTGGCTGGCTGCCGTCGCCACACACTGGAGTACATCAGGATTGATTGACACAAGCACTTTGACGAGAATCATCGTGTTGCGAATGGCGCGAATGGCTTCATCTGACTTGGCGGCATCAACCGCGGTTTCAATCAGCTTGTCGCTTGCCGAAAGCGCACCGCGCATTAGTTGGAAGACGCCGTGGTCGTGTAGTTGCTGAAGCAACTCATACGAATCGAGCAAGGCCTCTGCGTGCTTAACCGGCGCTTGTTCGAGCCGCTTGCGCAACTCTTCGCGGGGATCGCGGGACGGTAATTCCAGCGGGATGGGTCGAGCCATATTTCTCTCCTTGTAAGCAGGCGTGGCTATCGAGTCCGGATCTGAACCAGTTGGTCGCCGGGCAGGCGATAATCCTTGCGCCTCCACTTACGCTCTACCTCGACACCTGTTTGCGGTGTCGGATGTCCGTGCCGGGAGTTCGTACGCGGTAGCGGATCGTCGCCGATCTCGCCCAACACCTTGAGTTGCACGGACGTTTCCTTGTAGGCGGGGGTGTGGGTCACTTTGTCGGTGTGGCTGCTGGTGAGACGGTTCACAGCCTCATCGGTGGAGTTCATGGGCATATACAGCTCTTTACCCGCCACTCTTGTCGTCACTTCGGCTTGAGCTCGCACCTTGCCATAGCGCGAAGTCAACTGCAACCAACTGCCCGTCTGGATTCCCCGTTCGCTGGCAAGCTCTGGCGAAACTTCAATAAAGGTGCTCGGAGTCTTTTCGCGAATACCTTCAGTACGATAAGTCATGTTGCCTTCATGAAAGTGTTCCAGAAGGCGCCCGTTGTTCAGGTGCAGGTCGTACTCGGCATCCTGCTGATCGGTAGGCTCCGACCAGGGAACGGGGTAGAACCTTGCCTTGCCGTCGGGAAAATCGAAGTTCTTTGTGTACAGCAGGGGCTGGTCGCTGCCATCCTCAGCCACCGGCCACTGAAGTGTCTTATAACCTTCCAGGCGCTCGTACGTGACGCCGGCAAACAGCGGAGTGAGGGCTGCGATCTCGTCGTAAATCTGAGAGGGGTGCTCGTACTTCCAGCCTGCGCCAAGCCGATTGGCAATGTCCTGGATAATGATCCAGTCTGGACGGCTTTCTCCCAGAGGCTCAAGAGCCTGATAAAGGCGCTGGATGCGTCGCTCGGTGCTGGTGAAGGTTCCATCCTTTTCCAAACTCGGGCTGGCGGGCAGAACCACGTTCGCAAAGCGGCAGGTCTCACTGAAAAACATCTCCTGCATTACGAAGAAATCGAGCTTGGACAGCGCATCCGCAACGTAGTTCGCGTTGGAATCCACCAGGCTCATCTCTTCGCCGAAGACATACATCGACTTGAGTTTGCCTTCGTGGATGGCGTCGATCATCATGTGGTTGTCGAGTCCCGGCTTAGGAGGCAAGGTAACGTTCCACGCCTTCTCAAACTTGGCCCGAATCGCCGAATCAGCTACGTCCTGGTAGCCGGGGAAGAAGTTCGGCATCGCGCCGTGATCGCTGGCTCCCTGCACGTTGTTATGTCCTCGCAGGGGATACGCGCCCGTTCCGGGTTTCATGTAATTTCCGGTCGCGAGAAGAAGGTTAGAGATGGCCGTCGAGGTATCGGAGCCCATGGAATGTTGCGTAACGCCCATGGCCCAGAGAACGCAGACGCCTTTGGCCTCTGCAATCATATGCGCAACTTTTGTCAGGGTCTCAACAGGAAGTCCGCATCGTTCGCTGGCCATTTCGAACGTAAACGACTCCAGGCTCTTTTTGTACTCACCGGCGCCATTGACCCACCGATCGATAAATTTCTGGTCGGCTAGTCCGTTGTCGAGAATATATTTGGTCACCGCAGAGAGCCAGATGAGATCGGTTCCGGGGCGTGGATGGAGGAATACGTCGGCGCGCTCCGCCATCTCGTTCTTGCGCAGGTCAGAGACGATCAGTTTCTGGCCGTGCATCTTGTGTGCGCGTTTCACTCGCGTTGCAATCACCGGATGGCTCTCGGCGGTGTTGCTGCCGACAATCACTACCAGTCCTGCTTTTTCAATATCGGTGATCGAGCCGGAGTCGCCGCCATAGCCAACTGTCCGGAAGAGCCCTGTGGTGGCCGGCGCCTGGCAGTAGCGCGAGCAGTTATCCATATTGTTGGTGCCAATGACAGCGCGCGCCAGCTTTTGCATGAGATAACTTTCTTCGTTCGTGCACTTAGAAGAAGAGATGAAAGCCAGCGAGTCGGGGCCAGTAGCGGCCTTGATTTCGGTGAACCTGCGCGCCACAAGAGTCAGTGCTTCATCCCAGGTAGCCTCGCGGAAAGCGTCCCCTTCGCGGATGAGTGGCTTGGTGAGCCGGTCCGGACTGTTGATGTGCCCCCAGCTAAACTTGCCTTTAATGCAGGTCGAAACTCCGTTG
>Ga0182024_10014211_pt1 | contig 15416 bp, 18 predicted proteins | sample P32metaG_FD_120480 | JGI IMG/M metagenome (GOLD analysis project Ga0182024, IMG submission 120480) | Permafrost microbial communities from Stordalen Mire, Sweden - P3-2 metaG (Illumina Assembly) | ecosystem: Environmental > Terrestrial > Soil > Wetlands > Permafrost | place: Sweden: Stordalen... | reverse complement strand
ATTCTCCACGATAGTCTCGTTATCTTCATCGGGCTGACCCTTACCCAACATGGCTGCCGGGACCTGCTGGATTTTTCCCCTTCAGCTTATGTGTGGTACCACCCGCCGGTGTCGGTTCAGGCGTACCCGCCCCAGTAGGGGAACCCGGATTCGAATTCTGGCTCTCCGACGCATTGATCCGCGTATTCGGATCCACGATATTTCCCAGCACCTGGGCCGGCGTCTGCAGTTGCCCGCTAGCGATTTCAGCCTCCTGTATCTGGATTTCCTTTAGAATCTCATTCCACGACGGGAGACGCCCCCTGAAACCCATCACCAGCAGCGATGTCGCCACCTCCTCCTTTACCCGAAAGTTCCGCACGGGCCCCGGCGTCTTTGCGCCCGCCGGCACCACCACCACTTGCCCCGCATGGACGATCACCCGTTTCCCATTCGGCAGGGTGACCAGCCCATTCCCCTCCAGCACCAGCAGCTTGAAATCGCCCGCCTTCGTCACCACCACGATAATCGTCGTCCCCAGTACCGCCGCCGTCGCCGCCACCGTCCTCACCTCCCCTCCACCTTTTCCGCTTGGCGTTTGAAACAACACACTCCCCTCTTTCAGGTTGATGACCCGTTCCTTTGGCTCAAATGAAAAAAGCGAATTCGCTCCCACGCGCGTCACGCTCTTATCATCCGCCACCATTTCCGAGCGCGAAGCCGCCCCCGTCTTCATGATCTGCGGCGTCTGAAACATCGCATCCGTCCTGGCTGGCGCCCCGTGCCTGGCCTCCGCGTCCAGCACGCTCACATCGTTCACCACCTCAGTGATCTTCGCGTGGTCTATCGGCGCTCCATAATCCTCCGCCAGCAAGACAAAAAAGATAAGGCCGGCAAGGCACCGCAACAGGGATTTTTGAAAAAAAAGCGGACGGCGCATTGGTCTCCCGGATCAACCCACACATTGGAAACTCCCCGCCTTTTGCGTCAAGCCTTTTACATCATTTCTCCGTCAGCGTCCACGCTCCGTCCCACTCCGCGCCCGGAGGATTTGCCAGGCATGCCCGGCATTCCGCCAGATACATTTCGCACAGCTTGTCCTTCCCTCCCATTCCGGCCAGCACCGCTTCAAACCCCGCCTCCGCCGCGCGAAAATCCCGGTTCCGGTACAGCTCCAGCGCCGCGCCATGCGCCTCCAGCCATGCGGGACAGGGCGACCCCTTCGCCCCCAGCGGCGTGAATATCCTGATGGCCCTCGCCTTCCCCACTAGTTTGACCAACCCGACTTCCCGGTAATGAAACTCCTCCCGTGTCAGCTCCTCCACGCTCCCTCCCGCCAGGATCCTGCACCCGAATTGTTTCGTCGCCGATTCCAGCCGCGCCGCCGTGTTTATCCCGTCGCCGATTGTCGTAAACTCCATCCGCTGCGGGTGCCCGAGCGATCCCACGATGACCTCGCCATGACTTATCCCAATCCCGGTCTGGAGCTGGAGCCGCCGTGGATTTTTTCTCCATTCCACATTCAGCTCATCCAGCGCCACCGTCATCTTTAGAGATGTTCGTATCGCCTGCCTCGCCCCTTCCGCCGGGTCCACTGTGTGAGTATTCCCCCAGATCGCCATGATCGCATCGCCTATGAACTGTTGCAGACTCCCATCCGCCCTCAATACCTCCTCCACCATCCCGTAAAAATACTCATTCAATTGCTCCACAAGGTCACCCGCGTCCACCTTCTCCGTCATCGTCGTAAATCCCCGAATGTCGGAGAACAACGCCGTAACCCGCTTCTTCTGGCCCAGCAGCATCCTTTCAAATTGCTCCCGCTCCGATAGCACCAACTCCGCCACACTCCTCGATACATACCTGTCCAGCACGGAGCGAATCCGCGCCCGCTCCAGTTGCTCCAGCAGGAAATTGAATACCACCCCAAAAATCGTCGGCCCGCAAAACGCCGCGAGCGGCGCCACCATTGGTATCACCATCCCCTCTTTCACAAACATCCATTGCGCCGCCGCCATGAACAATACGATCCCGCCCGCCACGAAACCACTTAGCGCCAGCGCATGAGTCATCTTTAGGCTGGCCCACACCCCCGCCAATGCCAATGGAATCGAAAGCGCCAGCCCCATCCAGTCCGGAGTCTCGCTGAGCGGAGTCCCCCGCAGCAGGCTTCCCGCGATCTGCGCATGTATCTCCACCCCCGGCATCGGGCCGTACGGAGTACTGTGTTCATCATGAAACATCTCCGCCACCGGCCCCACAAACACTATCTTATCCTTGAATATCTTCCCATAGTCATACTCCGCGTTATGGAGGAAGAGCCGGTCCATGAATATCTCTTCTATTGGATAGTAGTTATAAGTGGTTCCTGGTCCCTGATAATTGATCAAATGCGTGCCGTCCGGCAGATTTGCCTTCGGATTATACTTCATGACCGCCAGCCCCGCCATCGAGCTTATATCATGGCTGCTATCCGGGTGCCCATACTCGCTAAGTTCCGATGTCCAATACCAGGTTCGGCGTACCACCCCGTCCAGGATGTCAGCCTCCACAGTTGAGCATCCGGTGATATTCTCCTTGCTGGCCGCGACCAGGCTCGGCAACGGCGTCTCATATATCTGAGTGCGCCTGGTCGTATCCGGATTCTCTTCCACAAAGGCCGATCCGATCACCACCCGGTCTCCATATTTTTTGAGCGCCGCCGCGAAATCCCCATCCCCATCCGCGGCGTTGAGGAATACGAAATCGAGCACCACCGTCCTCGCCCCTCCCGCCATCAGCCGGTCCAGCAGCAGCGCATACACCTTCCGATTCCACGGGAACGAATGCTGCATCAATTGCAACGCCTCGGATGAGGCCACGTCCGAGGGCCTGTAATTCGACGGATCCAGCGTCGATGCGTTGATCCCGACAATCGCGCAATCCGGCGATGCCGGCACATTCCCCCGCAGCCGAAACCGAAAATCCACCAGCGCCTCCTCCAATTTTTGCCTGGGGATAAAGTCCGGGAACGGCGGGATCCGCGGCAGGCACACCGCCGCCACCGCCACCGCCAGCACCACCAGCGCCCGGTTCCGCCGCAGAATCCGCGGCCAATCGGTGTGAAAAAACGTCCGCTGGGCAATCACGTTTTTCACCCTATTCCGTGTCCCGCCTCCGTCCAACCCGAAAAGAATTTGTTGCGACCGGCCCGATTCCTCCATATTTTTCTCCTCCCTCAGAAGAAGACGCGCGGTTAGCTCAGTGGTAGAGCACTACCTTGACACGGTAGGGGTCACAGGTTCGAACCCTGTATCGCGCACCATTCCATTTTTCTGACCCGGCGTGACTGCGAGCGCCAGCTTGTGACAATCGCTTGTATTCATGCGGGTTTCAGCGCCGCTCTGCATTTTCGGCGTCGTGACAGCCTGTGACCCGTTTTGACCCGCCGGGACTAAATCGTGTGACGCTATGTGTGACGTAGCGAGTGACGGGTTGCCGCCCGGGACGGTCAAAAGTTGCACCGTCTCATCCGCCGGCAGCCGGCTCGTGTCCGTGTACGTCTGATCGCTCAATCGCCGGTCGCTGTGGCGCATCATCAGCATTATCACGCGGAGGGGGACGTTCAACCGCTGCAAGTTCGTGCAGAAGGTGTGGCGCAGGGAGTGGAAATCGACTATCCGGCCCTCGGCATCCTTGGGCGCGATGCCCGCCGCCCACAGATCGCTCTTAAACTGGCCGCGCAATCTTAGGTGGGGCTCGAAAACCTTCTCGTCCACCTCCCACTCGCGCCCGGCCAGGAACGCCCGCAATTGCACGGCTACGTCCCGGTGCAGCGGCAGGGAGGCTTCCTTCCGGTTCTTTGTCGTTGCGGCCCGCGCCACGATCTTAGGTGAGGCGTCGTCAAGGCGGATGTCCCCGCGCTCCACTTCCCGCAGCTCGCCCAAACGCAAGCCGGTAGTCGCTGCCACGAGATAGACGATGCCGCGTTCTCCCGATTTCTCCACCAACCGCTCAAGCTCCTCGTCAGTCAGAGCCCGGCGTGGGCGCCGCTTGTCCTCATTGGCTGGCAGCAGATCGAGGGAGCGCAGCGGATTCGCTCCAATCCGGCCTTGCTTCGCCATCCAGTTGAAGAGAGTGCGAATGGACACGAGGAAATCGTTCAGCGTCTTTGGCGAGAGGTCGCTACCACTGACCCATTGCACGTAATCTTCCGCCTTCACGTCTTTAGCGCAGGTCCACCGACATTCCTTGATGAGACGCAGCACCCGGTTCCGAACGCCAACCAGGTATTGGTCATCCCGCGTCCGGTCCTTCGCTTCGAGCCAGTCTTCCAAGTGATCCTTCAAGGGCCGCGCGGCTGCCTCCCGCTCGACTTTGGGCGCGATCAGTCCCGCCGCCTCGCGCTCCTTTTCCGCGATCAGATCAGCAAGCCGCTTCTTCGCCACTTGACGATCAGCGCAACCGAGCGGGACTTGTGTCAGGCTCGTTTCTCCGTCGAGGCGATACCGTCCGCTGTAGGTCCGCGCTCCTTTTCGTTTGAAAACATAAGATGTCATAATCTTAATCCTCAGGCAGTCCTTGCTTTTTGAGAAATTCCCGCACCGCTGCATGGGACAAGAACGAGCGGGACCGCACCTTGATCGGCTGCGGCAATTGGCCGTCATCGATGAGCCGGTACACCGTTCGCACGCATACCCGGATCATGGCGGCTACCTCTACCAATGTGAGCAGTTCACTTTGCATCGGCGGCCTCCTCCTCTTGCTGTTGTTTCTCGAAAACGCCCAGCGTCATTAGGCGCAGATCTGACGGAAGCTCGAACCAATCTTCCGCCAGTCGATCTCGCGCGGCCTCATAATCCCGGAGCGCCTCCTCGGTCTCCTCTCGCGATCCCGGCCAGATTTCGGGTGGCTTGTCTTTGATGACTCGGAAGAAATCAGCGTCTCCAAGCAAATCCTCCACGCTCGCACCGTGAGCCGCAGCCACAACACGCGCTGCTGGCTCAGCCCTTTCGAGAATTGCCAGAGCGTGCTTTCCCGGCTCGCGAAGAGCCTTTGCGATGGTGACAGCACTAAGCTTGACGCCGTGCTTTTCCTGCAAATAGGCACTGATTGCCCGGGTGCTCATGCGCTTTGCAGCCGTGTAAATGTAAGGAAACAAGGAGGTTGCCAGCCCCCGGCCGGGAATCTCCTGCTCTTGGGAATGCGCCACTAATGACGCTCCAATTTCCGAGATGTCGAATTCGTTCATAGAACACAATATTTACGAGGTTTACATTGTTTCAAGGCAAATTTTAAAAATTATTTTGGGATTTGTCCTTTTCATCAACGTTCGGCAGGTCCGATGGCATGCGCGTTTGCGCACATTTCCCTCCATTTGCCGAACTATGCCGGTACTACACGATTCCCGGGGCGGTTAGTCGCCCGATTTCGATAGCTAGCCGCTCCGCTTCCTCCTTCAATTCCACAATCTCTTTTTCAAGCAGAGCCGTCTGTTTTGCGGCAATGGTATCGAGCATCTCGGGCATGTGCGTGACCATCTGGTACAATTCGTACTCGGGACTTTTATGGAGCTGTTCATGACACTCCAGAACTGCGCTAATCTCCTTCTCTAGGCCCTTCAGGAGCTTTTCCAACCGCGCCAGTTGGTCCTCGTCATGAAAATCCAAGTTTGTCCAACCCATCTTCAAAATAAAGCCGTGAGGATCATTGGCAATTGCTCTAAGCGTGTCCATGTCACCAGTGTCTTTCGCTCGGTTTATTGCGGCGGTAAGCGCGCCATACGTTTCAAGCTTGCTGGATTCCTGGGCAAAACGGTCAGGATGGTAGAGCTTCACTAGATTCTTCCACAGCTTGCTCAACTCAGCCTGCTCACTAGCCGTAATATCCTTTTTCGCCGCAAGCGTTTGGGCTGTTTCCTCATACTCGCGCTCAGTCCTGGCCTCAGCCTCTTTGCAATCCTTCTTCACTCGCTCTACAGATTCTTGGCTGCCACCAAGCAGAGCCTTGATGAACTCTCGTCGATAACCAACAATCACCCGTAGGCGGTCCCGTTCCTGGTTGTGAATCCTAAGAATTTTGAATAGACCCGCCTGCACTCCGTCCACCTTGGCCTTTTCAACCGTGTATGCCGTTTCCAATTCTGCCAAACGGGTCCGTGCGTCGTCCACAAGTGCCCGGAGTTTTCGCGCTTCACTGGTATCATTGCTGCGAGAGGTAATCGTGCGCATTTGGTGTTCGATGTCGATGATCGCCAATTCTAGCCCACGGCATCGCGGTCGTCCCGTCTTTTAACAATCCTGTAGCCAAGGCTCCGCAAGTATTCCTCGTAGTTCTGGTAGGCTGCTTCGGGTTGTGCCTTGTCGGTTTGGAGCCGCTCGAAGACGCTTTGCGGCAATAATCCCCACTGATCGTTCCCACATTCGCCATTTTCCGTTAACACCCACCCGTCGCAAATAGGATCATAAACATCCCTCATTTTCGTGTTCTCAATATTGAGCCGAACCAAAAGATTCCCCCTGCAATCGATGGACCGCAATGTCCAACTATTGCTGAGGTCAATCTCTCGAAGACAATTATATGAGCAGATCAATTCCCTGAGTGCCGGGACAGAGGAGAGGTCGAGATTCGCCAGCAAGTTTCGGGAACACGACAGGAACTCGAGGATCGGAACACCGGATAGATCGAGATTTCTTATTTCCAAGCCGTCAACGGAAAGCACGCGAAGCTTCGGCAGGGTTGGAGCAAACTCCAGGATGGAAGCGGGTGCGTTCCGATGGGAAACAATTTTGAAATACTCGATTTCCAAACCTTCCACCCATTGAAACGTCGTCAGTGGCAGCAACTCAAAATCCCAACTAATATGTATTATTTTTCCATTGCAAAATTGGGTTTCCTTTCCTTGCAGCGAGTCGAAGAGCTCTTCCTTCCCATAGGGATCGAACGGCAAAGCATCCATTCCTCCCCATTTTGATGGATCAACCAACCGCCGAATGACTTCCTCTGGCTCAAACCCCAAGGCATTCGCCCAAAGGAGAATCTGACGGTAGTCAGGTCCGCACCAATGATACACACCGATGCTAAAAACTGCCTCCTGCCGGGCCAGCGCAAGACTTCCGGCCACAATCTCGGATAAAAGCCGTCCCATTGGCACCGATTTCGCGAGCGGAGTCGCCGGAAGCGGAATCAACGATGAGGAGTCGCCATCAGTTCCCATCGGTGTATTTCATCAGAAAAGCCAAGGAAGGCGCAAATCCCATTTTGCGGTGGAGGGCCGTTCCTCTCGATTCATCATTACCGCCAAACACAAGGGCAGGCCCGTATGGGGACTCACATTTTCTCGGCGAGGAGACGGAAAAACTTCGGCGGGACATTGACAACCGGTCCGAAACAGAGCTGTCCATCTCGATCAAGCACCATCGCTTTCCGGAATCGCTCATTAAAAACGACGCCTGCTCCGGAACTCGTCATCGGGGGCGAAAACTGAACCGTAAAAAACTGAGGAAACTCCGACATGACCGTCCATTCAATGGCAGTCTCATGGAATCCATCGGTGGTCCGCGCAATAATTGATCTATTTTCAGGCACGATGTTGGAAACTACGCCACTTGGTCTATCTGTCAATTGGACAACCAGCGGCGTCAATGCGCAATAGACAAATCAAAATGGAGCCGCGATTGTACGGCCTTCGTCAAGCAGTTCCTCACGGCAGCACATCCAGTACGGTTTGTCGCCCGGCCCCAGGCCATCTTTCCATCCCTCTGTGATCGTCCGTATTTCCAGCCACTGCACCAGCCGCAATCGGTCCCGGAAATGCTTGTTGCCGATCCATGAGAACGCCTCTTTACACGCCCGGTAGATACGGCAGAACAGGGAATCAAAAACCACGTCCTTGACCTTCGTCCAGTCCCAATCGCCGAACCCGGCCCACATCCGCCAGCCCTTGAGGCATTCCGGGCGGTCCTTCGAGAGATATTTGGCAAGGTAGCCCGCCCGTTCTGGTGGAATCCGCATTACATGAATTCGGCCCCATCCCGCCAGGAAGGCCAGCTCACGCGCCACGTTCACGTCGATCCAGCGATTCGTCACCAGATGCACATGCAGCCCGTGGTTCTTATGTAATTCAAACACGCGCAATCCCGCCAGCTTCGGCCACCGCCGTTTCAGCAGCGTCAGCAGATGATTCCACTTCTTCCGGGTGGCTTTCACATCCAGCACGGCAGCGAAGGTGAATGTCCACATGTAAAGCTTCTCCTTCCCGAGGGTCTGCGTTGCGAAGAGGTAAGCGGCTTTGCTTTTGGTCATGGGTGGGGCTGTGGAGTTGTTTGTATATAGACAAGGTTAAGGGCGGCCCGGGGGCTGCCGGGCTAAAGCCCGGCACCCCCGGGGGACCCTTTGTTCATTCAATCGGCACCGGCTCACGCAGGCTCATCCAAGCAGTAGCGAAGCCATTCTCCTTTTTCAGCGCATCCACTTCGAAGGCGTACCGCTTCCCGCGCTCCAGATCGACCTTGACCTGGGTGGGGTCCGTCACGGCCTCAGGGAGCAGCTGCATGATCTTCACGATGCCGAACCCTCCCCCGATCACGCATTCAACGACGAACGTCAGCACGACCCGCTTGCTTGCGAGCCCGGACTTTCGATCCAGGTGCCCCATGCTGGACGCATTCCAGCCGCGAAACTCCCCAACGATGGCGAACCAACCGGAAAGCACTTTCTCTAGCAATTCCGCCCGCGTCATTTGGCCTCCCTCCTCTTCCCATTCTGGCATGGCGCTCCGCGCTCCGGCAGCGGAGAGGGGCTAACGCCGCCCCTCAGACCCTGCGGTTCGGGGGGAACTGGCTCCGCGCTGCGCGTGGGCTCGCGCCCCGTAACGCTGCGGACAATGGCCAAAATCGCCGCCCGCAACGACTCCGATAGACTGCCCCATGCCTCGACCACTTCCCACCCGTCCAGCTTGATTTGCGTATCGTGTGACGCTATGTGTGACGCACCACCGAGGAAACCCGCATCAATACAGCCTCCGTCCTCAGGTTCGAACTGTATCGCGCACCACCCTCTTTCCTCTGAGGGCCGCATGAATACAGGGGATAGTACAATTCGCCGCAGTTTTCCATTCGCGCCCATTCGGCCCCGAAAACACTCATTTTAGCCGATTTTAGTGCCACTGGAATGGCACTGTGACGTTCGAAAAGCGCGTCTGATGTCGCTTAGAGCGGCATCGGCCGCCAGATTTCTCCGATTCGCCTCGCCGTCGTGGATTGGGCAACAGGCCGTCAAGTCTCGACCCCTATCCCTAGCCTATCCCTTGTTTCACAATTGCCGGGGTTATCTATATTTCAAATGTGTCCCCTGCGGCTTTTTCGGGAGCTGATGCTTTAGAAGGAAGGGCCATTGTCCAGGCGGAATTTCCACCAACTCGCCATTCTGGACGGTGCTATACTTCGTAAGCTGTCCCATCTCATAAACCTGCACCGAATGCAGGGCTCCTCCACTATCGTAAAACTTCCACTCCCCGTCCCAGTAACCATCGACCCATGAGCCTTCCTTGACCTTGATTCCTTTCGTGTTCCAGGCGATCTCCGTGCCGTTGTACAGGCCCTGCTCATTCAACTGAGTCTCTGAAAGCTTCGTATTATCGAAGTATCTTACTTCCACGAATACCGTTTTGCCGTCATCCATGGTTCGCTTGTCAATTTCCCTTCGCTCCCGGGAAGCATAGACTGCGACGGAACCGCCAATCCCAGCCAGAAGGACAACTAGGTACACGGCCAAAAGCGCCAGACTGATTCCCAATCGTGGCGGGATCGTGGAGAATTTCAGCCAAATGCTTTGCGCCCGCGAAGCCAACGTTTTGGCTTTGACCCCCTGCTTCGGAAGGCCCGCACTCAATTCCGGCAGGATTGCGTCCAAATATTCGCGCGGAATTCGTCCCGCAAAAGACGGCTTCTCATTATTCTTGATGCCCCGCAAATAACAAATAATCCTGCCTTGAAAATAGGCTTCGCGACTCACTATCAGTGTGATAAGCGCAACAATCCCCAATACAACCGAATGCAACAGTAAGGCGAGAACAGACAAGGCAATTCCAGCCAGGACCTTAAAGATGAATGCAAGAGTCGGGTGGCGTGAAAACAAAACAGATTCCATGAATTGGCCGCCATCAAGGGGGAAAATGGGGAGCAGATTGAAGGCATTGAGAAACAAGCAAGTTCCACTGACTGGAAGAAACAAAGGCTGTTTCGTTTTGACATAGAAAACAAGGCCGATAATACCAAGGGCAATGCCAGGAACGGGGCCAAGCAGGGAAACGATGGCGCGGCTCGTTCCACTCGCGTTGCTCGGCTGCCCTGCAACCGCCGCTCCGAAGAAGGGGATGAAAAACATCCGAACATCACGATAGCCAAGAATTTTCATGCCCAACCAATGGCCTGATTCATGAAACAATAATACGAAAACAATGATTGCCAGGGATTCCCATGACGCCTTTAGAAGGCCGACGCCTATAAACAGCAAAATGGATAGTGCAAACAAAGCCGCGTTCCGCAATGTTCCCGGCCTGGCGACCACCAGTTTGTCAAGCTCCGCATTGATCTCATCGATGGGAATATTACGTGTCAAGGAAGGCGCCTCGGGGAGCATATTGTCCGTTCCAGCATCTGCTTGCACAGGAAATGTTTGATTGCACTCGGTGCAATGGAATTCGGCTTGCTGCGCCTCAACATCATCAAGCTGCCACTCAGTCCCACAGTGGGGGCATCTCACTTCGTGTGAACTTTCATCCATATTTCTTCAAGGATTCAAACTAAACCTTGAAGGCCATGTCGAGCCTCTCGTACCCATTGCCTCTCCATCCGCTCCCACGCGAACACTTCGCCCTTTCCGCTCCGCTTGCTGGCAATTCGCTCGACTCATCTCCGCTCCAAGGACGAAGCCTTCGCTGCCCGCCCGCGTGGGACCAACTACGAAGATTGGCCCGCTCCGCAAGCTCCGACGCTCCAGCCTTCCCAAAGCCGCCGCATCCCGCCATCCACAAAAAGCGGCGTGCTTCGCCCGTCACATTTTCTGCTCCCCTCCCCCACACCGGTTTCGAGTTCGGCTGCCATTCGACATGCTCTAAGCCTTCGGCTCAACAGCCTCAGTTGCAAGGAGAGGCGGTCTCACGGTCTCACCTCACAAAATCTTCTCCGGCGACCGTTCAGCATGCGCAGGTTTCTACCGTGATGTCGGCAAATACAGCCGTAACGAAGCGGCGCTTCGAAGCCTCAGTACTATGAAACTCAATACTCTCGAAGATTTACTTCACTACGAACTCAAAGACCTTTACAGCGCCGAAACCCAGCTCGTCAAAGCCCTGCCGAAGATGGCCAAGGCCGCGACGAATGAGGAACTTAAGGCCGGTTTCGAGGAACACCTCGAACAGACCAAAGGCCACGTCGAGCGTCTCAATCAGATCGCTGGACGGCTTGGCGTGAAGGTGGCCGGACATAAATGCAAGGCGATGGAAGGCTTGATCGAAGAAGGCGGCCAACTCATTGGGGAAGATGCCGAGGACAGCGTGCGCGATGCCGGCCTCATCGGCGCCGCGCAGCGTGTCGAACATTATGAGATCGCCGGCTACGGCACCACCCGCTCGCTGGCAACTAAGCTCGGCCACACTCACGTCGCAGACCTCCTCGGCGAGACGCTCGAAGAAGAAAAGGAGACGGATGCAAAACTGACCGAGTTGGCCGAGTCCGCTGTGAATGTGGAAGCCGCCGCCGCGGTAAGATAATTAATCGCGCTGACGGGCTTGCCTGTCCATCCGCGCAGAATGCGGGAAACGCGTATTCCGAAAAGCGAACGCGAGTTCGCTATCGGAATACTGCGTACCCGTGCGCCAAGGCCTTATTTCTCTCCCCGGTTGGCGATGCAGCGGCACAGTTCGATTAGCCGCATACGATCCCGGAAGTTCTTGTTCCCGGTCCAGGAGAACGCCTCTTTGCAAGCGGAATTTTTCACAGTTCTGAAGGAACCCCGCCTCGGATTCGCGATTTGCATTTCTCTCCTCCGCCACAAATCGCCCCCAAGAACTTGAAATCAAAGTGCGGAATCCCGACTTGAAATCCGAGTCCACTGCGAGAGAATCAACGCATCCATCCCCTTGGGAACGTTGTTCATGAATCAGAATCGAAGAGCCCGATATCCCTATCTGGTTTGGTCTTGGTTTTCCAAGATTTCCAATGCCCTGCCTGTTCTCAGCATCGGCTTTGTCAGCCTCGCCACCGCCACTTTTGTTTCTGGACAGGCTGTGACCCCGGAGACTGCAACCGACAGCGCAACAGCGCCAACAAGCATCAATGAGTCACTGGTTGCAACCATGGAACCATTGCTGAAAAGAAATGCCGGACAATTAACGCCGGAACTGCGGACCGCATATTTGGATTGGGCTGCCAACATAGTGTTCACGCAACTTCGCCAAAATAATCAAACCGTGCCGCAGGATTGTCTCGCGGAAGTGTGGGCTGACTCTGATTTGCGTACCGCGGTGTACTCTGCCGTATTTCCGCCGGATCCAAGCATTTTGCAGAATTATGCCCAATTGCGCGCGGAAATGGGAAAGGCTTTTGTCGAAAAATATCCCTCATTGGTTATCGCTTTCGCTGTTGCCACCAGAACTTCGCACATCGAAACGAACCAGGATTTGGAAGTAGCTCCCGCCGGGCTTGGCAAAGACACCGCCTTGAAACTTGCAAAAACGGTTAAGGAGAGATCCTTCGTTAGCGGCATTGCCGATTTTATGAAGACTAATAAGGTCTCCGCATTGGACCTTTATCAGGACGAAACATTGCAGGAACAATTGGCTGCGTTTCTTACGGACCGCAATGCGGCCCCTTCATTGATTGCGGAGATAAAGCAATCAGTTCCATTTGGGGAAAAACTAAAAAATGCATTGGTCCTGCTCGGTCAACGGCCCGCCGCACGGGAATCCCCCCCGGACACGATAACTTGGTTGCGATATTTGGCCTCTATTTATGAAGCTACTCCCAGTTCCACGCCTGTTTTGAAGGGAAAACCAATCTCCTGGCCGCTTATTCCAATCGCTCAAGCGCCATGGCCGCTGCTTATGCCGTTGGCACATCCGGTGCCTTTGGGGGAAGCCCGGTATATTTGGGAGAGATTTCAAGATGCGAATAGTCCGGATCGCTTCCACACGTATGGTCCATATCGGAGTCCGGCCAAAGCCATGCCGTATGAATTGCAACCATCCACCTGGTTCTGGAGTGCCTGGCCTGATCAGATAGTCCACGGAGGCGAATGTATCCCGATATCGAAGGCAACTGTGGAATTGTATACCTCCTTGGGAAAACCGGCGGGTTATGCCGGGCAGCCAGGGCATGCAAACCTCATCTCGTACGAATTTGTTGACGGCTCTTGGAGAGCGAAGATTGAACAGGCATTCGCCGGCGGCCCTGACGTCACCTATGCCAAGTGGTATTTCTATGACGAGCCGGGGGCAAATCTGCGATTCAGAAAATTATACAATTGGGCTGGAGCAGAGTATTCCTTGGGCCTGGCGCTGGGGTTGAATCACAGTTTGCAGTCCTATTTGGATACACGGATGGTGGTTAACATTTTCAATGCTTTGCCACCCGATGAACAACGAACTATAGGCAAAAGCTTGCTGCAGCATGCCTTGGAGAACAACCCGTTCAACCCGGACATTTGGTATCGAATGGCGCAACTAATGCCGGATCCCGCTCATGGTATGGAACTTCTGCAAACCGTGATGAACGAGCCTCCAGATGACACTGGTTATTGGAAAACCGTCGAAGAATTTGTGGCGCGCTACTCTATTCTCGACCAAAATGCTCCCAAAACGGAACCGGAGCTGACGCAGATTTCTGCATTTCTCAAAACAGTTCCTGGCATCAAGCCGGAAGATATCGATTCCTATTCCGCAAAATCCGGCCAATAAAATGATCCGCATGGATTGGGAGCCGTGGATTAGGAGCCTATACCAATGGAACCACTGATTAACTATAATCCAATGCGAGATCCCGAATTCAATTGCCCGCTAAGTGCGGAAAAAGCCGACCGCGTCATTGATGTTCTCGGACTTTCCGCTGGAGCCTGCGTTGTTGATATAGGATGTGGATCGGGCGAGTTTCTCTTGAGGGTAATGGAGCGCTATCAAGCACACGGTGTTGGAATTGATCCCGACGATGAGGCGCTCAAGCGATGCCGGGAACGAAGTGCGGGGCGGGTGCCCGCCGAGCATTTGAAGCTGCATCAGATCGAAGTCTCGGCATTCGCATGGCCTTCGTTGTTTTTTGACGCGGCAATCTGCATCGGGGCGTCTCACGCCTTCGGAGGGTTTTCTTCAATGTTACAACTACTAAGTCAGCGTGTTCGCCCCGGAGGGCTCATTGTTGTTGGCGATTTATATTGGCGGGAAGAACCCAATCCTGAATATCTGCAAATACTCGGCGACGGCTTTCCGCCGTCGGGCACCGATCACGCCACCCTCGCGCGCTCCGGCGAGAGTCTCCAACTGATACCGCTTTACTCTGCTCGCAGCAACCAGGACGAGTGGGACAATTTCGAAGGATGCTTTGCGTTCAATCGCTACGTTCGAGCGCTATCCATCGCAGATCAAGCTGAGAAGGAAAATGCCATCGCCAAATCCCGCCGCTGGTACGATGCATATCTTCGGTGGGGACACTCGGCTATGGGCTTTGGCTATTTCGTATTTCTCAATAAGATATCCTGACTACACTCGCTCATTCCGCAGTCGCTACAAGATATCGGTCTGTTTCGGATATTCCATCAACCCGTCCCCACCCCGCCAACACATCAGCGCCCTTGAAATTGTTTTTAAAGATTTTGCCGGGCGCATATCTTGCCTCCGCCTTGAAACATCTCCCCTCCCCTCTGATCGTCCTTCTCCCACTGCTCGCTCTTGCCGCGCAAGCGGATGGCAGCACTCCTGCGGCTTCGGGAAAAATCGACCGCCACGCCCTCGTCACCCGGCACAATATCAGTTGGAATGAACTTACCGGCCAGATCCCCATCGGCAACGGCGAATTCGCGTTCAACGCCGACGCCTCCGGCCTCGAGACCTTTGGCGGCCTCACCATGGCCCACTGGGCATGGCATAACTTCCCCCTCCCTCCAGGCCTCAAGCCCGGCGACGTCCCCCCCACCGGCACACTGCAACAAGGCCGCAACACACGCAAAGGCTGGACCTATCCCCCGGAGGACGAGCCCCTCCGCCTCTGGCTTCGCGCAAATCCCCACATGCTCAACCTCGGCCGCCTCAGCCTCTGCGGCTCCAATGGCGTCGAACTGACCGAAGCCGATTTCTCCGGCGTCACCCGCACCATGGACGTCTGGTCCGGCGTCCAAACCTCCACCTACACAGTCCACGGCGTGCCCGTTCGCATTGAAACCTGCGTCGACCCGGACATCGACGCCGT
>Ga0182024_10014210_pt1 | contig 15416 bp, 10 predicted proteins | sample P32metaG_FD_120480 | JGI IMG/M metagenome (GOLD analysis project Ga0182024, IMG submission 120480) | Permafrost microbial communities from Stordalen Mire, Sweden - P3-2 metaG (Illumina Assembly) | ecosystem: Environmental > Terrestrial > Soil > Wetlands > Permafrost | place: Sweden: Stordalen... | reverse complement strand
TGGGCCGCGTGCCGATTTCCGACAGCAGCCGCGTGAAGGCCGAGAGCAAGTCCCACACCTGCACTTCGTCCAGATCCACCGTCGGCGGCTCGTCGGCGGCGATCTTCTCCCACGCAGGAAACCGCGCGAAGCGCTCGCGCTGCTCCTGCCTCCTCCGCTCGAGCAAACCGGCGGCGTCCTTGAATCGCTTGTATTCGAGCAACTGCCGCACGAGTTCCTGCCGCGGATCGCCCAGGCCCACCTGCATCGTCTCCCCCGCCACCGGCGGCGGCTTGGGAAGCAGCATGGCCGACTTGATCTCCATCAGCGTCGCCGCCATGACGAGGAATTCGCCGGCCACGTTGATGTCCAGCCCATGCTTGTCGTGCAGCTCCTTGAGATGCCGCACATAGGCCATGTAGCTGTCGGTGATTTTGGTGATGGGAATGTCGTAGATGTCCAGCTCGTCCCGCTTGATGAGATAGAGCAGCAGGTCCAGCGGGCCGTTGTAGACGTCAAGTTCAACGCGATAGTCCATGCGGGGGGGGATTGTAGAGCGGGGAGGGCGGGGAGGGAACAAGACGCGGTGGGTGTGCTCATTTACCGGCGTGCTGCGAAAGCCATTGCTTGGCCTGCTCGTCACCGGCATCGGCGGCCTTGTGGTACCAAATACGGGCTTGAGTTTCGTCTTTGGCCACGCCCCAGCCGTTCTCGTAAAGAACGGCGATGTGGTACATAGCCACATGATATCCCTGGTCGGCGGCCTTGCGATACCAAGTCATTGCTTGCATGTAATCCTGTCGAATGCCCTCACCAGCCTGATAAAGGAACCCAAGGTTGTTCATCCCAGCCATCTCCCCCGCATCGGCGGCCTTGCGATACCATGTCAGCGCCATCGCATAATCTTGTGGAACACCGTGGCCGCCGTGGTAAAGCCGGCCGACGTCGTTCATGCCATTTGCATCGCCGGCATCGGCCGCCTTACGGTACCAAATCATGGCTTGCGCGTAATCTTGTAAAATACCAAATCCATTTTCGTATAGATGGCCGACGTTAACCATTGCGGCTTCGTGTCCTGCGTCGGCCGACTTGCGGAACCAGATCATCGCCTGCAAGTAATCCTGCGGCACGCCTTGGCCGTGCTCGTAGAGCAGGCCCACGTCATCCATCCCGGCAACACTGCCTAGCTCGGCTGCCTTGCGGAACCAACTTAGGGCTTGTGCGTAATCTTGTGGAAATCCATGGCCATCTCGGTACAAAAAACCGATGCTGCGCATCGCGCTTGCATCTCCCAAGTCCGCTGCTTTGCGGAACCAGTTCATCGCTTGGGTATAGTCCTGTGGAACGCCAAGTCCTTGCTCGTAAAGGTGGCCAACGTCGTTCATACCGGCGAGACTCCCTGCGTCGGCCGACTTGCGGCACCAGATCATTGCCTTTGAGTAGTCCTGTGGAACACCCCGCCCCAGACCGTATGACACGCCCAAGCTGTCCATCGCGTCGGCGTTCCCCGCGTCGGCCGCCCTGCGGATCCAAGTCATCGCCTGCGTATAGTCCTGCTGGACGCCGTAGCCGCGTTCGTACAGCAATCCTATGCTATTCATCGCAGCGGCGTTTCCCGCTTCGGCCGCCTTGAGGTACCACATCATTGCCCATGAGTAATCCCGTGGAATGACTTGGCCGCGTTCATAGAACCAACCAAGTTCAACCATCGCGTCCGTGTCTCCGGCGAGGGCGGCCTTGTTATACCAAGCCATTGCTTGTGAGTAATCTCGCGGAACACCCAGTCCACGGCCGTATAACGACCCAACATTGTCCATTCCAGCGGCGCTTCCAGCGTCAGCCGCTTTGCGAAACCAAATCATTGCCTGCACATAGTCCTGCCGAACGCCGTGGCCATCTTCATAGATCGAGCCGAGCCGGTCCATTCCAGACGGGCTGCCAGCGCCGGCCGCCTTGAGATACCAGGTCATTGCCTGCATGTAGTCCTGCGGAATGCCACATCCGCGCTCGTTCATGTAGCCGATGAAGTACATACCACCTGCGTTCCCTGCATCAGCCGCCTTGCGGTACCACGTCATCGCCTGTGCGTAGTCCTGCGGAACGCCGTGGCCATACAGGTAAAGCGATCCGATGTTGTCCATCCCGACCGTGTATCCTGCATCAGCCGCTTTGCGGTACCAGTTCATCGCTTGCGCGTAGTCCGCCGGAACACCGAGGCCGTGTTCGTAGAGATCGCCGACATCGTTCATGCCCGCGGAGTCTCCCGCATCGGCGGCCCTTCGATACCAAATCATCGACTGCGCGTAGTCCTTGTCAAAAATCTGATAGAAATCGCCTAAATGGACCATCGCCTGTTTGTCGCCGGCTTGTGCTTGCTTGGCCAGTTCCGCCAGCCTGTCACGGGCGGAGGTTTGCGCGCTGGATTTGGTTGGAAGACAGGTCGCTGTTGAAAGAATGAGGAGCACAGATCCCGGAATGAACGAACCGCGCCAGCCCTTTGGAGTGACCATAACGGCCTCCTCGCAAGCCGCGCGCGGCGCATTAGGCCACGCTCAGCGGCCGCCCCAGCATCTGCAACTGCCGGGCGTGTGAAGCAATGCCGGCGAAGAGCGTCGGGTGCACGTTGTATGCCACGTTGAACCGCTCGCAGGCGTTGGCGACCAGCCGGGCGATCTTGGGGTAATGGACGTGAGAAACCTGCGGCAGCAGATGGTGCTCGGCCTGGAAGTTCAGGCCGCCGACGTACCAGGTGATGACCCAGTTCTTCTGAGCGAAATCCACCGTCGTTTGCATCTGGTGAATGCCCCACATCTCGGCCATGTCGCCCTTGGCGTTGGTCGGCAGGGGCGAGGCCGCTACTTCCACGACATGGGCCAACTGGAAGACCGTGGACATGATCACGCCCGCAAGGCCCATCGCCAGCAGATAGCATCCGATCACAACCCACGGGCTGTGCAGCAGGCAGGGGATCACGAACGCGAAGGTGAAGAAGAAGATTTTGCCGCCGATCAGAGCGACCAATTCGCGTCCGCGCGGGCGGTCAATCGAGTGTTTGCCGATGCTGGCGACGATCACGTCGTGAAAATCATCGTAGAATTGCCATTTGATGGCGATGAAGGCGTAGAGGAACCAGAGATAAATGTGCTGATAGCGATGAAACCAGTACCGCGGCTGGTGCGGCGAGAGGCGGCCGAGAACGCCGAGATTGATGTCGTCGTCATGCCCTTCGATGTTCGTGTAGGTGTGATGAAGTTTGTTGTGCTTGATGTTCCACAGGTATGAACTGGCCCCCATCAGATCAAGCATGAACGCCATGCAGCGATTCAGCCGCCGGCTTTTGAAGTAGGCCTTGTGTCCGGCGTCGTGCTGAACATTGAATCCCACGGCCGCAACGGCCATGCCCAGTGATACCGATCCCAGCAGCGCGAGCAGCAGGCCATGCGAGAAGAACAGCAGCAGCGCATACGAGGCGGACAGCCACAGCAGGATGGTCAGTGTTTTGACTATCATGCGAACGCCGCCGTGCGGCGAGCGTTTGGTCATGCGGAAGTAGCGTTCGGCCCTGGCGCGAACGTACTGGTGGAATGTGTCGCGGATTCGGAACTTAACTGGAGTTTCGGCGGTCATGGCACTGTTCATGTCTTTGCTTACCTGCGCTTGGAGCCAACGTCATCAGCGGGGAGAACACACACGCCAACACGGCAATCACGCGAGCCTTCCTGCAAAAGGCGGACGCGACCTGCCAACACCCGGGACATTATAGCAGGGCGGATGCACCATGTTAATGGGGCGCCGACAGATTGGCTGTCCGGCGCACATTATCGGCCGGATGAATGCTCAATATTAAGAATTGCCGGCGCGAACTCTGTGATCGGAATCACTCCAACTCCTTCAATTCCTCCGCCGTTGCCTTGCCTTCGACGAAATGCCGCACGAATGAAACCGAAGTCTTGCGAATCTCGTCCGCCGTGCCGTCAAAAATCAGTTTTCCCGCGTTGAGCATCACGACCCGGTCGGCCACCTTGTAAACGCTCTGCATGTCGTGCGTCACGACCACGCTGGTGACGGACATTTCATGCTTCAATTTCACGATCAGGTCGTTGATCACGTCGGAGCGGATCGGGTCCAGCCCGGTGGTCGGCTCGTCGTAGAGAATCGCTTCGGGATCCAGGGCGATCGCCCGGGCCAGGGCCACGCGCTTGCGTTGTCCGCCGCTCAACTCCGCGGGCATCCTGGCCCCCACATCCGGCAGTCCCACCAAATCCAGCTTTTTGGCCGCGATCTGCCTGATCTCGTCGGGCTTTTTTTTTGTCAGTTCGACAAGCGGAAATGAGACGTTGTCCAGCACATCCATGGAGTCGAACAGCGCGCCGCTCTGGAACAGGAATCCGATGCGCTTTCGGCTGTCGATGAGGCGGCGGTCGGAAAGGTCGTCGATCCGCTGGCCGCCGAAATAGACCTCGCCGCTGTCGGGCCGCAGAAGTCCGACGATGTGTTTGAGCAGCACGCTCTTGCCGGTGCCGCTGGCGCCGATGACGGCAATGCACTTGCCCGGCTCGATGCTGAGATCGACCTCGTCCAGCACGACCAGCCGGCCGAAACGCTTCGAGACTTTTCGCAATTCAATCAGCGCCATGGGGGCAACGTCAGCCGGCGAAAACGCCCTGGACTCCATAGATCGCCAGGTACCATTCCTGGGCAAGCTCGGCGAAGAAAAAGTTCATGACGATGATCGCCATGAAGCTGAGCACGAAACTTTCCGTGCAGGCGCGTCCGACGCCGCTGGCCCCCGCGCCGCAGGTGAAGCCCTTGTAGCAACTGATCAGCCCGATCGCGCCGCCGAAGAAAAAGCTCTTGACCACGCCCTCATTGATCTGCCACATGTCCATGCCGACCGTCGCGTAGTGCCAGAACGGCTCGTTGGGAACTCCCATGATCTTGACGGCGATGAACCAGCCGCCGGCCATGCCCATCAGGTCGCTGTAAATTGTCAGCACCGGGGTCAGAAGCAGGCAGGCCAGAAATCGCGGCACGACAAGATAGCGGACGGGGTCGGCCCCCATGACGCGAAGCGCGTCGAGCTGTTCGGTGACGTTCATCGTGCCCAGTTCCGCCGTCAGCGCTCCGCCGACGCGGCCGGCCAGCATCACCGCCGCCAGAACCGGGCCGATCTCTTTGCAGACGGAGAGGAAGATCACCTCGCCGATGCGGTTCTCCTGTTCCAGCGCCTTGAATTCGCTGTAGGTGTCGACGGCGATCACCATTCCGAGGAATCCGCCGACGACGGCGACCACGGGCACGGATTGCACGCCGATCTCATAAAGCTGCGGCAACAGATTCCGCAGGCTGCGCGCGTTCAGGCCGCCGCCGAAGAGCCAGCGGAAGGTGCGGCCGACGAAATCGCAGAATTCGCCGAAGCCGACGACCAGTTTCGTGAAGCGCTGTCCGAATTGTTCAACAACCTGATAGGGCATGGCGGCCCATTTTACGGCCGCGCGGGCGGGATTGAAACTTACGATGCGCCGTCCGGCGAATCGCCGGCGCCGAGGCGGCTGCGGATGTAATACGTCGGCAGAATCCCAAAGTTTTTGGGCAGATTCAGCGTCCCAAGGTATTCGCTGGTGAACGGCCATCCCCCGGGCGGCTCCACGGCGGCCCGCTGCTCGCTCGTCAGCAGGGCCACGAACGGCTGGCTGGCGTAGATGTAACCGGGGACCGCCACGTGTTCGATCCGCGCTGCCCGGTTGACGTGCGAGCCGAAGCAATTGGCGCGGTGTGTGATGGCGTCGATCCCCTCAAAAACCGGCCCCATGTGCAGGCCGATCCGCACGTTCATCGCGTTGGGCATCCCCAGCTTGCGCCAGTCGGTGGCGCAGACGACGCGCTGCAGCGTGCGGGCGTATTCGACCAGCGGCAACGCCGAGTCCGTGACGGCGAAGATGGCGTCGCCCCACGTGTTCACCAGCCGCGGCTGGTGCGGCAGTTCCTTCAAATGCTTGGATATCTCATTGAGAAACTCGTACATGAAAAAGGGAACCTGCGCCTCGGGCAGCGTGCTGAATCCAACGACGTCGGCGAACATCATGGCCCGCACCACCCGCCGCGACGCCAGGGGAACCCGTGCGCTGGCGTCCAGTTCCGCGTCCGCCGATTCCGCCGGTTCCGGCGCTGTCGATTTCGTGACTGGCACCGCGCCCGTGCGGTTGGGCAGTTGAATGACGCGAAGCCGATCCTTGGCGGTCCAGCGATTGACCACGTCGGCCGTTCCGCCGCCAAGGGCCAGCTCGGAGCCGTCGTAGATCGCCAGCAGGTACGGCTCGGCTCCCACGGACCGGGCCGCCAAATACGCCAGTCCATGCACGATCTGATTGGCGTACGCCAGCAAGCCGACGGTTCCGTGGTAGCGCTCGGCGGTGGCGAAAGTGACGTGCTTTCCCGCCAGCTTGATGGCGCGGCGGAAGCGGCGGACCCACTCCGGCCCGGCAAAGGCGACGCTCGTCTTGACGAAATCCTCCATGTCGAACGGCAGGACGATGTTCACTTCTCCATCCCGATCCTGAAGCGCTTCGATCACCAGCAAATCCGCTCCGCACGCGGCCGATCCGTAGGCGATGCGGATGTCCAGTTCCGTCAGTTGCCGCTCGATTTCAGCGCGAACGTGCCCTTCCAGCTCCGGCGGAAAGCGCGGCGGATTGCGGCCGGGCTGATCGATCATGTGCCCCACGAAAACCGCCACCTGCGGCAGCTTGAGCGAATCCAGAATCGTCTGCGGAATCGTCAGACCCCATTGGCGAAGCAGGCGAAGCTGATTGAAAGCGCTGATGCGCTGCGGGTCTTCGATGCCCTTGGTGCCGGCGGCCTGCGCGTAGGCGGCGATGGCGTCGGATTCCTTCCCCAGGTGCAGCAGCGCTTCGCCGAGCGTGGCCAGCAGCCAGAACCGGCTGACGCCGGAGGCGGACGGAATTTGGCGCGAGCAGATTTCAGCGGCGACCCCGGCGAGTTCCACGGCCGTCGCCTGTTCGCGCCGCGCGATCTCCGGCTGCCCGCGGGCCTCAAGGCGCGCCACGGCAAAGCTCATCGTCGCGGCGTTGATGCACGTCCAGTATCCGCGCGTCGCTTGAAAGGCCCGCAGGTACATGTCGCGGCTGCGGCGGGCGTCCTCCAGTTTGCCGGATTCCTTGAACAGTTCCTTGTAGGTGGCGCTGAGAAGGCCGAGCGTTTCCTCGTCGCTGGCCTGGGCGCTGGCGACGCGATCGGCGGCTCTGGCCGTGACGCCGACGAGGTCGGCGAAGGTCATCAGTATCTCCGGCGGCGGCGCGGCGAGCCGGCCGTTCTCCGGCGCCGGGGCCGTGAACAGCGTCGCGGCGTTCTGGCGGAACTGCTGATAGAGCGACAGAAAAATCGGATCGTCGAGGTTTCTCGGAACGCACAGCGGCTCGAGGATTTTTCTTGCTTCCTCCGCCGCGCCCAGCTTCAGCAGCGATCGCGCCTGACCGCGCTGGAGCTTTAGACTGGTGGGGCTTCGCTCCAGCGCGGTCTTGGCCGCGTCCAGCGCGAGGAACCATTGGCTCTCGGCCACCAGCCGTTCCACCTCGGCTTCGTCGGCGGCGGTCGAGTAGAACATTCCGGGCGGCGCTTTGCTCATGGCGATTGATCCTTCGACCCGAATATTTTACGGGATGGCGCCTAAGTTTTCATCTGCAAGGCACCTGGTATAATCCGACCCCGTGGCTCACGAAGCATTCATCAGCCATTCCTCCAGCGACAAGGAGATGGCCGAGCATCTGATGGCGACGCTCGAACAGCACGGCGTCCGCTGCTGGGCCGCCATGCGCGACGCGCTGTACGGTCCCACTTACGCCAAGCAGATCGTCGATGCCATTCGCAACAGCAAGGTGATGGTGCTCCTGTTTTCCACCGCCGCCAACGATTCTCCGCACATCGTCCGTGAAGTGGAGAGGGCGGTCGATCTCAAGGTGCCGTTGATCACCGTGCGCGTCGAGAACATCCAGCCCTGCGATGATCTGGCCTATTTTCTGACGGTCTGCCATTGGATGGACGCATATAAAGGCGATTTTGAGCAGCACGCGCTGAAGCTCTCGTCGCAGGTGCGGCAGATGCTGCAGGCGCCGCCCGCTTCGGACGCGCCGGTTGCCGCGCCGTCGGCGCCTGCCACGCAGCGTTCGACGCTCGCCGCGCGCCTGCCGCCTCCTCCGGCACATACGCCGCCGTCCGCCGCCGCTCCCGCGCCGCCACCGCGCGCCGCTGAGAGCGCCCCCAGTTCTGCTTCCCCGTCGCCGATCTTAAAAGTCGCCGTCGCCGCCGTGGTGCTTCTGGCCCTCGCCGCCGCGGCGCTGCTGATGCCGCGGCATTCACAGGCGCAGAGCACCGAGCCGGCGCGCTTTTTGAGCGCCGATGAAGTCAAGCAGCAGATCGCCGCTGAACTCGGCCAGAGCATTCCCGCCGGCGATTTCGTCGTGCATGGCTCTGACATCGACGCCGGCGCAAACAGCACCGGGCAAAAGACGACAATCTCCCCCGCATTCAAGCTGACTCGCATCCCTGTGACGCGGCTGCAGTTCGCCAGTTTTGTGCACGCGCGCAGCTACACAACCGATGCCGAGGAGCAGGGTCTGCCGCTGACGTGGCGGGATCCCGGGTTTCATCAGGAAAACGACAGTCCCGTCGTTTGCGTCGATTGGAACGACGCCGGGGCGTTTTGTCAGTGGCTGGGCGACGCGGACTACCGCCTCCCGACCGAGGCGGAATGGGAACTGGCCGCGACGCGCCCCGACGCGCCGCCGGACATCAGCGGCAAGGTCTGGCAGTGGACGGCCGACTCCGGACCCGCCGGCGGCACGATGCGCGTCCTGCGCGGCGGCACGCCGCACGTGCTCGATCGCATCGAGGTTCCCGCCAATGATCCGATCAACAATGCCGGTTTTCGCGTCGCGACGGGCGGATGATTCGAGGCCGCTGATGCGACCCGGCTGATTCATTCTTGAAAGACCGCGGCAAATGCGTAAATTGCATCATTCACGTTCAGGGAGACCGGATTCATGAGCGCCAGCGCAGACGATGCCTTCGGCCAAATCCGCGCCATGCTCGGCGACACCCGCGATTCCGCGCCCGCCGCCCAGCCGCAGCTCGCTCGCGTGGCCGAACTCTTCGTCGTGCTGGCCAATCAGATGATGCAGATGGAGGAGACCATCGCCGAGCAGTTCCCGCGAAAGCTGCTCCCCGGCGGCGAGGCCAACGAGCAGCAGGGTCTCAGCCGCGAGATCATCCGCCAATATCTTTCGCTGAGCGACTCGGATCCGCGCCGCGCCCAGTTGCAGGCCGAGATCGAGAGACATCTCACGGGACTGGGATATCGGATGTGGTCCGTGGTGAAGTCAATGGAGTCCCTTCCGCGCCGCTACGCCAAGACCCGCGCCCCCTCGGCGATCGAGGAAGCGCCCGAGATGACCGCCGGCGGCGCTCTGTTCCGCTCCGACGCGAAGTACCGCAAATACTGGGACAAATACGTCGAGTTGTGCGGCGGCCGCGACGGCGGAACGCTGGTCAAGACACTCAGCGATCTGCACAGCCAGATACTCGTGGAAATCCTGCAAGCGCGCTTCGGCACGTCCGGCAAATTGTCCGCCGACACCAACGCCGCAAACACAAATTCCCCGGCTCCGGCCTGATGGGAGCTGCCTTGGAGGTTTTTGACAGACCATGACTCCACTCGATCTGTGCGAGCCATTATTCCTGTTCGTCTGCAAGCTTAATCGCTCCAAGCGAAAGGGCGGACCCAGCTTCGAACCGGCGCAGCTCCGCGCCGAGGTGGACCGCATCATGCGCGGCATGGTGCAAAAGGCCGCCTCCGATCGCGAAGCTTCCAAACAGTTTACGGTCCTCAAGCCCATCCTGCTTGCGTTTGTAGACGGCATGGCGGCCCAGGCTCTGCCCGGCCGCTGGCAGAACATCGCCCCGCCAGGCCAGACCGGCGATGAATACTTCTTCGACCAGCTCGAGCAGACCATCGCCGATTCATCCGTGCCGGCTCGGCAGCGCCTGACGGTCTTCTATGCCTGCCTCGGACTCGGCTACGGCCAGTGGCGACCGGAGGACGAGACGGCGCAGGCCGACAGGATCAACAAGGTCGCCGGATACATTCAGGACTTCATGGATCTGGAGGAAAAGAAAAAACTCTGCCCCCCGGCCTACGAACACACGGACACCCGAATGCTGGAACCGCCGCTCGCCCAGCGCCTGACCAGCTGGGGAATCATCCTCGCCGGGCTGCTGCTCATCGCGTTTTTCGCTAACGCCGCCCTCTATCGTGAAAAGACCGGCGGGCTGCACGACATTATGACCGGCCTGCTCGGCCAGGAAAACTCCGCCGCGGAGGCTTCGCCTTCCGGCAAAACGGGCAACTAGCGGATTGCTATGTCACTATCGGACGACATCGCGGGCATATCGGCGACGACCAAATCGATCGCCGTGGCCGCATTCGGCGCGGCCATCGCACTCGGCGGCCGCCTCGCCGGCGGCAGCGTCGCCGTTCTCGTCATCGGCGGCGGCCTGATCGCGATGGGACTGGTTCTGCTGGCCGTGGCGCAGACGCTGCAATTCGCCGAACGCCGCCGCAGTTCCAGCTTCGGCAAGGGCCTGCAGCGCGACGTCTCCGACAAATTCCGCCAGGGCTGGCAGCGACTCGCCAAGGCCGGCAAGGACAAGGATCCCTACTTTCTTCCCTGGTACATCATGGTCGGCGAGCCGGGCGCCGGAAAAACACAGGCGATCAAACATTCTCAGATCAAGTTTGTGCCCGGCTTCAACGATCCCGCCACCGGCGAGGGCGGCACGCTGGCGATGGACTGGTGGTTCGCCGACAAGGCCATCCTGCTCGACACCGCCGGCGCGCTTCTCATGGACACCGCCCGCACCGAGGATTTCCAGGAGTTCCTCCGCCGCATCCGCCAGCATCGGCCGGTGCTCCCCATCAACGGTTTGATCCTCGCCATCCCCGCCAACGCATTGCAGACCGACAGCATCTCGGAAATCCAGGCCAAGGCCACCGTGATCGCCCAGCAACTGGACCTGGTGCAGCGCGAACTGGGCGTGCGTTTTCCGGTCTACGTCATCATCACCAAAGCAGACCTGATCAGCGGCTTCCGTGAATACTTCGACAACATCACCGATCCGACGATGCCCACGCAGATTCTCGGCTGGTCCAACCCGTCCGGTCTCGACGGCGCGTTCGATCCGGCGGAAGTGGAAGCGCATCTGGAATCCGTCGCCGCCGCGCTGCGCCGCCGCCGGCTGCGGCTTCTGCTCGATCCGATCGGCGACGAGAACGCCGTCAGCCGCATCGACAAAACCGACGCCCTCTACGCTTTTCCCGAACAGATGGCCCAGGCCGGACTCCGATTGCGCACCTATCTTGAAAACGTCTTCCTCCCCAGCGAGTGGACGCAGGCGCCGCTGTTTCTTCGCGGATTTTATTTCACCTCCTCCATGCGCGAAGGCCCGCCGCTCGACCTGGACCTGGCCCAGTCATTCAACATTTCCCCCAAGGATCTCCCCGCCGAAGTGCGCGTCTGGGAACGCGAAAAATCCTGCTTCCTGCGCGACCTGTTCGTGGAAAAAATCTTCCGCGAACGCGGGCTGGTGACCGCTTCCAAGCAGGTCGAGAAGCGCGTGCGAAAGAACCGCAACACCGTGCTGGGCGTCGGCATCACGGCCCTCGTCGCCGTGCTCGCCTTCACGGTATTTGGCTACGTGCAGCTCAAGCAGAGCATCGGCGGCGAATATGATTTCTGGACCGCCGTCACGCGCTCCGACGCCGCCCATCCCGTCGCCGCGTCGGCGCTGGATTGGGTCGGCCAGCCGCCCGACGCGTCGCTCGACCAGCTCGCAATCCACTACGACGATGCCGTGACTCTCGGCGATCTCTACGCCGCCAATGTCGATCTCGCGCAGAAAGACATCCAAACGCCTCTGATTTTCTATTTCGCCCAGGCGTTCGGTGGCGACATCAACGCCGAGCACGTCGCGGCTCATCGACTTCTCTTCGATCGCAGTGTCTCGCGCGCCGCGTGGGGCTGGCTCCTGGAACAGCGGCCCAGCGGATCAAATGCCGCACCGGTCTGGCCGTGGGCCGATCAGGATTCGCCCACCCAGCGCGCCGCGAATCCCGCCCCGTGGAACGATGCCGATCAGGCCGGCGCCAACGTGCTGGCCGAACTGATCCTCATGGACCTCGGGGGCGCGCCGCATGAAGAGACCAAAGACGCGCCCCCGCAGGAATTGGCCGCATTCAAGGACCTGCTGGACGCCGCCGGCTGGCCCGACGACGCCAGTTCCGTGCGCACCTATCGCGACGCCTGGCTCTGGTTCGCTCTGCATACAACCCCGGCGCAGGCCAGGAGCGCGCGCGGATCGGCCAAGTGGGCGGCCACTTGCGTCGATCGCCTGATCGCCTACTACAACTCAATCCTTTCGCAGGCGCTGGAAACCCGTGCCGCCGTCCTCAGCGCCGCGGTCGATGACGACGCCGCTGAACTTGCGTTCCTGCAAATGGCCCGCGGCGCGGCAACTCCGTCGGAAATACAAAAGGCCTGGAGCAGCCCGAAATTCTCCGCGGTTCTAAACGCCGGCGCAAAACTCACCGACGCGCTGCGACGTTTGAACGAGCTTCCTGGCGAAGCCGGCGCACATGAGACCTTCGCCCACATGTACGAAAGCGGGTCGGCAACGACCGGCATGAACGCGATCAGCAGGCTCATCAACGCGCTCAAGCCGTGCAGCGCCGCCGCCGACATGATCACGGAATTGCAAGCGGCCTACGGCGCTCTGCAAAAGAGCCTGAGCGACTCGGTGGCCGGCCCCGGCGGCCAGATCGCTCAACTCAGCGCCTGGTCGGCAAATGCAATTGACGATTGGCATACCTGGCCCTACGCCCGGCGACTGCACGGATACCGCCTCGCCGCCACAGCCTGGGCCGCCGCCGACGGGCCGGTGAAGCCCGATGCACTGGATCAGGAATTGGCGTCAGCGGCGTCGTGGCTGAACGCTCCCGATTATGCCTCAGCCGATCTCGATGGCGCCAACGCGGCGCTGCACAAAGCCCTGCAAACCGCCGCTCAATACCGCGCCAACGTCGCGTGGACCGTTGCGCTGAAGGCCGATCAGGCGCTGCTCACAAAGGTCGCCGCCGCCGGCGGTGGAACACCGATCGCGCTGCCGACGATTCCATTCGCCACGCTTGCTCATCCGCCGTCGTCCCTTTTCGATCCCGCGACGGCCAAGAGCCTTCTCGACAGCATGGAGAAACGCCAGAAACTGTGGGCCAAATCGCCGGTCTTTCCGTCGGATCAAACCGGCTTGCAGCAACTCATGGCCGCCAATCAGGCGCTGCTGCGGCAATACCTCGCTTCCTACGCCGCCGCCTGGGAAGGCGCCATGGCGATCAAGGTCGGCGTGCAACCTGACTTCAAGCTGCCGGATATTGAAGGCGCCACCGACTCGCTCAAACAACTGGGCGAACGAGTGCACGACGCGCTCAGCGTGCTGCCGTCTGATCCGACCATCACCGCGACGCTCGCGTCAATCGCCGCCGGTGAATCCGCGCCGGCCGATCTCGACGACCGCGGCAAGCGGCTGTTGTCGGACTGGAAGACCGTCATGGCCGGTGCGCCCAAGGACCAGCATTGGCGGGACGAAATGCACTTCTTCGACAACTCCGACACAAACTTTGTCTCCGATTACTGGAAGCGCATCGCCGAGTGCGTCGCCGCGTGCAGCGACATCATGGACGCCAACCCCTCGCTGGAAGTCTCAACCGCCGATCCCGCGGACCCCGCCGCTCCGCCCGACGTTGCCGCCGCCGCAGCCCGCCTGCGCGGCGCCTTCAGCTATATTCTGATTGGGAACGCTCCCGGCCCAGTGGCGATCGCTTCCAACACCCCGCAATCCATGAAATTACAGGATGGTTTGGACGTTCGCCTCCTGGATGCCAATAATACCCCCCAGGACACCGCCGGCGGCGCATCGCAGTGGGAAGTCATCAAGCTCCTGACTGATCCAAGGAGCGTGCGCTCCGCCGACCCGGCCGTTTGGTACGTCTACATGGAAACCAATCCGGGAAAATATCCCCTTTGGCTGAAACTCCACTTTACTGGAGCGCCGCCGAAATGGCCCGGTTAAGAGTTCGTTGAAGGCGGGGGGGTTTGTTGAAGGCAGGTTTTGTTCATGGCACTGTTGCCAAAAAAGGTGGAGTCTTTGTTCGGTCTCAAACCCGTGAGCACCGGCGTGTCCGTTTTCGGCAAGCATCCCGCCTATGCCGATCACCTGCCGCTGAATCTCGGTGATCAGGCCGCACTGGCCCAGCGGCTGCGCGAGACTTTCTACAATCGGGGCATCACCACCCGCGTCGGCGACTGGGAAACGCTTCAGAGAGCCGGCCGCGCCATCCCCTTCGGCCATTGGGTGCTCTACCGCGAACCCGAAGGCGCGGCGCTGCTGCGCATCTGGCCCAGCCGCGACGCCGTCAATCGCTCCGACATCCCCATGGTGCTCTCCGCCACCACCAGCGGACTCAGCATTGAGTGGCTGCTCACCAATGGCTCCGCCGTTCTGCGGCAGTGCGAAGCGATGTGCAAATCCGCCAAGACATTGGATGAAATCTCCGCCGCCGTGCGAACCGCCTCCGAGGAACTGCGCGTCCTCGCCTCCGGCGGAGCGCCCGACAAGAAACATCCTGAAGCGCTCGCTGCATGGCTGACAGAGCCATCCTTCACTGCTGAGATTCCCGCGCTGATTGCCGCTCTGCGTCCGATCTGGGAATTTCTCCCGCTGGACGACGACGCCCGCTCCAACCCTCCCGATCGCGCCGCCGCCACTCGGTCCGCCGCCTGGGCGACAGTGCCGCTGGAGGGCATGGCCAGATGGTCCGCTCTTCTCGACGCCGCATTAGCCGGCCGCAAAATCCGCTACTTTCTAATCGCCCCCGACAGCGGCCAATGGCTCGACCTCCTGGTCGGCGAGCCGGTCCCCCGTCAATTCAACTCTCTTCGCGCCGGACTAGAGACGGTTCCCACCGCCGCCGCCAAGACCGACGAGCTGAGCGACTCCTTCGGCCGCCAGGCTCTCGCGTGGCTGCAAAAACTCGCCGGCGGGGCGATGACGCTTCCCGCTCAGGATTGAGGCGATGATGCGCTTTTATGCACTTTGACGCGCCGTAACATCGACCCCGTTGAATTTACCGCCCATCTGCCGAAAAAGGGCTTTGCCGCATGGGTTTTTGTGCCTTTCCGTCCGGGTATCGCGCGCCCATCGCGGCATGGGAGACTTGCGCGCGCCTTCCTGGAGGCGGTGACTCTGGAGTGTGTTCGAGCACTCTCAGCCACCCTGTGAGCTTTCGGCCCTTGCCGTAAAGGGCATACGAT
>Ga0182024_10014209_pt1 | contig 15417 bp, 13 predicted proteins | sample P32metaG_FD_120480 | JGI IMG/M metagenome (GOLD analysis project Ga0182024, IMG submission 120480) | Permafrost microbial communities from Stordalen Mire, Sweden - P3-2 metaG (Illumina Assembly) | ecosystem: Environmental > Terrestrial > Soil > Wetlands > Permafrost | place: Sweden: Stordalen... | reverse complement strand
GGTTTTCCCCTCAAAGGCGGCGAGCGAACTCGGCTCGTCCGAAAGGGTGTGCACGGGGATGTCGTAGAGAGTCATGCCTCGACCCTATGGGCGATTTCTTGGCCCGTGCCAGCCGTAGGCTGAGGCGATGCGCGCCGTCGAAATTCATCAAGGAACTCTCGAAATTGTCGATCACGAACTCGCCGGTCCTGGACCTCGCGACGTCGTCGTCACCGTGCAGGCCGCCGGCATAAATGGCGCCGACCTCTTGCAGCTTCAAGGCTATTATCCCGCGCCGCCCGGCTGGCCGGCAAAAATACCGGGCCTTGAGATGGCCGGTGTCGTGAGCCGTGTCGGCGATCAGGTGCACGAAGCGCTGCTCGGCCATCGGGTCTGCGGCATCGTCGGCGGCGGTGCGCAGGCAACCCATTGCGTAATCCCCGCCGAGCATCTCATCTCGGTGCCGGAAAACGTCAGTTGGAACGAAGCGGGCGGATTCGCCGAGGCCTTCATCACGGCTCACGACGCACTGGTTACCCAGGGAGCGCTGCGCGCCGGCACGCGAGTACTGATCTCGGGCGCGTCCGGTGGCGTGGGGACTGCTGCGATCCAGATCGCCCACGTGCTGGGCGCGCACGTCACCGCGGTGACGAGAACCGACGAGCATCATCAGGCCCTCAGGTCGCTCGGTGCCGACGAAACCATGGTCCTCGATGACGTCGCCGGCATCGAGCCCGTCGATCTCGTTCTAGAACTCGTGGGCGCCAAGCACTTGAGTCTGGCCTTGGGCGTGCTGGCCCCCTTCGCCCGCATCGTGACCATCGGGGTCAGTAGCGGCGGCGCTCGAATGGAAGTAGACCTTCACGTGCTAATGAGCAAGCGAGCCACCCTGACTGGCTCGACACTGCGATCACGGTCTCGTGAAGAGAAGGCCGACGTTATCAAGCGGGTCAACGAGACGCTGTTGCCTCTGTGGACCAGTGCCGATCTACAAGTGCCGATAGCGAGGTCATTCGCGCTTGACGATGCTGCCCAGGCCTACGAGTTTTTTGCGCAACCGGGCAAGTTCGGCAAGGTCATCCTGCGCGTCGACCAATGAGTCGCCGAGTAGTGACGTGAAGGACCCCGCGCCGATTGAGCGACCCCATCCCTCTCGATGTTCGCCGACCCGAAACGATTACGAAGCCATCATCAAGGCCCACGAGGCGGCGGTGACCCTGGGTGAGCCGAGTTACCGAGATCCCACTACCGGTCTGTTCGTGCTGACCGTGGCGACGCATCGGGAACGTGGCACGTGCTGCGGCAGCGGTTGTCGCCACTGCCCCTACGTCGAAAACTAGACCTACAACAGCGAACGTAAGGGCGTATGGGTCATTCCCAGCGCTTCGGCCACCGGTCCGTAAGTGATGGCCCCGTTCACCACGTTTACTCCTTCGCCCAGTGCCTCGTCCGCACGCACCGCAGCGCGCCAACCGTGGCCGGCCAGTTCCAGGGTGTACGGAAGCGTGGCGTTGGCCAACGCGTAGGTCGACGTATTTGGCACCGCGCCGGGCATATTCGCGACGCAGTAAAAAATTGATCCGTTGAATTCGAAGACCGGGTCCGAGTGGGTGGTCGGACGGGTCGCTTCAAAGCAGCCACCCTGGTCGACCGAAATGTCTACCAACACCGAGCCTTGACGCATCCGGGCGACCAGTTCATTGCTGACCAGTTTGGGGGCCTTCGCTCCCACCACCAACACGGCGCCAATGACAATGTCCGCTTCTAGACAGGCGACTTCCACCGCGTGCGTGGAAGAGGCGATCGTTTCTAAACGGCCGTCGAAGTGATGGTCGACTTGTCGCAATCGGTCCAGATTACGGTCGAGAATCTTCACGTTGGCGTGCAGTCCCACGGCCATGGTGGCGGCGGCCAGTCCGGAAACGCCAGCGCCAATGACCACCACGTTGGCGGCCGCCACTCCGGGCACTCCACCGATCAAGGCGCCGCGACCTCCTCCCGGACGCATCAAGTGATACGCGCCCACCATGGGGGCCATTCGGCCGGCCACCTCGCTCATGGGCGTCAACAGCGGTAGAGAATTGTCCGCCAGACGGACCGTTTCGTAGGCAATGGCGACGTTGTTGGCGGCGACCAGGGCGTCGGTGCAAGCCTTGCCGGCCGCCAGATGCAGGTAGGTGAAGAGCACTTGGTTCTTCCCGGCGGCCAGTCGGGGATATTCCTCGGCAATCGGTTCTTTGACTTTCAAGATCAACTCGCTATCGGCCCACACGTCGTCAACATTGTCGACAATGGTCGCGCCCGTTGACGCGAAGTCGCCGTCACTGATCGACGAGCCCACTCCGGCATGGCGCTCAATCAGGACCCGATGGCCAGCGCTAGTGAGTTCGCGCACTCCCGGCGGCGTGAGCGCCACCCGATTTTCGTCCTTCTTGATTTCCTTCGGCACGCCGATGATCATCGTTGATCACCCTTTCTGTTGTGTTCGGACCACTTCGATTGTGGCACAGGATTCGGAGTGCGGCGAAATGATGCTCGAGCAAGGTGTCGCCCAGTTGCCCGTCCCCGCACTGCTCGCCACCAACACTGAGGCGGAAGCGGACCCAGGAATCTGGAGCGTCGTTATCGAAGCTTCCTAACCCTCGATGTTGTGCATTACGTGCTTGATGCGCGTGTAGTCCTCAAAGCCGTAGGCCGAAAGGTCCTTACCGTAACCGGAGTTCTTGAAACCGCCGTGGGGCATCTCGGCCACCAGGGGAATGTGCGTATTGACCCAGACACAGCCGAAGTCCAGATCACGAGTGAATCGCATGGCCCGACCGTGATCGCTGGTCCACACCGACGACGCCAAGCCGTAATTGACGCCGTTGGCCCATTCGAGCGCCTGCGCGTCGTCGCTGAACTTCTGGACCGTAATGACCGGTCCGAAAATCTCGTTTTGGATCATCTCGTCGTCCTGGTGAAGATCGGCCACCACGGTAGGGGCAATGAAGTAGCCACTCTCGCCCACCTGCGTGCCACCGGTCGCGATGGAAGCGTGCCCCGGAGCGCGACCGAGAAATCCGGTCACGCGTTGCAATTGATTGGCGTTGTTCACAGGGCCAAAGAGCGCGTCAACGTTGTCGGGCATACCCACCACGGTGTTCCTCGCCTGCTCGGCGATGGCGTCGACAAAGTCACCGTAGAGCTGGGGGCCTACCAACACGCGGGTCGCGGCGGTGCAGTCCTGACCGGCGTTGAAGTACCCGGCTTCGGCGATGGCGACGGAGGCAGCGGCGATATCGGCGTCGTCAAAGGTGACCACCGGGGCCTTGCCGCCTTGTTCCAGGTGCACCCGCTTGAGCGTCTTGGACGCCGTGGCGGCGACGTCCATGCCGGCGCCCACCGATCCGGTAATCGAGACCATGGCCGGAATGGCGTGCTCCACCAGCGCGCGACCGGTGTCACGGTCACCGCAGACGACGTTGAACACGCCCGCGGGAAGTATCTCGGCCATCAACTGGGCCATCAGCAACGTCGAGACGGGCGTCGTGTCGCTGGGTTTGAGCACCATGGTGTTGCCGGCGGCCAGGGCCGGCGCCCACTTCCACACGGCCATCATCATCGGATAGTTCCAAGGAGTCACCGCCGCGCAGACTCCCACGGGCTCGCGACGGACGTAACTGGTCATGCCTTCCATGTACTCCGTCGCACCGCGGCCCTCGAGCATGCGCGCGGCGCCGGCGAAGAAGCGAATCTGATCCAACATGGGCGGCATTTCGAATTCCAGGGTGACCGAGATGATCTTCCCGCAGTTCTCCGCTTCCGCGGCCACCAGTTCTTCGGCGTGCGCCTCGAAGGCGTCGGCAATCTTGAGCAGCGCGAGACTTCGCTCCGAAGGTGTCGTGCGCTTCCAGGATTGAAAGGCCTTGGCGGCGACCCGCAGGGCGGCGTCGACGTCGGACTCGTTGAAGACCGGCGTCTCCGCGAAGGGTTGCCCGGTCGATGGATTAATGAGTTCGATGTACTTCGCACTCTTGGGGGCCATGGATTCACCCCCGATGAAATTGGTCAATCGACGCATGAATCCCCTTCAAACGGGCCAGCGAACTGGCGGTGCCCGTGGCCACTCTGCCAGATTGCGCCGGCCGGCGCAAGCGTCAGGGAGACCGTATTAGTCCCCCTAGGGACGTATGACGACTCATTCCGGCGTCATTATGCGCTATACTGTCATTATCCGCAGCCATGGGTCCTCGGGACCACTCGCAGGGGAAGCGACAATGCCAGCCAACTCACCGAAACGAAAGAGCTCCAAAAGGGTCGAACGCTCGAACCTCGAGCTCATTCCCACGCCGAACGGCCTGGACATGATTGATCGTCAGATCATTGGATTGTTACAGCTCGATGGTCGACGCGCCTACGGTGCCATTGCCGAAGAGGTCGGTCTATCCGAAGCGGCCGTGCGCCGACGGGTCCAACGGTTAAAGGACTCCGGCGTGATGCAGATCGTGGCCATCACTGATCCGCAACTGCTCGGTTACGGCCGTGAAGCGTTGGTCGGCATTCGCGTGCACGGCGACGTCCGCACGGTCGCCGACCAAGTGGCCGCCATCGATGAGGCCAATTACGTCGTCATGACCGCCGGAAGTTTCGACATCATCGCCGAGGTAATCGCGGTGGACGACGCCGCGCTGGTGCACCTTCTTAATGATTCAATTCGCAGCATTCCCGGGGTAACTGAAGTTGAGACATTTCTGTATTTGAAGTTGGCGAAGCAAACCTATGCATGGGGGACAAAATGACAACCAGTGAACTGATCTCGGACGGCATCGTCGTCGCCGGACCGGATCATCAGAGCCAGAACTATTCCGAACGGGCCCGGCGCCACCTGTGGCTCCAGATGTCGCGGATGGGCGCCTATTCGCAGACCAACGAAGTGCCCATCATGGTGCGCGGCGAGGGTACGCGGGTCTATGACGCCAACGGCACCGAGTACTTCGACGGACTCTCGGGTCTGTTCACCAACATGCTCGGCCATGGTCGAAGCGACATCGGCGCCGTGGCCGCCGAGCAGATCGGTCAATTGGGATTCTTTCCCCTTTGGACCTACGCTCACCCCCGAGCCATCGAGCTCGCGGAAAAGATCGCCAGCCTCGCTCCTGGTGATCTCAATCGGGTCTTCTTCACCACGGGCGGCGCCGAGGCGGTTGAGAGCGCCTGGAAACTGGCCCGTCAGTACCACAAGATGCGCGGCGACACCGATCGCTACAAGGTCATCAGCCGCGATATTGCCTATCACGGCACGACCCTGGGTGCACTGACCATCACCTCGCTCGATCCCTACCGTCAACCCTTCGAACCTCTGGTGCCCGGCGCCATCAAGGTGCCGGCCGTGAACTTCTATCGGGCCGAGCAGCACGCCGATGACTTCGAAGCCTTTGGACTTTGGTCCGCCCACCAGATCGAAGAGGCCATTTTGCGCGAGGGAGCCGAGACCATCGCCGCGGTCTTTCTCGAGCCGGTCCAGAACGCCGGCGGCTGCTTCACCCCGCCGCCCGGTTACTGGCAGTCGGTGCGCGAAATCTGCGACCGCTACGGCGTTATCCTCGTCTCGGACGAAGTCATCTGCGCCTTCGGTCGACTGGGCACCTGGTTCGGCGCCGAAAAGTACGACTACGTGCCGGACATCATCTGTTGCGCCAAGGGCCTCAGCTCTGGCTACGCCCCCATCGGTGCCATGATCGTCTCGGACCGCATCGCCGAGCCCTTCCAGCACGACGACACCTCCTTCATCCACGGTTTCACCTGGTCCGGCCACCCCGTCTCGTGCGCCATTGCCCTTAAGAGCATCGAGATCATCGAGAATGAGCACGTACTCGAAAACGTCCTGGCCAACCAGGATTACTTCCGAGACAGCCTGAACGCCCTGAAAGATATCCCCATCGTCGGCGACATCCGCGGAACCGGCTACTTCTGGGGAATCGAACTGGTGAAGGACCAAACGACCAAGGAAACGTGGGCCGGCCAAGACGCGGAGCGCCTGCTGCGCGGCTACGTGTCACCCGAGATGTTCCGCCGCGGGCTCATCTGTCGTTCCGATGACCGCGGTGACCCGGTGGTGCAGTTGGCCCCTCCGCTGATTTCCACCCGCGACGACATCGACTTCATGGTGGGCACCTTGCGCGAGGTCTTCTCCGGGGCCGTCAAGCACACGCCCTGACTTGTGCCGCCGCCATCACTGTGGTGGTCGACGCTCGATCGACCGGTTGTAGCCCGCCCCGCCCTTGATCGTCACCTCGACGTCGACGTGGCAATCGTGGGAGGCGGCTTCACCGGTCTTTGGACGGCGCGCGAACTCAAACGACGCGATCCGAGCCTGCGCATCTGCGTGCTGGAAAAGTCCGTCTGCGGATTCGGCGCCTCCGGACGAAACGGCGGATGGGCCTCGGCGCTCTTTCCGGTGAGCGACGACGCACTGGTGGCCCGCTACGGGCTGGAGAGTTTCACTCATCAACGCCAGGTCTTAGAAGAGGCCGTAGTGGAGCTCGGCCGGAGCGCCGCCTCGGACGGCATCGACGCCCACTTCATCCAAGGCGGCACGTTGATCTTCGCCCGCAACGAGGTGCAGGCCCGCCGACTACGCACCAGCGTCGAGGCGTCGCGCCCACACGGCGTCAGCGAACAGGACCTCGTCTGGCTCGATCAGAGCCAAACGCGCCATTACGCTTCGCCCACCAATTGCTTTGGCGCCACCTACACGCCGCACTGCGCCCGCGTCCATCCCGCCCGACTGGTGCGCGGACTTAGCGACGTCAACGCTTCGCTAGGCGTCGAGATCTACGAGAACACGGCGGTCACCCGCATCGTGCCGGGCAAACGGGGGCGCCAACCCGAGGCGATTACGGTGGGCGGATCGGTCCACGCTGACTACGTCGTGCGCGCCACCGAGGGTTTCACCCCGACGCTGCCCGGTGAGCGCCGGACCGTCGCGCCCTTCTACTCGCTGATGATCGCTAGCGAACCATTGACCGACTCGTTCTGGCACGAGGTCGGCTTCGCACGCTACGAGACCTTCGCCGACAATCGCCAGCTCATCATCTACGGCCAGCGAACCAGCGACAATCGTTTCGCCTTTGGCGGACGGGGCGCCTCCTACCACTTCGGCTCCACGGTGGAAAATCGATTTGATGGCAACGAGCGAGTCTTTGCGATGCTCGAAACCATCCTTCGTGAGTTCTTCCCCACCCTGGGCGGGGCCATCACTCACCGGTGGGGCGGACCGCTCGCCATGCCGCGCGATCAAATGCCCTCGGTACAGGTCGACTACGAGACCGGAATGGCCAGCGCCGGCGGCTACACCGGCGACGGAGTGACGCTGAGTCGCGTCGCGTCGTCGGCCCTGGCTGACTTGCTGACCTCGCCCGATACCGAAACCGCCTTCACCCGTCTTCCGTTCGTACAGCACCACTCCCGGCGCTGGGAGCCGGAGCCACTGCGCTGGCTCGGCATCAACGCGGCCATCGCCCTGGCCACCTGGGCCGACCGCACCGAACGACGTCGCGGCGTGGAGGGTCGAGCGAGCGAATGGTTCGAACGACTGACCAACGTCGCCGCGCGCGACGACGCAGCGGGATCGTCCGACGATTACTAGAAGAGGTCCAATCCTTGAGCGGTGAGGTGAACGCGGTCATCACGTCTCAACGCAAAATATTGATGGCCCGAGCCCCCACTACCACGATCGCTACCAGGGAGACCGCCGACTCGGTGGCGAACAGCACTTTCAGTCGAAGCGTCATTGGCATCGCGTCCGCAGGAGCGAAACTGGTGCCGTTGGCGAAGGACGTGTAGAGGTAGTCAAAGAAGTGGGGGCGCCAGTCCTTCGGCGCCATTTCCGGATTTTCCATCTGGGGGAATTGAATATCGGGCCACAGGTCTTCGGTCCCGGCTCGGCGATGGGGTCCGCCACGATCGACCTCCCAGAACCAGACCCCGTAGATTATGACGTTGGTCAGCCAGATGGCCACGGCCGAGTAGATGAGTTGCGTGCCTTGGGACACGTTCGAACTGAGGAGGCGGTCGACCAACAACGCCACCGACGTGATGTTGGCCGCGGTGACGATGGTGATCAACACCAGCACCACCCGGCGGATCCACGGCGCCTCGTCGGGGTGACGATGACGTCGCGCCGAGAGCGGCAGCAAGGGCAGCGCCACCAATACCGGCAGGAGCCATCGCGGACCCACGACTAGTCGACTAGGCAGGACCACGTAGAGAATCACGCAGGCAACAAGGGCCAACGAGGCCGGCCACCTCGGTTCGGGATGCGATGTTGCCACGACGCCCAATTTAGTTGAGCTGAATCTTTCCTAGATTCCCCAGGTTCTTGATCGACAGCAGGGACTTAAGCGGCGTGGCGTTCAGCAGCTTTAGCAACGAGGAAATATTGACCGCCTTCACCTCATTGGCCGCCGGCGCGGTGACCTGCACCGGTTGGTTGTAAGAAAGAACGTTCAAGCTGAGCGTCAGGGTGGAGCTCTTGGAGGTCTCGCTCACCGTCGCCGCCGACAACTCGCCCTGACTGCCGACCGTGATACTGATGTTAACGGTGGCGATGGCCGGCATCTTGATGGGCGACTTACTGGTCGTGCCGAGGATGACGTTGTCACGCTGGTAGTGATAGGTGGTTAGGTAACCGTTCTTGGTGACCGATTGGTGGTTGAAGCCACTGATGAGAGAGATATCGGGTTTGGTAAGTTCAAGCGAGAGACCGAAGAGCGACGGCGACGAGACCGGCGTGTTGACCCAACTTGCGCCGAAGATCGAAGAGAGATTGGGCGAACCGACGTAGAGCATCCCGTGCACCAATCGCAGGTCCACCGCCGTGGCCGAAAAGAGCAACGGGATGAGCAGTTGCGCCTGCACCGTGTTCTTCCTGAAGTTCACGTCGACGTTGGCGCTGAGGCTGTAGGTCTGGCCCGTGGAAACCTTGATCTGGAAGTCGGCTGACTTGGGCGGATAGCCGTTGAGGACCAGCGGATCCTTTGGGATGGCCGAGGGGTTGGAGTCCGTGGCGGCGTAGATGACCCCGGTCAAGGTGAGCGCCAGCGCGACCGCGGCGAGAGTCAGGGGCGCTAAACGCTTGGATACGGACACGCCACCACCCTACCTTTTGGTCTTAAACGTTCAGGTTGGCCCTCGCGTGTTCAATCGTTCAAGAGTTCGACGAAGAGTTCGTGGGAGATATTGCGCCCGCTGGCGATGAAGCCAATCCTTGAGGTCACGTCGTCCACCAGATTGTTGGTGATGGCGGCGTAGGGAGCGGCCGAGGAGCCTTCGAAGATCAGCCCGTTGTTCTCGGCGACTTCGCGCACGGCCCGGCGAATCTCCATCTCGGGTACGAGCGCTAACGGCACGCCACTCTTGGCGATCAGCTCATTGGTGAGGGCGCCGTCATCACCGCCGCCGGCCAACCCGTCGGCGATCGTCGGATGGTGGACAATTTGATCCATGGTGGCGCCGCGCAACACGTGATACAGCGCCGCGCTCTCGGTCGGCTGGACCCCAGTAATTCGTAGGTCACCGCGTCCACTCTCTTCTCGGGCCAACAGGATCCCCGAGAGCAGCCCTCCGCCACCGACCGGCACCACCAGGTGCTCCAGTTCGGGGGCCTGCAGCAACATTTCGTCTAGCACGGTCGACTGCCCGGCGATCACGTTGGTGTCGTTGAAGGGCGAGATATAGCGAATCGAGCGCAGATCGGCCAGTTCAAGCGCGTGCGCCTGGGCCTCATCGTAGGAGGAGCCGAACTGGATGAGTTCAATGTCGTACTCGCGCAACTTTCTTACCTTGGCCATGGAGGCGTTTTTGGGCACCACGACCGTGGCCGGCACGCCCAGGACCGAGCAGGCGTGGGCCATACCGAGTCCGTGATTGCCGGCCGACGAGGTAATGACGGCGCCCTGGGGATCGTCGCGTCGCGAGGCGTCCACGGCGCTCAGCGCGCCACGGACCTTGAAGGAACCGGTGGGCTGGAAGCACTCGAGTTTGGCGAGCACGCCACGGCCCCGCAGCGAGATGGTCACGGTGGGCGTTGGAACGAGATGGTCGGCCACCACGCGTCGAGCGGCCTCTAATTGCTCGGACGTAGGTGCAGAAACGTGGCGAATCATCGAAACCTCCGCCGTCACCTTACTAGGCACGCTTTTCTCGCTCCCATACCGCCAGGTAATGTCGGCACGTGCACTCCATCGTCGCCGTGATCATCGTGGCTTCGTTGGCCTTTCTCGGCACGATGTGCGACAACTATTTCGCGTTCGCCGCACAACTTCTCGTCACCGATCGCGCTCGTTACCGAAGGGTAAGTTGGGCCCAAGCATTGGGCATCGCCGCGCTCCTGCTGCTCTCTTTAGGCGTCAGTTCGTTACTCACTTCGATTCCCACCCGATGGATTGGTCTTCTCGCCGTCGTGCCGTGGGCCCTCGCGGCCCACGCGTGGCGCCACCGTGACCAACCCGATCACCAACAGTTTCGACGTGGCGCCATTACTACGTTCGCGCTCACGCTGGCCTTGGGGGGTGACAACCTCGCCGTGTGGATACCACTGCTTCGTGCCAACGGCACCTTCCACGCGCTGATCACTATCGTCATCTTCGCGGCGTGGGAAATCCTCTTTATTCTGTCGGCCCAGGCGTTAGTGAAGCATCCGCGAGTGGTCACCTGGGGCAACGATCACGCTAAGGATTTCATTCCTTGGATCTACCTCGGACTGGGCGTGTTGATCCTCGTGGAGTGCGGCACCTTTCGCTAAGCGAGACCTTCGCTCGATGACGAGACGGCTAGCGTTGCTGAGTGCCCAACTCGACTCCTCAACAGACTCTGCGCCGTCTGACGATCATTGTGGCCATCCAGTGGATGGGCGCGACCCTCGGTCTGCCCTTGCTTCCGCTCTTCCTCGAGCACCGCGGCGGCACACCCAGCGTTATTGGCTTCATCATGGCCTCCTTTTTCATTGCCGGCGTGGCCACTCAGTTCTTTCTAGGCCGTCTGGCCGACAAGTTCGGCCGCCGTCCCATTCTGGTGAGCAGCCTCATCGCCTACGGGCTGGCCAGCATGACCTTCCTGTTGCCCGTGGCAGCCCCGTGGTTCGCGTTGTCTCGAATAGTCCAAGGTGCCGCCGCGGGGGCCATCGAAGTCGCCTCCCTTTCGGCCGTCGCGGCCCTCTTCTCCGAGGCCGAGCGGGGACGGGCCGTCTCTCAAATCCTGGCCGCCCAATTGCTCGGAATCGCCATTGGCCCGGTGGCCGGCGTACTCGCTTCGGTGAGCGATCTCGGCTGGGCTTTTTTTGCCACCGGCATCGTCAGTCTTCTGGCGGCCGCCCAAACCTTGCGCACCAACGTGGGCGACAGGGCCTACGACCCCACCCCGCTGCCGCGACTGCAGTGGACCACCCAACTGACGGGCGCCTTGATCGCCGCCGCGGCGACCGGTTTGTTGATTGGCGTGTACGAGACGTGCTGGAGCCTTCTCATGCAGGCCCATCACGCCAGCACCCTGGAGATCCGTCTCAGTTGGACCATGTTCTGTCTGCCTTGGGTAGCCTTAAGCCGTCTCGGCGGTTGGCTGGCCGACCACCAAAATCGCCGCTTCATCGCCCTGGCCGGTCTAATAGACGGTGCGGTCTTTGTTTCCATCTACCCGCACATTCACAGCAACATCGCCATTTTGTTCTTGGGATCCTGCGAGTCCATCGGTGCGGCCCTGTCGGTGCCGTCCATTGCGTCGCTGTTGACCCAAGGGGCGGCCAGCCGGGAGCTCAGTCGCCGTCAGGGTCTCTACGCCACGTCCAACACCGCGGCCCTGGCCATCAGCGCCAGCGTGTCGGGCGTGCTCTTCACCATCAATTCGGCCCTGCCGTTCACCTTGGTCGCCATCGTCTCAGCCCTACTGGCCGTGTCCACCTTGTGGTGGTGGCGCCACGTCACCGGCAACATCACCCACGCGACCAAACCGTAGGACCAAAGAGAGCGCGGCCGCACCCCGCTCTCTTTTCGTTACGGTGATCGGCTGACTAGTTCTTCCAGACGTAGTCCCAACGGGTTGACCCTCCGTCGGGATTAAGCAAACGCTTGCCTTCGAATCCGGCGCTGTAAGCCCAGTTCTGCACGTTGTCGCGGGCCGCGTAGGCGGTCACCAACTGGGTGAGGAACAGGTAGGTGCAGTCCTGGGCAAAGATATCGTTCACCTTGCCCCAGGCGGCCCCGTAGGCCGCCGAACCCTTAGGGCTCGCCAGGGCCGCCAGCATGGCAACCTCAATCGTCGGGTCGGCCTGGTGAGCAAAGTTCACCGCTCCCGGAATGAACGTAGTTGCTGGTAACGAGGTGAGGCCCAGACCGTTGGGGTAGGCCGGTGCGGCCGGCACGGAGTCCCACCATACGTAGTTGAGTCCTTGGTCGATACCTCCAAACTCATTGAAGAAGGCCGCATCGAACGAACCCTGCTCTACGTTCTGGATCAATGACGCTTGCTCAATGGCCCTCGGCGTCACCGTGATGCCCACGGCCGCCAACTGCGACTGCACGAAAGAAAACATCTGGGACTGCACTGCGCTGTCCGACACGTAGTCGAGCACAAAGCCCACCGAACTTAGTTTGTTGTTTTTCGTGTAGGTGCTGACCAACGCCGACGCACCCGAAGGGTTGTAGGCCGGATAATTCGGGTTCGAGTAATACGGCGACGACTTGCGGTAGATGCCGTCCGAGACGGTCCCGACCCCGAGGGCAATGACCTTCAAAAACGTTTCACGGTTGATCGCCATGGCACAGGCTTGGCGAATCTGTTGACTGTTCACCACCGGCGTCAGCGTAAGGTCCCACTGCAAGGTCGAGGGATTGACCGCACCCTTGATGCCAGGGGCAGTTCCCGCGATGACGTCCTGCACTCCAGTGGGAACGGCCTGGCCCTTCTCAATGAACGGCAACGCGAGGGTGTCCCAGGCACCGAACTGGTTCTGAGTGCCCGAGTTGTTCATCATGATGAAGTTGATGGCCGGGTCGCGAGGATCGTTGATGTCGTCGCGGTAGGTGACGCCCTTCATCTTTTTTAGCGTCACGATGCTACCGGAGTTGGTGGTCAGCAACATGTCAATCTCGCCCGAGGCCAGCGCGGCGTTGCGGGTGGAGTCGTCGGGGATGGTCTTAAAGACAATCCCATCGAGGTAAGGCAACTGGCGACCCTTGGCGTCTTTGCGCCAATACTTCTTGTTCTTCTTCACCGCGGTCGTCGAACCCAGGTTCCAGCTCACGAACTCAAAGGGTCCGGTGCCGATGGGGTGACCCTTGTAGCTCGCTCCGAGCGTGGCCGGTGCCGCCATGTACGCGATCTGCTGCTCCGAAAGATAGATATTGAAGGTCGAGAAGGGAATGGCCAACTTGTAGACCACGGTGTACGGCCCGGTCGACACAACACTGGAGATAATGGGCAAAATCGCCGGACCGACCGGGCTGGTGGCGACTTGGGTAGCGGCGTAGTTGGCCACCACGGCCGCCGCGTTGAAGGGTTCGCCATTGGAGAACCTCACCCCGCGACGAAGCTGAATGGTCCACTCGGTGTAGCCGGCACTGGACGTCGCCGAAAGGGCCAGCATCGGCAAAATGTCGTTGCCGTTGGACGAAGTCACGAAGAGAGGGTCAAAGAAAGCGTTGCCCTTGCAGAAAGCCGATTGGTCCCACGAGGCCTGCTGGCCGTTGAAGTCCGAAAAAGAAAGAACGTCCGATATCAGCCCCACGGTGAGCGTGCCACCGGCCTTGGGCTTCTTGGTGCTGACGCCTACGCTGGCCCCCGCCACGTTGGCCATGAGGCCGTCGACGACGGTACCGGCCATCGCTACTCCACCGATTGTCGCCGCCGTCTGGGTCATAAATGTCCGACGATCGAACTTTGATGACATCCTGTCCTGCTTTCACCTGGAGCGTCGGCCCACTGCCGAATCCCTCTTTGGGGGCAATTTAGCCCGAAATGAACCGTCGAAAAGTTCATAACGGCAAAAATTGGCGGTGATTGCTTCAGGACCCAGGCGGAAGGGAGGAACCGCCTGGGCCCTGAAAAAGTGGGAGACCGAAGTCTACGAAGCTAACTCGATCTCCACGATGTTGAGAACTCCAGGATGGTGCGAAACCATCGATACTTCTTGGTCAATCTGGTGACACGAGGACGCTTCGAAGACCCGATGTTGCGGGTCATTCGCACCGCTCGCCATTTCGACGGGGTTGGCATTCCGATTCATAACGGCCCTCCCCTTTTCGAGTACGCGAGTATTTTGCAACGAGGTCCATCATGGGCCACGACCTTCAAGGGCCTTTAGGAACACACTAAGAACTACTTAAATCCCCAACTTTGTGACAATTTTGTGACACCTTTCACGAAGCGTGTCTCTCCAGCGTCGGGGCCCGGAGTTTTATTGGGAAAACCCAGCACATCGCCCGGGTAACGCTCACCGATAACGGCCTTTCGGGGCCATCTTGACCAACGAAGGGTCCACGCGGGCACCTGCGGAAGTCGAAGGACGCATGAATTCATTTGTCGCTTCAAGGTCACGAGATACACGGTAAAAACCGAGGTGGACGGGACATGATGTAGTCGTGGCGCACTCGCGTGAAGATCGATTACGAGACCTGGCCCAGCGCGCCACGCCGGCCGTGGCGAGCTTCCTCGCGCGACGGGCCTATCCACTGAGCAACGCCGACATTGACGACCTCGTCGAGGAAGTACTGGTCGTGACCTGGCGCCGTCTCGACGACGTGCCTCCGGGAGCGGAGATCGCCTGGATGATAGGCGTCGCTCGCAACCTGTTGAATAATGCTCGACGCAAACACTCCCGACGTGAAAATGCCCACCACAAATTGACCCCCGTGGGCCACGACGCCTCCGCGGAAGATCACGTGATCGCCAACGAACAGCTTCGTGGGGCCCTGGCCTCGCTACGAGCGGAAGATCAAGAAGTGCTGCTTTTGCACTTCTGGGAGGGTCTCGACGCGGAGGCCCTCGCCGTGGTGTTGGGCGTCTCGCCCGGGGCGGCCGCCACGCGCCTGTCGCGGGCCTCGACGCGACTGCGAGGAGTATTCGAAGAAATCCCCAAATCAGGTGAAAGAGAAGTCCTCCAGCGTACAAGAAGGGTGTGAGAGGAGGATGACGAAGATGCCCGACGCGATCGACCCCACGGAACTTTTAGCCGCAGCGAATCCCATTACCGACTGCCGGATCGAACCGGACCGTCTCGAACAGATGATCAGTCGGGTCACCTCCGCTCGCGTGGCGAGTCGATTCTCGCCGCTGCGCACCTGGCAAATGAAGGCCGGTTCGGCCGCCGCCGCGGCGGCGCTGGTCGTCACCGGCGTGGTTGTCTCGCTGGGCGGCGCACCCGTGGGCCTCACGGTCTTGGCCTTGGCCAACGGCACGTCGGTC
>Ga0182024_10014208_pt1 | contig 15417 bp, 16 predicted proteins | sample P32metaG_FD_120480 | JGI IMG/M metagenome (GOLD analysis project Ga0182024, IMG submission 120480) | Permafrost microbial communities from Stordalen Mire, Sweden - P3-2 metaG (Illumina Assembly) | ecosystem: Environmental > Terrestrial > Soil > Wetlands > Permafrost | place: Sweden: Stordalen... | reverse complement strand
TCTTTTGCGCGAAGTGCTGCAAAACCTCATCGACAATGCCATCCAGTACACTCCGGCCGGGGGCCAGATTCACGTAAGTGCGGAAGCAAAAAAGCGCGACGTCGTAATCGCGGTCGCAGATACCGGCATCGGGATCCCCCTGTCCGATCAGGAACGAATTTTCGAGCGCTTTTATCGAGTGGATGCAGCGCGTTCACGGGAAGCGGGAGGCACCGGACTTGGCTTGTCCATTGCCAAGCACATCGTCGAAGTGCACGGCGGCCGTTTGTGGGTAGACAGTGAAGTGGGTCTCGGCTCGAAGTTCTCCTTTTCGGTCCCTATCGCGGGTTGATCGCTTCGCCTGTTTCTGAAAATTCACGCCCGTTTCACCTCCTTGCAATGCTCAGAAGACACTGTGCATAAGGCTGTATTGAGCCGGAACGGAGGCCAAACATGGTTGCCAAGGCCAAGACCGAAGGAATCCTTCAAAACGTCCTCGTGAACTATCTCGTCTCGCAAGCTCGCACCGTCGAAGCATCCATCAACCGCGCTCTTTGGGCTGTCCTCGAAAGAAACCAGCGTGTAGCGAGCGAGGTTTTCCTGACCGAGCCACGCATCAACGAAATGGAAATTCTGATCGACGAACACGCGATCCGAATCTTGCGGCAAGGAAACCTTTGCGAAGCGGAGGTCCGAATGGTTGTGGCCACACTCAAGATCAACAACGATCTCGAACGAATGGGAGACCTGGCAGTGAATCTAAGCGAGCGAGCGATCTCGCTGGCAGGATTGGGAGCCATCGAAAACCCTGCGGAACTAGAGCCCATGACAACTGCCGTTCGCGCGATGGTCTCCAAGTGCCTCGGGGCGCTCATCTACCAAAACGTCGATCTAGCGGCGCAAGTTCTGGAAAGTGACGATGTCGTGGACCAATACCGCGACCGAATCTTCGAGGCGCTGCTCTCGTCTATGACGGTTGAGCCCAGTCGGGCTGGACCGAATTTGCACTTCGTACTGGCTTCTCGCCATCTCGAGCGGATTGCCGACCACGCCACGAACATCGCCGAAGACGTTCTTTTCTGGGCTCGGGGTTTGGAAGTTCGCCATGGGCGCGGCAAACAGGTCGAAACCACCAATAACGCAAAAATACCGGCGGGCGCCTAATCATCGAGTTTTCACATAGCGATCATCGCGAATTCATTGAAGGTGGCTTATTGTGCCTCGCCATGGGCTTGCGTTTTTGCCGGGGCTTGTTCTTTAGCGACAAATTATTCACAGCTTAAAGCGGGCCTTAAGTCGATGCTCCACAGCCGCTTAAAGGTAATACGAGAATCGGCGTTCTAGCCGCTCCGGCGATTTTGCGCTGTGTAACATGGCTGTAACAAACTTGGCGAATACTAGCTAGGAGAATCCCCCATATGAAGAAAGTGGTTTTGATGGCATCGCTTGTCCTAGGCCTGGCAGCGATCAGCGGAGCCCAATCGGGCACGGCGCTTCTGAATGCTGCCGGTGCGACGTTCCCCTATCCGATTTACTCGAAGTGGTTTGACGTATATCACAACGCACATCCGAACGTGCAGATCAATTACCAGTCAATCGGCTCGGGCGGCGGGATCCGGCAGCTCCTGGCCGGTACCGTGGATTTCGGCGCATCCGACGGTCCGATGACAGACGAGCAGCTCGCGCAGTCCAAGGTCAAAATTCTGCATTTTCCAACGGTTCTCGGGGCCGTCGTGCCCACGTATAACATCGCGGGTGTGACGGGCGATTTGAACTTCACGCAGAAGGCCTTGGCGGGAATTTATCTGGGGCAAATCACGAAGTGGAACGATCCGGAAATTGCTAAGGCGAACCCCGGGATCAAGCTGCCGGGGGAAGATATCGTCGTAATCCACCGCTCTGACGGCAGCGGCACGTCCTACATCTTCACCGATTTTCTCGCCAAGGCGAGCTCGGATTGGAAGAGCAAAGTCGGCACGAACACCTCCGTGAATTGGCCAGTTGGCCTGGGAGGCAAGGGCAACGAAGGCGTTTCCGGACTAGTGAAGCAAACTCCGGATTCGATTGGTTACATCGAGCTGATCTATGCCGTGCAGAATAACATTCCGTATGGCAAGGTTCAGAATGCGGTAGGCAAGTTTGTGAAGGCGGACCTGGCCGGAGTTACGGCGGCTGCGGCCGGCTCCGCGAAGGACATGCCCGACGATTTCCGCGTTTCCATCACAAATGCTCCCGGGGCGACAGCATATCCGATCTCGAGTTTCACCTGGCTGCTGATTCCGGCTCAAATCCCCGATGCCGTGAAAAAAGCTGTCATCAAGGACTTTCTGAAGTGGATGCTCGTCGACGGGCAAAACTATAACGAAGGTTTGTCCTATGCGAAGCTTCCAAAACCTGTCATCGCGAAGGAAACCAAGGCCATCGATTTGATCCAGTAACGTGTGGTTACTTCCGCCACCCCGATCGATAACGCAGCCGCGCCTCCGGCGGGGCTGCGTACGTTTGTTCAGCGCTTGCGCGATGGCGACCAGATTGCGCATATCATCACGCTTGTTTTTGCCGCGACAATTCTTCTGATCACATCTTTGCTTGTGTACGAGCTTTGGATAAATTCCGGCCTTTCGCGGTCGAAGTTCGGACTGATGTTCTTCTGGACGCGCGTTTGGGACCCCGTTTCGGGCGATTTTGGAGCAGCGCCATTTATCTACGGTACGCTCGTCACCGCTGTCGTCTCGCTCGCGATCGCGGTGCCACTCGGATTAGCTGCCGCCATTTTTCTGGCCGAACTCGCCCCGCGGAGGCTGAGTGACGGAATCGCTTTTTTGATCGATCTGCTCGCAGCCGTCCCCAGCGTGATTTACGGATTGTTGGGAATCTTTATTGTCGTGCCGCTAATGCGGACCGTCGTGGGACCGGCGCTCAAATCAACTTTGGGCTTTCTTCCCCTTTTTAAAGGGCCCAACTACGGCGTGGGATTTCTCACCGCTGGAATCGTTCTGGCAATCATGGTAGTGCCGTTCATTATTTCGGTCTCTCGCGAAGTGCTGCTGACGGTGCCACGCGAACAGCGCGAAGCAGCGTTGGGTCTGGGTGCGACCCGCTGGGAAGCCACCTGGAAAGTAGTGGTACCGTGGGCGCGCACCGGCATTATGGGTTCGGTCTTCCTCGCGCTCGCCCGCGCACTTGGCGAGACCATGGCTGTGACAATGGTGATTGGGAACGACCCGAAGATTGCCACGTCGCTATTTGCTCCCGGCTATACCATTGCGGCCGTTATCGCCAATGAGTTCACCGAAGCGACAGGCAATTTGTATCTCAGCGCCCTCATCGAACTTGGCCTTGTGCTATTCCTCATGACATTCATCCTGAACGGCCTTGCGCGTTTATTAATCGTTGCGACCGAACGGGGAGGAGGGCGCCCGTCATGAGCGATCTGCGCCTAACTTGGCGCAAGAGCCTGAACGTCGTGATGCTGACGCTCACCGGCGTGGCGGCCTTCGCTGTAGTTTCCGTGCTGTTCCTCATCCTCGGGTATTTGATTTGGAACGGGGGCAAGTCGCTCAACTGGGATTTTTTCACCAAATTGCCCAAGCCTGTGGGCGAAACAGGCGGTGGGATGGCGAACGCAATCGTGGGCAGCATGAAGCTCTTGTTCCTGGCGGCCGTAATTGGTCTTCCCGTGGGTTTGATAGCGGGAGTGTATCTGGCGGAATTCGGGGGAAAGACGTTTTCGTTCATAACCCGTTACACGACCGACCTACTGAATGGTGTTCCATCCATTGTGATGGGAATCTTCGCGTATTCCTTGGTCGTGCTGCCGGTGAAACATTTTTCCGCGCTGGCGGGCGGCCTCGCGCTGGCGGTCATGGTAATTCCAATCACCGTCCGCAGCACGGAGGAGTTTCTTCGGGCCGTGCCGAATAGCATGCGCGAGGGGGCCATGGCTCTCGGCGCGAGTAAGTGGCGGACGATTGCGACGGTAATTTTGCCCGCCGCGAGCGGTGGCATTCTCACCGGGATGTTGCTTTCTCTCGCGCGGGTGGCCGGAGAAACCGCGCCGCTGCTTTTTACCGCATTCAGCAACCGCTATTGGAGTCCGGGATGGAACCAGCCGATTGCGTCGCTGCCCGTGATGATTTATACCTATGCGATTGCACCGTATGACGATTGGCACCGACAAGCGTGGGCTGCGGGGCTGGTCCTGTTAGCGTTGGTTCTAATTGCAAATCTGGGCTGCCGGCTTGTGTTGAATCGCCGGGGGTCTTATCGGAGTGTCTGATATGGCTTCAGCGGCGCACGGGAAAAATCTCGCTGCGAGACTCGCGCCCAAGGTGCGCATGACCGAGCCGAGTTCAACAGCACAGGCCCAGGAGGGTGCGTTGCGCTTTGAGATTTCGGCCCTCGACTTCTTCTATGGTCCCAAGCAGGCCGTGTTCGGGTTGAATTTGAGGATTCCGAAGAATAAGGTGACCGCGCTGATCGGGCCGTCCGGATGCGGGAAATCCACTTTCCTTCGGACGCTCAATCGCATGAACGAAACGATCCGCAATACGCGGGTGTCCGGGAATATCCTTCTCGACGGGCAGGACATTCTGCAGATGGACGTCGTGAAGCTCCGGCGGCGGGTCGGGATGGTATTTCAGAGGCCGAACCCATTTCCAAAATCGATTTACGACAATGTCGCGTATGGACTTCGCATCAATGGCTACACGGGCCGCTTGGACGACTTAGTGGAGAAGAGCTTGCGGCGGGCCGCGCTATGGGATGAAGTGAAGGATTACCTTCAAAAATCGGCATTCGCGCTATCAGGCGGCCAGCAGCAGCGGCTCTGCATTGCGCGGGCGCTGGCGGTGGATCCCGAAGTCCTGCTGCTTGACGAACCGTGCTCGGCGCTAGACCCGGTCACGACGGCGAAAATCGAAGAACTGATGTTCCATCTGAAAGATAGCTGCACGATGGCGATCGTCACGCACAACATGCAGCAGGCGGCGCGGGCGAGCGACTACACCGCTTTCATGCTTGATGGAAAGCTGATCGAGCACAGCGAGACTCCCAAATTGTTCACGACGCCCACCGATGCCCGCACGGAGGCTTACATAACCGGCCGCTTCGGATGAAATGATGCAGCTGCGCGCAACGGACTAGGGCCCTGGGCAACGGAAACGACTGAAGCAGCGAGGAAATATGGAACGTCATTTCGAACGCGATCTCGAAGAACTCAAGCAGCGGCTTTTGTGGATGGGCAGCCTGACCGAACGTGCCGTCCATCAGGCCGTGCACGCGGTGCTAGACGCGGACGAGCAACTTGCTGAGGCCGTGCTCAGCGAAGAAGACGCCGTCAATGAGATGCAGATCGAAATTGACGAGCGCATTCAACGCCTGCTCGCGTTGCAAGCACCCATGGCCGCCGACCTCCGGTTTCTGCTCGCTGTTTCCCGTATCAACGGCGACCTTGAACGCATCGGCGACCAGGCCGTCAACATCGCGCAATCCGCCATGCGGGTTCTTCGCCATCCGCAAGTGAAGCCCTACGTGGACCTGCCCCGCATGAGCGAGCTCGCCGAAGGCATGGTTCGCGACAGCCTGAATGCGCTGGTTCGCGGCGATCAGGAACTCGCGCAGAGCGTGCTCCAACGCGACGATCAGGTCGACCGCTTGCGAGACCAGATGTTCCGCGAACTGCTCACCTACATGATGGAAAACTCCTCCGTCGTGTTTTCCGCGTTCGAACTGGTGCTCGTCGCCAAGAATCTCGAACGCATCGGTGACCACGCCACAAACATTGCCGAGGATGTCATTTACTTCGTTGCAGGACGCGACGTCCGCCATCCGGCGCTCGACCGGCGATAAGCCCGCACGTCTGACCCACACGCGCAGAACCCTGCGACTCTTTCGTCTGCTTTGCTAGAACTTTCCGGCCAGATCCGCTACAGTTTTGCAAGGACCTGCTGAAGGAGGCTTCCATGGAAACTGCTACCGTGAAGTGGACGGGCCGCGAAGAATTCCTTTCTACCGCGCCATCGGGGCATTCTGTGGCGTTCGACGGCGATCGGACGCACAACGCGGCTCCCAGCCCGATGGAGATGCTTCTCTCGGCGCTGGGTGCGTGCAGTCTGGTTGATGTGGTTTTGATCCTCGCGAAAAAACGCCAAACACTAACATCGCTCGAAGTGGACGTGTCCGGGGAAAAGGCTGACGCAATTCCTGCCGTTTGGGCGAAGATCGAAATGGTCTACCGCCTGGCGGGCAACCTAGATGAACAGGCCGTCCGCGACTCGATTGAATTGAGCCAGAACAAATATTGTTCGGTCGCAGCGATGCTCGGAAAAACCGCAAAGATTACCTACCGACACGAAATCACACCAGCAAAAACGTAGCGTGCTCCCAGTGTTTCCTTGTCAGTGCGAGGAGGGATTGCATACAATCGTGCGTCTGTTTTTAAAACCACGGAGACATTGATGGGCAAACGCATCGCCGCCAAAATCACCGGAGTCGCCGGGTACGTTCCTCCGCGCGTCGTGACGAATTTCGATCTCGAGAAAATTGTAAATACGACCGACGAATGGATTCGCACGCGCACCGGTATCCGCGAACGGCACTATGCCGATCCCGGCGTGGCATCGTCGCACCTGGGAACAGAGGCGGCGAAAAAATTGCTGACCGCGAAGGGCGTATCGCCTGACGAGATTGAAATGATCGTTGTCGCCACCGTCACGCCGGACATGCTCTTCCCGGCCACGGCTTGCTTGATCCAGGATCGACTGGGAGCTTCGAACGCTTGGGGATTCGATCTTTCGGGCGCCTGTTCCGGATTTATCTACGCACTAACAACGGGCGCGCAATTTGTCGGGGCGGGAACGCACAAGAAGGTGCTTGTCATTGGTAGCGACGTAATGACTTCGATTCTCGACTACACCGACCGCGCCACCTGCGTGCTTTTTGGCGATGGCGCCGGCGCCGTGTTGCTTGAGCCCGCATTTGATTTTGAAGGAATCATCGATTTCGCAAACGACCTCGATGGAGCGGGCGGCGGCAACCTTTATATGCCTGCTGGCGGCTCCCTGCATCCCGCGTCCGCCGAGACGGTTGCGAAGCGGATGCATTACGTTCACCAAGAAGGCCAGCAGGTGTTCAAGTATGCGGTGCGGCGCATGGCGGAACTCGCCTGTGAGTTGCTCGAGCGCAACGGAGTGACCAGTCAGGATCTTGCGCTGGTCGTGCCTCATCAAGCGAATCTTCGCATCATCCGTGCCATGCAGGAGCGCTTGGGCGTGGACGATTCCAAGGTGCTCGTCAATATCGACCGTTTTGGCAACACCACCGCGGCGACAATTCCGCTGGGGCTAATGGATGCCGTCGAGCAGAAAAGGCTGCGCAAAGGCGATCTGGTCCTGTTGATCGCGGTGGGGGCGGGTTATACGACAGGCGCCGTCCTGATGCGCTGGGCCTACTGAGCCTTCTGCGGTTGTGCGGGGAAAGCCTGCTTCTGCGATTCCGCTCAGTGCCCGGCAAAAATCAGTACCGGGTCCGCATCACCGCTGGTCGTCGTGACCAACACAAACTGCGTCGGCGACACGATGAAGAACGAGCCCGTTAGGGCCGTTGGTGACGTGAGTGCGACGACACCCGTACCGGTGCTTGCACTCGTGATTGCGTAGGTCCCGGCCACACTTTGCGCCGCATTATTCGTCGCGGGCGTACTCTGTTCCTGAGTCCCGGCGATCGCCTGAACGCCATCGAGAGTTAGGACGCCGGAAATATCCTGAACGGCATTGGTAGCAGGAATCGAAGTTCCTTCCGCAAAGGCTCCCTTGATCGTCGAAGCAGTGAATGGACCGCTCGATTGAGGCTGGAAAATTCCGAAGAACGGATTGTTGTTGATCTCCCCAATCGCAAAGGCTTGGTTCTGACTGATCATGTAAAACACAGGGTCAACTGGAGTGAGCAAATCGGTCGCAACGCGGCCGAAGGGATCTGCGTTCACGAATTGTGCGGTTCCGCTGAAGCTCCCCACCGTTCCGGCCTGATTCTCAACCACCGTCATCGAGAACGCGCTCAGTCCCGTTGCCGTCAGCGAAGCCACCGCCACATCCGGCACATAGTTGCTTCCTGAAAGGAACTGTCCGGTCAGACCGCCCACACTCGTGCCCGTGAATCCTCCCGCAGGTCCCGAGAATGGATATCCCACCTGCTGCATCAGCGTGCCAATCGTGAGAAATGGCGTGTTCGCGGTTACCGGATCGATTTCGATCAAAAAGAATTCCGAGGCGGAGACCGGATATGCGCTGAAAGTCAAACTGGGAAGGCTGGCAGGCACAATTGTTGCGACGCAGCGAGCTATTTGGGAAGTCGTCTGATAAGTTCCCGATACCGTCTCTTGCGCAGGAGACGTAAACCCCGGGGTATTGGCATCCATTTCGCCGTTTCCAATACTTCCCTGTCCGGACGAATTGGCTGGCGGCGACGCCGTAAACCGCCCTGCGAGCGCCACGGGCCCTGCGGTAAAACCTCCCAGATCGGCGGAGTTGCCCGTAATCCCAACTGCGTATTCGCCAGTCATGGTATTGAACGCGCAGGTGGTGACGCTCTGCTTTTCAATTTGACCGGAGCCGCGATTTCCGCTTGAGTCAAACTCGATGACTCGTCCATGCGAACCTGTGGTGTCAATTGCGATGGCATAGGTAGGCGAACCTGCCAGGCTGCTGAAAATGAGGATGCCGCGATCGTCCGAGCCCAGCGTGTAGGTGCCTGTAAAAGTCTGGTTGGTGTGCGCAAGCGTCGTCGTGAAATCTTCCACCCCAGCCGAAATGTTTCCGGCACCGTCTGCATGGAAGCTTCCCCCCGCTACTACCGCACCCAAAGAGTTGAATCCGTTGAAGGCAAACGCATAACTTCCATTCAACAGCGCCGTGCCAACCGCTCCGGAGATCGTGAGACTGAAGCTTTGCGTCAACGTCGCGGGCGGTGCTTCGCTATCGGTCACTGTCACGCTGAACATACTTGTACCCTGAGTGGTGGGCGTCCCAGAAAGAAGTCCTGTGGAACTCAGAGTGAGCCCGGTGGACAGAGTTGATCCAACGGCAACGGACCATTGATAAGGCGGCGTCCCACCGGTGGCTGCGAATTGAAGTGAATATGCCACTCCCGCGCTGGCCGCGGGCAGAGGTGAGGTGGTCGTAATCGCAAGGTCGCTGACGGTAATGGTCAACGATGGCGAAGTGGCGGAAGCTCCCGCCGAGCCCGTCACCTTAATCGTGAAAGTGGAGGTTCCCTGCGCAAGCGGCGTACCAGTGATTGTAACCGAGTTCCCGGTGCTCGCGCCAAGTGCCAATCCACCGGGCAGCGCCCCGGAGGCCACCGACCACGTAAACGGCCCCGAACCTCCGCTTGCGTTCACAGGCGCGCTGTAGATTTCGTTGATGCTCCCGGAGGGCAGCGATGTCGTAGTGATCGTAACCGCGCGGAGGCTTGCCGGGGTTCCGCTACAGCCTTGATACAAGAGGCCACAAAAAGCGAGGAGGCATATGTAAAGAAAAGATCTGTCACGCCTAGCCATTTAAGATCACCCAATTCATTTAACCAAAAAACCACAACCCATAAATTGGGAATGACCCGCAGGATAGCCTATAAGACAACTGTGCCTGACGACCGAAGTAAACCCGTTAGAACGAGTTGACTTCGGCGGCGATGACTTGATTGCTGTGAACCTGCTGCATCAGAACAACGGCGGCGTACCGAGCACAGAGTTCCATTTCCCGCTTGGCCCAGTCCGCAGCTGGGAGGCCTAAAAACAGTTGCAGAAAGCTATGATAGAACCGCACGGAGCCGAGCCTGGGAGCCGCGCTGCCCATGTCGGGGCAAAGCTTCCGGAACGCCGAAACGCCAGCGAAGCCCTTATCTTTCAATAGATTATAGGCCGCTTCTGGATTGGCGCCGGTCGCAATGTCGAAGGAGGTAGATGCAACTCGAATCAGGCCCGCTCGCCACTGAAGCGCGACGAACTGAATCAGGGCCGCGAAGGAGAGCACGAAGATGAATGATGCAATTAGCATGTTCCCGTCCTGCACCCATTTTGTCGGCAGGGTCTGCGCCTCACAATGGAACGAACGTACTATCCGTCCATTCAGGCCGGCCGGAACGCAAGCGTTGCGGTGCAAGGTAAACTGCAGTGCACCGGGGACCGGATTTCTCGGTTTTTGGCCATCTTTTCAGTGATAATACCTTCAAAGAAAAACAATCTCCTTAGAGAGAGGTGACTATTTGCGTGCAGTTATAATGGGGGGCGCCGGTTTCCTAGGTTCGCATTTGTGCGATTACTTTATCGAAAAGGACTGGGAAGTTCTATGCCTGGACAACCTGGTCACCGGCTCGGAAGCCAACATTGCGCACCTTCGAGCGAATCCTCGCTTCCAGTTTAAGGTGCACGATGTAACCCGATTCATCGACGTTCCGGGCCCCCTAGATGCGGTATTGAATTTTGCGTCTCCCGCCAGCCCACCCGATTATCTGAAAATTCCGATCCAGACAATGAAGGTTGGGTCGCTGGGCACGCACAATTGCCTCGGACTGGCCCTCGCTAAAAGAGCGAAATTCCTGATGGCCTCGACATCGGAATGTTATGGTGACCCAAACGTAAGTCCGCAACCGGAAAGCTACTGGGGCCACGTGAATCCAATCGGCCCACGCGGGGTATACGATGAGGCGAAACGGTTTTCGGAGGCCATCACGATGGCCTATCACCGTTTTCATGGAGTCAACACTCGAATCGTGCGGATATTCAATACCTACGGGCCGCGCATGCGGCTCAATGATGGACGGGCGCTCCCCAACTTCCTTTACCAGGCGCTCGTAGGCGAGCCCATTACAGTTTTTGGCGATGGAAAGCAGACAAGAAGCTTCTGCTACGTCTCCGATCTGATCGATGGCATTTATCGCCTCTTTGAGTCAGACGAGCATGAACCTGTAAACATTGGCAATCCGCAGGAAATAACAATCCTAGAGTTCGCAGAGCGCGTGAAGGCGCTCGTCGGCGCCAATGTTCCGATCATCTTCCATCCGCTCCCGCAGGACGATCCGAAACAGCGTTGCCCCGACATCACAAAAGCGCGGCGTATCCTGAAGTGGGAGCCGAAGGTAAATCTGGAAGATGGACTGCGCACGACGTATGAACATTTCAGGCGACAGATAGCGCGCTAACAGCGCTGGCCTCGCTCCCGAGTGATACCTTCAATAAAACGGGTGGGCTACATTGGGAAAAACATCGGCGCGTATCCGGCGAACCCTGTATAGACCCAGGAGCCCGCTAGGGGCATTCTCATCCGGCAGCCTGGGAGCGTTCGATATGAAACTGAAAATTTGTTCGCTTGTTGTGGTCCTGATGGGTTTTGGGGGTTTGTTGCAGGCCGATCAATCTAAGACAGATGTGGTCGAGCGTCTGGAAAGCGCCACAAAAGTTTTGCATCAAATCGTGAACGCTCCTGACAAAGGAATTCCCGATGAAGTTCTGAAAGGGGCCAAATGCGTCGCTGTGGTCCCTGGCCTTATTAAAGGTGGATTCATCATCGCGGGCAAACACGGTCGCGGCGTTTCTACCTGCCAGTTGCCGAAAGGCGGTTGGAGTGCACCAGCCTTCTTCGTTATTAGTGGCGGAAGCTGGGGAGCACAGATCGGCGTTGAATCGGTCGACCTCGTCATGCTTGTCATGAACGATGAGGGCATGCGGCACCTCCTGGCAGATAAATTTCAAATCGGAGGAGAAGCTGCAGCCGCTGCAGGCCCCGTGGGCCGGCACGCGGAGGCCGGAACGGATTGGAAATTAGAAGCTCAAATACTCACTTACTCGCGTGCCAAAGGTCTTTTTGCAGGTATCGACCTGGGTGGTTCGGTCGTCGAGCGCGATAAAGATTCAACGATCGCTATCTACGGCAAGGATTTGCCAACCCGCGCAGCACTGGATGGCAAAGCCTCGCCCCCACCGGAAGCGCGTCCTTTCCTTGCGGAAGTCCGTCGGGTGAAAATGAGGGCCCGCAGTAAGTGACCGATTTTATATTCGGTGCTCGACAACCGCGATAAGCGGATATGGTTGTCGCTCCCGCGCACCCTACCCCTGGCTGCTGACGCCCGGATAATGAACGCGAAATCCTGTTACAGCGCAGTTAGCATTTTCTCAAGAAGGTCACCGCACTTCTTCCCGGTGCTTGCTTGCGAAATACCAGTCCATCGTTTTCTTCAGCCCGTCGCGGAATGAAGTTTTTGGCTCCCATCCAAGCAGTTTCTTGGCGAGCGTATTGTCGGCGACTCGATTTAACGGACCGGTTGGCATATCAGGGCGCAACCGAATCTTTGCCTTGAGCCCGGCATGATCCAGCACCATTTGCGCGACATCTTTCACGCGAATGCGCTCCATCGTTCCGAGATTCACCGCCGTGCCATCGTTGATTTTTTTTGCGGCGAGGATTGTCCCGCTCACAATGTCCTCCACATACGTCCAGTTGCGGATCTGATTGCCACCGCCCCATACGTCGAGGGGTCTTGATGGACGAACGCTCGTGCAATCATGGCGATGACGGCATGGTTTTCCACCCCCCGCGGGCCATACACGGTGAAATACCGGCAGGAAGCCGCGCCCAGCTTGTGTTCCCGGTGATATGCCTGCAGCGTCAACTCCGCCATAAGTTTGGCCCAGCCATACATGTTGTCTGCATCGTGCGGATGCTTTACGTCCTCACTCTCGCAGATAGAGTTCCTTCCCGAGATCGGTCTGCATGTAATTGGGATACACACAGCCCGACGAAGCATAGATGACTTTCTGTGCTCCTGCCTTTACCGCCTCCCAGAAAACAAGCCCGTCGAGAAAAAGGTTCGACGCCGGCCCAGCCTGATGAAGATCGACGTAACCGCGCCCGCCATGATCGGCGGCTAAATGAAAAACAACCTCAATCCCATTCATCGCCGCCCGCGTAACGCCAGGTTTGGGCAGATCGGCTTCTACAAACGTCACGCGTCCTGCCTTGAGATGCGGCTCGATGTTGCTGAGCTGGCCGCTGGTCAAATCGTCGACCACACGAACTTGCGCCCCGCGCTCCACCAAGGCATCCACGAGGTGCGATCCGATAAACGAAGCGCCTCCGGTGACAAGAGCTTTCTTATGATTCCAGATGTCGCCCCCCTTCGCTTCGCGCGCTGCGTCTTCCATGATGCGCACGAAACGCTGCGATTCGTTCACGCTGGCATATCGATCTGCAATCTCCCGGGCCCGGCGGCTCATGGCGGCAGCAACCGCCAGCACCGGGTCGGCCCGCAGCCAGATTCGAATAAATCGAGATGTCCGGCCGCCGTGTATTCTTCCGGCCTGATGTGCCCGGCCGCGTCAAGCCGTCCCATCTGGAAGTTTGCACGGGCGCTCAGCCAATCCTGTGTAAAATCCAGCCGATGTTCGATCCGTAGCGATCGCGCGAACGCATCGTACGCCACGCCGTCCCCACGAACCCACAGTGCTCAACGGCAGCGTAGGCAGGAAGACGCGATTTCTCCTAGATCATCAGTCTCCCCAACCCAGAGTCCGCCAAACTGCTCACAGCTTTGCGTTCGCCGAGGATTTCGGCACAGCCGAGTGTTCCGCTACAGCGACTTCCCCGGCGTCTTTACGCAAAATGGCGATTAAGGAGAGCGGCGGAAGTGGAAGGACCCCGTCCAGCAAGCGGAACAGGGGGGTGAGAAAATTAAGGAGTCGAATCTGCCCCAGCGCAAATGTTTTTTTACGAAGGATGCGGCCATTGAGCCACCACGCGACCACTCCGGGCCGGTTGAATTTCAGCATCTGTTCGACCTGAAATCCCGCCTGCTGCGCTACCTCTACAAGCCGGGGTTGCGTGTAGCGCCGGAAATGTCCCAGCACTTCGTCCAAAGTCCCATACAGCCAGGGCCCGCATGGCACGAGGATGACCGCCCGTCCCCCGGCGTCCAGGGCGTTCCAGATGTTCCGGAGTGCGCTAATGTCATCTTCAATATGTTCGACAACGTTGAGGCAAACGACCGTGTCGAATGTTTGCCCGGCAGGAAACGATGCCGCTTCCATCGCATTCGCGTAACCGACTCGCATGTAGGGCCGAGTGGCGCATAACGTAGAGAGATACTCCAAATAATGCGGATTGACGTCGGTCGCCCAATAGAGCGACCGCGGCATCAAGTGCACCGACATGTTCCCCGTTCCCGCTCCCACTTCCAGAACACGATTCCCAATATAGGGTCGAATCACGTCCGCCATCCAAGCCGTAAACCGCGGCGCGCGATTCATCCGCTCCAGAATTTCTCCGCCGCTTTCGTCCGCCGTATAGATTCGGTCGGAGATCGCATAATGGGCGATCGCCAAGAGAGCCAGCACGCCATCTTTCCAATTGATCTTCTTCCCTTCAAGATACGTCCGACCGGAATAATTGATGGGCACCTCGAAGATCCGGCTGCCGCGCTTGGCGAGTTTGATCGCGAGCTCCGGCTCGACGTCAAACGTCGAACTCTCGAGCGGAATGCTCTTCAGCAAGTCCGCGCGCACCATCTTGTAGCAGGTCTCCATGTCGGTGAGGTTCAGGTCGCAGACGACGTCGCAGAGAAACGTCAGCAATTTGTTCCCAAGCGCATGCCGAAAAAACAAAGCGCGCTTGTAGCCGCCCGACATGAAACGCGAACCGAAGACCGCGTCGGCATCCTCCAACAAAAACACTTCAACCATTTTCACAAGATCGGCAGGGTGATATTCAAGATCGGCATCATGGATCACCACCAGTTCGGTATCTACCTCCAAAAGCCCAGTCCGAATCGCCGCGCCCTTGCCGCTGTTCTTCTCATGGCGCAGCCAAATCCAGGAGAATTTGGGATCAGCTTTCTCGGATTCGAGCGCCTTCTGAAAAGTGTCCAAAGCGGCCCCCGTGCCATCCGAGGAGCCATCGTCGACGACAACGACTTTGATCAAATCCAGCAGCGGCGATTCCCCTAGCACCTTGAGCCGTGCCAGACTGGTGTCAACGAGATACTGCTCGTTATAGACCGGTACGATTACTGAGAGAGTCGTGCTTGTCGGCTTCCCGCTCAGATTCCCACTCTTGAGGCCCGCGCCCTCACTAATCCTGGAAAAAGTACCGGCCGCGCTCGTCAACGGTTTTGTTCGTGGCATCCCTGTTGTGCTCATTCAAGTACCAATCGACTTCAAGACCCGTGTGCGCTCCCGCCCGACTAGGCCGAAGCGGTGCTTGTTAATACTGTTCCATTCCTGGCTGAAATTCCAGATGCAATGCCCGCCAAGCCAATTCCAACTAAGATTGCTGCCATCGGGTCGATGAACGGCATCCGCAGCCGCGTGCTCATCACGAACCGCAAATGTATCACTGTAACCAGCGCGGCATAGAACGAAAAATCTGAGCCATTCGGCCATTTCGGCAGCGC
>Ga0182024_10014207_pt1 | contig 15418 bp, 7 predicted proteins | sample P32metaG_FD_120480 | JGI IMG/M metagenome (GOLD analysis project Ga0182024, IMG submission 120480) | Permafrost microbial communities from Stordalen Mire, Sweden - P3-2 metaG (Illumina Assembly) | ecosystem: Environmental > Terrestrial > Soil > Wetlands > Permafrost | place: Sweden: Stordalen... | reverse complement strand
GGGGCCGTGGAGGATCACGTCTCCGGCCCCCGCGAGCCTCGGCTCAATGGACCTCGATGAGCGGCCGCCGTCAGGGAAGGCGGTCCGCTGAGCGAATGCTAGGCCCGATGGCAAATACGTCTTACTTAAGAGCGAATGCGAGGCAGTCATCTTAACCCCCGAACAGGTACGCATTTTCGACGATCTCGTCGAGCTCATCAGCACGGGAACCGCTGATCTCTACTTCGCTGCCTGCGAGATCCGAAATAGCGATGTGCGCCCGCGTGCGGCAGCATTGTCCGTCGGACACTTCTTTCGCGAGGTGGATAGTGCCGTGAGACACGCCCTCACGCCGCGAGAGCCGGCTACAAAATCGAAGGGCTGCGACGGAGGACACGCGGCGAACATTAGCGCGATACTTCGGGTACTAGAAATATCGGAATCCGATCCGCGCGCCGCGCTTTGGAAAAAATTCGCCAACAAGAAAGACCCCTGGCATCTCACGACTTTCGCCCACCGACGCGGGCTTGGTGCAACCCGTCCGTTCGACAGCGAATTCGAGACGCTCTGCGCTGACTTCGACGCGCTCCTCACTTTCGTGCTGGACCGCATACGCGCAAGCGCAGCGAAGCTCGCGAAGAAGCTCAACGAGATACTCGCAATCACGGCCCCGACGGCCGACGACATCAAGACGTTGCGCAACAACGTCCCAGCGGCGCCATTCATCTTCGATCGTCTGTTTGACGTTCGGCTAACGGCGAATTGGATTGACGGTCTCCTTGCCGACGGATTCTTCGCCGAACCGCCGCCTGGCGCACCCGTGCCGGCGGCGATGTTCGCGCTGCGACTCTCCGAGACCGACACCGTCCGCGCCCGCAACATCTTAGAACAACTCCCGACGGTCGACGACGTCTTCATGGGCAATGCGTTCATGGTAACGATGCAGCGGCTGGGTCGCGACGCATACCCGGTACTCTTCGAAAAGACGCTCGCGTGGGTTGAGGGGCCGGGATTCGTCGACTCCGGACCGCATCTCTACCCGCAGTTTAGCAGACTCATCGTGCATCTTGGCGCGTACGACGACGTCGCTCGAGTGCTCGCACTCACTGGCGCCCTCACGGTCGTAACGCCCCCGTCGAATAACACAAATCCCTATTTCCACGATCCCGAATCGCATCTGGATGTCGAAGAGTATAACGACGTCCTCGGCGCCGGCGTCGAGGCACTCTGCGCACGCGATCCGATTGCGCTCGTGAATCTTATGTCCGATCGCTTAGAGACGACGCTCGACATGATGTTCGACCCACCCGTCCTCAGTCCAAACGGCAACCAAGACATCTCCGAGTCGTGGCTGGCGAACTTCGATGACCCCGAAGCGCACGCGTACTCCATCAAACAGGTGCTTGCGAAACGTCTTGCGGAGGCTTTGCTACGAGCCTCCGCGGCTGACCCCGGCCAAGTCGCCGCGTTGGCGCAAGCGTTGCAGACGCGGCGCTTTTGCGTGTTCCGACGCCTTGAAGCCCATCTTCTTCTCCACGCCGACAGCGACGCCGACCATCTGTCGGATGCGGTCGTGTGCGATGCGCGCAACTTCTGGTCAATCGCACCGCAGCTTGAATTTGCTGAACTGCTTCGACGACGGTTTCCTCACCTGGATGTTCCGGCCAAGCAGCTCGTGCTCGATCACATCACCGTGGAGATCGACCCGTCGACGATTAACGAAGATGCCACGGACGACGATCGCCGCGAACTTGGCGAGCGGCGCGTAAAGAACTACCTGACGCTCCTGACAGGACATCTGCCGCCGGCCTACGACGAACGGCTCGCACAACTCGACGATTCGCTCGGCGCGTCGACCGACCTCGTTTCGCAAGTGCATGGACCCGCGCATGCGATCGCGCCGGAGAGCCCGTGGACCAACGACCACTTTCGCAGCTTCTCGGCGGCGGAATCGGCCGATGCTCTCTTAGAGCGCCCATTCGCGCTCGGAGCTGCCGACCAACTGCGTGAAGCGATCGCCGACGAGCCCGGACGCTTCGTCCCCGCACTCGCATCGTTCCAGCGTTTGGACCCGGCCTATCTGCGCTACATCATCCTGGGGTTTTCGCTTGCCCTGAGTCGACGAAATCCGTTCGATTGGTCGGCGGTCATCCAATTCGCCCACCACATCGTTACACACGCAGTTTCCGCGCCCGAACCCGGAGGCGAAGCGGCAAGCGACTGGTCCGCCGCGCGCTACGAGGTATGCACGCTGATCGCCGATGGAACGACAGGGCAGTTTCCCAGCTTCGAGCGCAGCGACCGCGGCGCGGTGTTAGCGATCATTGAGCGCGTGCTCGTCGATGAACCGCAGAACGTCGTCGCCCCCTCGGAATTCGAGAGCGTGTTGTCTCGCTCGCTGAGCGACACACGCGCGGCGGCGCTGCGTGCGCTCATCGGCGTGGTCCTGCTCTTCCGTGAAACGGCGCCGCACGCCGACCTAGATCTTCGCGAAGGCGTTCGGTCACAGCCCGACGCAGCGGCGCTCCTTCTCCGATTTCTCGCCGAGGCCGACGCCTCGATCTACGTCATGTTCGGAGAGCGCTTCGACGTGTTCTGCCGATTGGACCGCTCCTGGGCGAGAACGATCGTTCCGCTCGTCTTTCCGACGAGCGAAGATCCCGACGTCGCGATGTTCGCCGCATGGGAGAGCTTCGTGACGTTATGCGCGGCACGGTGGTATACCCATGATCTTCTCGCCGAGCAATACGCATTTGCCGCCCGCGTCTGGCCGATTCGCGAAGCCACATCCAATCCGGACTTTAGCTACCCGCCAGCAATCTGCACTCATCTGCTCATACTCTTCTTTGCTTACGGCCGGTTGTCGCCCAAAGCCGACTTCGCTCCGCTCTTTGCTCGCGTATCCGACAAGACCGTCGGGCGCGCGATGTTCCGGATCGCGCGCTTCCTCGAAGGTTTCCAGGGCGATGATGGAACCGAACACATCGCGCGCATAATGGGGTTTTGGGCGTGGTGCAAAACCCGAGCCGCATCCGCTCCCACCCAGCACGACGAGGAACTCCAGGGCTTCGGTTCGTGGTTCTGCACGATGAAGTTGCCCGAAGCGTGGGCGCTCGACGAACTCAAGCAGGTCCTTGTTCTCACCGGCGGCGCCATCCATCCGGGCCACGAGATTGTGAAATGTTTGCGCAAGGTTAGCGATGACGGGCTCGCCGCCGCGCTCGGGTGCCTCATCTTGCTCATTCAAGGGCGCGCCGCCACGCACAACCTGTTCTTCTGGGCCGACGATATTCGCGCGCTCCTCCTACGTACGCACGCCGTCAACGAAACGCTCGCGCAGACGTCGCGCGAGATCGCAGGACGCCTGACGGCGAAGCGAATCGGCGGATTCGACGATCTCTTCGGATGACCGAGTCTCACCGTCTCGCTAGCCACGCGCTTCACAGGGGCCTTACGCCTGGTCTTCCGTCCGCACGCCGGCAAGCGAGACCAGCTCGACGATAAACTCGCCCCCGGCCGCTAGCGAGAAGGCTTTTTTCCGATTCTCCGAGTCTCTGTGCGAGCTGGGGTGACTTTGGTCTGACCAGTCTTCTTGCTCGCGTCGCGTCGAACCAAGTCCGTGATGTAGTTGCTCTTGTTCCTACAAAGAGAGCCATCGAGATTTTCGTGCTGTCTCCACGCGGTATCAAGCAGCCGTGCGATGTCTGGGGGGACTGTAAACGTGACGCGGGGGAATCGCTCCAGATCGCCGGTTTGTGCGGCGCGCACCGCCTCGCCCGTTCTAGCAGGTCGCGGCATGGCTCACTTCGTCGGCCTTCGGCACGATGACCTGATAGCAGATGAGTTTGACGTCGCCGGCGCGGACATCTGGGACTTCCTCGGGCTCCTGCGGCTTGAGTCCACGTTTTTGTACGTACTGGACGAGGTCAGCGACGCGAACGGAGTCCGTCCGGTCTGGTTCCCTGAGGATACGCCTCAGGTCTCTTTCGACGTCTGTCGGCCAACGCGACGCGAGCGCTTCAGCCGTCTCCGCGGCGACGTCGCTGTTTGCACGGAGGAGCAGATCGATCGCTTCACGTTGCGGCTTTGGCAGCGAGGCTTGCCGATTTGCAGGATCGCGCTGCTCCTGCATCTGCGAATGTACGCTGTGTTTCACGCGTTCCCACGCTTCGTAGACAACGTCGCGGATCGCGTCCGGAAAGGTCCTCGGGGCGTTTGGATGGCAACGTGCGCGCTTCAGCGCTTCCAAAAGATCTGCGTCGATCGTCCCGTCCGCGTCCGCGAGGTTCACGAGCCGGAAGAAATGCCGTTTGCCCGCCCGCACTAGAAAGACTACGGCAGGACCCTGAGCCTGATTGTGGCCTGAGCCAATACCCCAGGGCAGTTTCTCAAGGTCGCCGCCCGCATCGCTCAGCAGCGCGGAACGCAGTTCTTCACGGAATTGCTCGCCGGAGTAGGCGTCGTCCCGATCCAACTCCGCGAGCACGTCGGTGTCACCCTCTGCGAGCCGTCGAATCTGATCCGACTTCTCGGCTGCGATCGCCTCTGCGTCTGTGAAGACGTGCTCGCGAGTGGAGATGCCAGGAACGATTGTGCCCTCTACGCCGATGCCCGCGTTAGCGTGGGCTATCTTCCGCTGAAGACGTTCTACGAGTTTCAGTAGCGTGTTCAGTTGGGCGTCCGGCATGAAGCAGTGGACGTTAATCCGATCATGAGGCGATCCGATGCGGTCAATTCGCCCGTTCCGTTGCACGATCCGCATGGGATTCCAGGGGAGGTCGAAGTTGATAATCCGCCCACACTGCTGCAGGTTCTGACCTTCAGCAAGGACATCGGTCGTGACAAGGAGATCGTACTTGTCCTCGGCCTCTTCTCCCGGCCGCATTGACGTCGGCGCAAAGCCAGCGGCGTACTCGGCGCGCGTTTCGACGTCGGTTTTCTGATTTCCAAGAACGTACGCGCTTCTGTCGACGAGACGCTCGAGGATCGGATCCCCAAGCGCCTTCTGCGCCAGGAACGCCCGAATGTACTCGACCGTGTCCACGTACGAAGTAAAGATCAGCGTCTTGCGCTTGTCGAGATTAGGATTGTCTGCATCCTCCTGGAGGATCGCCAGCAGGTTTTGGAGTTTGGGATCGTCCTGCGCGTTCAGTTTCGCGATCTTAGATTCGAGCTCGCGCAAGACTGCCACGTCTTCCCGAAGGTCATGGCAAAGGCGCTTCGTGTCGAAGCCGGCGCCGTCGGCCACTTCACCCTCCTCCATGAGCGCCTCCACAGTGTCCTCGTCGAGCAACTTTGCTGCTTCCAGCGCTCGCAACGGAACGAGGCCCTTGCTCTCTATCAGGTCGATGCTTGCCTCGTGGGAGGCGATCATCACCGTAAGTGTCTGCCGGAAGGCATAAGCCGATGATTCGAATCGCTTGAGCATCTGCGAGCGGAGAAGCCCCGCCATCGCCTCTTGTCGGAACCTCCCGTCTGTCGGCTCATGGGCGTATTCCTGGCTCTGGTAACGCGCCATATGGAGCCGGTTTTCAATCGCATCAACCACATCGTCGAACAGGCCCGGAATGACGGCGTCCAAGTCGTACCGCTCTGCCTTCGAATCGACTTCGGGGAAAACAATCACCTTGCCATCGATCGTCGCGCCCTTGAAGTGCTCCTTAATGAACCGTCTTGTCCGACGAACAGAAATCGCGTCAAGGACCGCGAAGAGATGCGACGGATCGATGTCGTCGGGATCGAGTTTGGTAGCGGTCTTGATGTGTTCACGAAGGTTGGGGACACCGACACTGTCAAAGCGGTTGTCGGTCTTCGCGAACAGCATGACCTCATGGTAGAGGTCCCAAAGGCTGTTGTTGACCGGAGTCGCAGTCAGCAGGAGCAACTTGGCCGCTGGTGACTTCGCAAGCAGGGACTTCATTGCGTCGTAGGCGAGGGTGTCGGCGCTTCGAAGTGCGTGCCCTTCGTCCGCGACCACCAGGCGATATTGCTCAGGAGGGAGCGTTAGATATTCGCCTTCTCCGCCGTCGACAAGCCGCTTGTCCCGGCCGAGTTGAGCGTAACTAATGACGGTGCCCGGCAGGTTGTGCTTCGCTAGGAAGCGGTCCCACATCTCGCGCAGCGCCGCCGGACAAACGATCAGTACGCGAAGACCGCGCTCGATCGTGAACTTCTCGATCACATCCCCCGCAATGATCGTCTTCCCCAGGCCTACCCCATCCGCGAGGACGGCACCGCCCCATTTGTCGAGGATGCGAATGGCTCGCTGGCTTCCGATGCGCTGGAAGTCGGCGAGCTGCAGGGTCCCGAAAGTGGCCTGGGCCTGAGCGTCGACGACCAACTCGGGGCTGTACTGGGCGTACAGCATTCGAAGGTAGATCGTGTGGGGATCGTACTCCTCGAGTCGCGCATCAAAGATCGCCGCTAGGTCGTAGTCGTCGGCCTCCGCCCAAAGGGCTTCGTACCACTCGTGGATGCGTTTGACCTTATCCGGATCGTATTGACCGAGGTCTAATTCGAGGTTGTGGTTCAAGCCGGCCGCAGTAAAGTTCGCGCTGCCGGCGATCACGGCTTCCTCATCTCCAAAGATGAATGCCTTGCCGTGGAGGAACCGTTTGCGGTAGATTTTGACTTCCGTCGTCTTACGGTCTAGGAATGTCTTGAGGCGCTTGATCTTCGCGTCGGCTTGGGCGTCAAAGGGAACCTCATCCCGGGCCGCAACGATCCCCTGCTCAACCCGATCGACCGCGCGGCGCGGGTTCTCTCGATCAACCTCCAGCGTGTCCGATACGACCTCATGCTCAGGCTCGGCGCCGATCAAGATGCGCACAGCCGGCGCCGCTTCTAGGACGTCGGCGATGCTCATGAATCCGCCGAGGTTGAAGTAGCCTGTCGCAATCGAGACGGGGTATTGATTCTTACGATACTCTGCGCACGCCCGAACCGCCTCGGCGATCTTGACTCGCTGGTTGTCTGCAAACGTGCTGCGCGTCGCTGTGCTGGCCATCGTCATACCGTCGCTTCTGTTGCGATCCGGGCAAAGTTCTGCCGAATCGCCGCCCGACGGGGCTCCGGTACGGCATCGAACGTGAAATCCCGGAAAATAAGGTCGAGTTCCGCGCCCGTAAGTCCGTACATAGCGGCGACGACAGCGTCCAACTCAGCGATCAGGTCATCCTTCTCGTTGTCTGCGCGCGATCCAATGGCGACGCCGCAGGCTTGGGCGAAGCCAGCAAACCGATCGTCGGGCGTCGCGAGCCGCGCAGCGAGTCTCGCGGTCCGTAGTCCAAGAGCGCTATCAAGACCAACGCGCGGCACGGGTAGCGCGTTTAGAATAAAGAAATTCACGTGACTCTCGACGCGCCGGCGAGCTATCCAATCGAAGGGCAGCGAGCACATGACTCCCAACCGAAGGGCCAGGTCGAGAGCAGTCCCGCCGCGCTGGACAAGCACCGGTGCATTGTTGATAGTGAACCGTTTCGGCGGGAGAAGAGCCGTGATCACTGTTCTGCTGTCGTTTCTTCTCGCTACGTCGCGAAAGACGACATGAGCACTAAACTGTGGTAGCGTCTTCGGGTCTGCAAGCACCTTGGGATCAAATCCGCTCCACACGTCGGAGCGCTGTCTCTTACGTTGCAGCATGTCAATGCCGAGTTTTTCGTCCAGGACGAACTCGCTTTCGCCGATGTCAGGCTCCCACAGGTAGAAGTTCCGGCCGCCAAGCACAGGCCACCCTCGCGATTTTGGGGTACGTTCCTTGAGAGCCCCACTCTTGCGATCGTTAGTGGCGTGAATCGGCGTCCATGGCCTAAACTGCACGCCATTCACGGGTACCTCGAATGGCTGACCGGCTACCACAACTTTGTGGAACAGCTCGGCGGACTCACGGTCCGAACTGAGCGGAACCTCCAGTCCGGGTGACGCCTTCTCGAGTTCCTCGTACGTCCAGCGAACGCGCTGAACTGGCAGCCGTTCCCAAGCAACTTCGGACACGGCCGGACCCGCAGTATCGAGGACACGGCCGGCATCCCTGATTCCGGCCAACGCAACGACGGTGTAGCGTGGCTCCGCGTCTTCGAAGACCCAGCCGCCGCTGTTGAGTGCAAAGTCAGCAGTCACGGACATTTCACTGAACAAACGCGCCCGATATGGAGCCGTACCGTCCGCGCCCAAGAGGGTGCGAGGATAGACCATCCCGATCGCGCCTTGTTCGCGAACGACGTTGAGCGCTAGCTCCGCAAAAGCCCTGTACAAGTCAGGATCTCCGCTGCGTGCGAGTACGTAGTTTGAGCGAACGATTTCCCGAAGCTCTTCTTTGCTTTCGAGTTCGACGAGATACGCTTGCTCGACGTCAGGATGCCGCCGTTCGTATGATTTTATCAGGCGTTCTTGCTCGGCTTGAGATGCGAACGACTTCAGACCGGGGATGTAAAGCGTGAAGAACCCTAGTCGCTCGACCGTGATCTCCTCCCACGGTGGGTTGCCGAGAATCACGTCGAAACCCGGACGATCGCGTACGAAGACCTCCGGGAATGCCAGTTGCCAGTGGAAGGCATCGAGCGCCCGCGCTACGGCTTGTGCCCTGGCGATTTGTCGCTTCTGCTCTCCTGTAGCCTTGTTTTCAAGAACAAGCAACAGTCCGTCCGCCGACTCCAGGCTCGCGCGTCCCATCTCGCGCTTTGCGCGTGACTCGAGGTCATCGTTACGTGCAAATACGCGGCAACTGAACGCGTCAAATGCGTTTGTTATGCCGGTCGTGGAACGCTCCAGGGCTTCCTGGGTGCGCTCCGATTCCTTCACTTCGGCGGTGGACAGATCGCTCAACGACGCGAGCTTCTTCGCATGCTGCAACGCTTCGTCAAGGGCGCGGGATACCGGACCGCCGAAGAGATTCTTGCCCAACTTGTCGGCAATCTCTGGTCCGACAACTCCGACGAGTGCATTGCCGAACCGCAGGTTGTGGCCGAGAAACGAGAGTGGCAGGCCAGGCACAAATGCGTGTAGCCACAGACTCAGTTTGGCGAGTTCGACCGCCATGCGGTTGAGATCGACGCCATAAACGCAGTTCCGCATAACGATGCGGCGTAGTAGTTCAAAGTCGCCAATTGTCTCGCCGAGTGACTCGATTCCGTATTCCTTGCCGATAGCGTTGATCTGCTCTCGTGCAGTCTTGATTGGAGCGGCGGATATTCGCGGGCTATCGGCCAGGAACTTCGCGAAGCGGTTCGCGATCACGTCGAGCGCGTCCACGAGGAAGTGCCCCGAGCCCATGGCAGGATCAACGACGTGAAAAGAGAGCATTGCGTCCCACTGCTCGCTCGGAGCCTTCTTGGCAACGTCCTCCAGGTGTCGTTCCAGAACGGGCTGAAGCGCGTTCTCGAGCAGTCGTCGCACAACGAACGTCGGAGTGTAGTGAGAGCCCGACGCCTTGCGGCCACCCTTTGGAGAGGTCACGTACACTTCGCCGACCGTCACTAACGGTTCGTCCTTTGCCTTCGCTGGCACGTACAGGCCGTCGCGATCTACTACGAGATTGGTTTCGGCGACCTGGACGCTGAACGAAAGCAACCCCTCGTAAAGCGTGCCCAGATGACGGACGCCGAGGTCGCCGAAATCAACCTTTCCGGGATGTCCATCCTGCTCATCGAAACCGAGCGCTAATAAGATTGGAGCCAGAACAGCATTTGGGATGCTCACCGAGTGAAGGAATGCCGCTTCTGGATGCGCCGCGAGAATTGGCTCGAAGAGACCGCCGTTGTATGCCGGCACGTTCAGTTCGACATTGCCTTCGCGAATCGCGCTGAACACCCGAAACATGTCGTCCCAGTACGTGGTCTGCCGTGCATCAAACGGCAGGCCTGTTCTGTTGCGCTCGTCGAGCCGGAACAGCATCTGCGTCAGTGAGATCCGACGATACTCAGAGTTTCCGAGGGGCAGCAGATTCCGATCCTCGGCGTACAATACGAAGAGAAGGCGGTAGAGGAGCCGCAACGTTGCCTGGTAGAGCAGGCCCGCGTCAAGGTTGCGCCTGCCTCGCGCGTCGTAGAGTGCCTTCGCCAAATCACCAACGACGTTCTCGTAAACTCGTTCACGGAATCGACCGCGCAGCGCTACGGCATACCGCGTCGATTGCTCGACGAGTTGATCAAAGAGGCCCCCGACGGCGTGCGCCGCCGCGTCGAACAACATCGGAAGGAGCCCGATAGCCTCTGCATCGAGGAGGTCCAGATCGAGTTCGATGTAGTTGCTGGCTGTCGCAACGTCGTCAAGGCCTTTGGCCGGGTCGGCGATGTAGATCCGCAGCAACCGGCCCGAGATGATGACGGCCCGTTCCGCACCTTTCGCGTTTGCTTCCACAAGCAGTCGAGTCGTGGGAGAACCGCCGGGGCCCGCCGCGGACTTGTCGAGAGGCGTCCCTGGTGGTAGCGCGATTGCGTGCACGCGGGGCTTGCCGTTCTCGATGACCTCGAACGCCGTGGCGGAGGTCGCATTGTAGCCGAGGGCACGGAGCAGTTTCGCTCCTTGGTCTTCGCGAAGCGTGGACCCACGCTTCGCCAGTTCATCCCACATGCCGGGACTGTTGCGCTTGAATCCGCCCGTGACGTAGTGGGTTGAGAGCAGATTGCGGTTCCGGAACCCAGCGATGCCGCCACTGCCTTGCGCACGTTCGAGCAAGGACATGACGACCGTGACTGCTTCACCGCGAGGTGCTTGCAGCGCCCTCTGAATCACGGTCAAAGCCACGGCGGACGGAACGCTGAGGATGGTTACCTGCGGCTCGCCGGTCGGTTCGGTCATCAGCACTTCGCTTGGGCCCTGCCAGAAAACGATCAGGGGACGAGCGCGCTGTGCACGGCGCTTCCGCCACGCCGCCCTAAGAGTCGCAATCAGCGGCTCTGAATCAGACTCCAGTTCGCAGACTTCGAACTGAACGAGGCCCGGCTGACCAAGCCAGACGCCTCGGACGGTTGCGCCCGACCCTACCGGCTCACTGTACGGGGCGGTGACGGGTCCCAAGGCCTCGGCGATACGGCTTCTCAACGGTTCAGCGGGCACGCAGTCGCGCTTCTCTGGCGAGCGGGGTCCTCCTGTTCATATCGTATGAACGATACGAGGCGCGCGATCGCAGGACTAGACGCGCAGCAACTGCCCACCTCGAAACAGAGATTCAGCGAATGGTTGAGGCACCTCGACGAGGCACCGATGTGGAGGGACCCAGATCGGGGTCACAGGCGACTAGCGCGTGAGAAACGGCAGCGGTACGCGCGACGGCGATAGCCGTTCCGAGTCTCTCCCCCAACGGGCCGCCCTCGGTCTACTTAACGCGAATGCCCCAGCGAAGAACGATCTTCGGTGCGCGAGGAGAGGCGATCGGCGGGACCGGCCGGCCGGGCTGCGCGGTCGACAGTTTATTCGAAATAGTCGGACCCTTTAAGCAAGGCCGCTTCCGAATAAACAGAGTTCGAGCCACCCCTTCTTCAAGCGAATTCACCCGACGAGACGGCTAGGAACCTACAGTGCCGCCGGTGGGCACTTGCAAGAGGCCGGTCCCCGCTGGTGTTGCTCGAAGGCGACCTTCAGCCCGAAAAACAAGCCCGATTTTCGTGCTGCAGGCGCGACGGGGTTTCGGAATGCCACCCAGTTGGCAGTCGACGACGGCACGATGACTCTCCCTGTCTTCGCGAGGTTCCGTACGTGCCGATTCCGGAAAGCCAACTCCAGGTCTGGGCCAAGGTCGACACTCCGACCGCCGCTGCGGCGACTGGCCGCGCAATCCGAGATGCGCTTGAGGGTCCGACCTCACTCGTTCGGGACAGGGCGAAATCGATCTACCTTCAGGGGTCCTACAAGAACACTACCAACATCCATGCCGATAGCGATGTAGACGTGGTCGTTCAGTTGCGGCAGACATGGGGTTACGACGTCTCGACCCTGAGCCTTACCCAGCGAGCCGCGTTCGACCGCCAACTCACACCGGCAACGTATTTACTGGGCCAATTCCGCGGAGAAGTAGAGACGACGCTCAAGCGCGCATTCCCGAACCTCGTGGAGCCTGGCAACAAGGCAATCCGCGTTTTGAAACGGCCGGGACTCCTGCATGCAGATGTCGTTCCGTGCCAGACCTACCGCCACTATAAGGGCTCGCCTTCGGAAACCCACCTGCCGAAGCCCGTTGAAGGGATGCAGTTCTATACGGTCCGCGAGAAGCGGCAGATCGTAAACTGGCCGCGTCACCACTTCGATAACGGCGTCGCAAAGCACGGCCGCACGGGCGAATACTACAAGCCCACGGTTCGAATCTTCAAGAATCTCCGCAATCGCCTATATGAGCGCGGCCTGCCGGATACAACGGCGCCGTCCTACTTTGTCGAGTGCTTGCTCTACAACGTGCCCGACAATTCGTTCGGCCGCTCCTACGCAATGACCGTTGCACAGGTCCTGGCATGGCTGTACCAAGAGTATCAAGCGGGACGTTTCGAGAATTTCGTCTGCGGTAACGGAGCAACTCGGCTGTTCGGGACGTCGCCCGAGCAATGGGACGTTTCCCGCGCGTGGCGGTTCGTAGCTGCATGTTGTGAGGCGTGGAATAAATGGTAGTCGGAAGATTCTACCCGTACGCAACCGACTCGAGGGAGCGGGAGACGCTGCCGGTATGGTTCGCGGTTACGGCAATCGCTGTTGGGTACGTCATCCACGCGGTCGTCGAGCACTACTATCCCACCTTTCCGTGGTTCGCAGACTTCTGGTCGCCAATCGCGCTTTATGGGCTGATCTACACCCTATTTGCGCGTTACGCTTGGCGCTGGCCGATGTGGCACGCCGCAGGCGTCGTGAAGATCCCCGACCTCAACGGACATTATAGCGGGTCGCTCTTGAGCAGTCACGACAAGCACGAAACACCAGTGCCGTGTGAGTTCGATGTACACCAGTCGTGGACGACGATTTCAATCCGCGGCAAGTTCGATAAGTCGTGGTCCTACAACATGGTGACGGGGATCAGCGTCGCCGATTGCGCGGTCCCTCGGCTCACGTATGAATACTACAATTCGCCCATAGAGGCGACACCCGCGGCGATGCACCCGCATCCCGGTACGATGTGGTTTGACGTCGAGTTGGGTGACTCGCTAGTCCTCCGGGGGGACTACTACACCGGTCGCGGGCGCCGGACGACCGGCTCGGTGACAATCACTCGCACCTGATCGGGAGCCGTACCCCGGGGGAAGCCGGAGCGGGGACCCTGATCGGCTGGGCGAAATTTACCGGCCACAATAGGTGAATCCGGACCCTACGGGTGCGGCATCTCCTTCATTGTCCTTTTCCGTCTGCTGAAAGAACATGCCGACACGGTAATCGAGTACTGCGACCGTGGGGACTGCGATGCGCGTGATTTTCTCGCACCCGCCGTTGCGCTCACTGGCCCGGCAGGACGAGTCGGAGCCCGAACTTGCCGGCCTCCGTTGTCACCGCCGTCCATGCAGGACCGAGGGACGCGATCCCCTGGACCACCGCTGCGGCGCCCAAGATCAGTCGCTCCAGCCGGGAGAGGTCTGGGGTTGGGGATGCCGCCTCAGCCGCAGCCTGGTCCGCCAGCGCGATGATCGCGGGCGCGACGGCGGCCGATTCTTGTTCTGCGGCGGCCGCGAGCGCACGTAGGGCCGTCGCCAATTCATCCATTGGCCCGGTTCCGACGTTCATCGTCACCTCGCCGCCCATGATATTGCCCGCCGACAGCACGTGGCCGTAGATCGTCTGCGTGATGTACGTGATGCTGGCCGCCCGCGATTTCTCGTCTTGCGAAAACGTGAGGCCATCGCCAAGCACTCCGCGCTTCTCAAGTGCAAGCGCCCAGTCCAAGATGCGGTTGCGTACCGCGTCGACGATTCTGACTATCTGGGCCCGGGAGACGAAGATACGCGCATCCGCGGCATAGCGAAGCCCGCGAGCAAGCGCACTCGATGCAATGAAACTGTACTCCCCTTTGCCGGGCCCAGCTATCTCCTCGATCTCGCTAATGGGCTGCGGGCTCTTCTGCGTCGATACCCGTTCTTCGAAATCCGGGTCCGGAAACTCGATCTTGAGCCAGCCGCGCACGGGGTTGAGCGCTTTTGCGACGCCGCGCATTTCGCGATAGTCCGGAATATCTGCGCCATCTGGATAGCCGTTCAGCTCGTGCTCGACCCACGTAAGTACGTCAGCCACATCGAGTTTCGCGGCCACGACCTTGACCTTCCGGAGGAGGTCCGTGACCGCCGCCTTCGGGTCAAGCGCTTGGATCTGGAGTTCTTGGACGAGCGAAGACATTGCGTCGCGTCTCCCGACAATTTTCTCAGAGGTCGAAGCAGCAAAAAGACGGAGGGCTCGGCTTTCGCCGAGGATCTACCCTCCGCCGCCCCTGGTGAACGTGTCTCCGGTTTCCCGATTCGTGGCGCTGCCCAGTGGGTTCCCGGACTGTATCAACCCGAGCCGGCGGTCGCAATGATTTCAACGGCGTCCAGCGCCGCCCCTCAGGCGGCGACCCTCGACCTCCGGGAGAGCGCGGCCCATGTTGGCGCGCTACGGGTGCATCAGCGCGATCTCGCCCGCGGCGGTAGGTATCCCCGCGAGATCCCCGCAGGAGTGGGTGCTGGGACAGTTTCTTACTGAGGAACATGAAATCGGTGACTTGAGCATCCGGACGTCTCGGCGGAAGAACGCGCGGCGGCGGAGCGAGCCATCCGAGAGCATCGTGACCGAGACGAGCAAGTAATCGTGAAAGGACGGGACGCAGTTGCTGCGGCCCGCGCCGCGGATAACGGCGCGGCGGCTTCGCAGAAGAAGCGGCCGAAGCGCTAAGTCGTGCGTGCCGCGGTGTTGTCCATCGGCTCGGCAAAGGGCTGGAATCGGCCGGTGTAGCAGCCGACGACATGGGTTACGACTACGATGAGGACATAAGAGATTTCCAAGGAGATGCGGAACGGGACGCCCGTTATGAGGCGGCGTTCGAATACGCCGTCGACGAGCGTGGCGAAGAGGTCGAACGGGAGCGTGAACGCAGGGCGCTGGATCAGGCGACTGCCCGCATTCATGGAGAAATCTGGACGGGCGTGGAGTCGGCCTTAGTGAAGGCGCGTCTGAGAGCGGCGAGCGGAGACTGGGATGAAGCGGTCTTTCACGCTGCACGGGCATTTGATCTTAAGAGCCTTCCACCGCGCGATGAGGCGCGTCGCACCCGACGCCGACGAAGCGGAGGAGATCACGGTATTAACGCCTTCTTCCCGCACGGCACGGGGTGGAAAATCTCGTTCCTGTGCGCGTCGGCCCTACGCGCGGCAGCACGCAGCGCCGAGTTCCTCCATGAGCTCGCGAAGATGGACCAGCCGCAGCATCGACCCGAGCGCCGCGACGACGTGGCGATCGTAGCGCACTCCTGCGTGTCGCTTGAGCACGGCGAGCGCCTCAT
>Ga0182024_10014206_pt1 | contig 15419 bp, 13 predicted proteins | sample P32metaG_FD_120480 | JGI IMG/M metagenome (GOLD analysis project Ga0182024, IMG submission 120480) | Permafrost microbial communities from Stordalen Mire, Sweden - P3-2 metaG (Illumina Assembly) | ecosystem: Environmental > Terrestrial > Soil > Wetlands > Permafrost | place: Sweden: Stordalen... | reverse complement strand
GATGTCTGTAGTTACTGACAAAATTGGCAAGTCACTTGGATATGGACGAGGCCGACAAGTGTCGGTTGAACGCGATGGCACAGACTTCGTCGTGGCGTTCCAACCTGAAGGCCACGTTATTTTCCGGCATCACGACCTAAAAGCATTGAGAAATGTCTGTAGTAAGCTTCGGTGGGAAGTCGTGGAAGAAAAGTCGTTTCCGCAAAACCTGCAGGATATACGCACGTATCTGAGCGGATCGGAGTGAGGCGGCGACCGATTACGGAACGGTTAGCGCTGGCCCCTTGCGCTGGCGATGGAAGGCTATAGGCTATTTCGTGGTGAGCGGCTTCTCACCTCTCCAAACCTCGGAACCTCGGCCCCGGCCCAACAAGCCGGGGCTTTTTTCATGCCGTGAAAGGCTGGATTAGATTTTGAGCTGCGGTTTACTCTTTGCCCCGATTGAGCCGCGCGTTCATTTCCTTTCCCGTCTTGAAATACGGGTGGGCCTTTTTTGGAACCGGGACGAGCACGCCCGTCATGGGATTACGGCCAGTGCGAGCTTCACGAACCTTGACAGAAAACGCTCCGAATCCCCGTAGCTCGACGCGATCACCGCGCGCCAATGTAGCGGTAATTTCGTCGAAAATAGCATGGACGATTGTCTCGACGTCGTGACGGAGCAGGTGTGGGTTTTGGTCCCATATGCGCCAAACGAGATCGGACCTAATCATGCGAAATTCCCCCTAGGGCGCGACTTAGCCGGCATAGGAAGTGCAGCGGACCTGGCGTTCTTTTTGATGGCGGGTCTGTGGCCAACTCCGGTGGATAACCCCGTTGACGCCGACTCGCGGCGCGGCGCATCTTAAGCGCCGCTGACCCGTGGCTGGAGACCGCGGGCAGCGACTTGCCACCGACAGCCATTGGGAGACCGTCGATGTCCATTCCCAAATATCAGATTCTCGCGGCTTCCCGCCTTGGTGGCTCATATGCGGTGAAGGTGGATGACTCGGCAAGCACCTTACAATTAGGACCGCCAGCAAGGTGGCTATCCTGCCGACAAGGGCGCGGGCTTGATGCTCACAGCGCGGGGTCGGCCGAATGCTCGCCCCGCGCAGCTCAAAACGGCAGGCAGTAACAAGCGCTATTTGCGCTGGGGAAGGGGCTGGGGGCACACCTCGCAGGCGCGGCGGGCGAGGATAGCTTCAGCCCCTTTGCATTGATAACTCGCTCGCGAATACTTCGGTTCCCCGGCCATCCGGCCTCGGCGGCTTAGTTCTGCTCGGCTGGCGCAGGAGGCGGAAGCACACCGCGGAGCGCCATATTGGCCTCTCGGTTGGGAACCAAAAATCGATCAGCGGGTTTTACGCTTAGGCGCGGCAAGAGGGGGCGGGAAACCTAACGGTTCCCGTCCCCTTCAAATTTTTGGGCCCGCCTCGTCGCGCGATAGCCGCTTCATCGACATCTGCCGCTGCGGCTCATCCTCGAAATAGAGATAGGCGAGCTGCTGGCCGTTGGCGTCCTTCACTGCGGCGACGATCAGCAGCCGGTGCCGGTGCAATCCGCCTCTGCATGGTGGGGATGATAGGTCATGACAACCGTTGTGCCGCTGATCAGCCCGAACGCAATAACAACCCAGAAAGCGATATTCTTCATGGCCGTATCCCCTCTGTGACCGGTCGGTCGGCGCCCGCCCAGGTCGCCACAATGAAAGAAGCGGCCAACTGAGGCGGCCTCATGCAGCGATGGCCGTGTCGGCTTGTTGCGCGCACCTATTTGGCGCGTGGACTATCTGGAATGATCATGCCTTGAAGACGCTGCGCAACTAATTGCCAAGTGCGGGCCGTTGCGAGGAGGGCCGTTCGTCTATCTTCAGTCTCCGCTTGATCGGCCCACCTGAGACACTCGTCCGCGAATTGCAAACACTCCTCGATCATGGCGAGCGGCCCTGCGCCAAACGCACTATCAGACGCTAAACTAGGCAGGCTCCCTAAACCGCGTCTGAGCAAAATTGCTCACTCTGAACCGGTCATGCGGGCACGCTGCCCCGCCTGCCGCACCACTGGCACCGCGGCGCGGCTGTGACGGCGCTTATCCCTGCGCTGTCATGCCGATCGTGCCGGCCGAACGCGCCGTTTGCGGAATTGCTATGCCTATCCAAGTCGAGCGTGGCCGAGGAGTATTACGCAGAGCGCAGCGGCAACCGGTGGGTGAACGAGTGAAGCCCACAGGCAAAAACTGGAAAACTGTGCTTGTAGTCACATCCTGCTTGGACCCCGCGTAGTACATAGCCACTGTCCGGGATGGAGAGTGCCATGAATACGATCAGCTGGAACCTGCGAAACCTCACAGTTCAGACCCACAGCGGCTTGCGCTGGACCGACATCAAGCGGCAACTCACGGATTGGCGGCACCTGGAAGGCCTTGATGACAGATGTTTGCAGGACATCGGCCTTTCACGGAGCGCGACGAACGTTGAAACCGCAACGCCGTTCTGGAGCGCACGTTAATCCGTCCTCGACGGCGCTTGGGCGACGGCGGCGGGAAGCGGTGTTTCGTGACGGCCATCACACCCCTGTCTGCTCTCTTGGTGCACTCTTGCGACGACGAGGAGGGAACAGTGATGGCTAGGTATTTTGCATTCTTTGTTGTTGGTTGCGCCTTCACCTTTGGCGCCATGGCTATGGCCAAAACCCACATTCAGGTGTCGAATCCTGCGCCGCAGTTCGCCGCATATCAGAGCGTCCATTAGTCCAGGATGTGGATCGACCAGGGCGGCGGGAAGCGGCGAGGCATTAGTGTCGCGCCATCGCAGTATCGAGAACCCTCCTACCAAAGTCTGTAATTACATAGCGGGTCGACGTTCCTTCGATCACGCGACGCTCGACATACCCCGCATTTATCAGTCGTGTGGCCATTAGCGGGGCTTGAGGAACAGGGCGACCGCGTTCTCCGGCCCCTCTCAACTCCTTCAAAAGCCGGATCTCCTCGTCAGCTAAGCTGTAAGTCATGAGGGCTTGGCAAGCGGCGGGAGGCTATGGATTTGGGCGTCGTACCTGCATGCCTTCGGAGACGAAAGTATCCTTTGGCGTCCAGCCGTGCACCGTGTGGCAATAAGGGCATTGGGAAAATGTTACTCTGTCGGGCAGCTTATCGATGTCCGCCAGATCGAAATCGATGCTCGTGGAGACAAGCCTTTTTGTTTTTGGGCATTGGAACATCAATGTCGTCAACGAAGCCTCCACCCGTCACCGGCGAAGAAGGGCGCAGCTTATGCGATTCGGGCTAAGGGAGCGCAGCGGCAATATGTGGGTCAGCGAGTGAAAGGCGATGCCGCCGTGCCCAGTCACGCCGTTTGCCGGCGGATGCGATCGCAGTAACGCCGAACACTATCCTCCAGCGGGTACAATCGGCCAGCGCCGCGCTCAATGATGCCGGCCTTTGCTAGGTCGTAAACAACCTTCGGCGTCACTCCGAGGCATCGGGCCAGAGTGTTGGCTGAGAAGGCCGGGAGCGGCGTTTCGTCATCGTGTCGCGATCTCTCCACGTCGGGCATGACTATTCTCACAATCCAGAGGCGCTAGTCTGCCGGATGATCCAGTGGCAACAGGTAGGTCATAGGACACAGCAGCGGACGGCGGAAAGCCGCCAAACACTCAGCGCGAATGCCGAGGGTTTTGCGCTGGGCGCGGGCGTTGCCATCGCTGCGGACTTTTCTGTTGCACCGGCGTCTGGCGACCGTTGACGATCAAGCGGTAGCCTTTTCCTCGGCACTCGCCGCATACGGCGCCGTGCCGCAATCCGGAGCCATTGCAGCCCTCGCAGGGCGCAGGCAGTTTTTCATTCATTTGGTTGGGATCTCAAAATAAGGCCCTTGAAGGTGGCAATCCACCGAGGGCCATCTCTCAGGCAGGCAACGCGTGCCCGCCTTCCATTGTTCCTGCACGGGATAAGTTGCCAAAAGGTTCGTCTCGGCCGGTGCGGAGGGAAGCGGCTGGGCAAATTAAGCAAATAATCGTGAGGCATCGCAAGGTGCGCAGACAGGGTGTCATGGAAAGCTTATAGGAAAAAGTAGCTAACCCGATCCCCGTGTCCCCCGACAGGTACCCGACCGGGTTAGCGTCTTCCGCGGCCGGCTCTTTCCCCAGAGTCGGCCGCACCTAGTTTGCGGCGCCAACAGCACCACGCTTCATTTTTCGCTGGCTTGGCAAATTCCCCGACAGTCCCACGACAATTCGCAGCCTGTTGGGCAATCGTGGCTTTTGCAAGGTAAAGAATTTGACTGGGTCAGCTCGTCACCGTCGCCGTCGAGCTGCGGCGCTCAATTGATACCGCGGGGCGGCAGAAATGGCGCTTATGGCCCCCGGTACGATCGCAATACGCTGGTTGATTAGCGCAATCCTGTGATGGGTATCACAGTATGGGGCCCCTTTGCCGCCGATGATTAGGCATGTGGCGATATCGCTGAGGAGGGAGCCATGGAGAAAACACGGCAACAGCGGATTTCAACGGGCGGACTGGAAAATGGTCGACGCTGGGGGACGGTCATGGGCATGTCGCTCCTCGCTTCAACAGCCGTGGCATTCACTCCGACTGAAGCATCCGCCTTTGATATCCAAGGACTGATAGGTACCGCCATTGCGCTGCAGATGGGCGCATATCACGGCTCGCCATATCATCAGGCTCGCGGACACGTGGCCTCGCGCCATGACAGCTACTCAAGCGGCAATAATTCTAGTGTCGAACGGGACGCCAGAGACGTGGATGTTTCCGATCGCACCGGCAAGTCAGATACAAGGTTTAGCGGCCGCCAGTCTCCCGCATCTGCGGAAATTACGTCCCAAGCATCGGAACGCGACGCAGCGGCGAACGAGGTAGCGTTGTTTGGTCGGCCGTACGGGGACGAACTAGTCTACAGGCCATCACGCTAATTGTTGCCTTTGTCCCGTCCACTCGTCGCCCTACGAACGCCCAGACCGGCTTCCTACCATGCTGTCATAGCGGAGATGGTCAGCGCGTTTGAGGCCCTTCAGCGCGCTGGCCGGAAGCGAGGCGGGTCGTAAGTATGAGTCGGCGTGTCTCGCTTACCGCTGAACCGCCGGCGGAAAAAGGACAATGCGCGTTCACCGATATTCGACGCCTTCCATGAGCAGAACCATCTTCAATGACACGGCTAGCTTGTTTTCCCGGCATTGGTGCCACCTCTGAAATAATAACCAGCATTATATCAGTGTCGAAAAACGGCAATGGTAGGCTTTTACGATTTCATCAAGTTGCCAGACCACTGATGAGGAAATATGCATTTCCTCACAGTGACGTGCTCCCCGAATTTGCTATGATCGATCGGGCCGATTTGCCTTGCGGCAATTGCAAAAAAGGTGGCCGAAGCGCGTCGCAAGCGGGCCTCGGCGAGAACGTCGGACGCAATTGTGGCTCTGGATTCAGAGGCGGCCGAACTTTTGCAACAACTGCGAAAAATCAGCGATGCAGTTCATATCGGCAATCCGGCGCCTCATCTTCGGCTGATCGGCGATACTAAATGAAGGGCGCCGGGCAAGCACAGGCCGGCCTGTCCGGAGGCTCGGCTGCTGCCGCCGAATCTCATCGAGAAACTTTGAGATTCTCTGCTGACGACTTGCCGCGATTTTCCACGACTTCGTATTCAACCGCTTGGCCTTCATTCAACGAAGTCAGTCCTGCACGTTCGACGGCGGAGATGTGCACAAATACGTCCTTGCCGCCGCCCACCGGCTGAATGAACCCATAGCCCTTCGTCGGATTGAACCATTTCACAGCACCTTTCGCCATTTTGCCTTTCTCCAAGATTGATCATCGAATCAAAGTATTTTAGTGGCTGCTGCCCCTGCCGGCCTATCGCTCAAAATTGAGCATCTGCCATGCAGGCATTGCGGCGCTTGGCGCGCCGGGAAAGCGCAGGCCGCCCCTGCGCCAAGTGCAGCGCTCAATTTTCCACTGAACGCCGCGGCGAATCCGCTACAATGGCCGCGTGGACGGGGGAGGATCCAACCTCCTGCTCATAGGGACGAGAAACGCTCGTGGACAGACGGCAACCACCGGCGCGACGGCGAATGTTGAAGTCCGGGAAAATCCTCCTCGGAAATCATCCTGTCCCTTGCACGGTTCGGAATATCTCAGAGAGAGGCGCGTGCCTGAAAGTTCAGACTACGGCCGGCATTCCTGCAGTGTTCGATTTTGTAATCGCCGGCCAGCCCGTCAGAACATGCAAGACCATCTGGCGTGACGAAACCCAGATCGGTGTCATGTTCATCCAACCGGAAATAGTGCCAGCGCCAACCGTTCCGTAGTCCGTCCGTCGCGTAGTCGAATGTTGGCTATTACAACGGACGGGAGGTGTCGGGGCCTCCAAGAAAAATCGCTTCCCCGGACGCCCGGCAGCGCGACTCATGTCGGCGAGGAGCCCACCTCATTCGACCGCAATGTCGTTTTTGCAATATCGTTAGTGGTTGACGATAATCCGTCCGCACAAAACTCATTACAAACAAATTCATTTCCTGTACGCCAAGCTTCGATACCGCGTGCGGTGAATGCCAGCGGTTCGCCGCAATAAGCACAGCGCGAATTTTGACCGGACATAGCCCACCCAAGCGCAGTGTAATCCCGGCCTCAAAGCACCTTACGATCGCTGTTGGCGTTCCCCGATAGCAAGTTTAAAGAATAGGCAATCCACAACCCGTCGCGAGCGCCGTGTCGATGAAGCGGCCTGTGCTGCCTCAATGGAACTGTTGTCTTAGAAGCTGCCAAACCGCGCTTATGCCCACTGCGATGTAAGCAGTTTTCGTATGAGCGCTAAAGATTGTAGCCGCGGTATCCAACCGAATTGTCCCTGTAAGCCAAGCTGAAATCACCCCGCAATAATCAAAACGAGGGAAGAGAAGTCGAGGAGCCGCAAGCTATCGACCTTGTCACGATGTGAATCGGCAAATTGATCTTTAGTTTGATTCGTAGCGGAATCCTGTGGGGCGGACAAACCGTCCACTAAAAATGCAAAACCGGCCACGGCCCGATGGAGCGACGTGTTCTTTCGGACTACGTAAAGGTGCCGATGAAATCAATAAGGGCCCGGCGAATTGGTTTTTGTTTGATCGCAAGAAAGCCGCGCACAAGGTCGGCGCCTTCACGGGTCCCAAGGAACGATACTATCGTGCGCTCCGATAGCTCGCCTTCGTCGGGCGTAGGCGTCTTCTTTCCGACGGTTGGTGCGCCCTCAAAAAAGTAAAATGGCGAGACGCCTAGCGCGTCACTGATTTGTTGCAGGCGTGACGCCCCGACGCGGTTCGCTCCCCTCTCGTATTTCTGAATTTGCTGGAACGTGATGCCGAGCGCGTCGGCAACGTCCGTTTGGCTCATTCGCAAGAAAATTCGGCGGGCACGTATCTTTTGCCCGACGTGGGTATCTACCGCAGTAGTCGTTCTGGGGTTGGTCGCCTTCGCCATGTCAGAGCCTTTCGTTCTAGCGAGATCCCAGGGTTGCACAACCCGGCTATCTCGTCAAAACGGCTAGGTGACGGGGGACGCGGTGTCGTCGGCGTCGAGGCTCATTCGCGCTTCGCGGGTAACGATTTGGCAGGAGTTGTAAAATACAATCGCCGGATGCGCTTGGGCCTGTTCGTTATTTCGTTCGTCTGTTTATTTTGCGGCTTTGACGAGGTCGCCTTCGACTTTCAGTACACAAAGGAATTTGGGAAGCAAGGTAATCGGCTCGGTGCCGAATATGAGGTGGTGCTCAAACAGTGGGTGCGCGAACACCACCTTTAGTTTGGGCATTTTCGCGGTTTCTTGCGGCGGCATTCAACACCTTGCATCGTCAGCACCTTGGTGAAGCGTCGCGGGTTCTGCGCTGGTGAGGGCTCGATCGCGTGAAGCTGCAATTAGACACAACCTTTCGGGGTGCGGCGTCTGCACCACGTCGCCACAGGCAACCGCCAGCGGAGAGGTCGATCGCAGCGGTCCCTAGGGCGATTGAGGGGCTTCGGTATCGGGGTCCCATCGGCAGGAGAGGTGGCCCCGCTTTACGGGACAGAATGGCGGCTTGGCTAAGGTGGCATTGAGGTAAACGCATTCGTATTTCAGCGATCGCCACAGCCGCTCGATGAAGAATCTTGGCGTGAAGCTTGGTGATCTCGCCATCCCGGCTCTTGTCTCGATCGCTGCCCTTCTCGTCGAACATGAGACAGCCGGCTAAGGTGGGTTCGCCGATGCAGAGGACGACCCACCATGAGGACGCGGAGACGGTTTTCGGCTGAGTTCAAAGTCAAGGTTGCGCTTGAGGCGATCAAGGGCGACGAGACGGTTGCGGAGCTGGCGACCAAGCACGAACTGCACCCAACTCAGATTGCTGCCTGGAAGCGTGAGGCGGTTGAGAAGCTTGCCAAGGTCACGAAGTGGGACCACCTCTTTGCAACGGCGCAAACTAAATTAGCAATCAGCCAAGTCAGGAACCGGGTGTGCGCTTCGGTCGCTGTGCCGATGCTTTCAAAATAGTCCGTGATTAATCCTACTGTATCAGAAATTTTCGACCAGGGCATCGCCGTGGAGCCCAGGGTAAGAAGCAAAGGTTCAGGGGGTAAGCGTCCGCCCAACCCGGAATCCCAGAAGGTTGCCCCTGCTGCTGAAGGTATTCCGGAAGCGGCCGGCGGACCGGAGGTTCAGTGCACCGCTGATCCAGGAACCGCCGCGAATGACACGCTGCAGGTCCTCCTCCTCTAGGGTGCCGTAGCAATTTCCGGTGGTCCATGCCGAGCCGTCGGTGGGCGCTCCGTTGTAGTTATTATGATAGCAATCTTGCACCCATTGCCATACGTTGCCCGCCATGTCGTAGAGGCCAAACGCATTGGCGGCAAATGATCCGACCGGTGCGGTCTGTTTGTTGTCCCATATGCTGCCACACTCTAGCTTTCCCACCGGCGCGCAATTGGCGTTTCCCTTGCCTATCTCATCGCCCCAGTAGTAGGCGGTCGTGCTGCCAGCACGCGCCGCGTATTCCCATTCGGCCTCGGTGAGCAGCCGGTAGGGCTTGCTGGTCTTGCGGGACAACCACGCGGCGTAGGCCGTTGCTTCGTCCCATGATACGTTGATCACCGGTCGCCGATTGCGCCCCCAACCTAGATCTTGGGGACGGTACCCGTTGCAGCCGCCGTCGGCGACGCACGCATCCCACTCGTCGAATGTCACTGCAAAACGGCCGACCGCAAACGGCTTCGTGATTGTCACGCTGTGCTGGGGGCTTTCGTCGATATCGCGCCCCTGTTCGCTGGCCGGTGAGCCCATCGAACCCCCCCCCGTCGGCACTACCACCATCTCAGGACACTTGTCGCACTCCTTGAAGACATCCTTCGGCTTGAGCGCCCGTTCTCGCTCAGGCGACAATAACCCAACGCCACTGGACGTCGGCGGCACAGGCGGCGGCTCTGTTGAACCTGTCGTGTGCGACAACTGTGCGGCCGCCTCTGTCTGTGGATAAATGAGCGCGCCGCCAACGCCGAACATCAGCAATCCGAGACTTATCGCGACCGCCATCGTTGGATACCACGCCTTATTCCTCCCGTGCAGCATTACCTCCTCCGTCCCGGCTTCCCGCAGGATCCGAGTTTTTTGAAAATCACCGCCGGATGCTGTTGCTCGCTCCAATGCCTGTACCGAACCGCAGGTTTTTGAAGACAATGCTCATGCGATGCCGTCAAAGTGTCGAGCCGATGCACCGACTCCACGCAGCAAATCTGCGATTTTTCGGGAACAGCAACTAGTGCAGCCCGTAACGAGCGAATTTCCCCGCGATATTCAGTTCGACAGCTTCTGCCGCCGCAATGTCGGCGTCACTGCCGGCTCGATCCCCCGTCTTCAGCCTGGCGAACCCTCGCCCGTACAGCGCACTCGGCAACTTGGGATCTAGCCGTAGTGCTGCATTATAATCGGTGATCGCCGATGCCCACTGGCCCAATTTAAGGAAGGTCAAACCACGCGAATCGAAAGCCGCGGCAACGTCTGGCTCCAGTCTGATAGCCTCATTGCAGTCAGCCATCGCTGCCTGTAACTCGCCGACTATGGCGTTCGTCCAGCACCGCTCATTCCATAGGGGTTTCAACGTGGGCTGCAGCCGGATTGCCTCGTCAAGATCCTTCAAGGCGTTGGGATAGTCACCCATTTTCTGGTAGGTCTCGGCACGGTTGGCGAAGGCGCTGGCATAGTTTGGATCGATGTTTATTGCTGCATCGAAGTCCTGTATCGCGCGGTCATAATCCACCATTTTTTGGTAAGCTACACCGCGGTTGTTGAACGCATTGGCAAAATTCGGCATGAGTTTGATGGCTTCGTCATAGTCCTTGATGGCCTGCGCGTATTCACCCTTGCGGATGTACGCGTTACCCCGATTGCTGTGAGCGATTGCCGATACTTTTGGATTATCCGCATTCCCATCTATGAGCACTGTACAGGCCGCGATCTGAGGCTCAGCTGAAGTGCGGTTCTTGCCGTTGCACGACTCGACGTTAGCGAGGTCTGAACTTTCCGCTGCCGCCGACGTCAGAAGCCACATCAACATCAGGGCCGATGTTACGCCGTGCGCGATATTTCGAGATGCGTCAGATCTCATTTCCACGTTCCGCTGCATCAATCTACATCGAGACGTAAAATCACGTTGACTGCAAATCGGGCATTGAACTGCTGGAGATTGTCAGCAGTCGTGCGCGTTGCCATGATCCACATCAGCGCAGGATCCGTCCCAAAAAATCGCCTCGCTGGACACGCGCGCTGAGACGGCGTTATGCTCAATTGCGGCCCGGAGCTCTACTTTTTTGTTTGCTCGATCAGCGTTGTAAATTTGGTGGTGCCGTCTTCCGAGATTTCAACGCGCGGGGCGGTGCCTCGAATTCCCATCGTGGCTACGGGCGTGTCGACTTTCATGTCGCCGGTATGCGCGACTTCACCTGCAATGAAAGTGAACGTTCCTTTGACCAGACTAATCAGACTAGAATTCGAATTGCCTTTCGGATCATACACAAACTCGTCGACTTCCATTCGAGCATTGGGGGAGACATTGAAGGAAGAACCATCAGCGAATGTGATGCCCAGCGAGCCATCGACTCCGGTCTGAATTATGTCGCCGCGATAGATCAGATCACCGACCTTGGTTTGAACAGCGCTGTCTGTAGACAGTTTGGCTTCAACGATGATCGCGGCCGCATGTTCGATATGGGCGGGCCCGGTCGCCGTAAGCACCTTCCCGATGGGTTTTGCGTCGAGCACCGCGGGCGGGTGCGCGGGATCGGTCTGACCCCAGGCCATACTGGGCAGCAAGCTTATCGCGCACAAATAGACGCCGGCCAAAAGGCCAACGGCACGGGCACCCATGGCTCCCTCGATCCGAGGCCAGTTTAATTTCAGGGCTAAGCTTATGTATATCCAATTCCTTTCGCGGTTCAATGCGTTCAGCACATATTTTGGTGAACCGTGAGGTCGCCAGCCAAGAAAGTGGCCAAACCTTAAATTCCGCTGGAATCCCAGACGCTTAGATAGGGTGCGGTGCCGCCTACAGGTAGGAATGGCTGGTCGCAGCGGTCGAAAACCGCCGCAGGCCGGTAACTTAACTGGCAATTCATCCTAGAATTTTCACAAAAGTCGGAAAAAATCGTTAAAATATCATGAACTTCGGGGCGCGGGGCTCGACTAGAATAACAAGCCCGAAGCGAACGATCTACTCGGACATCGAGCGCCCGGAAATCAAGAAAAACGGGAGCGACACCGGATAACGGAGAGGCAGTATGTCTCGCAGCGACACCGCTGCAGAGGGTGGTGAAGAGTTGTGCGCCAGCTCCGCTCCGCAAGCGGTGAGCGCGGCTGCCATTGGCAAAGTGCAAACCGTGATGGGGTTGGTCACCATCACGCGCGCGGATGTTATTGTTGATCGGCCCGCTGTTGGCGATTTTGTTTTCAAAGGCGACCTGATCGAGACCGGCGTTGGTGGCCTGATCGCCATTGCGTTCGTGGATGGAACAGAACTTCATCTTCGCGACGATGCGCGCCTTGTGTTGGACGAATTTAATTACGGCGCGGATAAATCCTCTCAATCAGCGCTCGTTCGCGTCCTAAAAGGAATGTTCTGCGTTGTTGCCGGTAAGTTGGCGACCACTGGGCGCCTGACTATCGACACTCCTGCCGCGCAAATTCGAGGCATCGCACCAGGTGCCGGCTTCTTTGGAATCCTCACCTTCACTGTCTTCAGCTTCGGCCTTATTCGCGAATTAAAAGCCGCAAGCTCCGACGTCTCTTTTATTGATGACGTGCCGATCGACTATAAATACTTCAAGCACGGTGTCTTCGAGCTCATCACCAAGGGGGATCACCCGGAAGTCATCATTGTCGATGATCCCACGAAAACGATTATTTTGCGCGCCCGTGGAGCGGGCAGCTACAGCGTTCAAGAAGTCACCAACAATCCACAGCAAATGGCGCAACTGCAGCAGGCGTATCAGTCCGCGCAGGAAATCTATTTGCGGGGACAGCAAGATCCCCTTATCCAACAGATGGAGCATCGCGCGGACGCGCAGCCACAATCCACCGGCTCTAGCGGTAGCTCGACGCAGTTCTTGACCGACCAGTTCTACAGCCCAGCGTCGACGATCATCACCGGTGCTCCCGGCACGGGAGGCCCTGGCAGCACTGGCGGGCCCGGCGGGACGGCACCACCCCCAGGCGGACCTGGTGGGAACTTCCCGACCCAGAAGGCCACGTGGCAGTACGCCGTGAGTGGCAACTGGAGCAACCCGTTGCTCTGGAGCGACGCCTATGCGCCGCTGAAATGGCAAGACATCGAAATCGGTCAGCCGGTCACAGTGACGATCGACAGTGCGACGGGCGACTCCGGCCCGACGGCGACGGCCGTCAACAATCTGACGCTCGACACAGGCGCCACCCTCGACATCGTCAACGGCGGATTGCTCACGGTCTATGGCACGCTCGTAGTGAATTCCGGCGCGACGCTCAAGGTCAATTCCACCGGCGTCGATCCAATGCTGACGCTCGACGGCTCGGTCATAGTGGGAGCCGGTGGCAACATCGAAGCGCTCGGAGCTGGTACGACGATATTTTTCTCGGCCGACGCCGTCGATAATTCCGGCACCATTGCCGCGATCGATTCCGGTGCTGCAGTTTCGTTTGAGCAGGCTACGACGACGAATGAAATCACTGGGCTGTTCATCGCGAACAATTACGGCACTGTCACTTTCGATCAGGGCAGCGTCCAAAGCAAAGGCACGATCGAGGCTGAGGCTAACGGCACCGTCACCTTCAATCAGACCAGCGTCGACAATTTTGGCACCATTGAAGCCAATGACCACGGCGAAGTGTTGTTCGCACCAGGCACCACGGTTACGAACGAGGTCGGCGGCCTGATCATTGCGGAAAACTTCGGCATCGTGATCCTTGACGCTGGCAACACCATCACCGCCAACGACCATGGGCTGCTGGAGGCGAGCACCAGCGGCGAGCTCGACGTCAAGGACAGCGGGATCTACAACGCGGGCAATTCCCCGCTCGCAGCCGTCGATCCCAGCGGCATTCTGCTGGCGACAGGTGGTACGTTGCTGGTCGACGTTGGCACGCTCACGCTCGATGGCGGAGGCGTTGTAGAGCTGACTGGCGGCATCATCACCAGCAATTCTGACTATACGCTGGTGAACTCCGACAACACCATTTCCGGGTACGGCCTAATCAGCAATCTGAAGCTGACTAACGACAAGATCATCGAGGCGGCTAACGGCACGCTTACTCTCGATGCCGTCGCCATGACCAATAATGGCGCCATCAATGTGGCGTTTGGCGCGTTCATGACGCTGGCCAACGGCACGCTGATTTCCGGCGGCACTATGAGCCTCGCCGGGACGTTGGCGGTGGACGGCGGCACGAACACAATTAGCAACATCACCGCAACGGATTCTGGCACCGTTGGCAACCCGGCGAATCTCGATGTCGAGAGTGGCACGCTCACGCTTCTTGACGATAATTTCAACTTTCCGGTCGGCGACGCCAGCGGCGGTGTGATTGAGATCACCGTCGACCCCGGCGCCACGCTAATACTCCAGACCACTATCATTGAAGATGCTATCCTGAACAATCTGGGCGGCACCATCATTGTGTCGGGGGACAGCAAGATCGAGGCCATCAACAGCGTGTTGTCCGGGATTACGGTAGATCCCGGCGTCACCCTGACGCTTGTTAATGAGACGATCAGCGGCAACATCACCAATGAGGGTAAAATCGACGTTGAGACGACCGTCGACTTCAATGACGTGCAGGCGACGAATGTTGTCTCGCCCGGTAACGGCATCATCGAAGTAGGCGTGTCCAGCAGCACTGTGCTGCTTCTTGAGGGCGGCACTACGATTATTGACGGTTATCTGAATGTGGAGAGCGGCAGCCAGCTCAAGATCACGGGGCCGACTGGCGCGACGCTGAACAACGTTACGGTCGACGATGACGCCACTGGCACCGGCAGCAGCGCCGGGATCTATGTGGCGAGCGGTATTCTGACGCTTGAAGGCGGCACCCAGATCCAAGGCGGCGGCACCGGCACGATGACGATCGAGAGCGGCGGCCAGCTGTTGGTCACGACCGCGACCGGCGCGACGCTTGATGGCGTTGTGGTCACCGACACCAACGCCAACGCCGGCGGCACCAATCCTGGCATTGATGTGGCCTCCGGCGCGGTGCTGACGCTCAATGACCAGACGCAGATTATCAGCACCGATGGCGGCACGCTGCAGATCGAGAGCGGCGGCGAGCTCTTGATCGCGGCTGGCTCCGGTCAGGACTCGGCGTCTGGGCGCGGCGCGACGCTGGACGGCGTCATCGTCACCAATACCGGGACGCTGGAAGTTGCCGGCACGCTGACGCTGACCAACGATCTAGTGACCAATACGGGCGGCATCATCACGGTCGACAGCACCGAGACGCTGAACCTGACCGGCAGCGACACCATCAACAACGGCCAGCTCAACAACAATGGCGGCCTGATCAAGGTCACCGGCACCGGCAACCTGATCGAGAACGAGAGCGGCGGCGGCACCAACAGCTTGACGAATACCGGCACGCTGGAAGTAGCCGGCACGCTGACGCTGACCAACGATCTGGTGACCAATACGGGCGCCATCACGGTCTCGAGCGGCGCTGCCCTTATTCTCGACAACGCCACCGCCGTCACCAACAGCGCTCTCGCCGACACCATCACGGTCAACGGCACCGGCACGCTCACCCTCGATGACTCCTCGTCGATCGCCGGCGGAACCGTCACCATCGCCGCCAGCACCGGTCAGCTGACGCTGAACGGCACGAGCGCGATCAGTGGCGGGACGCTGGACAATGCCGGGACGGTGACGACGACCGGTACCGACACCATCGGCACCGAG
>Ga0182024_10014205_pt1 | contig 15419 bp, 17 predicted proteins | sample P32metaG_FD_120480 | JGI IMG/M metagenome (GOLD analysis project Ga0182024, IMG submission 120480) | Permafrost microbial communities from Stordalen Mire, Sweden - P3-2 metaG (Illumina Assembly) | ecosystem: Environmental > Terrestrial > Soil > Wetlands > Permafrost | place: Sweden: Stordalen... | reverse complement strand
CGCCCCCGCCCCCGCCCCCGCCCAAGAGAGTCTCCCGCAGCCTCACGGCTTGGCGACGTTGCCTGCCAGCGTCCAGCCGACGAGCGCGTTGGCGTGCCCGTGCCCCATGCCATGGTCGGACTTCAGGTACCCGACGATGGCCATGTGCTTGTCGAGGCCACAGCCTGCGATGATCTGCTGCCACTCCGCGATCGAGCGCCCGTACTTCTTCTCGATGGACGGGAAGTACGACGCAGGTCCTTGCTTCGGCCACGGGGGCGCCTGCTCGGCCATGGTGACATGCTCCTCGGAGGGCATCCAATAGGGCCCGTCGGTACAGCTGGCCTTCTCCCAGACGTTCCTCAAGGAGTTCGTTAGAGCCAGAACGACCTCAGCTGCGCACTACAGCGGATGAACATCGAGAAGCCACTAGCCGATCATATCGGCGGCACTGTGCACGTTCTCATCGACGAGCCCCGTCGCTCAGCGTGATGCCGATCAGGCGGGAATCACCAGGATCCGGTGACGACCATTCACCCGTGAGGTGGCAACCCTAGGGACGGCAAACGGCCTGACCAGGAGAAGATATGACAGCCCTCGACAACCTGCTGGGCGAGGTCATCACCGTCAGCGGGCGTTCGCAGACCGCGCACCGCACCGGCATCAAACGGCTGGCGCACGCCGGCGCGGTTGCGACCACGGCGCTCGCGGCGGTCACCGAGCTGTTCCGAGACTGGGTGGCGCCGCTCGCCCCGTCAGCTCAGGGAGGACACTGAGGTGGCCGGCCGGCTGGCAGGAAAAGTCTGCGTCATCACGGGCACAGGCGGGAGCATGGGACGCGCCACCGCCCTGACATTCGCCCGCGAGGGCGCGTCGGTCGTCGGCTGCGACGTGACGGTCGAACCGGCGGCAGCGACCGTTGAGATGATTCGCGCCGCGGGCGGCACGATGGTGTCGCTGCAGCCGTGCCACCTCGGCGACCCGGCCGAATGCGCGAGACTCGTCGAGCTGGCGGTGAGTGAGTTCGGCCGGATCGACGTGGTGTACAACCTCGCCGCCAGGTCCCACTTCCACTGGCTCGAAGACGTCACCGACGAGGAGTGGGACGCCGCCCGCCGGGACGAGGTCGACCTGGTGTTCTACCTCACCCGTGCGGCATGGCCCCACCTGAAGGTCAGCCGCGGCGTGGTCGTGAACATGGCCTCTCTGAACGGATCCCTCAGCTTCAAGATCCTCCCGTCGCTGGCCCACACGACGAATAAGGCAGCAATCATCGGGATGACGCGCCAGCTCGCACTGGAGGGAAGCGAGCACGGGATCCGCGTCAACTCGATCTCGCCGGGCCTGATAGAAAGCAACCCGACCCGAGGACAGCTAGAAGACGACAAGTGGGCCCGCGAGATGCTCGGCAGGACACTCCTGGGCCGGTTCGGTCAGCCGGAGGACGTGGCGAACGTCGCGCTGTTCCTCGCGTCCGACGAGAGTTCCTACGTGACAGGCATCGACCTCGTGGTCGATGGCGGCATGAAGGTCTGGTGACTGTCGCTGTGATCCGGCAGAGAGGTGTTCATAGCGTCCGGCGGACGCCGGGCTGCCGTTCGATGCCGCGCAGCTCAACGGCCAGGTTGCCCTGAATGGCCTGCCGGGCCGAGCCCGTCCGCCCGATCGGCAGCACCTCGCGACCGTGGGAGTCCTCCATCAGCAGCGCGAACGCTGTGTACATCGCCACTGCGGCGAGGAGGAAGCCCAGCACGGCACCGGCCTGCGAGACGGCCTGGTTGCCGGTGATGTCGCCGACGCCAGCGATCAGGAACCGCGGCGCGGAGACCACGAGGACGGCGACCACGGCACGCTTGGCGAGCGCGCTGGCCAGCATGAAGAAGATGAAGACCGCGAACACGACGTAGAACATGCCAAGTGCGGCGGCAGCACCCGGTGGGTGCACATAGAAGATCAGCGCGTCGATCAGCCAGGTGGTGGCGAAGCTCAGCATCAGTGTTCCGGCGATGCTGTCACGGGCGCCGAGCGCGAATAGCCCGGCGATCGCCTGCACAATGAACGCGGGGAACACGATCAGCGCGACCGCCCGCCCGTCGGCCACCGGCAGCAGGCCCCATTGCAGCGTGCTGACCAGCACGTTGTCGATCGCCACGGTGAAGAACCCGAGCGGCAGCGGTGACCCGATCGGCCGCAGGACGATCCGGGTCATGGCCTGCACGTCACGCTGCTCGATCTTGGCCGGATCGGATGCGGTCAACGGATAGCCGCCGGCTTGCGGCCCAGGCTTTCCCGGCTCGGGCCTTCCCGGGGAATCCGTCATGAGGCGATCCTTTCCTGTTCCGCAGCCCTGTCCTGTTCCACAGCGCTGCGCACCAGGACGGGGCTGGCGCTCCTGCGCGCGGGGTCAGCACGGAATCGGCGCCCTGCGTGGTGGCTCCCACCGGGACTGCTCCTCTCGTTCGCCCGGGCGCGGATGCCGCGCCCGCGGCTCGCCGATACAGGGTCCTGGACGCTCCGTGCTCCCAGCGTGCGCAGGCACTTATGAGCCGGAGATGAGAGCGCTGGATGACGGCGCGTGCCTGCCTGCTGAGCGGTCCCGGCGGGGCCGCACTCATTTTCATCTCATCTGGCTTGCGGAGGATCGGTTACGCCGCGCTGCTCCCGGTGGCCAGCCAGCCGGACTGTGCGGTTGGCCGATGTGAGCCGGCCCCGCGCGGCGTGAGAGTTGATGAGTCAAGGCATCGAGGAAGGAAAGCGTAATGGGCTCGAACGACAACCCGGTACCGCATCACGAGACCCCCACCCTGGGGAATCCGGATCTGCCCCAGGAGGGCATGGTGACCACCGCCGGGGATCCGGCCAGCGCGACGATGACCGGACCGCAAAACACGGTGCTGGAAAGCCAGTTCCCCAACCAGATCACCGCGCCGGGGACAGACATCAGCACCCAGCCGTTCTTCTGGTCCTCGTTCAACATCTCCCCCCGCCGCCAGCAGCGCGGCGGCTGGGCCCGCGAGGTCACCCAACCCGATTTCGCGATTTCGGATGAGATCGCCGGGGTGAACATGTACCTCGAGACGGGCGGCATCCGGGAGCTGCACTGGCACCAGACCGCCGAATGGGCGATCATGACCGAGGGCAAGTGCCGGATCACGACCCTGTCCCGGGAAGGGAAGCCGAGCGTCGAGGACGTCTTCAAAGAAGACCTCTGGTTCTTCCCGGCCGGGCTGCCGCACTCCCTGCAGGGCATGGGCCCGGACGGCGCGGAATTCGTCCTCGCGTTCGACGACGGCAACCAGTCCGAGAGCAACACGCTGCTGCTGACCGACTGGCTCGCGCACACCCCGCCCGAGGTGCTGGCGAAAAACTTCCGGGTCGCCCAGGAGACCTTCAACGACATTCCCCTGCACAACCTCTGGATCTTCCCCGGCGACGAACCAGGCGATCTCGAGGCCGACCAGGTCGCGGCCGGCGTCGAATGGGGCGGGACCGAGCCGGTGATCTTCCGCATGTCCCAGCTGAAGCCGGTGCATGAGAACAGCGGCGGCAGCATCCGGATCGCGGACAGCACGAACTTCCCGGCATCCAAGACGGTGGCGGCCGCCCTGGTCGTGGTCAAGCCGGGCAGCATGCGGGAACTGCACTGGCACCCGAACGCCGATGAATGGCAGTACTACATGCAAGGGTCCGCCCGGATGACGGTGTTCAACACCGGCCCGCACGCCAACACCACCGACTTCCGCGCCGGTGACGTCGGCCTGGTCCGCCGCAACCTCGGCCACTACGTCGAGAACACCGGCGACGACGACCTGATCTTCATCGAAACGTTCCGCAGCGACCACTACGAAGAGGTCTCACTGGCCAACTGGCTCAGCCACCTGCCACCCAAGCTCGTCTCCGCGCACCTGAACATCCCCGGGGAAACCCTCGCGAAGTTCCCGCGCGGCGCGCAGGGAACCGTGCCGCTGCCCTAGCCGCGTGTGCGGGCGCCAATACCGGACGCTCCTCCCCTGCCGATGTCCCCCGGTCGACCCGCTCATCGTGCGGTGGCCGAGCCCGGCTGATCCAGTGTCCTGATGTCCTGATGTCCAGGCACCAAAGCCCCTCGGAGGCTTGCACTTCGTGGGGCGCCTGGCCTGCGGAGCCGGTTCCAGCACGATAGGCGGGCCCGCCGCCGCGGCCGAGCGGCACGCACCTACCGTGCTAGAGGTCCCGATCGCCGCGACGGTACCTCCACTGCTCTGATGACGCACTGGCGACCGGATAGAAACCCCGGCCATGCGCCAGCGCGTGACGCGTCCGCGTAGTCGCGAAGATTCGTTACTTCGGCGCGTGGGACATCTTCCCGTAAACGGTCGTCCAGCGGGATCCGTTAGTGACACGGCAGCTGCGCCAGTGGCAGGCTGTATGGGCTGAGCCGAGAGGAGGTGCGACACCCGTGTCGATGCTGGTTTCCGCGCCTCCTGGAGCTGACTGACCGAGCGCAGCCGCAGGTGGCGCCGCCTTCGAAAGGTGGCCTCGTGGCCGTCCACATCAAGAGCATTACCTTCGACTGCGCTGATCCCTACCGCCTGGCGCAGTTCTGGAGGCAGCTGACCGGGTTCAGCGAAGACCCGGACAACGGCAACGCTTCCGGCGACCCGGGGGCTCTGCTGCTCTCGGCGGACGGGTCGCTGGCGCTGCTGTTCGTCGCCGTGCCGGAGCCCAAGCACGGCGGCCGTCCGGTCAACACGGGACGCTGAGCAGATGGCTGATCCGGCGAACCAGGACCTCTTTCCCGCGCGGCTGCGCTGCGGCATCGTCGTGCGTGTTCGGGAGGATGCGTGCGAGATTGTCAGGGACCGGCAGCTCCGCTCCGTCCGGTACGCGACGCCGTTTCCGTCGCCGCGGACCGAACGGGTCTCACCTGGTCACCTGGTGGCCATCGCGACCGCGCCGGACGGCACTGAGGCCGTGGTCTGGCGGTGGTATGACCCGTCGTGCTCGGCGCGGAGGCCGGCTTGATCAGGCTGTGGGAGCCCTCGCACGGCGAAGTCCTGGCCCAGCCGCGGCCCGCGCACCAGTCTCCGCGTCCCGGAACTCGTTCCTACCTGTCCGCCGGCCTACCCGGCGCCGATTGGTGGGTCGCCGGCGCCGCTGCCAGCGCGGAAGACGCCGACGTCGAGCTGGATGAGGTCGAGCAGCTCTACACCGAGCGCGATCTCTGGAACACCCTGGTGTGAGAATCTGCTGGGACCGGACCGATGCCGTTTCGATCGCGGCGAGGGTCATCTCGGCGCCGGCGAGCAGGATCAGGCAGCCGGCCAGCATGGCCGCGGGGCCGCTGACGCCGCGGCGGAACGCGACCGTGGCCGCGGCCCCCGAACACCGTCAAGACCCACGCCAAGGCTATCTACCGGAAACTGGACGTTTCCACCCGCCATGATGCCATCGCCAGAGGCCACGACATCGGCATCCTGTAATGGTCCGGCAGACGACCGCCCGGTGTCACCCAGGTGAAAGCGGACCAGTATCACCGGAAGGCGGGAGCCTTCCGTGTCCGCCTTCAATGGCTGGTCAGGTGGATCACGCCGACATCGGACAAACCGTTGAGTGCCAGCTGCACGGCGAGCGCGGCAAGCAGGAAGCCGAAGACCTTCTCGGTGACCAGCATCCGGCTGGCGTCCAGGTGGCTGCTGACCCGCACGGCCCAGCGGAACACCACGACGTCGAGCGCAAGAACCACGATGAGCACGCCGACGACGACAGCCAGGACAGCGACCGTGCTCGCTTCGGCTGAAGCGGTGACCAGCACGACGATCCCGGCCGGGTTGAGCAGGTAGGGAACGGCCAGCGGGAAGACGGCCAGCCGCATCGGGTCCGTGTGCTCCGCTGGCTGGCTGGCGGCATCCGGGTCTCGCGGCCCGAGCACCATGGTGACCGCGATGATGAGCAAGATGATGCCGCTGGCGACGCCGAGCGCGCCCGGGGAGAAGTGCAGCAGCCTGGTCAGCAGGCCGCCCAGGATGAGGAGGAGAACGGCGACCGTCGTGGCCGTGGTCAGCATCTTGCGCAGGACGCGGCGCTTCGTGGCCTCCGGCATCTCCTTGGTCGCCTCAAGGAACGGCACCAGCGCGATTTTCGGGCCGACGCCGATCAGCAGCAGCAGGAACGTGTCGATAACGAAGGCGGCGTCCAGCGATTCGAGTTTCATCCCGGCTCCCAGCGCGGTCCCGGCTCAGATCCGGTGCGCGCGGGACGGCAGGTGCATGGCGCGCAGGACGTCGGGGTGCAGCCGGGCCAGGGTATCGGCGGCGGCCAGCTTGTAGCCGTAGGCATAGGTCGGGGTGTTGTAAGCCATCCGGACCACGTCCTCGATGCTCGCCTCGTTGTGGATCATGGCTTGCCCGATGCCGGTGATTTCCGAGGCGATCTCGCAGATCGCATGGACGCCCAGCAGCACCCCGGTCCCGCTGTGGAAGACCAGCTTGAGCAGGCCTTCCTGGCCGGCGATGATCCCGCGCGGGGCCTCGCCGAGTTCGCAGCGCCCGACCTCATACGGGATCCCCCCGGCGGCACAGTCTTCCTCGCTTCTTCCCGCCCGGGCGACTTCGGGCAGCCCGTAGATCGCCGCCGCCGGGATCTGGTCGACATGCGCGGAGAAGTCGAGGCCGAGCGCTCCGCAGAGGGCCTGGCGTCCCTGATCCGTGGCGACCGACGCCAGGGACGGGCCGATGACATCGCCGGCGGCGAAGATCCGTGCGCAGCTGGTCCGCAGCTCGCGGTCCACCAGGATCCGGCCACGGGCGTCGACGTCGACCCTGGCCTGGTCCAGGCCGAGCCCGAGGGTGCTGACGCTGCGGCCGGCCGCGAACAGCAGCGCGTCCGGGTGCAACTGCCGGCCGTCGTCCAGGCCCACGGCCAGGTCGCCGCCGTTCCTGTGCACCGAGACCATGCCAGTGCCGAGGATTACCTGGTTCCCCCGGGTCAGCAGCACCTCCTCGAGCCGCCGGGAGATCTCGCCGTCCATCATCGCGGCCAGCCGGGGGGCAGCGTCGAGGATGGTGACGGGCACCCCGAGGGCGGAGAAGATGGTGGCGTACTCGACCCCGATCGCGCCGCCTCCCACGATCAGCATCTCGCGTGGTTTGCGCGCGATGCTCAGGACGGTCTCGGAGTCGAAGACGCCCGGATCGTCGAACGGCACGCTGGCGGGTCGCAGCGGGCTCGACCCGGTCGCGATGATGACCCGGTCGGCCTCCAGCCGGGTCTCCGCGCCGCTGTCAGCGCGGGCCACCACGGTGTGCGCGGCTTCCAGCCGCGCCTCGCCGTGTACCAGATGCACGCCGCGGTCGCGGATCCGCTCCAGCGCCGCCTGCCGCAGCCGCTCGCTGACCTCGCGGGCCCGGGCCCGGATGGCCGGGTACATCACCTCTGGCGGCGCGGACAGGGTGACCCCGTAGATCTTCTCCTTCTCGAAGGAGCTGAGGTAGACGGCGGCTTCCCGGAAGGTCTTCGTCGGCGCGCCACCGCTGGTGACCACGGTGCCACCCACGACGTCCCGCTCCACCAGGGCGACGGAGTGGCCCAGGCTCCCGCCGAGCTCCGCCGCCGCCTCACCTGCCGGGCCCGCGCCGATGACCACCACGTCGTGGCGGCTGTCCGCGCTATTACGGGAAGCCATGCCTGACCTCCGTTCGGCCGGGGGATGCACCTGCCGTCATCGTTCCCTTCGCGAACGCGGCAAGGATCACCCGTGACGGACGATCCCCCGTCCCGGGCCGGGCCGCATCGGTTCCGCACCCGGGGGCCCCCGAGCCCCGCCATCCCGGACGAACCGCCGTCCCCCTGCGGCCCGGCGCATCCCGGTACGCCGCTGCAGCGATAGCGCCGGCGTCGTCACCCTGACCGGGTGACGACGCCGCGGCCACCGGCCAGACACTCTCAGGGTGGGGCCACGATGACCCGTCTGCAGCGCTGCCGCAGTTTCCGGGAGGATGCATGAAGGCCGTGACAGTGGCGCCCGGGACGGCGGGGTCGGTGCGGCTGGACGACGTTCCCGAGCCGGATGCCGCCCTCGGGTCGGTGGTGGTCGAGGCGCTGGCCGCCGGGATCTGCGGCACAGATGCGGAGATCGCGAGCGGCAGCTACGGGTGGCCGCCCGCCGGGCGTGATCGGCTGATCCTCGGCCACGAGTCACTCGGCCGGGTCGTAGACCCCGGTCCGAGCGGCTTCCTGGTCGGTGAGCACCTGGTGGGCATCGTCCGCCGGCCCGACCCGGCGCCCTGCCCGAACTGCGCGGTCGGCGAGTGGGACATGTGCTCTAACGGCGGATACACCGAACGGGGCATCAAGCAGGCCGACGGGTTCATGGCGGAGCGCTGGCGGATCGAGCCCGACTACGCCGTCCGGGTCGACAAGGACCTCGGGTATCTGGGCGTGCTGCTGGAACCGGCCACCGTCGTCGCCAAGGCGTGGGAGCACATCGCCGCCATCGGCCGGCGCACCTTCTGGGATCCGCACACGGTCCTGGTTATCGGCGCTGGCCCGATCGGGTTGCTGGCGGCCCTGATCGGGGTGCAGCAGGGCGCCGACGTCCATGTTCTCGACCGGGTCACCTCGGGGCAGAAACCAGCCCTGGTCAGGCAGCTGGGCGCCACGTACCACACCGGAGCCATCACCGGCCTGGGACTGCGGCCCGACATCGTGGTCGAGTGCACCGGCGTGGTCGGGCTGATCCGGCAGGCCATGGAGACCATCTCGCCCGGCGGCATCGTCTGCCTCACCGGAGTCGGCTCCCCCACTGCGCCCGCCGCGTCATCGGTGGCCGCGCTGGCCACCGACGTGGTGCTCAAGAACATCGTGCTGTTCGGCTCGGTGAACGCGAACCGGCGGCACTACTACCGCGCGGCCAAGGTGCTTGCGGCAGCCGACCGGTCGTGGCTGGACCAGCTGGTGACCCGGCGCGTCCGCCCCGACCAGGCCGAGCAGGCCCTGCAGCGAGCACCGGACGACATCAAGGTCGTCATGGAATTCGCGCAGCCGTGACCAGTCCAGAGCCAGGCTCAGTCCGCCCGCGGCTACCCGACGAACGGCTAGGGAGCGGTCATGGCAGGAGTCTCTGCCGGAGCACAGCCCGGGTCATCCGCCAGAAGCCGCGCACCGCGACGCGCCGCCGGCATCTATGGCACGATCATCACCGCCGCGATCCTCGCCGCGATCGGAGACCATGTTCACACGCTGCCGCTGACGGTCTCCATCCTGGTCACGCTGGTCGTGTACTGGCTCGCCGAGGAATACGCCGAACTCCTGGGCGAGCAACTGGAGGGCGGGCACCTGCCGACGTGGGCGGATGTCCGCACCGCCCTGGCCGCCACCTGGCCGATGGTCACGGCCTCCTACATTCCGCTGCTGGCGGTCATCCTGGCGCATCTGCTCGGGGCCTCACTCTCGGCTGCCGCCAACGCCGGGCTGGCGGTCGCGATCGTGCTCCTGATGATCTACGCATGGTCGGCCGGGCGCGCCGCCCAGCTCCGGGGCAGGCAGCTTCTCATCATCACGGCGGTCGCCGCCGCGCTAGGGCTGCTGATGATCATTCTCAAGGACGTGGTCCTTATTCACCTGCACTGAGAGCCGATTGCTGAAACGCCGGCCGGAACTGGCTACCAGGTCAGCTCGATCTCCAGCTCGGTGCCATCATCCTCGATCTCAAATTCCACTTTCAGATGGACCTGGTCGGGGACGTGCGCGACGAACCGCAGGTCATCCCGCTCGATCACGACATCATTGCCTGATGCGAGCTCGTCAGCGATGGCGTGCAGCCGCGCGGCCGCCTGCTCCCGTGAGAGCGTGGTTTTCTCCTTCAGCTCCACCAGTTCCATTTGAGTCTCCGATCCTTGGCGGTCCCATTCCCACTTGATTCGGGTACGGCTCGGATCCCGTGGCGATTCCTCTGGGCAAGCCGCAGCGCACGGCAGGTGCTCGGGGAGCCATACCCGACCTCGCTCCCCGAGCACCTGCCGCTAACGTGCTGCCCAGAACGGGCCTACCGCCGCAGCTTGATCAGGCGAGGACCTTCGCCTTCTCGCGATCGAACTCCTCCTGGGAGAGGACCCCCCGGTCGCGAAGATCAGCGAGCTTGGCCAGCTGGTCGGCGGTGCTCGCCGGTGAATCCGACGCGGCCTGCTGGATATAACTGCGGACCTCCTGGTCCTGCTGCCGTTCCACCTGTACTGACCGCTCATGCATCGAGCCTCCCCGCACGATCAGGTAGGCCAGCACGCCGATGAGCGGGATGAACAGCACGAAAAGGAACCAGAGGGCCTTGGCCAGGCCGGACAGATCACGACTGCGGAAGATGTCGATGAACACCCAGACCAGGATCCAGATCCAGATCACCCACAGGAAGACTTCGAAGATCGTCCAGAACACGTTCAGCAACGGGTATGAGGAACTGGCGATTGCCATTCGTGCTCCTTCGAGAGCAGCGATGATTGACGGGCTGGCCATTACTGGCATGGCCAGCGCTAGTGTGCTTCGGCTGACAAACACCAACATCACCCGTGGCGGGTGGTTACGGTGGTTACGGTGGTGCGTCGCCGGCCACCCGACGGTGTCCCCTGGTAGGTGCTGGCTGCTACCGCTCGGGTGTTCCCGCCGCCGGTTGTCCTGCGGGCATGCCAAACAACTCGGCGTAGTCGCAGGCGGCCTCGGGCCTCGCGCGCACCCGCCGCGTCGCTCATCTTCCCCCTCACGGCGAATCTTCCCCCTCACGGCAAACTTGGCCGCACTGTAGGCGGTCTGCGGCGCGCCCGGGCCCAGCGACGCCCAGAAGCCGTTCACGCTGCTGGTGTTGACGAGGACGCCCTCGCCGCTCGCGATAAGCAATGGCAGGAACGCGCGGGCGCAGTAATAGACGCCGCATTTGCGTACCGACTGGTCAGTGCTAACGGTAATTCTCGCTCATTCCCTGCCACGGGTCCTTAGGAATAATCTGGACACTTTGGCCAGCATGACCGTCATAAAGGTGACTTGACGTCACTCGCCCAAATATTTCACCCTGGTCCTCTCCCTCTACCTGGTAACGCCTGGTAGAGGTGTTGAGGAAGCGACGTCCCCGCGTCAGGGTGGACACTGCTCCTCCGCTAACTCAAGAGGATCACCCTCACGGGGTGAGTTCGATTTGACCAGCAAAGACCTTTAATGTGAGGCTCGCGAATCAATGCGCGGAGGAACATAAATGAGGCGCTTGACCGAGAGCCTGCTGCTTGTGGCAGCCATCCTTTCCGCCGGCTTCCTGGTAGCCGCTTGCGGGCAGGGTGGCGGCGGCGCGATTGCTAGCTTCTCCCCCAGTCGAACCGCGAGTATCTCACCGCCTAGCCGAACCGCGAGCATCTCACCGCCCAGTCCGAGCGTGAGCATCTCATCGCCCAGTCCAAGCGCATCGGTCAGCGCCCAGCCGTCGGCAACTCACAGCGCCACCGCACCGGCCAGCATTACACCGTCCAGCAGTTCTGCCGTCACGAGCAGCGGGTCCAGTTCCTCCCTTATCTGGCTGTGGGTCGTTATCGGGGTTCTGGCCGTCATCGGCTTGATCGTGGGGATCGCCCGTGTCTCCGGCCGCCGCTCCGCAGTTGCCGCCAGGTGGCAGTCCGGCGTAGGCGATGCATATGCGGAGGGCGCGGCTCTTTACGATGCGATGCGCGCCGCGGAGACCCCGGCCGCACTGGCGGCCGAGGATGCAGGCGCTCGATGGTTCGACGTCCAGCGCCGGGCCGATGACCTGATGCGGACGCTGTACGCCCTGCGCGAGGCGGCCCCAGACGAAGACAAGCGTGCCCGGGTCTCGGATGTGCTCGCGTCGGTCCAGGGTGCCCGGTCGGCCATGGACGCAGAGCGCGCTCCCGGCGGGGCCGACGGACGGAATGCGCAGGTGGTGCGCAGCCGCCTGCTGTCGTTCGAGGCGTCTATCCGCGCACTCCGCTCGCCGGACGAGCCGCGCCTCTAGCGCGGCGCCTCTGGTGTCCCGGAGTCGTCACTCGAGGTCGTCCGGGTGAACGTGAGTGCCTGGTGGCGCAGCCGGGTCCAGTCCATCGGGGGCCTGGGGTCGGGGACGCCAGGCCGGTCACGCGGGACCCGGACTCGCAGGGCCAGGGGGCGGATGGTGCAGTGCACAGGTGTGGGCATGAGAACTGATTCGCCGTCGATCCCGACCGGGATGTGCGGCTGGTCGGCGTCGATGACGACTTCGCGGGCGGTGAGCACGGTGACGTTGCGGGAACGTTGCGCCCGGCGCAGCAGCCCGGCCGCCTGGCCGGCGTTCTCGATCTTCACGCCGACGACGCCGAGCACGCCTAGGTCGAGCCGGGCGCGGCGGCCCAGGCCGGCGATGTCGCCGGTCTCATACGGGTTGTTGCTCACCAGCACCGCTTGCGGCCCGTCGAGTATCACCTGCCCATCCACCCGGACCACCAGGTGCGCTCCCTCGTGGCCGCTTAGCAGGTCAGGGAGCATCGCGAGCGCGGTGCCGGACTTGTCGTCACGGTAGGCGGGACTCTGCACGACCTGGGCGTACGCGCCGAACGAGGCGTTGTTCACGAACGTGCGGCCGCCGATCAGGCCCAGGTCGATACGCAGCTCCACGCCGTCGGTGAGGGCATCCAGGCAGCTGGCCGGGTCGTCACGGTCCAGCCCGAGATCCAGGGCGAAGTGGTTACGGGTACCCGCCGAGATAACCATCATCGGGACGTCCCGCCCGGCGGCAACGCCCGCGACGAGAGCCTGGGTTCCGTCACCGCCTGCCACCCCGAGCAGGTCCGCCCCAGCGTCGACAGCCTCGCGCGCCATGGCGGCGACATCCACCACGCCGGGACCCTCGAGCAGGGCCACCTGGGCGCCGAACCCGGAGGCCTTGCCCGCGAGCCCGAACTTCCCGACCTTCCCCCCGCCCGACCGCGGATTCATGATCACGAACGGGTGCTGCTGCCGCGACGCCACATCCTCACGGGGCCTGGCCGGCGGGCGCCCACCAGTCAGTGCCGCGCGACCCGCGGCCACGGCCGCTACCGCGAGCACGACGCTGAGGGCGACCTCCCACAGGCGCCCGGCGGCGACGTATACCACGATCACGGCCACCGGCGCGGCCACCAGGAGCGCGGCCGCGAGCCACCGCACAACACCGCGATGAGACAGGAACGACCAGGCCGCCGCGCAGACGATAGCCAGCCCGGCGACACCCAGCAGCAGCGCGGTCACGCTCTTCAGCGCACCAGAGAGCAGGAGCACCACCGCCGCCGCGAGCGCTGCGGCGAACGCGAGCCTGGCCAGCCAGCGCTGACCCATGGTGACGGGGGCAGCCATCCCGGGCGGGCCATCCACGCCGCCGGGCGGGCCACCGCCCGGTACGGGCACGCGGCCGGCTTTGGATGCCATGTTTGCCCTCCCGCTTAGCGGCCTAGAACGGTGCCGGGATGTACCGCGAGGACAGGTCCGGCCGCACGTAGCCGTGGGCCGGCTGCCGTTTGGGCAGCGTGACGTCGCGGGGGGTGAGCGGCTTGTAGGGGACCCCGGCCCTCGAACACGATGCAGATCTTGGCCCCGGTCGCCTTGACCCACTCCTGCATGGCCACAAGCTCTCCGTGCAGGAGCTTCATCTCCCGCTCGTATTCCTTGCGCTTCATCTTCGGAGGCAGGCCGGGTCGGGCCTCCAGCCGCGTTGCGCCCGGCGCCGCGTGATCCTCCAGGGCCGGTTGCTTGTGCTTGTGGTTGGCCATGTCAGTTACCTCGGGTCGGCCAGTTCGGCGGACCTGGCGGCTGGCCCAGGGCGGGGAGTCATCCCGCTACCATCGCCTGCTTCAGCACGTGGGGCCCTCACCCTGCCGGGGTGATGCCGGGTTTGTCCAGACGGGCGAAATTGCGAATACGGTCATGACCACACCCTTGGGGGGGTCCGTGTTCCAGTGGGTGCCCACCGCCATCTCGGCATTCCGCGACGAAACCGGAGCCCAATGGACCACCGCCGATCAGTCGGCCGAAGGCCAGGTGGCCTCAGGCCAGATAGCCGCCGATGGCGGGCCGCCACCCGACATTCCCGCAGCGCCGTCCCTCGGCTAGCGCCCATGATTTCTTCGGTCCGCTGGACGCCTCGGGGTTATCTCCCGAACGGGCGAACCCCGGAGAACAGCCGACCCCCAAGCAGGACCCGATGAGCGCTTCCGATGTGGCGATCGTGGCGGCGGTTGTTTTCGTGTGGGGAACGCTGTCCGCGCGGCTGGAGCGCTACGACGTGACCGCGCCGATCATCTTCGTGCTCGCCGGCCTGCTGCTGACCCACGGCCCGCTGGCGCCGCTGGGTTTCGCGCCTTCCCATGAACTGGTGAAGGCCCTGGCGGAGATCACTCTGGTTCTGGTGCTGTTCTCAGACGCGTCACGGGTCAGGCTGCGGGACCTGCGCGCCGATGTGGGCTTGTGCCTTCGGCTGCTGGGGATCGGGCTGCCACTGACTATTGGCCTGGGGATCCTGCTGGCGCTCGCGCTGTTCAGCGGGATGAGTATCTGGCTCGCCCTGCTGGTGGGCGCCGCTCTCGCACCGACGGACGCGGCCCTCGGCGCGGGCGTGATGGTGAACCCCGCGGTCCCGGCGCGGATCCGCCGGCTGCTCAACATCGAGAGCGGGCTCAACGACGGGATCGCCACGCCCGTCGTCTTGGTGGCAATAGCTGGGGCGGCAACTGCTGAGCACGCTGCCAGCGTCGGTCCAGCCGCGGCCGTGGCCGAACTCGCGCTGGGCGTGCTCATTGGCGCGCTCGTGGGCGGAGCAGGCGGCTTCCTGGTGAACGCGGCGCGCCGCCGGGGGTGGGCTGAGGGCGGTTTCGCTGGTTCCGCGGTCCTGGCTCTGGCGATCTGCACCTATGCCTGCGCTTTGGCGCTGCACGGAAACGGCTTTGTCGCCGCGTTCGTGGGCGGTCTCGCCTACGGCGCCACGGGCGGGAAGCTCGGCGAGCGGCTGGTGCCCTACGTCGAGGAGACCGGGGCCCTGGTATCACTGCTGGTCTGGCTGGCGTTCGGCGCAATCGCGGTCGTGCCGGCGTTCGAGAGCCTAACCTGGCAGACGGTGCTGTACGCGGTGCTCAGCCTGACCGTGATCCGGATGGTTCCGGTCACGCTGGCCCTGGCGGGCCGACGGCTCGGCCGTACAGCCGTGGCCTTCATTGGCTGGTTCGGGCCCCGCGGCCTGGCCTCGGTGGTATTCGCCTTGCTGGCGCTGGAGGACATAGGCAAGGAAGCCGCGCCTGCGGTCTCAGTAATTTCCTTCACCATCTTGCTCAGCGTGGTTGCGCACGGCCTGACCGCCAACCCGCTCGCCCGCCGCTACGGGCCGCGTATCGCCATGACCGCAGGCGCACCTGACGACGACGCGGTGCAGCCACTGCCTCCGCGCAGGCTCATCCGCCGAGCCTCCT
>Ga0182024_10014204_pt1 | contig 15421 bp, 18 predicted proteins | sample P32metaG_FD_120480 | JGI IMG/M metagenome (GOLD analysis project Ga0182024, IMG submission 120480) | Permafrost microbial communities from Stordalen Mire, Sweden - P3-2 metaG (Illumina Assembly) | ecosystem: Environmental > Terrestrial > Soil > Wetlands > Permafrost | place: Sweden: Stordalen... | reverse complement strand
GCCCCTTCGGCGCTCCGCTTCGGCACTGCCAGCAGCAACGACACAAGAGAGGAGAGAAAGAAGTTACAACAAGTATCGGGAATTTTGGTTGTCGCTAACCGGAAGATCGCTTGACGCCAGACATGCAATGAACCACACCGAGTGCGAACGTTGGCACAATGATCCTAGGCGTCAGGGAGAACCGATGGTGTACACCAAGTCACATAGAATGTACTTTGGTAACAAGCGCAATGCTCGTTGATTGATGTATTGACAACTTGCCCCGTGAGGTTCGGAACAAGCCAAAAGAGTGAGCGGAAAACCCGCGACGGGGAGACATCCGATCAAGCCGCACCCCAAGCCCGCTCGAACGTTTACATTTACCAGTGCTGCACCCGCCGCATCGTATTGTCATACCCAACGGGCAAGAACTGCTGTAGGTCCTGCTTGATGTAATGCCGGACATCGAGAGACTGGCACAGGTCGATCATGCGATGCGTGTATTCGTGCCAGTCGGTTTGCTTTGTCATCGGCAGGTAGTTGGCTCGCCCGATCTTGTAGAGATCCACGAACTGGTGGGTTGCGCGTATGATTTCGAGGCTCGCGTCGCAATTGAGGGTTGGCTCAAGGCTCACCCATGTAAAGATCCCAGCGCGGTGGAATTTCTTGAGAGCGAGGATTCGATCACCGGGGACTGCGGCGCCGCGCTCCCACCGCAAGGAGAACGTATCGTCTAGCGAGGTGAGCGTAGCTGCGAAGGCATCGCGGTCCGGGCGGTAGAGGTCAATGTCCAAGAGAGCTCTTTTGCCACCCTTGGTGAGCACGCAAAACCCAAGTCCGTGGTCGGCCAGGATTTCCAGCGTCGGCCGGGTGAGCGAGGTATCGAACGGGTTGTAGACGTCGGTGGTGAAGCTAAGCATGACCTGCTCGTGAATACCTGCGGTCTCGTACTTGCGGGCGTCTTTGGCGAGGCACTCGAGGAAGTCTTGGCGCGGAGTTGCACAGGCGTCGAACTCTTCCCGCGAGATGTGGAGCACCCGCGGAACATAGCAGTAAGCGCAGCGATGTCCGCAGCCCCGGTAGGGGTTTGCTGCCAACGGCGCATATTCTCCGGCTTTGCCCGCGGGTGCATAGATGTACGAGCATCCCTTGATGCCGATGCTGGATGACTGAATTGTCACTAACGATTCGTCCATATGGCTGTCCTCATATTCGAAAGAATGAATGCTGCTTGAATGAAGGTACCAAGTATCAGAAAAGAGTTAAATCGTACGAGTACACTTTCAGTTGTCGGATTGCAGTGTTTTCTTGAAAAGTTCTTCGCAGATTTGTGGCAGCGGGATTGCATCTGAGTACAGCCATCTATCGATCGCTGAGTCGCGCAGTTACGATTCGCGGTACGTGTGCATGGTCCCAATCGGCGTAGAAGAACATGCCGCCTCCATCATCGACTGTTTCCATGCCGCGCGTTTGGAGGGATGTCTGGACGATTAGCCCGCTTTGGCTGAGGATGATCCCGGCATCGATACTCAATGGATCGTTTTTGACGCGGGCAACGCTTCGATTTCGTCCGCCATCTGCCGCATGACGTCCCGCATGAGAACTCCGACGGAGGTCAGCGAATCATAAGCTGCCTGTGCGATCGCGCGCTGTTTCGAATCGCCCGCCTCTTCCGCCCACTTTGCAATCCAGTCGTAGACTGCGATGTAAGCCTCCAGAGGAAATTCTTCGTCTTTGCCCGCGCCACTCTCGTTGTTCGTCATCGATTGGTCCTTTCCGGTATTTTTCGCCTTCTGGTGGTTTTTGTGTCGTGAGCTAGGATAAGGAACTGGCCGCCGCTTAATTCTCAAGCAGTCGAAGTTGCGAGGAGCCGATAACTCGGCTTAACTGCGGTGATGCGAAGATCCTACTGCACAGGTTGCGGCCTGCTGGTGATTCAAGTTCCAAAAGGCCGCGACCGTTTCACCGACTCGATTGTTTTCCCTTTTTGCGGGTTGTCGGGCGCTTTGTCTTTTCAGCGGTGTTGACGACTGCTTGGTCGGCATTTAACTCTCCATCGAGCTTTTTGACGTACACAGCGCGCGTGGTGAGTATCTCTTTGTGGCGAAGTATCTTCACGACTATTCTCCTTTCTTACTGCTTTTCTTGGGGCCGTGTTTCTTGCCGATCGCTGCGAGGAACTTTCCCTGTGCAGCCACCTGCTTGTTGAAGATGCGATGGGTGTAGCGCTCCAGCGTGGTCGCGATCTTACGATGCCGCAAAATTTTCATGGTCACCGCGGGATCGACTTCGCCCGCAAGAAACTCCGCGAGCGAGTGACGGAGATTGTGCCATCCGAAACGTTTCGACGAGCCTTACTTGATGACACCGGCATACACGGCCGCAGGCCGTAGATAGTCCTGCGCCGCGATCGAAGCGGTGCGCGGCTTGAGTCCCTTGAGCTTCAGACTCGGGAACACCCAGTCATTGTCTTTTGGGTACGGCGATTGACGGCGCCACTCCTGCAGGAAGCCCGCGAGAACCGAGTGCATGGGAACCGGGACCAGCGCGCCGTCGTTTTTTCCGTCCGTCTCCTCTCCCTTTGACCAGGCGCGACGCAGGTTGATCTGTCCCTTTCTGAAGTCAACGTCAACCCACCGTAATGCGAAGCCTTCCTCAGGTCTAAGGGCGGTTGCGCAATGGAGAAGAGCCATCATCCACTCCATCTGGGTCGTCGGTGTGTTCAGGAACTCCAGAATGAGAATCATCTGCTCGGGAGTCACTACGGTCGCATCGTAGTCCGATACCGTGATGCAGCGGACACCGCCCTCAGTCTTCGGATTTCTAAAGGGGTTCACTTCCTTTCCGCCATTGAGCAGGCCGTGGCGCAGCGCGTGCGAAAACACAAGCGACATGACGCTCCGGATTTTCTGAATAGAGGTCCACTCCAACGGTTTCGCCTTATAGCCCTTCGGAGCCTCCTGACCCTCTGGGTACTTTCTTCCATTCGGCATGGTTGCGAGCTCCTCGAACCAAGCCTCAATCATCGGGACCAGCATCTCAAGCGCGCGCGACGATCCCCACCGGGGAAGGACATAGCCGTCCAGCATCGACTCGTGGATTGTGATCGTCTCCTTTGCGCGCTTCGACAACGGGCCGTTCCTCACCAGCTCATGCAGACGCCAGTGCTGTGCGAGTTCGCCGAAGGTCGGAGATATGGAAAGGCTGGGGTAAACGAGTTTCCAGTACCCTTTTGCGCTAACTTCCCTCCATGCGTCGTCCTCCGTTGGGAAGTCACTTACCAGGCCGATTAGTTGTGTGTTTTCCCCGGGCTTCCTGCCCGTGCGCGGCACGTAATAACAAAACAGAAATACCTCGCCTTCAGCGTACATCCTGCGGCGGAGCCAGCCCTTCGCTTGTTTGGGCACTTTCATCCTCCTAGAACTTCCGAGTGGAATCGTTTACCGGAGTCGTGCTGGGGCGGCGGATCTTTGCCATGTCCGCTGCGACTTCGGATCGCTTGAATTTATACGTATGGCGCTTGTGACCCGAGAATGGATAGGAAGTGATCTGGCGCAGACGAGCCATCCTGATCACGACTGTGCGCCTCTCGCCCAGGAATGCAGCGATGTTATCCGCATCTACAAACGGCTCAATCGAAGCGTCCATTTGCTCTTGTCCTCCGACGTCTTGATAAGAGATGCTTGTAGGTTCATCGAGTCGGCGCTTCGGGTTAGTCCTCTGTGAATGAGTCATGATCAGGCTCCGGCGTATCTGTTATGAACAAGATGACATGAAACAAGCGCACGACCTATACTTACGGGGACACTTTGTGCGCCAGTCTGTTGAAGAAGAGACTTATTAGAAGGACGAATGAATATACAGGTGATCGATTGCATCGATTGCTCACTGCTGCGCCATGAAATTCCTCGCGGAACAGCGCTTGCCCTTAGCCGGAGTTATTTCGCAATGGACATGCGAAGAGAATGAACGCCGTCGTCGACTTATATGAGCTATCGCGCTGCAGCTGGGAGCAAGAGACATCGAGCAGCCAAAAGTCGGAGGAGCCATTGACTGTAACTCGCGGGCTGCTCTTACCAGTGAGTCCACTTATCCGGATTGAATGCGACGAAAGGCTGAATCATCACACGGTGTTGCCATGGGAGCGCGCCTGGCCACTGGTCGGAGTGGCCGCCCCTGGCTGCGGTGCTTGCCTTTGCCGCGCGTCGAGTACGCGCCGCACTGAATTGCAAGCGCGGTGCCCAGTTGTTTGAAGAAGAGAAGACGTGGCAACCAGCGGGCTTGCTCTCTTCTTCTGGGTAGAGGGCATCACCTTTTGTCGTCTTGGCCGCGTCATCGCGCCCGCTCGATTCGCCGTCGATGACAACCCATGAGATGCCATTCCGGCGAGGACATCGCAGCGGCCGTCGCACCCCAGTTGGTCGATGCGCAAGCGGAGAGCAGGCGACCACTCCAATCCATACATTCCGCGGCCAGGCTCCGAATTCCACGAGTACTTTGTTGTCGACGTCATCGAGTCGCTCACCATGCTTGGTCAGCACCTGAACACGCGCTCCGGGGCGTGAGCAAAGAATTGAAAATGTTCAATGATCACTTCAGGAGGGAACACTTGATGGAAGAGATCGCTAAACTCGTTGACGAAAACTCGATTTGCACCCTTATCACCGAGGCAGCGTAGAGTTGTGCCGGATTGAGAATAATGCGGACGGTCAGTCGGCAGATCTCATTGCCGCGTACTTCGCTGATCCTGATCAGATCGTCGAAGCAGCCGTCCCGGTTCTGCTACTGGTTAGAAGAAGCGAACCGGGACAGGTTACGAATGATCGCATAGCAATGGGTGCATCCGGGCGAACCCGCCTACTGCAAGTGAAATGAGAGTTGAGAGCCGCTGTTGTCCAGGTTATGTTTGATGGCTGACGCTTCAACATGTTCCCCCTCGACGATTGGTTTCTGGACTGGATCGGGCTGGTTATAGGTCTTCAGGTCGACGACGTCTGCGCGCAGCGCTTTGGCAACTTTCTGCAACACGTAGCGAATATCGGTGTCGCGGGTTGAAGGCGGCATGGAGCGAAGGCGGCCCTCGAAGAGCCGCACGATCCGTCGGGCAAAATCATCCAGGGAATCCGGATCGGACGACGTAGCCGGACGTTTGGCCGCCTTCTTCACCGCCAGATGCGCGCTGTAAACAGACTTGACGTTTTCAGCCGCCTGTTCCCTGGAGGATGGCTTGGGAGCTCGTGCCAATTCCGCCACGACTCCGCGGTTTTTCGTTTCGGTAGGATCGAGCTTCAATTCGATCATTTCCTCAAGAACATACTGCGGCAGTTTCAAAGCCTGCTCTGAGTTTGAGATCAACCGAGAGAGAGTCCTCGAACCCATTCCCATCGCCTTCGCGATGATGTCCAAGACCGCTGTCCAGGACTGTCGCGCTTTGAAGTAGCTGCGGTACCCCATTAACTTCCTAATGACGTCAAAATGACACCGCCGAAACTGTAGAAGAGCCGCAACCAACTCCTGCCGAGCATCGTTGATCCCGGGCAGGTATTCCCCGTCGGCGAGCCTGAACTCCGCGTCCTTGAGCTCGTCGGACAGACTTGCCAATTTGGCTAATTCTTTACTTTCAATATCATCCATGCTTTTCACCCATCTTTCTGTCGGCTGGATTGGCTACTCCAGGTCCGACCATTTAACCGGGGACTCTGCCCCAAACCCGGGGCAGAATTCCGCCATGCTTTGACGGTACTTGAGACCTAGGTGGTGGGTAAACGCCACGAGTGCACTAAGAGTGCGAGCAACACCAAAGCTGAAGTTACCTTTGAGAAACAGCGAGTCCGAGCGTGCTCCAATCAACTCGGACATCGCTCATCATCGAAGCTCTGCTCGCCATAGATCTCCCATCGGCGTGAAATTCTCCGCGAGGAGTCAGGTCCTGCCGATTACATTCCTGCAGACTTGAATCCTTCCCGAATAGGTACTTCGCGAAGACGGCATTCGTCGATGCGGAAGCAGTCCGCCGGCGCCGGTTCGTTTCGGAAAGGAAAATGCGCCGAGATCCACGCGGGTGACGGCAAAGCTGCGAAAGCAGGCGGACGAGAGCCAGCCGTTCTGGAGAATCGATCCCGCGCGACCAGGCCTCTTCGGAAGACCAGCATTCCGTACAAAGGAAGACGAACGGAGATTGCCGGCTGTGCAAGAGATCGATGCGACGAGCCCCGGCTGCATTTTGCAGATCAATTCGGGGCCGAGTCCGCCTTCGCGGAAGGAATCCACGAACGCGGGGACTTAGTCGGGTGAGTCGAAATAGAACAACGTAATCGAGTGGATCATAACCATTCTCCGACAGGGACTCTGTCGGGCTTGCGCGGTAGCGGCGGCGGCCGGGGGTTGTCGATGTTTTGTGGGGGTACAGTAGCGGCAGCCTTCATGTGGCGAAGGCGGATGCGATGACTGGGAAGAATCTTGCAGGGGAAGACCGGCGCGCATCTCCGGCAAGATCGGAAGTGCAAGCACAATTTTGGCGCCGATTGAGCATCCGATGCACCTGCACTGTTCAAGGCTGGCTCGTTACTCCTGGTGCTGAAGCTAATCCCAGATGGAATCTTCCGAGATGTCATCGCGCCAATCGAAGTCATCGAGCCAGCGATCGTCTTCGAAATCATCTGCGGTGACGTCGGCGCCGACCTCGTCCACCATCGCGTTGAAGAGCTCGGCATTGAGGAATCCGTCTTTGTCGATGATCAGATCCTCGATGTCGAGTGCGAAGTCAGATTGCACAGCGTCCATTGGTTTCTCCTCGGCGGCTGCTGGAAAGAGGCAGCACAGATTAAGCATGTCTCCGGGAACGGCCTCGGAACGGCCTTCCTTACCTCGGAGTGTCGCAGTTCCGGCACAAGGAGTCCGCCGGGCGCCTGGCAGCCGAAGGCTAAGACTCCGGGTCGCGGATGCGCAGGGTAACATTCTCGACCCCAAGGACTCGCATCATCCGGATGACTGTGGACGTGCCGGGCAGAATCCGCCCGGATTCGACTCTAGAAACGTGTGTCTGTGCGCCAGCTGGCAAGAGACTCCTGGGTCTTGCGGTTCTTGAGACGGAGCTCGCGGACGAAGTATCCAACGAGATAGCGAGTGGATCCAGAGCGAATGGATCCGTCGTCCATTTTGCTCATGAGCATTCCCCCGGGTTGGATGGCAATCTCCATGAAAAAGAATTGTGCACCGCCGGCACTTGCAACTGGCTGTGGCATATTGTCGAAGGTTGCAGTGTTTGCAGATCGCTACTGTCATATCGGACTCCTGAAAATGCCCGGGCGGTTCGCGCACTCGCACGTAAAGAGGCGGACGGTTCCGTTGGGCCGGGTTTGCGGATCGTAAGGGCGCGCATTTGCGCAATGGCCGCGCGCTTGTCCTCACGCAATGCGCGTGAGGAGAGGTTGGGATTCGCCGGTTGCACTGGGCGCACGAAGCCAGTCAGGGGCATCGGCGAGGCGCATGGATGTCTCTCGAAAGAACAGCCGTTCGCCAGACCGAACGGAAGGGGGTATCAGGATTTGATCGCCGGCGTGAATTCTCAGCCAAGGAGAGTGTTCGCGGACCTTGCGAAGGTTCTCCGCGAACGCGAAGAGCGCAAACCAGGAATGCCCTGCGTCAAAACCCAGAGTCTGCTTGAGCGTCGTCCAGTCGTCGCTAGAGAGCTCGCGCAGCGGCTCGGAACCGCTGTGGGTGTCGATTTCTGCAGCGATTACGCCTGATCCAGGTCCCGTGGTGAGCGCCCATGAACAGCCTTCATTTGTCGCTGCCCAAAACTCGATCTGAGCGCGTTGGTTGGAGGGCACGCCGACGTATGCCTCCGGCGAAGCGAAGATCGACTCGGCCAGGACCGGGCGAATCACCCAGCGGTTCTCGATCGCGATCTCGAGTTCGCGGGGCAGGCTGAAGCCGGCGGGCAGCACAAATGCGCGGCAGGCGCTTTCCTGCTCGGCCCTGCGCTTTGCGGTAAGCTCGGCCAGGTAGTTCCTGACATCTTTCATGGTTTCCTCTTGAGACGAAACGGCCGCAGCGCGTAATGAGTACGCGCTACGGCCGTGGTGTTGATTCAGCTGATCTGGGATTAAGGGCTCGAGTTCACTTCACTTGCGGTAAGTGTCCGACGAAGTCATTTCCAGGCCCTCAGAATCGGGACCTACCTGACTGTCACAGCCCAGTAACTGTGGCGGAAGCGAGATGACTAATGGGGTAGGAGAATGCGATATTATCCGACCTCATCCGGCCGGCGACGACTAAAGGCCTAAGTCGGCCGCGCTGATCCCGCGCGACAGGTATCCCAAACGCACATAGAGCCGCAAAACCGCGAGTGACTTATGGCCTGTAATTTCCATAATCTCGAAGGGACTCACACGGCTGATCGCTCCCTGCGTCACGAGGCCAGACCTCAGAGAGCGGCCGCCGAAATCCGAAGGATTCGGGAGTCCGGCTCGTGCGGCCGCTCTCCGTAATATGCGGGAAATGGAGTCCGTATTGAGTCCGTGAGACGAAACCTTTCCCCAGCGATCAACGCTGCGGAATATCGGTCCATGGCCGAGGATTTTTGCAGACGAAAGCCAGGCCTTTAGAGATCTAACCGGGCAGGTTTCCTCGTGCTCGCCAAACTCTATGGGTAGGACGCGGCCGACTCCCTCTTGATCAGTTTTCGATCTTCTGAGCATGAGCCCGATGCCGTCCGCCGCTCGATCGGTTATGTCTGACACATCGAGCATGGCCAGAGAGTCGCATCTCAGCCCGCCAGTCCAGCCTAAGAGACACAACGAGCGGTCCCTCAGCCCCAGAAGATTCGTCGGACACGCGGCAACGAGCGCGCGGACTCCGTCAGCTAAGAGAGGCTCCTTGGTTCGTGCCGGGGCGGCCATGCGGCGGATGCCTTTGAGGGTTGCGCTGACGAGAGGATAGCGCCTCGATGCGGGGCTGTCAGGATACCCGGCCGATTTATGGGCCTGGTTTATCGAAACGACACGTCGGGCGATCGTGCTCCAGGCTCTTCCGCGGCTCGCTTCATAAGCCAAAAAAAGACAAACTGTGGGGGCATTGGAAGGCATCGAAACGAAATTGTTCGCGGCGCACCACTCACTGAACGCGTGAAAGTCTCGCGTGTATGCGACCTGCGTACCAGGCGCCTTCGCAGCCTGCATGTAGGTGCGGGCCACCTCGACGAGTTGCTCGAGGCTCTGGGACTGTGGGAGAAGAGAAAATCCCGAATCGTTCATGGTGGACTCCTTGGTTTTTGAATGGACACGGGGGAATGGAGTGCCGGGCGGCGACAGTGGATTCCAGGCCAAGCCATGGCTTGTCATACGTCGTTGAAGTGAGCAACGGCGTTGCTTGATGAGTTTTGTTGACCGAGTCAGGTACCGGTGTGAGCGATGGACACTTGGAGCTCCCTCGGCGACGTAGTTTAGCCATCGACATCGCGCGTCGCAGTACTCATGCGCTTAAGTACAAGGATCGGGACGTCGTTGCAGATGCCGGCCGGTCTCTCCGCGGAATCCAGGGCCTATTCCACAGCAGGTTTCGCATCGGCGTCACGCTTTTGCTTGGCGGCTAACACCGCGTTGCTCCTGATGCGGATCATGCGCTCGTCGCGCTGAATGGAGCCTTCGATAGAAAGCTCCTCCTCCCGCGAAATGACTGGTCCGAGCAGCGTGCCGGGATCGGTGAGTGCGAGCTGCCGCTTGAAGAACTCCTGCACTCGCATCCGCGCATCTAACCCGGGGTGGTCGAAATTGCGGCCCTGGTTGGCTTCGTCCTCGAGATTGCGGTTCGATGATTCGGCCCCTCCCGTTGTCCAGCCGAGGGCAAAGTATGCGAAGAACTGGTCGCGCCGCGGTTCCACATAATTTATAAAAGGCTGGAAGTAGGGGAGCGATGAAGATGGAATGCGCGAGCACCAATAGTCAAAACACTCTGCTGCTTCTTCGCGATTCTTCGCGGAACGGCATAAGGCTATAAATGTCCAGTAGAGTTCATTCGCTTCTGCGACGCTGGGAGGCTTAGGTGCGAGGAGATCGCCCTGTTGTCCAATCCAGTGCCCTTTGTCGTCCACCTTGGCCCAGAAGTTCTTCCTCCCACGAACTTCCTTTTTCTTCTTTCCTTTTGCCGCCTGGTACGCTGCCAGCCTGGTGTTTTCGCGGCACTTGTGCAGTTCTTTGAGAAGGTGCCAAAAGTCCCGCACGATGATGGCCTGAGGATAAAGTTCGGCGAAGATTCGATCGTATTTCGAGGTGCCATCGACCAGAATATATTTAACGAACGCGCGGTTCTGGTAGGACTTAAGCTCGGCCTTGATGGTTTCCACGTCGTCATTTCGAATAATCGCAAGGATGGAGTGAGTAATCGCGTCGTAGATGCAGCAATGTTTTTTGCCTTGTATATTCTTCTCGTCAAAAGCAATGATCGGGTAACGGTCGGTCGTCTTTTGCTTCAGGAGAATCTCCGTCGCAAAGTCCATCAAGATTCCTGACACAGTCTTGTCTGACACTTTGTACTCTTTGGCCGTATCGACGGCGGGTCTTTTGGCTTTGCGACGGATCCCCTTAATCGCACGGCGGGTCATGAGTCGATCACCATCGACGCCGGGCATCGGGTCGCTGCGGCCATGACAGTTTTGAGTTTTGCAGTTGTAACGCGTGCGGTGAACGATGACCTTGCAGCTCAATTCCCGCTGTGTCGAATCAACGAATTCGGGATCGTCGTAGCTCCCCGATGCGGTCAACTGTTGTCCGCAGCCCGGACAGAATTCCAAATGAAAGATGGGCTCAACGTGGATTCGCAATTCGGTGCCATTCGTCCATGCGGAAAGGAACTTGTGGCCGGGCAACACACTGACCTCGGACTCGTCTACCGCGGACCAGCCGGGCTCGTTGTCTTTGCCATCCCAAGTTGTATGCCCAGTCCGACGCACAGAAAGACCACCTATTTACCCGCCGCTCGCACTGCTGAGCTGGCCGAGCATTCGCTGTTTCTTTTGTAGGCGGGGGCCGGGGGGTACGGGAATGTCCAAGAGGGCAAAATCATGTTGCTGATGCATTTCCTTCGTCGCGACGAGGGAATTTGCTTGACGGAAAAAGACAGCGAGGCTTGAGTGGTAAGAGCAGGAATGGGCGGATGAGGAGCACGAGCACTCTAAATTCCGAAATCCCTTTTCGCCTCAATGAGTCGCCGTGCAAAACGGTCGACGCCCCACACATCGGGAAGGAAAATGTAATCGGACGACTTACGTTGAGTGGTGTCCGTCTCCTCAGGATGGAAGTGGTACGGCAAGTTGATGGGTGCGATGCGCCAAGAAGCCGTCTTGCCTGGGCCGTCTGGCAGGAGCAGGGATAGATCGGCACCTTTACTCTCGCTGCCTGCAGGAAAGACCACCAGTCCATGTGCATGCGAGAGCGAACTTCCCGTCGCCAGCATCGTCAGCGTGACAGCGAGAGTTTCGAGTTTGGCCATTTCACGGTTTCCCAGGCTTGCTGACGGATGATTGGAGAGCCATTGCTCTGCCTCACTTAGCACTGATTGGGCCTCGGCTGGAGCAAGGTTGGAAAAGCTGTAAGGCAGCAACTGGTTCTCCGTGATGATCGGCCGTAGCTGGGACCACCCGGTAAACGAGACGTTCCTCTTCTTGCGCTTTGGTGGCTGAACCGTATAGATGTCCTCTGTCGACTCCTCCTCGGCAAACGGATCATCATCGGCGTCCAGGGCCTCCTTGATTTCACTGGGCGACCGCTTGATACAGCGTGTGTAATGAACAACGGAAGTCCCGCCAGAACCAGATCCGGACGGATCGAGATAGGTTAGCTCTGTGCCTACCAGACCGTTACCTATCTCGCGCATCTCGCGCTCGACACGTCCCCGGATGCGTTGGCTGAAGATCGGCTTGGTGCGCAAATGGAATTCGCGCCGCCCCTTGAGTTTATCGAGGAATCGCCGGAGGCTGGTATGCCTCTTGGACAGTAGCTTGTTCTGATTTAGCAGGGCGGCAGGATAGCCGATCGTGAAGAAATCATTGAGGAACAGCTTCGGCGGCTTTTCGACCGGCAGCCACTCGAGATACTCAGGATACGGATGCGCGGACGAACTCAACCTCCGTCCAAACATCGAAACGGCCCGAATCGAGTTTTCAAGCGGTTTCCATTCCTGTCGGCCGGAGTAGGCCTCGTAGGCTCTAATCATCGAAGCCCATGCGGCGGGAGTATTGTATTTCTTGCGCAGCGCCTGGATAACCCCGGTCAGCAATTGAGCTTGAGCAAGCCGATAGCGCTTGCGATAAGTCGGTTTTGGATTGGCATGCGTAAACCACAACATGGCGTAAAACGGATGCCGCAGCACGCCATAGCCCTGGTGCGGAAACAGCGTGCGGTCCTCAGGGTCAAACTTGGCCCCGAGTTTGGGATTGACCTTTAGCTGCTGCCGGTTTGCCACCACCCAGTCGAGCACCGGTACCCAGGTATCCAGGCCCCAGTCGGACGGATTGACATGCCATATCGAGTCGATGACCCTAATCATCTCGACCAGGTTCTCGCAGGTCGGTGCAAACGCAATAAGATCACAATCGGCATTTATCACGGCTAGGATTTCGCGCAGGGTGTCGACATTCTGGCCCGCATTCGCCAATGCGACGCGAAGGGCAACGTGTGCAGGACTGGTGCCGGCCGGAAAGAATTGTCTGGCATGTCGGCTCAAGCTGCGACTCCCTCAGGGTGCTCCATCTCTTTTGCACGAGGCTTCCGCTTCTGGTGGAATCGTCGAATGTCCACGGCGAAACATCGTGCGACCATTTCCTTGCCTCCCATAACTCTGCCGCACCCGGCGTGCCTTGGGAACTCGGCCTCCAGCTCCTCCGCGATAGCTGGAAGAGCTGAAATTGGCACACAATCGGCAACTACGCTAGCATATATATCGGCACGCGCACGCTGTCTGATCACCGCTGCGGTGAGCCCACGGAGGATTTCTGCTTGAATCTTCGCTTTTGACTGCAGGAGTTCACTCAGGCCGTTGAAAAATCGGAGATGGGTGATCACGAGGAATCCCGCTCCTTTGAGGTTCGGCACCACCTGAAAACGTCGAACTGAAAGCGCCTGATCGAGTAAGTCTTTGGGGATCCTTTTGGCCGAGAAGTACGGCAACGGAGGAAGCCTGTGGAACTCTTCGGCCGCAATTGGGTGCATCCCGGCGATCTCGTGGAGATCCAGCACGGCAAGCTCGCCTGCCAGGCACTTCCTCGAATTGGCCTTGGGGCCGCCCATATAGGAGACCCTAGATCATGCGATGGTGTTGGCGGAACGTCTAGCGGGGCAGAGAATTCAAGGTATCTGTGACGTATGTCAGTACTGGTGATGCCGATCACAATCTGACTGCGATCGGGATCGGTTGGTGCAGGAACGTTTTCCGTCCACTGCTCTTCCCGACTTCCTGACTATCCGCTTTCACAAAGACGGCATCTGCCACACCGGATCGCGTTCAGGCCGCGATTGAGACGCTCAGCCGCGCGATTCATGAGGATGATCGACGAACATTGCTGACGGAAAATGGAAACAACCCAATATCGGCATTTGGGGCTCAGGTCGAACCTCAGTGAGGCACAAGGAGAACGCAGCATAAGCCCCCGAGTGCCGCTCAACACAGGTCTGCGCGAAAAGTGTGTAAACCGTGCATTTCTGCGAAACGCGAATTCCGCTCTATTCCCGCTGCTGGCGGCGCGCTGGCGGTTGGCCCATGGAATGATACCGGTGGATTCTCGTGCAAAGTAAGGGGTTAGAGATACGGGACCCACCCCCTGAAGTAAAAGGGGTTGGCATCGCAAAATTCGCGCAAGTCTCGGGATCACTCTTCAGGAATGGCACGACCGATTCTTGCCTCCCGCCGAATTCGATTTAGCGGCCGAGAAATTCGGAATGCAAGCAATTCGCGCTACACCTCTTAACGTTGCTTGTATCGTCGGGGGGTTTACAGGGGACAACACGATGTTCTTCTGCGCTCAAGGCATGGAGCATCTACGCTCGGAGTCGAATCCAGGAGTGCACGCAATCGGCACTGGCTCTGTCCTTGCGATGAACCAGCTGAATAAGCGAGGACAGAACCTTGCTCACAGTCTCGCCCGCACCGTTTTCCATGTCCATGAGGCAATGCTCGAGGCACAGAAGGAAAAGACGGTCGGGCCTTCGACCAACTATCTCATCTTAACAAGGGCTCAACCGATGACGTTCGTTCCGGCTCAGAGCGAGCTCCTCTCGCGGTGGCTGGCCTATTATCGCGACAAGGATACCGGTGCCTTGGACGGCGAGGAAGCGAATTTTGCGATTCAGAAAGAGATGCAACGGGCGCAAATGCCGCCGTACGATATCCAGTTTCCTGCTCCGAATGTCGACTTATCTTAAAGTTTGAAGTCAGGGTCGCATTCGACTGTCGAGGTGCTATCGGAATTTCGTGTGGGCGTGGTATTCCAAATTTTCAACGCTAGGCCGGTATGCCGCGTTCAGCCGTTGTAGGGTCCCAGACGAGTTATGTGATTGCGCAGGCGATTGCAGGCGGGGCTCATTGCCACAGAGAGTTCATTTCCAGCCGCGTACTTGTAGGAAATCGTCGTAATTCCCTTGAGGTCAGACGGCAGTTTCACATCCTCTCCCCTTGGCTCCATCAGAATCGCACGAGTTCGACCGAGACGGCCCATGAAGAATCCTACCTCAAAGATCACATTGTCTCGGGGCGCGGACCGCTTTTGCTTCCGAACCTTGATCAAATCATCTGGTTGAGCGATCGCTACTGCGAAGTCTGCAGCTTCGAGCTCCCGCTCAAGATCCTCAATGGGATAGTTGGCAACTCTGAAGACGTCGTTCGGCCAAAGCACCACATGGAAGTTGTCATGTTCGAAGGCGTCCTCGACCGCTCTCGCAATTGGGAGCGCTTCGACCGAAGAGATAATGAACACGCGAACCTTTTCGCGTGAGACTGCGATGAACTGATTTCGTTCGAGCAGTCGCCTCGCCAGTTCTCGTGCAATCTGCCGCCAGATATCAGGGAATTTCTCACCCAGATGGACAAGGTCCTGCTCCAGCAACTTCGCTACTAGGGAATCCGAGGAAGCGATAACGCTCGCCGATCGACGTTGCCCCGGTTGTGCAGCTGCCATCTCCCCAACCTGAGTACCGGCGCTCCTCTGCGCAATCCGCTTTCCACGAACGACTACGTCGAACGCACCGTCAAGAATGAAATACATATCGGTGTCGTCGGAACGTCGCCAGATCAACACAACCTGAAGCTTGTCTGCTCACACTGCGGGAACTTCCAGGAGTTTGTTAGCCAGAACACCGTTGCAAGGGACTGGTGGTCATCAAAATGACTAACTTAAGATAAAAAAGTGCAAAATCCGCCGAGTCACTCGTCGACTTCAAATGAGTCCCCG
>Ga0182024_10014203_pt1 | contig 15421 bp, 9 predicted proteins | sample P32metaG_FD_120480 | JGI IMG/M metagenome (GOLD analysis project Ga0182024, IMG submission 120480) | Permafrost microbial communities from Stordalen Mire, Sweden - P3-2 metaG (Illumina Assembly) | ecosystem: Environmental > Terrestrial > Soil > Wetlands > Permafrost | place: Sweden: Stordalen... | reverse complement strand
CTCGTCGCGCTCGCTCTCGGGCACGCCGTAGACGCCCGCGAAAAAGCTGAGATTTTCACGGATGGTCATATCGTTGTAGAGGGAGAACTTCTGCGACATGTAACCGATCTGCTGGCGAATGCTTTCCGAGCGGAGGTTGCCTTGTTCGCCGGCAAGCCGCATGCTTCCGCTTGTGGCTTCAAGCAGTCCGCACAACATCCTGATCGTGGTTGTCTTGCCAGCGCCATTTGCGCCCAGAAGGCCGTAGATTTCTCCATACGGAATCTCAAGGGTTACATTCTTTACCGCAGTGAACGCTCCAAATTGTTTCGTCAGATTGTCCGCTCCGACCGCAATTTGGCCGCGCAGGTTCGAGTGGTCGTGGCGCCCGGGAAACGGTGGATCCTTGGACTCTTCGCCGAGACCTCGCAGGCCGGCAACGAACACGTTCTCGAGAGTCGGCTCATCGATGCGAACGTCGCTAACGTGCAGGCCGGCTTTGCTACAGACTTCTTCAACGATTTGGCGCGCTTTGCCCGGGTCATGTGCCAGAACGTCAAGACGATCACCAAAACGCTCCACATCCATAATGTCTTTCTGCGGACCGGATACCTCTGACAGCACGCGTTCGGCTTCGCTCAAGTTGTCGACGCGGACTTCCAGTCGCTTGGCGCCCAGACTCTCTCGTAATTCGGCCGGAGTGCCGATTTGCTGGATCTCGCCTTTGTGAATGAGCGCGATCCGATGGCATCTCTCAGCCTCATCCATGTACGGCGTCGAAATCAGGATAGATAAGCCCTCGGCAGCCAGATGCGCCAGAGCATCCCAAAACTCGCGCCGTGATACTGGGTCCACGCCGGTTGTCGGCTCATCGAGCACGAGCACGCGAGGTTGAGGTACCAAGGCGCAAGCCAGCGATAGCTTCTGCTTCATTCCGCCGCTTAACTGCCCAGCCAGGCGGCTGGAGAAGCGATCCATGTCGAACATCTGCAGATACTGGCGGCCCCGCTTCACGATGTCGTCGGATGCGACGCGGCGCAAATCGCCGACGTAGCGGATGTTTTCGATAACCGTAAGATCGGGGTACAAGCTGAATGCTTGAGTCAGATAACCTGTCTGGGAGCGTGCCTCGCGCGCCGGCTGGCCAAAAACTTCAGCCGATCCGGAGCTCGCTTCCATGACCCCGGCGAGAATCTGGAACGTCGAGGTTTTTCCTGCACCATCGGGGCCGATCAAGCCGAAGATCTCGCCCTTGCCTACCTCAAAACTGATTCCACGAACGGCTTCGAGTTTGCCGTAGCGCTTCCAGAGCTCGCTCATTCGAATGGCACTCGTGTCCGAACCATCGGAGCCAGGTTTGGAAGTTAGCGAAGTGGAGGTCGCGGTCGTCATTTGCGCTTTTCTTCGGGCCACTGATCGCCCGCAACCAGGACCTCGCCGTCAGCCGGCATACCCGGTTTGGCATATCCCAGGGCCCCTTTCAGCTGCAGCTTTAGGCCGACGACTTGTTTCACACGGTCATCGCGGAAATAGGTGTTCTCTGGAGTGAACGTCGCTTGCGGGTCGATGCGCGAAACGTATGCGTCGACCGGTTGCTTGGGATTCGAATCCAGATACACATGCGCAGCTTGGCCGACCTTCACCTTGCCGATTTGTCCCTCGGGAATAAAACCTCGCAGGTACACCTTGCTGAGATCCAGAAGAGTGATGACCGGAGTTCCGGCGGTAATCACTTCTCCTGGCTCTGCCACGCGCGTCACGACCGTCCCGTCAAAGGGCGCCTTCACGGTCAGATCCTGGCGATTTTCCTGAGCCTCAGTGAGCTGCGCCTGTGCCTGACCAACGCTTGCCATCGCGTCGGCAATCGCTGCCTGCTGCTGCGCCAGTTGCATGTTCACTCCGGCTACGCGGCGCTTGGCGCCGGCCACAGCAGCCGCCTGTTGGTCTGCTGTTGACACCGCCTGTTTTCCTTGACGCTCGGATACGGCTCCCGATTGCGCCAGTCGGGTGTATGCCTCCTTGTCGAAGTTGGCAATGTCGTGGGCGGCTTCTTGCTGAGCAACGTTCGCCTCCTCCTGCCGCAACTGTTCATCGAGGACGGCCATCTGGTCTCGTGCGGACCTGGCCTTTGCTTCCGCTTGCTGAAGTTGGGCTTGCGCTTGCTCCACGCGTGCCCTCAATTGCTCGTCGTCGAGCACGGCGATGATGTCTCCAGTGGATACGCTGTCTCCCTCGCGCACTCGGATTTCGAGAATACGGCCACTCGTCTTGGGGGACACAGCCGAGTCGTCACCTTCGATTCGACCACTGAGCGGGACGATGTTTGGCGACATCGGCGGCGTGTAGAAGAACACTCTCCAAACGCCAAATCCGACGGCCGCGAGAATCACAATGACAACCAACGGAACAATGATTCGACGGGCCATCGAGCGGGGCGGCTTCGCATCGGCGGGCCCAGGCTTTGGTTTTGCTGGACCGGGCTGCGCGACCGCAGTGGCAGATTGCGGGTTTGGTTGCGCCGGGTTCGCCGCCGCAGGAGCAGGTTGCGGGTTCGGTTGGGGCGGCTGATCTGCCACAGGATCCGGTTGCGCTTTTGTTTGGGCTGGGTGCGCTGTGGCGGGAACAGATTGTGGGTTCGGTTGCCGTGGCTGCGCATTGGGACCATTGCTCCCCAAGGCCGTGATCGCTGCATCAAAAGTCTTGACTTCCTTCTGTGCTCGTTCCCGTTCTTGCTTCAATTGCTCGACTATTTCAGACACGTTTCCCACTACCGGCGTAGGCGGCGGTTCTGGTTCGAGTTGCGCTCCCGAAGGCGCAGCTTGCGGTTTTGGTTGGGACCCTGGTTTCGGTTGGTCGTGCTTTGGAAGTTCTTGAGGCCCGTCGACCACCAGTTGTTCCGTCATTTGTTACCTCGCTTGCTCGACACAGTAGCTCGCCGATCACCAGAATTTGCATGTCGAAGATATGCCAGCGAAAAGTCCCAGATATGCTCAGCGATCCGGTCTACCTGCTCCGGTGTCATTTCTAACTCCGGCCAAAGTTGCTTCAGTAGAGGACCCGCCAGAACATAAACAAGAATTTGTCCCATGACGCTGTGTGCGCACAGCCGGGTCTTCTCATGCTTGGGAGGAAGATCGATGATGCCCCCGATCAGTTCGAGCAGTCGCTTGTAAATCGGCCGGGACACTTCGTTGACCACTCGAGACAGCGCCGGCGTGGGCTGCACAAGTTCGTGCGCCATGATTCGAAAGTGCCAGTCCGGCAAGTTTGGCTCGGCCACGCTTTGTAGGCGAGCTCTGATGACCGCCCGCAAGATGTCTTCCGGAAGCGCATTCCGATCAAGCGCGCTGTTAATTGCATCCACCCGAGCCGCCCGCACCGATTGCTGCAATACTTCGGTATACAGACCTAATTTGTCGCCGAAGTGATAGTTGACCGCTGCGATATTAGCGCCCGACCGCTTGACGATTTCCCGCACCGTGGTCGCTTGATAGCCGTGCTCGGCGAAGACGTGGCCGGCGGCTTCGATCAGCTTCTCACGTGTTGAGGCGGCGGCCCTGGGCACCGACACCCGATGCGTTTGCCTTCGAATTTGTTTCGACAGGAACATTAAACAACAGTCTTAAACGACAGTCTGAAACATAAGTTTGAATCTTACCGAGGACTATCCTGTCAGATTCGTGATCACGAAAGATGTTCACTGTTGCTCATAATCGTGAGAAACCGCTTGATTCGGCGAGGGCTGCCGGTTGGCTAATCTGCGGATCCAGAGGATTGGAGGGTGACGACTAGTATTCGCAGGCTTTCAAAGCAGAGGCCGTGGAAGATCGGCTTGTGAGAAGTTGACCTGCAGCGGCGGCGACGGGGTCACGCCGAAACATGCCGCCTGGGGTAAAGAATTTGCGCTGGCATTTATTGCAAGAGGTCCTGGACGGAACCTTGTCCACGCAAGCGAGGATTCTGAAGGTGCGCTCCGGCATGACGACAAATTGGACCTGCGGTCCAATACTACCCGCTTTTGAGACCGGTTCCCGCACCAGGAATCTTTTCACGTCGGCTTAACCGCGGTGTAACAAATTTTGGTTAAGGTAGACGTGTCTCGACCGCGTGGCTTTCGCCTGCTAGGCGGCATTGTTTCCTCAGAGCCCAAACATGGAAGCGACTGCAAACCATCTTAGAGCAGTTCGACCGCCTGCATCTGCCGTGTTTGGGCTTTTTGTGGTTCTCTCGGTTGTCGGCTATGCTGCTTACATTCTCTGCTTTTACTTGAGGTGATTTCCTCTGGTGGGGGAGTTTGTGCAGTTGCTTCGTTCGAGGTTCTCCTGTCTGTGACCAGAGCATCGGCAGAAACACATCAATACGCCAAGGGAGAGTTCAGCTAACCCAGCACGCTCGAAGTATTTTTACAACCAGTCGATAGCCCGATAAATCCTAGTCAGTGTTAGTGTGGGGGTCATCATGCCGAGAGAGTCATGAATGTAAGTCCTGATGCAGGAAAGCCGGCCGAAGCATCGAGGCTGGTGAATATATCCAGACTTGTCACGGCCTACTACACGGAGGTGCCTGACCCGTCAGTGGCGGAGCAAAGGGTTGCCTTCGGCACCTCGGGACATCGTGGCTCCGCATTCGCCAAGGCATTCAATGAATGGCATATCCTCGCCATCAGTCAGGCCATTTGCCTGTACCGGCAGTGGAAGAAGATCGAGGGCCCGCTGTTTCTCGGCATGGATACGCATGCCCTTTCCGTGCCGGCTCTGGCCAGCGCGCTTGAGGTACTAGCGGCCCACAGAGTGGAAGTCATGTTGGCGGAGGGCGATGAATACACTCCAACCCCTGCTATTTCTCATGCGATTCTCACCTATAACCGCGGGCGCAACACCGGACTCGCCGACGGCATCGTGATCACGCCGTCACACAATCCGCCGCATGACGGCGGGTTCAAATATAATCCGCCAAACGGCGGGCCGGCGGAATCCGCCGTCACCGCCTGGATCGAGGCCAAGGCCAACGAGTTTCTCGAGAATGGCCTTCTGGGTTTGAAAAGGATTCCTTACGAGAAAGCTCTTCGCGCTCCCACGACGCACCGGCACGACTACCTTAATGCGTACATTGCCGATCTCGCCAATGTGCTCGACATGGGCGCCATTCGCGGCGCGACGATCAGCATGGGAGTCGATCCGCTCGGCGGCGCCGGGGTTCACTACTGGGGGCCGATTGCCGAGCGCTATAGGTTGAACCTCACGGTCGTGAACGAGGTGGTCGACCCGACTTTCCGCTTTATGACGGTGGATTGGGACGGGCAGATCCGCATGGACCCATCGTCACAGTATGCGATGCAGAAGTTAATCGGCCTGAAGGATCGCTTCGAGATCGCCTTCGCCTGCGATACCGACCACGACCGGCATGGTATCGTCACCCGAAGCTCGGGATTAATGCCGCCCAATCATTACCTTTCCGTCGCCATCTTCTATCTCTTCCAACACCGGCCGAAGTGGCGTAAGGAGGCGGCGATCGGCAAAACGGTGGTGAGCAGCCAAATGATTGATCGAGTCACCGCGAAGCTTGGCCGAAAGCTCTACGAAGTACCAGTGGGCTTCAAGTGGTTCGTGGATGGTTTGCTCGACGGTTCGCTTGGCTTCGGTGGCGAGGAAAGCGCGGGGGCGTCGTTCGTCCGCCGGGATGGCAGTGTGTGGACGACGGACAAAGATGGGATTGTCCCGGCTTTACTGGCGGCGGAGATCACGGCGCGGATGAATCGTGATCCCGGCGAAATCTACCGCGAACTCACGCAGGAGTTCGGCGAGCCCGTTTACGATCGAGTAGAAGCGCCCGCAACACCAGAACAAAAAGAGATTCTGGAAAAGCTCTCTCCCGAACAGGTTCGGTCCACGGATTTGGCGGGAGAAAAAGTTCAGGTCATCCTCACCAGCGCGCCCGGCAACGGAGCCGCCATCGGCGGATTGAAGGTGGCGGCGGAGAGCGGATGGTTCGCGGCACGTCCATCAGGGACCGAGAGCATCTATAAGATTTATGCGGAGAGCTTCCGGGGGGCGGATCATCTGCGCCAGATCCTGGAAGAAGCGCAAACGATCGTCAGCGATGCACTGGCGGCGCCGCATCCGAAAGAGAAATCATGACCGACCACATCCGCGTCAGCCACCCGATCTACAACCTTCTACCGACCGAAATCGAGGGATTCGATTCGCTGGCGGAACTCGCCTTAAATATGCGTTGGTCGTGGAATCATGCCACCGACGAAGTGTGGCGGCAGCTTGATCCCATACTGTGGGAGATCACGCATAACCCCTGGGTCGTGTTGCAGACGGTCTCGCGTGACCAGATCGAGCGCGTGTTGGCCGATTCTGTTTTCCGCAAGAATGTCGATGACCTGGCGCGGGCCAGGCGGCAGGCGCTCGAGACGCCCGCATGGTTTCAGCAAAAGCATCCGCAAGCTTCCTTGACTTGCATCGCATATTTCAGCATGGAGTTTATGTTGAGCGAAGCTTTGCCGATCTACTCGGGCGGGCTTGGCAATGTGGCCGGTGATCAACTCAAGGCCGCCAGCGATCTGGGTGTGCCCGTTTCCGGCGTGGGGCTGCTCTACCAGCAGGGCTATTTTCGCCAGGTGATCGACAAGAACGGAGAGCAACAGGCCCTTTACCCGTACAACGATCCCGGGCAATTGCCGATCACGCCAGTGCGCCAGTCGAATGGGGAGTGGTTGCGGTTGGAGATCGCGCTGCCTGGATACTCGGTCTGGCTGCGCGCCTGGCAGGTTCAGGTCGGCCGAGTGAAGCTTTACCTGCTGGACAGCAACGATGCGGCGAACTTTCCCGCTCATCGAGGAATCACCAGCGAGCTGTACGGAGGCGGGCCGGAATTACGCCTGAAGCAGGAACTGCTGCTCGGAATCGGCGGATGGCGGTTGCTCCGCGCACTCGGCCTCAATCCGGAAGTCTGTCACTTGAATGAAGGGCATGCCGCCTTCGCCGTATTGGAACGTGCCCGCAACTTCATGGAAGAAACCGGGCAGCCCTTCGAGGTCGCGCTAGCCGCGACGAGAGCGGGCAATCTCTTCACCACGCACACGGCCGTGGCTGCGGGCTTTGACCGTTTCGCCCCGGCTCTCATCGAACCATACCTTGCTCGCTATGCGGAGCAAAAGTTGGGGATAAGATCCGACGATTTGCTCGCCTTAGGCCGCCAGAACCCGAACGACGCGTCGGAGAGTTTCAACATGGCGTATCTCGCGATCCGGGGAAGCGGGGCGGTGAATGGCGTAAGCCGCTTGCATGGCGAGGTGAGCCGGCAACTCTTCGAGCCGCTGTTCCCGCGCTGGCCAGCGGAGGAAGTGCCCGTCGGATACGTGACCAACGGAGTACATATGCCGACTTGGGACTCCGCTTCGGCGGACGATTTGTGGACGGGAGCCTGTGGCAAGGGGCGTTGGTTAGGAACCGCAGAAAACCTGGAACAGGACATTCGGCGAGTCTCGGACTCGGCGCTCTGGACGTTTCGCACTGCGGCCACCGCGTCTCTCGTGGAATACGCTCGCGGACGACTCTCCCGCGAACTGGCTGGCTCCGGCGCGTTGGCTGAGGCGGTTGACGAAGCAAAACATTTATTCGATCCCAACGCGCTAACACTCGGCTTTGCGCGGCGCTTCGCGACCTACAAGCGACCGAACCTGCTGCTGCAGGACCAGCAGCGGCTGCTTCGTTTGCTGACGAATTCCGAGCGACCGGTGCAACTCATCATCGCTGGCAAGGCCCATCCGGAGGACCGGGCGGGGCAGGCGCTGATCCATGAATGGATCAATTTCATCCGCCAGCCCGAGACACGCCCCCATGTGATCTTCCTCAGCGATTACGACATGCTGCTGACCGAGAATCTGGTGCAGGGGGTGGATGTCTGGATCAACACACCACGCCGGCCATGGGAGGCTTGCGGCACAAGCGGCATGAAAGTGCTCGTCAATGGAGGCATCAACCTATCCGAGTTGGATGGCTGGTGGGCGGAAGCCTACACGCCTGAAGTGGGGTGGGCGTTGGGAGACGGCCAGGAGCATGACCACGATCCCGCATGGGACGCGGTCGAAGCCGACGCGCTCTACAACCTGCTCGAGCGGGAGGTGATCCCGCAGTTTTATAGCCGGGACCAGAACGGCATTCCCAAAGCATGGGTCCGGAAAATACGCGAAAGCATGGCGCAATTGACGCCGCGCTTCTCCGCCGACCGTACCGTACGCGAATACACCGAGCAGCACTACCTTCGGGCTGCGACCGCCTATTCTGAGCGCGCGGCGAACAAAGGCGCATTGGGCAAGCAAATGGTCGATTGGCGGCACGCAGTCGACGAGAAGTGGCAATCGTTGCGCTTCGGAAACTTGCGGGTCGAAACCAACGCGGACCAACACGTGTTTGAAGTCGACGTCTTTTTGAACGATCTCGACCCAGCTGCGGTGCAAGTTGAGCTTTATGCGGAAGGCAACAACGGCGGCAATCCCGTGCGGCAGGAAATGAAGTGGGCGCGCCTGCTTCCTGGCGCGCCCAAGGGCTGCGTCTACCAGGCAACAGTACCCGCTGCACATCCAGCGGGAGAGTACACGACGCGAGTGACTCCCCACTGCGACGGCGTTGCGACTCCACTGGAAGACGCTCGAATCCTGTGGCAACGATGACAAAAATGCTCCGCGCCCAAACTCGCAACCGACGTTCGCAACTCCCTCCGAATCTTGAGGTGCTCTCTATGATCCGCCCGGCACCTGCTGCAAGAGCTCTTGATCGATCTGCTGCAACGACGCTGGAATCTTTGCATAATGTAGTTGCTCCGCAGGGTCCTGCCCGCCGGTAATGATGTACTGGACGAAGCCCTCAACCGCCTCTGCTTTATTGGCGTCTTTTGCTTGTTTTGGGACAAGCAAGAATGTTAGGCCAGAGATGGGATCAGCAGCTGGGCGCCGATGCCGGAGCATTCACGATCGGCGTGCGCACGTCTTTCGATAGCTCGCCGGAAAAGGCATCGATTAGCAGCACTCGTTCCAGCAGCCGTCGGACTGATGTATTTCCCCGCCGCGTTCTGGATTTGCGCGACTGGAAGATGGTTCTCCTCGGCATAAGTCAGCTCGCGGGTTAGCCGCACGCGCAGGTGGCGCGGGAGTCACGATAGGCGCGTTAAGCGTCGCATTCTGGGGTTCTCTCGCCATGGCGCTGATCGCAGGCGTCGGGTGGTTGTTCGGAACAGTCGCGTGATTGGGGCCTACTAGAGCCGGTTACAGCTCCGACTCTCGACTCATATGCAGGGAGAAATAGAAAATATGACCCACAAAGAAATCAGCGTCCATTAAGCGTCCAATAGAACGTGGAGTTGAATGTTCTTATAGAATCTTGGAGGTTTGATATGCCATTCGCGCCTCCTAATTTGTTGATTTCGTTGGAAAGCCTGGGTTTGAATCCCACTCTATCCGCCAAGTTATTGATAATAAATGAGTTGCTGTCGTTTTTGGAGACGCGCCGTATCCCACTCTCCGCGTTGGTTTTCTTCTTTGAAATGAGCGACATGCAGTTGGGCGCGCCCCTGGAAAATCCCATTAAGGTGAAAACAACTGATTCCGAATCGGTCTTTCCATCGGCGGGGAGAGATTGCCAGACCCAGTCAACTGATTGGGAGGATGTGTTCCCGAGAGAATGCTATGGATGATGGTCGGCAGCGAGAAGAATGCTCTACGTCTTGCGAACCGATACAACGGTGGCAGTGTAACGGTCGGCTCGCAGCAGGGAGACGCTGTACTCAATCGGGACGCGCTGCACATCGTAGGTCGTTTCCTTGATCGAAAGGAGCGCACTTCCGGGCGATGTCTGCAAGACGCGGGCGTCCTCCTCGCCAGCTGTGACCGCGCCGATGACTTCCTCCGCCCAATGGAGCTTCCGCCGATAGACGTTTTCGAAAACGTGGTACAAGGACTGCTTCGCCAAATCTTGCTTCTCAATTCCGGAAAAAAGGCGAACCGGCAAATGACTAGTGACCACCGCCACCGGTTTCTTGTCCACGAAGCGAAGGCGTTGCAAGCAGTATGTCTTTTCGTCCACAGCGAGTTTGAGTGCCTGCGCAGTCTCGGGATCCGGCTCTTCGATTTCTAGAGCCAGAACCTTCGCCGACGGCACCAAGCCGCGTCGCCGCATCTCTTCACTGAAGCCCCGCAGTTGCTGGAAATCCCACGGAACGCGTCCAGACCCAATGATCGGACGCTTGCCTTTGGCCATGATTAACAGGCCTTCGGACCTAAGCTTCTGGAAGGCCTGACGGACGGGCATCTTGCTGATGCCTAACGTCCGGGCCACTTCGCCCTCCGAGCAGAAAACTTCTCCCTCTCGGAGCTCGCCGCCCTTGATTAGATTGCGTACCCGGTCGACGATTTGCTCGTAATACGGCACAAAACTGGCGTTGTCAAGTACGAGCCCCAGGGATTCAGCCCGAGGTGCCACGCTATCTGCGTTGGGAACTGGCGAATGCTTTGCTGACATAGGTACATAATATACAACGTTTCTATGTATTTGGCGACGTACTTTGTCGGATAAACTCGCGGGGGTTTTCGCCTCGCTATAAGTAAAACAAAATAAAGCACAATGTGCAGTTCTTAGTGTCGTCTATCGGCTGTATCTGAGGCTCGTCCACAAAATAAAGATTGACAACATATATACATATGATGTTTTCGTGTTGGCATGCTCCAATTGAAAGACCTTGGTCTGCATATCGGGATGGGCCGAATTGGTGAGCCGGTCCTCCATCACAGACGAAAAGGCCGCAACGGAGTAAGACTTTCGAGGAGCCCGAGATGGATGATGATCGCGGCGTTCATCGTGCTGGCATGCCTTCCGGGTCTGTCGCAGGATTGCTCACGCCCCTTGCTCCGTGGGTCGTTTCTTCAGCCCGCACTGGGCGACGCATGGACGTTAGGGCAGTGGAGGAACGAGTTCCACTACATGAGCGAAGCTGGACTCGATCAGATGGTCCTGCAGTGGACGGCCGACAGCAAGGAAAAGACCACGATCTATCCCTCGGGACTCGCTGGCTATACCCAGAGCACACAACATGACGTGGTCAAGCAGGCTCTGGAGACCGCGGAGGTCAGCGGCGGGCAGGTCTATTTGGGCCTGCAGATCAATGACGATTGGTGGACGAACTACATCTTCGACCGGCCCTGGCTCGATAACGAAGCAAAGATCGCCAATGCCTTGGCTGACGATCTCTGGAAGCGTTATGGACGTCATGAGTCTTTGACGGGATGGTATCTGGGTTTCGAGGTGGATAACGTCGCGAGCACTCGGGCGGACTGGGACAACCTAGTGGCCTTCTACCAGACCGTTGGCCATCACCTTCACGAGCTTACCCCGGGCAAGCCCATCCTCATTGCGCCTTTCTTCAACACACAGGCAGACCTGTCATCGTCGCAGTGGGAAACCATGTGGGAATACGTTCTGAAACACAGCCCCATCGACGTGCTGGCGCTGCAGGACGGGATCGGTGCGGGGCACGCAACGAAGGCGCAACTGCCCGAGTGGTTCAGCGCTGTACAAACTGCGATTCAAAATTCGCGCCCTCAAATGCATTTCTGGGCCGACACGGAAACCTTCATTGCGGGCTATGAGCCGATGCCGATCCGCTCGATCGTAAATGACATGCGCGCCGAGCAGCCTTACGTCAGCAGCTACCTGAGCTTCAGCTTCAACCACTACATAAGTCCGCAGCAAGTGAATCCTCTCTACTACAAGACGTATCTGGCGTATCTCGCGACGGGGAAAGTTGAGCAAGTGCGTCCTACGACACCGACGGACTTAAGGAGCGTCGCCCTCGATTCCCATACAGTCCGGCTTGCCTGGGCCGCATCGACCGACAACGTGGGTGTCGTTGGCTACAACGTGCTGCGCGATGGACGGTACGCGGCCAGCCAGCGCGACGGCACGACTACCTTTGCCGATGAACAACTGATGGCCGGCACAACCTACTCGTACCAGGTCAAAGCATTCGATGCCGCGGGAAATCAGTCGGGGTTGAGCAACACAACAACCGTCACGACTCCTCCACCTCATCTGTATCCGACCAACATTGCTCTGGGTCGACCGTACACGTCGACCATGCCCGCAAGCTCCAGCTATCCGGACACCGACGGCGTCGAGTTGACGGACGGCGTGATCGGGTCAATCGATTTCAGTGATCCCGCGTGGCAAGGCAGGGCCACGATGAAGACTTACTCGTTCACGATCGATCTTGGCTCCGAGCAGGTGATTAAGGAAATCCGCAGCGATTGGCTGCAGGACGAGGGATCGGGGATTCTTTTGCCGCAGGGGGTCATTGCTGCGGTTTCCAGCGACAACGTGAACTTCACAGCTGTAGGGGCGGCGAAGAAACCCTTGCTGGGCGATGACACCCTTTCGTTCTGGTACACCCTGACGGACTTGAGCAATGTCAACAGTCGCTACGTACGGATTCAAGTAAGTCCCGGACCGAATGCGGAGTGGACATTTCTAGACGAAATCGAAGTGCGTCAGTAGAACTGCAAGCACAAGAAGCAGGAGGCCCGCACGGTGCAGAAAATAAAAGTACTGCGTTGGATGGGAGTTGGGACGATCGCATATGGTTTCCTGCTACTTCTGGCACCGACTGTGTCGGGTCAGCAGGGAAGTTCGAAGGCAACTACGGCAGCGGCGGTTCAGAAGTTGCCTCCGGTTCATCTTGATGGGCAGTACTTCACGCGGGAAGGAAAGCGGTTCCTGCCCGTGGGAGCGCACTGGGTTCCCGCAAAGGCAGCGATGCAGTGGCCGGTGCAATGGGATCCGAAGGACATTGAAGCCGATTTCGCGAAGATGCATGAACTCGGCTACAGCATCGTGCGGTTCGACATGATGTGGGCGTGGTTTGAGCCGCGCCCCGGCGACTACAACCCGGTCGCATTTCAGCGACTCGACTACTTTGTTTCGCTGGCGCACAAATATCAGATCTACCTTCACCCTTCCTTATTTATAGGCGGAGAAGTCGGGGAAGCCTATTGGGACGTGCCTTGGCGGCACGGCCGCAATCCGCATTCAGATCCTGAAATGCTGAGGCTCGAAACGAATCTCGCCGCTGAGTTTGGCCGCCGCTACGCAAACGAGAGCGCAATCATCGCCTGGGATCTCACCGACGAGCCTCCGTTTTGGATCGTGCAGGCGCAGACCACCGATGCCATGGCGATCAACTGGACTCGCTTGATTGCCGGCGCGATTCGCCGCGAAGACAAACTCCATCCAATTGTTGTCGGAACCAGCGGAGAAGAAACCGGCCATGGTCCGTTCCGGCCGGACAATATTGCGAAAGAAGTCGATTTTTTCAGCGTGCATCCCTTCACGATTTACAGTTCCGATCTTTTTCCCGATCCCATGTTGTCTGAGCGCGGAACCTATGGCGCCGCGTTCGAAATCACGTTGTCCAGTGGGGCTGGTCATCCCGCCATGATCCACGAGATGGGCGGTTCGACCGCGCAGTACTCGCCTGAACGAGTGGCTCTCTACGATCGCCTGCAAATGTATTCGGGGCTAGCCGCTGGATCGATCGGCGTCGATCTTTGGTGCTACACGGATGCATCACCGGAGCAGTATCACAAAGCGCCCTATTTGCGAACTCCGCAAGAGACGCGTTGGGGCATGACAACCTGGGACCGTCAGGACAAGCCTCTGGCTACTGAGTTCACGAAGTTCTCAAAGATCGTCGGTCAGCTCGATCTGACTGGAATCAAGCCGGCTGCCGCCGAGGTTGCCATTTTGATCCCCGGCGAATGGGCGCGAACGCATGGAGATTTTTCGCGTTTCGGCCTGACTGGTCCTGAGGTCACACCTTACGTCTCCACTTTCGACGGCGATGCCATACCGGGGCAGGCTCCACCAAGTACGAGTGCAGATAACTCATGGCTAATCAGCTCCGCGTTGAACTCCTTCATCCTTGCTCATCGCGCGGGGCTGAAAGCGGATTTCCCCCGCGAGTATGACGACTGGGCGAAACGCCCGATGCTGTTCCTGCCATCTCCACTGACCAGCACCGCCAGTGTGATCGCGCACGTGCATTCTGACTTCTACGAGAAGGCAAGGAAATATGTGGAAGGCGGCGGATTCCTCTACGCGTCGGTTGCCGCCGACGCTGCCATCCCCGACATGGAAACCATCTTCGGCGCGCGGCTAGTGGATACCGCCGTCGTCTCAGACGTTACGCTGAAGATCGTCGAGCCCTTTGGTGGCCTCAAGCCGGGTGACACCTTCCACTACTCCGCTCCCGGCGCAAGCCCTCGCGTGTGGGGTTCGTTGCTCGAAGTGAAGGGCGGAAAGGTCATCGCCGTCGATCAAGATGGACGGCCTGCTCTCATCGCAAACACAATCGGCTCTGGAAAGACGCTGCTTTCCGCCTATCCGATCGAAACTTATCTGGCCAATACCCCCGCGGCATTTGAAAAGCCAGAGAGCACTCATCGCATTTACGAGGCGTTCCGTAACTGGACCGGAGTGAAGGCCACGTTTCAGAGCGACCAGCCTTCGGTGGAAGTGACGTCGTTGCGCGGAGATGATCACGGATATGCGGTCGTTGTGAATCACGGTGCGCAGGCATACAAGGTGACGATCTCGACATCGTTGCCGGTCAAATCGCTCCGCCAGATTGGACCGGAGAATTCCAAAACGCTGGCGGTCACAGGAAGCACCTGGAAGATGGACCTGGAACCCTACGAAGCGGTCATCGTGGAGTGGAAGTAAATCGTGGAAGGAAACGGCATGATTGGCGCGGTTGATATCGGTGGCACAAAAATCGCGGTCGGATTGGTGGATGACGCGGGCCGCGTGCTGTCGCGTGCGGATTGCCCGACTGATCCAGGAAGTGGCTACGCGGCAGCCCTTGAGCGGACTCAACAAATGCTCCGCGCCTTGTCTTCGACCGCTGGCGTCACGCTGACTGGCATTGGGATTGGGAGTACGGGTCCGGTTGATCCGTTCACTGGCGAGATCGGAGAAGTCAATTTCTTCCCGGCATGGCGCGGCAACAATCCCGTCATCGATCTGGCTCGAATCTTCGATGTACGCGTTGCCATGGAAAACGATGCCGACGCCGCAGCCCTCGCCGAGGCGGCGTGGGGCGCAGGGAAGGGCAAGAAGAGCCTGATCTATGTGACCGTAGGAACGGGCATTGGCGCCGGCGTCGTTCTCGATAGACAGCTCTATCGCGGTGTGGATGGTGCTCACCCGGAGATCGGCCATCACGTGATCGAGTCCTCTGGGCCAGCGTGCGTATGTGGTTTTCACGGATGCTGGGAATCGCTCGCGGCCGGTCCCGCAATGGTTGGTTGGGTCGAGGGCAAGATGCCTGCGGACTACCCGCATCGCGCCAACCTGACCGCGAAACGAATCTGCGAACTCGCGAACGACGG
>Ga0182024_10014202_pt1 | contig 15422 bp, 14 predicted proteins | sample P32metaG_FD_120480 | JGI IMG/M metagenome (GOLD analysis project Ga0182024, IMG submission 120480) | Permafrost microbial communities from Stordalen Mire, Sweden - P3-2 metaG (Illumina Assembly) | ecosystem: Environmental > Terrestrial > Soil > Wetlands > Permafrost | place: Sweden: Stordalen... | reverse complement strand
TTGTCTTCGAGAGCCAAAAGGTGTTCCTCAAATTCGTCAATTCGCTCGCGTGGAGCGTGTGATGCAGTTTTGAAAGGTGGGAAACTGGGGTAGCGCGGAGTTGTGCGCCTAGCACAAACTTATGGAGTCTAGCATATAAGTGCTGCTCCGTCTATCAGTTGCCCCTTGAATTTCCCATCGCCCGCCGCTATCTGTAACTGCCTTAAATACTTAGATGATTTTAACGTCCATTTTGCTTCACGCTGTTTTCTGGTTTCCGGGACCGGGCCGCAAGCCGTCTTCCGCGAGGCTGGGATCCCGCAGGGCGCGGCTTAGGCGGTCCTTTTCCAGAAGCAGTTCGTTCCTCAATACCTTATCGTCACTCAGACCGGGTTTGGTTAGTTCGCGCTGTACTTGCTCAAGGCGGCGACGCAGGTGAATGCGGCGGAGAGCGCGAACGGCGCCCTCTAAGCGCTCGGGGCTGAGTTCTTCCTCCTCTTTCAGCAAGATAGAAGCTAGCATGCGGCGCTCGGTCTGGGAGCAAGGCACCTCCATCACATCGGCAATTTCGGCGGCGGCGTTGAGCAGGGCCTCGACGAGGGATTCGGTGGCCAGACCGCGATGCAGGCCTTCGCTCTGGAACGCGTATTGGGCTTGGCGGGCGGGATCAAATTCTTCTTCTTTAAGCACTTCGCGTGCGCCGTCGCGGGCGGAGAGACGCTCAGCGTCGGGATTCATCTGCCGTGCCGAAGCCAGGGCGCGGATCAGGATTCGCTCGGCGTCGGTGGCTTGCGCTTCGGGTGCCGATTTTACCGTTGCGGCCGAACGGTTTGTCGCGACGTGCCGCAGTTCTTGCCGCAATACTGCGGAATCAATTCCCAACTTCTGTGCGATTTCCTGGGCTAGCTCGTCGCGAACAATGCGGCTGGGGATGCGCTGAATGTGCGGCAGGAGATAGGTCACAGCTTTCTGTTTGCCTTCGGGGCTGCGCACCGGAAAGTTATTGCGAGCTCGGTCGATCAGGTAGTCGAAGTATTTCTGCGAGTCTCGCAACGCTTCGCCGTATGCGTCTTTGCCTTTGCGACGAATGAAGAGATCGGGATCGAAACCCTGCTCGAGCGTTAACACTTTGATCTGAAATTCTTCTTCGACCAGCAGGCCGAGCGTGCGTTCCGTGGCCTTGGCTCCAGCGGTATCGGGATCGAAGTTGACCACTACGTTCTTGCTGAAGCGGCCGAGCAGCTTGGCCTGGACCTCGGTGAATGCCGTGCCTGAGCTGGCGATTACGTTGTGCAACCCGGCGGCGTAGACGGAAATGCAATCCATCTGGCCTTCGACGAGGATGGCGTAATCTAGTTTGCGGATCGCTTCTTTCGCTTTATCGAGGTTGAAGAGGACACGGCCTTTGGAATAGATCCCGGTCTCTGGTGAGTTCAAATACTTTGGACCGGATTTTTCGTCGGTGGCGAGGGTTCGTCCGGTGAAGGCGATGATTTTCCCAGCGTCGTTGGTGATGGGGAACATTACGCGGTTGCGAAATTTGGAATAAACCGTCGTTGGTCGTTGGTCGTTGGTCGTTGGCGGGCTGCTCTCGCTTTCGGCGGCATCGCTCTGGTTTGGCTGACGGCTGATGGCTGATGGCTGATGGCTTTCTTCCTGCTTCCACGAAAACAGTCCGCTCTCGCGCAAAACCTCTTCGGTGAATTCCACGGCCAAGCGGTCGCGCAGTTGGAAGCCGGAATCTGCGGCGAAGCCGATGCGGAAGTGGGCAATTGTCTCTGCATCCAAGCCGCGGCCGGTTAGATACTCGCGCGCTCGCGCTCCTTCGGGACGCTTCAGGCATTCCTGGAAAAATGCGGCGGCGCGTTCCTGGGCGTCGAGCAATTGCGCGCGCAGCTTGGCGTCGCGGGCTTCCGCCGGACTGGAATATGTGGCCTTGGGTAGAGGGATGCCCAGCTTCTGCGCCACCAACCGGACACTCTCTGGGAAGGTAATATTCTCGATCTTCTGGACGAAGGTGAAGACGTCTCCGGAGACGCCGCAGCCGAAGCAGTGATAAAACTGCCGCGTGGCATGCACTGAAAATGATGGCGTCTTCTCGCCGTGAAAGGGACAAAGGCCTGAATAGTTCTGCGCCCCAGCCTTTTTCAGCTTGATGTAGTCGCCGATGACGCGGACGATATCCGCCTGCTGCTTCACCGTCTCTTTGAAGTCTTCTGTGGCGGGCATGGATGGATTAGGGCTCTAGCGGGAGACGCTGCTCCCCTTAGGATTGTGAGCCATGTATCGTACCGATGTGAATGACATAATGCCTTCGGCTGCGGAAAACCTGTGGATTACAGAAACCAATCGGTTGAGAGCGAAGGAAAACTGGAATTTCGGTGACGAAGCCCTACTTTCTGCGACTCATCTTCCGCCCCGCCCCTCGTTCTGGGGAGGCTCGGCCACTGGCTCCACGTGAGGTGCGGGCTGCAGCTTCTTTTTGCTTCATTGCTTCCGCCACGGCGCGTCGGGATCAAAGCTGCGCCGAATCGCCAGTACGATTTCTCGCATGCGCGTCCCGGAAAGAACGCGCCTCTCCTGGCTGATCAGCGCCCGCTTGTTTAGGACTTGCATGTAATGCCCCTTCACAAAGGATGTCCCCGGCAAGCCGGTCTCGCCGGGTGCTATCTCGATCACGGTGGTTCCAGGGGGCCCTTTGCTGCTGAAGGGAACGATCAAGACCGAATCCCTGCGGTCGCTGAGATTTCTTTGGTCGAGGGAAACGATCAGCACCCAGTGGCGGATTGGCGGGTTGCCCAAATTCGCCGTCCATATTTCGCCCCGGCGTGGCAATGGGTTATTCGTCAAAGTTGATTCCGGCAGCGCTCTGAGAAATCGCTGCTTCCAACTTCTGTTCTTCTGCAGCCTCCTCGTCGGTCATGTTCTCGAAATAGGCTGCGGTGTCGTTGGCGAGGCGCTCCCGGTTCTCATAGACCATCAGTTGCTCTATGGCCAAGTCAATGGCGTCAGCCAAGTTTCGAGCTTTACCGTCCTGAATTGACTGCTCAAGATAAGAGAGTGTCGCGGAGGAAACGGTCGTCGAAATCTTCTGTCGGGTGAGACGCGGTGAAGTTGCCATATATTTACCCCCTAATTGTCATGCCTATTATCCCCCAATTGAATGAATGAGTACATACATATAAGTAACTTATTATCAATGAAGTAGACGGTACTGCGGAGACCGTCACACCCGCAAGTCCACCACTGTGGCACCGCCGCCGCCTTCGTTCTGCGGTGGTTCGGCTACTGACTCTACGTGCGGATGCTGTTGCAAGGCTTGCCGTAGAGCTTTGCGCAGGATTCCCATGCCGCTGCCGTGGACTACGCGGACGCGCGGCAAGCCGGCCAAGAATGCGTGGTCGACGAACTTTTCTACGGCCCGCGTTGCGTCATCTACGTTGTAGCCGATCACGTTGATTTCGGATGGCGCGTTCTGGCCTTCGTTCTCGTTATTCAGCGACACCGAGATTCCGCGCGCTCGGGCCGCTTTTACAGGAGAATCCGTCGACCTCGCGCTGGCGAACACTTCGGCAATGTCGTCGCGCGCGATCTTCATCTTCATTGCGCCCATGGCCACTTCGAAGTGAGAGTCGTCAAGGTTGCGGAGGATGGTTGCGGCTCGTCCGGTTGATTTCAGTTTGACCGTGTCGCCCACGGCCACGTGCTTTATGACTTGCGGCTGAGCGTGGGGATCGCCTTCGTCGGCTCCGCTGGCGTGGGCCACTACGGTGGAATCGAACTGCTCGCGAAATTCGCGGCGCAATTTGGCAATCTTTCTTTCGGCTTCTTTTGAAACTTTCTGTGCGGCTGCTTTGTCCTGGACCGCATTCACAGCCTCGCGGGCGTGGTATTCAAAATCGCGCAGCACGCTTTCCAGTTTTTTCTCCATCTCGCGGATTTTCGTCTGCTGTTCTTTCTTACCTTCCGCCGCAAGGCGGGATTTCTCTTTCTCTATTTCTTGCTCTCGTGTTTTCAGATGCAGGCGTTCGCTTTCCATCTCGCGCAGGCCGGCGTGAAGTTTGTCGAGAAATTCGCCGACGTCGCGGGCTTGCGTGCCCAGGCGCGAACGGGCCGCGTCGATGATCGCGGGATTCAATCCCAGCCGCTGTGCGATATTGATTCCCGCCGATGCGCCTGGAACTCCCATCTTCAATTCATACGTGGGCTGCAATGTGATTTCGTTAAAGCCCACCGACGCGTTGATCACGCCCGGAGTGTTCGCGCCGTAGACCTTCAAAGAAGTGTGATGAGTTGAGATCACCGTCATGCAGCCGATGCGGCTAAAGTATCCGGCAATCGCGACCGCCAATGCAGCACCTTCTTCGGGATCGGTGGCGGAACCTAGTTCATCGAGCAGGACCAGCGAGTCGGCGGTCGCGGTGCGCGAAATGAAATCGATGTTGGTAACGTGCGCGGAAAAAGTGGAGAGATTCTGTTCGATCGATTGATAGTCGCCGATATCGGCGAGAACGGCGTCGAATACCGGCATCTCGGCGCGGTCCGCCGGAACTGGGAGTCCTGACTGCGCCATGAGCGCCAGCAGACCGACAGTTTTGAGCGTCACCGTCTTGCCGCCAGTGTTGGGGCCCGTGATCACTAGCTGACGGCGGGCACCTTCGAGTTCGACGGTGATTGGAATTATTGCGCCGTTTTTCTGCTTTAGATTTCGTTCGAGCAGTGGGTGGCGGGCGTTTTGCAGAATTAGGTTCGCCTTGCTCGCTGGTCCGCCGAGGCGGCTGTCTCCACAGGGTTCTTGCTTGTCCCCGGTGATTTGTACGGCTACGCAGTTGTAGTCTTCGGCGAAGCGGGCTTTGGCGAATTGCAGTTCCAACTCGCAAAGCACTTCGACTGAGGCGAGGATCGCTGCCGCCTGCTCGCCGATGCGGCGCGTCATCTCGAGAAGGATGCGATGTATCTCGGCCAACTCCTCGTCAAGCAAGCGCACGAGTTCATTGTTCTGGTCGATCGTTTCCAGCGGCTCGACGAAGACGGTTTGGCCGCTCGAACTCGCTCCGTGAACAACGCCTTGCACGCGGCGTTTCTGCTCAATCTTTACCGGAATGACGAAGCGCTCACCGCGGATGGTGATTAATTCATCCTGCACCGCGCCGCCCTCGGCCAGACGGCGTAAGTATCCGCGCAGGGATTCCTGAATAGTGCGACGCTGCCTTTCAATGTCGCGGCGAATGCGCGCCAGTTCGGGAGAGGCGCGGTCATCCAGCGTTCCATCGGGATCGATCTTATTTCGAAAATGCCGAAGGAACTCGGAGAAGTCAGGCACGCCCTCGGAAAGAGTGAGCGTTCGTTGCCATCCACTCTTCAAGTTCGCCGGCGGATGAAGCGCGATCTCGCGCCACTCGGCGGCGCGGTCAACGATGAGCAAGACATCGCGAATCTCGGTGGTTTCGAGTATTGCGCCTGCGATCCGGGACTTCTTTACGAGAGTCGCGACATCGAGCAAGCCGGAAAAATCGAAGTGGCCACCGGCGCGGCGAAATTCTCGAACCTCCGCGGTCATCTCTTGCTGCTCAGCGATCCATGAGGAATCGGTGGAAGGAGCAAGCGCTGAGATCCGCGACTGGCCTAGCGGTGAGAACGCGTATCCGCGGAGAAGGTCACGGAGAGCGTCGAACTCCAGCGCGCGCGCGGAGTTGTGGAGGAGCGGTTGAGACATTGGAATAATGTTACAGGAATGGAGCTACGGAACGGGTTGGCGATAGGGCTGGTGCCTTTACGACTGAGCCGCTGCCAGCGCCTGGGATTTGGCTGCGCTTGTTACGGGCAGGTGAAGCACGAAAACCGCGCCGCCTTCAGGTTTGTTCTGGCAGGTGATCTGTCCTTGATGATCCTGTACGACACCGTAGACGGCGCTTAGACCGAGGCCGGTGCCTTTGCCGATCGGCTTGGTCGTGTAGAACGGATCGAAGACGCGATGCGGTTCTTTTATGCCGGGGCCGCTGTCGGAAAACTGCACGACAATTTCTTCTTTCTCATTGCGCGCGCTCACCTGCAGCAGACCTCCGCCAGCTTCTTCGAGTGCATCCAACGCATTTTCGACGATCTGGGCGAAGGCCTGGAACAACTGGTGGCCGTTGCCCAAAACTGTGGGCAAGTGCGCTTCGATCGAAATCTCGACTCGGATTTTCTGATCGTGATGCTGCAGCCCGCGCATTTGCACGCTGCGCTGCAGAAGCATGGATAGATCGACCATCGTCTTTTCGCCCGAGCCTTGCTGCGCAAAGCTCAGCAGGTTCGCAACCAGCTCGCGGGTGCGCTGAGACTGATTCACAATCTTGCGCACCAGTGCATCCTGATTGCCGGTCAAACGCTCCTTCGACCACAGCTTCTCGGAATACTCCATGACGGCGGTGAGAGGATGGTCGATCTCATGTGCTGCGCCGGCAACGAGCTGGCCGAGTGAAGCCAGTTTTTCTCGCTGCACCAGGTGAGTCTGTAGGCGTTGTTCATTCTCGAAGCTGCGCCGCGAATCCTCGAGTAAGTGGATCAGCGCTTGATCCTGAAGATACTGGCGCATGAACACGAACACGCCCAGCACGAGCATTGCCGTGAGTGTGGTGAAGAGGCGGAATGTCCGGGCCAGAGCGGGAGAGTGGTCCCAGCGGAAGGCCCAGAGGCCGAGCACCGGCAGCGAAAGGATCGCCAGCATCGCGAGCCGCAATGCCATGGCACCCCATGTGTCCTTGTCTCTATCTCTACTTTCATTCCTGGGGTCGTGAGGCGCTGATTCGGGTTGCGATGCGCGCGCGTTGAGAGCGGTCGCTAACATCCAAGTCACCGCGGCCATCAGCGGAATGTCATAGAGACTTCCGGTGTAGTACGATCCGTTGGCGAGACCCAGGTTCACGGCCTGCGACTCCAGCGCATAGAGCGCGCTCGCCGCCATCAGATTCAGGTAGACCTTCTTCCACGCGGTGGATGCGCCATGAGAGGCGATTCCCAGCGCCACGACGAGGACGCCGCTCTCGACCAGGTAGAGTGGGCCGAAGTTGCGGTCGTACTCCGCCACATTTAACGAGATGTACTGCGACGGGAACACGACGAATGCATAGAGAAATACCCACCAGACCACTAGGAGGAGAAAATCCAGCGCGCCGACGTGGAACTTCTGCCCGCCTTGATGGCGATGCGGGCGCAATCCGACCGCCGCGATCATGGGAACCAGGTGGAGAAAAAGAAACACATCCATGATCGAAGGGTCGGGAAAGCTTATGTGGCGCAAAACCTCGCAATAGACCCAAGCCGCCTGATTGCAGGCCCAGAGAATGCATCCCGATCCCATGAGCGCCCAAAAGCGCCGGTTCGCACCGTGCGAAGACCATGCATTCGCCAGCATAACGCCGCCCGTCGAGAGCGTTAGCAGCAGATATCCGAAATCAAAAATTGTAGTTAGGGCCGGCCCGCGCGGCACCGTCAGCGACACCACGGCGAACGCGAGCGTAATGCCGCCCGCGAGCGCAAACCCACGATGTCGTTCGAACAGACTCATCCGCCTCTCATTTTATGGAAAAAAGCGGAGATTCTCGCGCTGGCTTAGCTTCGGACTGATTACTTTCGTCACACGGGAATTGGGTCTTGTGCGGTAGTATTCGGCAGTTTTGGCTAGAGACGAGGTCTCGTTCGAAGACCTAACACCTGTGACGTAGGACACGTCCTCGCTGCGTAGCCCTGCTAGAATTAAAAGTTAGAAGGCGCTAAATTCTTGCCAGGTGGTTCTCATGGCCTTTCCCGTTACCCGTCTTCGCCGTCTTCGCCGCACCGCGCAGCTTCGCGATCTTGTGCGCGAAAATCGCCTCACTCCCGAGGCCTTCGTCTATCCCATGTTCGTTTGCCCTGGCGAAGGTATACGCAAAGAGATTCGATCAATGCCGGGCGTGTTTAATCTCTCGGTGGATGAAGCGGTGAAAGAAGCTCGGGAGGTTTATTCCCTCGGCGTGCCCGCTGTAATTCTTTTCGGACTCCCAGATAAGAAGGACGAGGTCGCTACCGGAGCCTGGGCCGACGATGGCATTGTGCAGCAGGCGGCCCGCGCGATGAAGCGCGAAGTCCCGAACCTGATTTTGATGGGTGACGTTTGCCTCTGCGAATACATGTCGCATGGCCATTGCGGCATCGTGAAATCTTCATCGGCGCCTATGTCGCTGGGAGCAGCCGCCAGAGACACAGCCACTGAGACGCCCAAGGTAGCGTTGAAGCCAGTTAAGAATGAGGATGAGAAAGTAAAAGTTATCGACGAGCTGGCATCAATGGTGGCCAGCGCGGTTGAATCCAGATTTGAAATCGACAACGATGGCAGCCTGGAACTACTGGCCCGCACTTCGGTGTCTCTGACTCGCGCTGGCGTCGACATCATCGCCCCGTCGGACATGATGGATGGCCGCGTTGCCGCCATCCGCCGCGCTCTCGACGAAGCCAACTTCATCAACACGCCGATTCTTTCCTACGCCGCCAAGTTCGCCTCGGGATTCTACGGGCCGTTCCGTGAAGCCGCCGACTCGGCGCCGCAATTCGGCGACCGCCGCTCTTATCAAATGGATGGAGCCAACCTGCGCGAAGCCATGCGCGAAATCGAGCTCGACATTGACGAAGGCGCCGACATGATCATGGTGAAACCCGCCATGCCTTATCTCGACGTTATTGCCGCGGCTCGGCTGCGTTTCGATCTGCCGCTGGCCGCCTATCAGGTTTCTGGCGAATACGCGATGATCGAGGCCGCCGCCCGCAACGGTTGGATCGAACGTGACCGTGTCATGATGGAGTCCCTGCAGAGCATCCATCGCGCTGGAGCCAGCATTATCCTGACCTATTACGCCAAAGACGCCGCCAAGCTGCTCGCTTAGAATGTGTCTTATGTGCAGGGAAGCGGCAAGCTTTCGAATCGCCTGCCGCCGTCCCAAGCAACCTATTCACATTACTACTAAAGAGTGTGCGTGATGTTCAACTCATTCACGTAGACACTAGGGCTAAGGTTCTCGTTCGAAGTACCATCAAGTTGTACTAAGGCCGCGAAGTCGCCATTGTTGCCGCCCGACCCAGGAGTGTCGTAGGTCGGAGTGTAGTTCAAAGTGTAAGTCGTCCCATCGAATTGTAACGACGTATAGGTCACGTATCCGTTTCCGTGGCTGTCGTCATTACGTATAAAATTCCAGACGATGTGATGCCATCCTGTAAAGGTAGGATCACCCGAGTTCGGCCACGGCGTGGAAAATAGGCTCGTAGTGCAGGGCACGTTGGGTGCTCCGTTGCTGCCATCCAGATAAGCCCAACCACCGTTGCCTCCGTATACGGCCCAATAGCCTGGACCGCCGCTGTAGATAAAGGCGCATTGAGTCGTGAATGAGGTCCACACGCTGTCGATGACGTAATAGGCATCGAGTTCCAAGGATTGATTGGCCGCCGGGTCCGGAAGATATACGTACTCGTCGAGAATCCAGTGCGAATCCACGGTCGTCCCTGTCGTAGTGGGGCTGTACGCAATGAAAATCACATTCGAATAAGCGCCCGAAGGAACTTCCGACAAAAGAAGCGACTTTCCATTCAAGGTCGTATTGCCCGCGTCTGGTATGGTGCTCTCGGTAGGTTGGGAAATACTGATGCTCTTTGGCTCGGTACTTCCACCCCCTTGTGCTCCGCAAGGATTTCCCACCCATAACGCTTCCTGCGGCGGGTTGCAGTTACTTTGCGGAGTCTGGATGCCAAGTTGATCGAGGTTGCATTGCACAGTGCTCGAGTCGGTGCAACTCTCTGCTACAGTAAAAGTTACGCTGGCTTCATTTAGCACCCCGCCCGAACCGCCGGCTGCGTCGACCGCAAGCACAGACAAGGTATGCTTCCCGTTCGGCAAAACATAGATGGCGTGCGGAGTCGATGTCTTCGGCACGGTACCCAGCTTGTATCCGGCCTGGCTACCGTTAGCGTCCCAGATTTCGTAGTGATCGAAAGAAGGTGGTTCGTTCGATGCATAAGCCGTAATCTGGACTGCGCTGGGATTGGTGGAGTTACTGGTGGGACTGGTAATCGTTACTGACTGCGCGGCAGCCGAAAAGCCAATCAGCAAAACTGGAAGTAGATACGCGAACCTTTTGCAGAGGAAGGCGCACAAGCGTGAAGATCTGATCGCAAACATTACATTCTCCTTTGACTTATTACGTGGAAACTGTGTTGAGTCTTGAGTATCCGTCTTCCAGCTTCGGAATACTGAGCACTATTGACCCACGTGAGTTAGTGGCGCGGGCGAGATAATAAGTTCGCAGAGATGGGGATAACTAGAGAAGGCCTGAACGTGGAAAGGGGAATCTTTGGATGATACTAAGTCCGCAGATTCCCCTCTTATATGGATTGTATATCGATGCGCTAACTAGCTCGCGCGCTGCATCGGCTTGTCAGTATTGGAAAAGTCGCCCTTGGTCTCGCCGGTCGAAGAAATATCTTGAGCGCCCGTGCTCTCCAGAAGTTCTTTCGCCCGCTTGGTCCAATTGGAATCATCCGAGTGTACCGATAGAAGGATGCCGCCATTCTTCACGCGTCCTTCAAAGCGCTTGGCCTCGTACTCTGGAATGCCCATGCCAACCAAGGCGCCCGTGATGCCGCCGACCGCGCCGCCGACGCCGACTCCCGCCAACGCTGCCATAATCGGACCCGCTGCAATGAATGGCCCGAGTCCCGGAATGGCCAAGGCTCCAATGCCCAGCAACCAGCCCAGCCCTCCGCCGATTACCGCCCCGGTACCCGCGCCGGTTGCCGCGCCCTCAGGCGCCTTGGTTTCCTTTTTGGTGGCAAAATCTTTGGTGCCAACATTCTCTGGAAACAAAACGGAGATGTCCGTATTGCGAAATCCCGCTGCCTTCAAAGAGTCGACGGCATTTTCCACGCCCGCGTAGTCTGGATAAATCCCGAACACTGCTGTATTTTTCCCTGCCATAAGTAATTCTCCTTGTAAAATGATTTGTGAACGCTTTGTTAGTTATTGCTTCGATTTCACTTCCAGTTCGTCCGTAACCTTATCGGGACCAGCTACCTCTTTCGCTTTGGCCTCAATCGATTGTTTTTCTTCTTCGGAACGGACAGGCCCCTTGAGAGTGACCATCCCGCCTTGCGTGATGACCTTCACGTTGTGGCCATAAGTGGAGATCGACTTGTCCTTCACGATGGCTTGCCGGATCTGCTTAGTGGTCTCGCGGTCGCCAGGGTTCATCTTTTGCTGGTCGGCCGTGGGTTCAGCGGAGTTCCGGTCGCGCTGGTTGATTTTTGTGTTGTCAGGCGCCGGGGTTTGATTGGAATCCTGCGCGCCAGCTAATGCTCCGCCGCTTAATAGCAGCGTGGCGAAGAGCGTGGCGCTAACGGTACTTTGCGAGAAAAGTTTCATATCTAGTCCTCCCGAGATTTGTTGATCTTGATTGCATTTGTCCAAGGCGTACGACCGCCCGAGCCGGACGGCATGTTGCCTTCCGACTTGGGTGCCTTAGAGAAAAAACCTAGATGCCTTCTGTTCCAGTAGCGTTTCTGGCTTCGGACGAGAAACGGCCACGAACCCGGTCGCCGATGTCCTGTACCTTTTCGCCGATCGAGTTGCGGATTTCCTGGCCGCTTGCCGGAGCAAACAAAATTGCGGCACCAACACCAACGCCTACTCCAGCGACGAAGGTCATGACATTGCGAAATGTGTGATCTTCGCCCTCATACAGATCTTCGGCTTGGCTGCGAAGGTCTGACATCCGGTCGCTGGCACGATCAACCGTGTCGGAAACGCGGTCACGCACATCGCTTGCGACTTGGTTCGTTTGATCCAGAAAATACACTGCTGTCTTGAGAATCGATTGAATTAAGTTGTTCATCTTCAGCACCTCATCGTGATCGTGGAATTAAAACGTCTGAGGTTAGTTGCCGGAAACGGCGGAAATGGCTATAGGGATGTAATTATTTGTGGCGGCTCGGACAATATGTTTGGTTTCTTGCACGAGGGACTTGGCGTTTTTCGCGCAGGATGCGCCTTGCGCGCGCCGTTCATCGTACGATACCTTCAGGCTAGTTGCGCTCTGAGGTCCGATGGATCATCCCTGCTACAAGTGCGGGCAAAGTATTGAAGACGGAAAGGCTTTCTGCCTGCAATGCGGCGCGCCCCAGATTCGCGTGGCCATGCCGGAAACGGTGGCGGTCGCGGCCGGGAGTGCCTCGTTGAATGGCTCGATCGATGACGTACCTGTCTTTCCGCTGGATTCGCCCATCGTCTCAGAGCCCCTGAGTGCCCCCGTGATTTTCAATAGGATAGAATGGCGGCGCGCGGTTCGAGCCTGCGCGATTGCCGCCTTGATTTCCATCGTGGTGATGCTTCTGCGGTTGATGATTCCTCCATTGGCCACGCTGGGCGCAGGATGTCTGGCGGTTATTTTTTACCAACGCCGAAACCTCGCGCGGAGAGTCGACGCGCGCTCTGGAGCGCAACTGGGCGCGGTCACCAGCCTTTTCTCTTCTGCGGTATTCGCGATATTCTCCGCCATTCTGTTCGCGGTGCTGCACGCTGGCGGGGAGATTCGCCAGCAATTGCTCGACGCTCTGCAGCAAGTCGCATCTCGTTCTAATGATCCGCAGATGCAAGCTACTCTCGAGTTTCTGAGCAAGCCAGAAGGTCTGGGTACCAAGCTAATTCTTGGAATGGTAGGTTTTGTTTTAATCTCGGTTGCCGCAGGCGGCATCGGCGGTGCCTTGACTGGCGCCTTTTTCGGCCGCAGGAACCGGACATAGGCTGTCGCCTTTCTGACATTGCAGCCGCCAACGGCAATCCCACATTGTGCGGTCTGTTCCTGCGACAAAGAAGCGGCCTTGCCGCGGGCCACGTTGGCCGCGTATGATGCACCGTTTGAATTCTTACGCGATGAATAAGCCGGCACGCGGTTCACTGCTCGGTATCGAGCACCTCGAGGAAAAAGAAATCTTGGGCCTGCTGAAGCTGGCCCGGCGGATGAATCCGCTGAAGGCGCGTCCTCTGTTGCGCAACAAGCGCATCGTGCTGTTGTTCTACGAGGCTTCAACGCGCACACGTTCTTCTTTCGAGATCGCAGCCAAGTCGCTCGGCGCTATTACCACGCTGGTGCAATCTTCGGGATCGAGCATCGAGAAGGGCGAATCCCTGCTCGACACCGGTTATACTCTGCGCGCTGTGGGCGCGGATGCGATCGTCCTGCGGCATCCGTGTGCGGGCGCGCCTCACCTGATGGCGGCGCACCTCGACATTCCCATCATCAACGCGGGTGATGGCATGCATGAGCATCCGTCACAGGCGTTGCTCGATGCCTTCACCATTCTGAAACACAAGAAATCGTTCAAGGGATTGCAGGTGGCGATCATCGGCGACATTTACCACAGCCGCGTCGCGCGCTCGGCTTGCCATCTGCTGACGAAGTTCGGAGTGAAAATCACATTGTGCGGTCCGCCTGAGTTTGTGCCGGATGTTTCAACGACGCTGGCTTCTGGGCTGCGCGTCACTCGCCACGTAGAAGATGCATTGCGCGGGACGGATGTGGTCATGCTGTTGCGCCTGCAAAAGGAACGCCTTGCCGGGCAGAAGATTCATTTGCAGGATTACATTTCGCGTTACCAAATGACTCCGGCGCGCCTGAAACTGGCTCGGCGCGATGCCATCGTGATGCATCCTGGGCCGATCATTCGAGGACTGGAGCTGACTGCTGAAGTGGCGGATGGACCTCAATCCGTGATCGTCGATGAGATTCGCAATGGTGTGCCGACTCGAATGGCGATCTTGGCGCGGGCGATGGGAAAGGCTAAATGAGCCACGGATTTTCACGGATTCACACGGATCGGACTGAGTGCTGAATGCTGAGTGCAAAGAGCCAACGACGAGAGAGCGCGAGCTTGCTGATCAAGGGCGGACATTTGATCGATCCCGCGGCGAAGATCAATGCGCCGATGGATATTTTGCTGCGCGATGGCCGCGTCGCTGAGATTGCTTCGCCCAACAAAGTGCGTGGCGGCGCGGACGAAAAGTTTGATGCGCGCGGACTGATCGTCGCTCCGGGATTCATCGACCTGCATGTTCACCTGCGCGAGCCGGGACAAAGCTATAAGGAGACGATCGCCAGTGGAACGGCTGCTGCGGCTGCTGGAGGTTTCACTTCAGTGTGCACGATGCCGAATACTTTGCCGGTGGTCGATACGGACGAATGGGTTGCGTGGTTGCGGAGTCCTGAGCGCGGCGCTGTAGTTAATGTTTTTCCCATTGCGGCTGCTACGCGCAGCTCGCGCGGTGCGGCGCTGACTGATTTTGCTGCCTTGCAGCGGGCAGGTGCTGTCGCCGTAACCGATGACGGCAAACCGATTCTCGACGATGAGGTTATGCGTGCGGCGCTGCGGCTTGGGGCCGAGCTGAATTTGCCTGTCGTGCAGCATGCTGAGGATACGCGGCTGACGGAGCATTGCTCGATGAACGAAGGTGCGACTAGCTTTCGGCTGGGGCTGCGCGGAATGTCGGCTGCTGCTGAGGCTGGCATTGTGGAGCGCGACGTTAATCTTGCGCAGCAGATTCGCGAGTCGCGACTGCATGTGGCGCATCTTTCTACGTCCGACGCGCTGAAGGCGGTGCGACGCGGCAAGCGCGCGAAGGCTCGCGTCACTTGCGAAGTTACGCCTCACCACTTCACTTTGCTCGACGAAGACGTGGGCGAGTACAACACGAATTTCAAGATGAACCCGCCGCTGCGCTCGGCCGCTGACCGCGAAGCGATTCTGGTTGCGCTTGCTGATGGCACTGTCGACGCGATTGCTACAGACCATGCTCCGCACGCTTCGCATGAAAAGCAGGTCGAGTTCGAGCGGGCCGCTTTCGGCATTACTGGGCTGGAAACTGCTTTGGCATTGGCGATCACCAAACTTCACCGCGAGCACAAGATTCCGCTGGCTCGCATCGTGGAACTTTTTACGGCTGGTCCGGCGCGTGTCTTCGATTTGCGCGGGCGCGGATCGCTCGAACGCGGCAACTTCGGCGATGTGACAATCTTTGATCCCAGGAAGCGCTGGACGTTTGAAGCTGCCAAGTCGCAGTCGTTGTCGCGCAATACTCCGTTTGATGGATGGCAGTTTACGGGGAAGGTTGTGGCGACCGTTGTGAGCGGGAAGATGGTTTACAGGGCGGATTGATCAACTCACGATCCCCATCTTCTTGCCTACTCCGCCCAGCGCTTGCAACGCCTGATGCAACTCTTCGTTCGTGTGCGTGGCCGTCATGATGGTGCGGATGCGGGCTTTGCCTTCGGGGACTGTGGGGAAGGCGATGCCGGTGCCTAGGACTCCTTCTTTGAAGAGTTCGCGGGAGAAGTCCATGGTGAGCTTGCCGTCGCCGATGATGATTGGGGTGATGGGAGTTTCGCTGG